>Ga0255757_10004091_pt1 | contig 13263 bp, 7 predicted proteins | sample 071ome_27_FD_179957 | JGI IMG/M metagenome (GOLD analysis project Ga0255757, IMG submission 179957) | Coastal salt marsh microbial communities from the Groves Creek Marsh, Skidaway Island, Georgia - 071409AT metaG (version 2) | ecosystem: Environmental > Aquatic > Marine > Intertidal zone > Salt...
TGTTCGTGACCGCCGAGTTCATGAACAACGAGACCGGTGAGATCAAGTCCCAAACGGTCTTCATGGGTGACTTCCCTTTGATGACGGATAAAGGAACGTTTGTCATCAACGGCACCGAGCGCGTCGTAGTCTCGCAGCTCGTGCGCTCCCCCGGGGCCTACTTCGAGCGCTCCATCGACAAGGCGACGGACAAGGACGTCTTCACCGCCAAGATCATTCCCAGCCGCGGCGCGTGGCTCGAATTCGAGATCGATAAGAAGGATCTCGTCGCCGTTCGTGTCGACCGCAAGCGCAAGCAGCCGGTGTCGGTTTTGCTCAAGGCCCTGGGCATGACCACCGAGGAGATTCGCGAACGATTTGGTCAGTACGAGATCTTCATGGCAACGCTGGAGAAGGACACCATCGAGAGCCAGGACGATGCGCTGCTGGACATTTACCGCAAGTTGCGGCCGGGTGAGCCACCCACGTTGGAGAACGCACGCAACCTGATCGACAACTTCTACTTCAACACCAAGAGGTACGACCTCGCGAAGGTGGGTCGGTACAAGGTCAACCGCAAGCTCGGTCTCGATCTCCCGTTGAACCAAAGTGTCCTGACCCTCGACGACGTCCTCGCGACGATTGAGTACATCCTGCGTCTGCATGCAGACATGCCGACCATGGAGGGGCCGCGCGGTGAGGTCGTCGTGGAGACCGACGACATCGACCACTTCGGCAACCGTCGCCTTCGCACCGTCGGCGAGCTCATCCAGAATCAGATCCGTACGGGCCTGTCCCGAATGGAGCGAGTGGTTCGCGAACGCATGACTACGCAGGACGTCGAAGCAATCACACCGCAGACGTTGATCAATATTCGCCCCGTCGTTGCGGCGATCAAGGAGTTTTTCGGCACCAGCCAGCTCTCGCAGTTCATGGACCAGACGAATCCGTTGGCGGGGTTGACGCACAAGCGTCGACTATCCGCGCTGGGGCCCGGTGGCCTCTCACGCGAGCGTGCCGGTTTCGAGGTTCGCGACGTCCACCCGTCCCACTACGGACGCATGTGTCCGATTGAGACCCCCGAGGGCCCGAACATTGGCCTTATCGGCTCGTTGGCCACCTACGGTCGGATCAACGCTTTCGGATTTGTCGAGACTCCCTATCGCAAGGTTGTGAACGGCAAGGTGAGCGACCAGGTCGACTACCTCACCGCTGATGAGGAAGACCGGTTCGTCATCGCACAGGCAAATACGCCGCTGAAGGACAACGGTGCGGTGTCCGAGGATCGCGTGCTTGTTCGACTCAAGGGTGGCGAAGTCGAGTTCGTGAAGCCCAACGAGGTCGACTACATGGACGTGTCTCCGCGCCAGTTGTGGTCCGTGGCTACCGCGATGATTCCGTTCCTCGAGCACGATGACGCCAACCGTGCGCTGATGGGTTCGAACATGCAGCGCCAGGCGGTGCCTCTCCTGAGAGCCGAGGCTCCGCTTGTTGGCACCGGCATGGAGTTCCGGGCCGCATATGACGCAGGTGACATGGTTCTGGCAACGAAGGCCGGTGCGGTGACCGAGGTCTCCTCAGAGCTGATCACTGTCGCGGAAGATGACGGCGAATACACGACGTACGCGCTGGACAAGTTCACGCGCTCCAACCAGGGAACATCGATCAACCAGCGCCCGATCGTGACCGAGGGCCAGCGCATCGAGGTGGGTCAGGTGCTCGCGGATGGACCGTCCACCGATCAAGGTGAACTCGCCCTCGGCAAGAACCTGTTGGTCGCCTTCATGTCGTGGGAAGGCCACAACTACGAAGACGCCATCATCCTTTCCCAGCGGCTCGTCCAAGACGACGTGCTCTCCAGCATTCACATCGAAGAGCATGAAATCGATGCCCGGGACACCAAGCTTGGCCCGGAGGAGATCACTCGGGACATTCCGAATGTGTCCGAAGAGGTTCTTGCCGATCTCGACGAGCGCGGCATCATTCGCATCGGTGCCGATGTCGTCCCCGGCGACATTCTCGTCGGCAAGGTGACGCCGAAGGGCGAAACCGAATTGACGCCGGAGGAGCGATTGCTCCGGGCGATCTTTGGCGAGAAGGCTCGCGAGGTTCGCGACACGTCACTGAAGGTGCCGCACGGTGAGTCCGGGAAGATCATCGGCGTTCGTGTTTTCGATATCGATGAAGGGGACGAGCTCCCGCCGGGCGTGAATCGCCTCGTGCGGGTTTACATCGCGCAGAAGCGGAAGATCACCGAAGGCGACAAGCTCGCTGGCCGTCATGGCAACAAGGGTGTGATCGCCAAGATCCTTCCCGTCGAGGACATGCCGTTCCTCAGTGACGGAACTCCCGTCGACATCGTGCTCAACCCCCTCGGTGTTCCCGGCCGCATGAACGTCGGCCAGGTTCTGGAGACACACCTGGGCTGGGCGGCCGCCGCCGGCTGGGAAGTCGACACGTCCGATCCGCGGGTGGCAAATCTGCCCAAGGAAGTCCAGTCCGTGCAACCACGATCGCGCATCGCCACCCCTGTCTTTGACGGGGCGCGCGAGGACGAACTGTCCACGATTTTGGAGTCGACGCGCCCGACGGCCGATGGCTTGCATCTGGTGAACGCCAACGGGAAGGCCAACCTGTTCGACGGTCGATCCGGAGAGCCGATTCCGGGCGAGATCTCCGTCGGCTACATCTACATCCTGAAGTTGCTGCACCTGGTGGATGACAAGATCCACGCGCGCTCCACTGGGCCGTACTCGATGATCACGCAGCAGCCGCTCGGCGGTAAGGCGCAGTTCGGCGGCCAGCGCTTCGGTGAGATGGAAGTGTGGGCGCTTGAGGCGTACGGCGCCGCATACGCCCTGCAAGAACTGCTCACCATCAAGTCCGACGACGTCCTGGGTCGAGTCAAGGTCTATGAGGCGATCGTCAAGGGAGAAAACATTCCCGAGCCCGGCATCCCCGAATCGTTCAAGGTGCTAGTTAAGGAAATGCAGTCCTTGTGCCTGAACGTCGAGGTGCTCTCCAGCGATGGTGTCGCCATCGAGATGAAGGACAGCGACGACGACGTCTTCCGTGCGGCGGAGGAACTCGGTATCGACCTCTCCCGCCGCGAGCCCAGCAGCGTCGAAGAACTGTAGACGCGACAACACATTGACGACCGGAAACTAACGAAGGACATCCACGTGCTTGACGTCAACTTCTTCGATGATCTGCGTATCGGCCTCGCGACGGCTGATGACATCCGTACCTGGTCCCACGGCGAGGTCAAGAAGCCGGAGACCATCAACTACCGGACGCTGAAGCCGGAAAAGGACGGCCTGTTCTGCGAGAAGATCTTCGGGCCTACGCGGGACTGGGAGTGCTACTGCGGGAAGTACAAGCGGGTGCGCTTCAAGGGCATCATTTGTGAGCGTTGTGGCGTCGAGGTCACACGCGCCAAAGTTCGCCGTGAGCGCATGGGGCATATTGAACTTGCTGCTCCGGTTACCCACATCTGGTATTTCAAGGGAGTCCCCAGTCGCCTGGGCTACCTCCTGGACCTCGCTCCGAAGGACTTGGAGAAGGTCATCTACTTCGCCGCCTACATGATCACCTGGGTCGACGACGAGGGGCGTCACGAAGCTCTTCCGAATCTCGAGAAGCAGTTGGGCGTCGAAAAGAAGCAGATCGCCTCGCGTCGAGATTCCGACGTGGAGGCTCGGCAGCAGAAGTTAGAAGCCGATCTGGCTGAACTCGAAGCAGAGGGCGCGAAGTCAGACGTCCGCCGCAAGGTGCGCGAATCCGGCGAGCGGGAGATGGCGGCTATCCGCCGGCGAGCCGATCAGGAGATTGACCGTCTCGATCGGATCTTCGACCGATTCCGCACGCTGAAGGTCCAGGACCTCGAGGGTGACGAGATGTTGTTCCGGGAGATGCGTGATCGCTACGGACGCTGGTTCGACGGCGGCATGGGCGCCGAAGCCATTCAAAAGCGCCTGGATTCCTTCGATCTTGCCGGTGAGGCGGCTGCGCTGAAGGAGATCGTCACGACGGGCAAGGGTCAAAAGAAGACCCGTGCGCTGAAGCGCCTGAAGGTCGTTGCCGCGTTCTTGAACACGACTAATTCGCCGCGCGGCATGGTGCTCGACGCCGTGCCGGTCATTCCACCGGACCTGCGTCCCATGGTTCAACTCGACGGCGGCCGGTTCGCGACGTCGGACCTCAACGACCTCTACCGTCGTGTGATTAACCGCAATAACCGGTTGAAGAGGCTGTTGGATCTCGGTGCGCCAGAGATCATCGTCAATAACGAGAAGCGCATGTTGCAGGAGTCCGTGGACGCGCTGTTCGACAACGGCCGCCGCGGCCGTCCGGTCACGGGTCCAGGCAATCGCGCCCTGAAGTCACTGTCCGACATGCTCAAGGGCAAGCAGGGTCGATTCCGTCAAAACCTGCTCGGAAAGCGCGTCGACTACTCAGGCCGATCGGTCATCGTGGTGGGGCCGCAGTTGAAGTTGCACCAATGCGGTCTGCCTAAGCAGATGGCACTCGAGCTCTTCAAGCCCTTCGTTATGAAGCGTCTTGTCGACCTCAACCACGCGCAGAACATCAAGAGCGCGAAGCGCATGGTCGAGCGCTCGCGGTCGATCGTGTGGGATGTGTTGGAGGAGGTCATCGCCGAGCACCCGGTGCTGTTGAACCGTGCGCCGACCCTGCACCGTTTGGGTATCCAGGCGTTCGAGCCGCAACTGATCGAGGGCAAGGCCATCCAGATTCATCCGTTGGTGTGCACCGCATTCAACGCGGACTTCGACGGTGACCAGATGGCAGTTCACCTTCCGCTGTCGGCAGAAGCTCAGGCCGAGGCTCGCATTCTGATGCTGTCCACGAACAACATCCTGTCTCCGGCGAACGGGCGACCGATTGCCACACCAACCCAGGACATGGTGCTGGGCATCTACTTCTTGACGACTCAGAACGGAGCGAACGCCTCGACAAAGGATGAGGAGCTCCCCTCCTACGCGAGCGTGGCCGAAGCCCTGATGGCCTTCGACGCGGGCGCGCTGGATCTGCAAGCACGCGTCAAGATCAGGATTGAGAACACCGAGCCGCCGCACGGGTGGCCGGTCCCCGAAGGCTGGGAAGCCGGACAGCCCTTCACCCTCATCACCACCCTTGGGCGGGCCCTGTTCAACGAGGCGCTCCCAGCGGACTACCCCTTCGTGAACGACCAGGTAGACAAGAAACTCCTGGGTGCCACGGTCAACCGACTTGCCGAGCGATACTCCAAGGTGGAGGTCGCCGAAACTCTCGATCAGCTGAAGGCGCTCGGGTTCCGTTGGGCGACGCGCTCTGGTGTCACGATCTCTTTCTCCGACGTCGTCGCCCCTCCGGCCAAGGCCGAACTTCTGGCTTCGGCGGAGGAAAAGGCAAGCAAGGTGCAGCAGCAGTACGAGCGCGGTTTGATCACCGACTCCGAGCGCCGCCAAGAACTCATCGAGATCTGGACGCGAGCCACCGACGAAGTTGCCCGTGCCATGCAGGAGAACTTCCCGGAGACGAACTCCGTTCACATGATGGTGGACTCTGGTGCGCGTGGTAACTACATGCAGGTTCGACAGATCGCCGGAATGCGCGGTCTCGTGGCCAACCCGAAGGGTGAGATCATTCCTCGCCCGATCAAGTCCAACTTCCGGGAAGGACTGTCCGTCCTCGAGTACTTCATCTCCACGCACGGCGCCCGTAAGGGTCTGGCCGACACCGCTTTGCGTACCGCAGACTCCGGATATCTGACACGTCGTCTCGTGGACGTGTCTCAGGATGTCATCGTCCGCGAGGTGGACTGTGGCACCGAGCGGGGCAGCGAGATCGCTATCGGCGAGAAAGTCGATGGAGTCCTGCGCCCCGTGGACAACCTCGACACCTCGGCCGCCACGCGAGTTCTCGCGCGCGATGTGGAAGTTGACGGAACCGTCGTCGGAAACGCGGGGGAGCAGCTCGACGTGCCTCGCCTCGAAGCTCTCGTCGCGAGTGGAGCAGAGACCATCCGGGTGCGCACCGTGCTCAACTGCGAGAGCGCGGTTGGCACCTGCGCGATGTGCTACGGACTATCGATGGCTACCGGCAAGTTGGTGGACGTCGGCGAAGCAGTCGGCATCATTGCGGCGCAGTCCATCGGCGAGCCGGGAACGCAGCTGACCATGCGCACCTTCCACACCGGAGGTGTCGCGGGTGAGGACATCACGCACGGCCTTCCCCGCGTGGTCGAACTCTTCGAGGCTCGCACCCCCAAGGGTGTAGCGCCGATCGCCGAAGTCAGCGGACGGGTTCGAATCGAAGACACTGAGAAGGCGCGCAAGATCATTGTCGTTCCGGACGATGGCGCCGAGGAAGTTGCCCACCAGGTCAGCAAGCGTGCGCGTCTGCTGACCGAGGACGGCGCCCACGTCGAGGTCGGCGAGCAGTTGACGGTAGGAGCTGTCGACCCCAAGCAGGTGCTGCGGATCCTCGGCCCACGGCAGGTGCAGTGGCATCTCGTGGACCAGGTCCAGGAGGTCTATCGCTCGCAGGGCGTGTCCATCCACGACAAGCACATCGAGGTCATCGTGCGCCAGATGCTGAAGCGGATCACGATCATCGACTCTGCGGATGCACCTTTCCTTGCTGGAGAGCTCGTCGAGCGGAGTGTCTTCGAAGCGCAAAACCGCCGCGTCGTAGCCGAAGGTGGAACGCCTGCTTCGGGACGTCCCGAGTTGATGGGGATCACCAAGGCCAGCCTCGCGACGGAGTCGTGGTTGTCGGCTGCTTCCTTCCAGGAGACGACCCGCGTGCTCACCGATGCCGCCATTCACGCGCGATCTGATTCGCTGCTCGGACTGAAGGAAAACGTCATTCTGGGCAAGCTGATCCCCGCCGGTACGGGTATGCCGCAGTACCGCAACATCCGGGTCGAGCCGACCGAAGAAGCGAAGGCTGCGATGTACGCGACGTTCACCGGATATGACGAGATGGACTATGCCGCGTTCGGAACGACGGGGGGAGCCGCTGTTCCGCTCGAGGAGTTCGACTACCGCGGATACTAAATCCGTCGATTCGCTCCTCGTGGGCTAGTTGCTGGCGAGTAGCCACCGGTGCAGTTCGCTGATGGAGTGAACGGGAAGGTCGCCGGTGGCACGCCGCACCCCGACCGTGCGCATGCCCGCGGCGCGGCCTGCGGCAATACCCACATCGGTGTCCTCGACGACGATGCAGTCGTCGGCTGGGATGTCGAGCAAATCAGCGGCGCGCAGGTAGCCATCAGGGGCTGGTTTGCCGTTGGCGACCTGGTCACGCGTGACTAGAACCTGTGGCGTCACGCCGGCGGCCGCGAGACGCACACGGGCCAATTCGGCGTCTGCGCTGGTGTAGATGGCCCACGGCCACGACTGCTCGTCGAGGAAGGCCAGAAGATCAACTGCCCCGTCGATCGGTTCGATCCCTTCCACGTCGTCGTATTGCAAGCGAAGTTGCTCGGCGGCCAGTGAGGCAACGTCGTCGGGTGATGCGTCTGGAAACCAGCGTGCGACGGTGACGTCGGCGGGCAAGCCGTGGACTTCAGCCAGCACCGGCCCTGGGTCGAGACCGTGCAGAGTCGCCCACCTGGCCCACGCGCGATCGACATTCGCATGAGACTCGATCAAGGTCCCGTCCATGTCGAACAGGAGTCCGGCCGGCCAACGCGTCACGGTGACATTGTTCCTGATCCGATTGTTGCCCATGCCAACAGTTGGCGTTCCGTGACATGCTGGACCCATGACCCAGCCTCCCGAGTCCGGTAGCGACAACACGAACGACCAGCCGACGCCCGATTCAACGGGTCCCGGAGAAGAGCAACAAGTTCCCGCGGCCACACCCCAGTGGCCGTCGCCGCCACCGCCTGGACCGGGGGAGAACGTCCCCGGCTCGACCGACGCGCCGGGATACGCGGGTCAACCGGGTCAAGCGAGCCAGCCGAGCCAATCGGAGTATCCGGCGTACCCGCCGTATCCCCCGCCGCCTGCGTACGGGCCTGCGCCACAAACCTCCAACAACGCGGTTGCCGCGCTCGTGCTGTCAATCGTGTCCTGGGTGTTCTGCCCGATCATCCCGGCGATAATCGCTCTGGTCTTCGCCAGCAAGGCCCGCCGAGAGATCCTCGCGAGCAACGGCTGGGTGACCGGCACCGGCCTGGTCACCTCCGCGAAGATCGTCTCCTGGATCAACATCGGATTCTGGGCGGCGATGACCATCGTTTGGATCTTCATCCTCGTTATCGCCTTGATTTCCGGGGCAATCAACACGAACTGACGGATGCCAGAACCTGGGAATCACAACCCGGGATTCACAACCCGGGAACCAGGCCCAGCCGGCACTCACTCCGCCCCAGCAGCAGACCGCCCGTGGGGTGGCAACAGGGGGTAGGGGACCCCGGTTTTGACGGAAAATCGACCCCCGGGTACTGTTTCACCTCGTGCTCGGCCCCGGGCACATCCTGCTGCGTACGGCTTCCCCTCGAAGAGGTGCGCAGGCTCCCTGAGCGGTAGTTCGGGAGACGGGATCCAACCACGATGAGTCGGTTTCGTCGTGCGCCCACAAGGCGCGACACACCCGACCGCGTGGGTCGGACTCGCAGGAGGCAAAACGGAACGAAAAGAACGAAGAGTAGGAGAGGCGCCTCGTGCCCACCATCCAGCAGCTGGTCCGTAAGGGCCGCCAGGACAAGGTCTCCAAGACCAAGGCACCTGCCCTGAAGGGCAGCCCGCAGCGTCGCGGCGTGTGCACGCGCGTCTATACGACGACCCCGAAGAAGCCCAACTCTGCTCTTCGCAAGGTGGCCCGCGTCCGCCTGACCTCCGGCATCGAGATCACCGCGTATATCCCCGGTGTCGGGCACAACCTGCAGGAGCACTCCATTGTTCTGGTCCGCGGAGGTCGCGTTCGCGATCTTCCCGGTGTCCGTTACAAGGTGATCCGCGGCTCCCTCGACACCCAGGGTGTGAAGAACCGGAAGCAAGCCCGGTCTCGCTACGGCGCGAAGAAGGAGAAGGGCTAATGCCACGCAAAGGTCCCGCGGGTAAGCGGCCAATCGTCAACGATCCGGTGTACGGATCGCCGGTTGTCACCCAGCTCATCAACAAGGTGCTTCTTGATGGCAAGCGATCCAAGGCCGAGTCGGTCGTCTACGGCGCACTCGAAGGATGCCGCGAGAAGACCGGCACCGATCCGGTCCAAACTCTCAAGCGCGCACTCGACAACGTTCGTCCCACCCTCGAGGTGCGCTCACGTCGCGTCGGCGGCGCCACGTACCAGGTTCCCGTCGAGGTGAAGCCTGTTCGGAGCACCACCCTCGCGATGCGCTGGTTGATCGGTTTCTCTCGTCAGCGCCGCGAGAAGACCATGACGGAACGTCTGATGAACGAAATTCTCGATGCTTCCAACGGCCTGGGCGCCAGCGTCAAGAAGCGCGAAGACGTACACAAGATGGCGGAGTCCAACAAGGCCTTCGCTCACTACCGCTGGTAACCGCCCACAAGGCCTGAGAAAGCAACGGAGCTCATAGTGTCCACCGCACTTGGTATCGACCTCGCCAGGATCCGCAACATCGGCATCATGGCGCACATCGATGCTGGCAAGACCACGACCACCGAGCGGATCCTGTACTACACAGGAATCAACTACAAGATCGGTGAAGTCCACGATGGCGCGGCCACGATGGACTGGATGGAGCAAGAGCAGGAGCGCGGCATCACCATCACGTCGGCTGCCACTACCTGCCAGTGGAAAGACCACACGATCAACATCATCGACACCCCAGGGCACGTGGACTTCACGGTCGAGGTGGAGCGCTCGCTTCGTGTTCTCGACGGTGCGGTTGCGGTTTTTGACGGCGTTGCCGGTGTAGAGCCGCAGTCGGAGACAGTGTGGCGTCAGGCAGATCGCTACAGCGTCCCGCGGATGTGCTTCGTCAACAAGCTCGACCGCACCGGAGCCGACTTCTACATGTGCGTTGACATGATCGTCTCCCGCCTCAATGCAGTCCCGCTCGTACTGCAGTTGCCGATCGGTAACGAAGCCGACTTCATTGGCGTGGTTGACCTGGTCGGCATGCGCGCCCTCACCTGGCGCGGGGAAACGGCCATGGGTGAGGACTACGCGGTGGAGGAGATCCCCGCCGACATGCAGGCCAAGGCCGACGAGTGGCGCGAGAAGCTGCTCGAGACTTTGTCCGAAAACGACGACTCGGTCATGGAGAAGTACCTCGAAGGTGAAGAGCTCTCCGAGCAGGAGATCAAGGACGGCATCCGTCGCGCGACCCTGGCTGCCTCCGTCACCCCGGTTTTGACCGGAACAGCATTCAAGAACAAGGGTGTCCAGCCCATGCTCGACGCGGTGATCGACTTCCTGCCTTCCCCCATCGACGTTGAGGCTGTCGAAGGCCACAAGATGGGTAACGAGGAAGAGGCGATGACCCGCAAGCCCAGCGAGGACGAACCCTTCAGCGCCCTGGCCTTCAAGATCATGTCTGATCCCCATCTCGGCAAGCTCACCTACGTGCGCGTGTACTCCGGAACGCTGCAGACCGGAACGCAGGTCCTCAACAGCACCAAGGATCGCAAGGAGCGGATCGGAAAGATTTACCGAATGCACGCCAACAAGCGCGAGGAAATCGACGCCACCGGCGCCGGCGACATCGTTGCTGTCATGGGGCTGAAGGACACCACTACAGGAGACACCCTGTGCGATTCGGGTAATCCCGTCGTTCTGGAGTCGATGACCTTCCCGGAGCCGGTTATCTCCGTGGCGATCGAGCCAAAGACCAAGTCCGACCAGGAAAAGCTCGGTACCGCCATCCAGCGCCTCGCAGAAGAAGACCCAACCTTCCGCGTGAGCACGAACGAGGAGACGGGCCAGACCATCATCGAGGGCATGGGCGAGCTCCACCTCGAGGTGCTCGTCGACCGGATGAAGCGCGAGTTCAAAGTCGAGGCGAACGTTGGCAAGCCGCAGGTCGCCTACCGCGAAACCCTGACCAAGCCGGTCGAGAAGGTCGAGTACACGCACAAGAAGCAGACCGGTGGTTCCGGACAGTTTGGTCGGGTCATCATCGCCGTCGAGCCGAATTCCGAAGAAGGCGGCGGTTACCTGTTCGAGAACAAGGTGACTGGTGGGCGTATTCCGCGGGAATACATCCCCTCGGTGGACGCTGGCTGCCAAGAGGCGATGGAAAACGGCGTTCTCGCTGGATATCCCATGGTCGATGTCAAGGTCACACTCCTCGACGGCGCCTACCACGACGTCGACTCCTCCGAGCTTGCGTTCAAGATCGCCGGATCAATGGCGTTTAAGGATGCTGCCAACCGCGCCAAGCCGGCGCTTCTCGAACCGATGATGGCCGTCGAAGTCACCACGCCAGAGGACTTCATGGGCGACGTCATCGGTGACCTGAACTCTCGACGTGGTCAAGTGCAGGCGATGGAGGAGCGTTCTGGCGCTCGCGTCGTCAAGGCACTCGTTCCGCTGTCGGAGATGTTCGGCTACGTGGGCGACCTTCGCAGTCGCACGCAGGGCCGAGCGAGTTACAGCATGCAGTTCGACTCCTACGCCCAGGTCCCCCAGGCCGTGGCAACGGAGATCATCGCGAAAGCTCGCGGCGAATAGTCGCGGATCACAACAACAGAAGAGAACCAACCGCAATAACCGATCCGCGCAACGCCGGACGGCACAAGACAAGGGAGAACGCACGTGGCCAAGGCCAAGTTCGAGCGCACCAAGCCGCACATCAACATCGGCACCATCGGTCATATCGACCATGGCAAGACGACGCTGACTGCAGCCATCACGAAGGTGCTGCATGACCGCTACCCCGAGGTCAACCCCTTCACACCTTTCGATGAGATCGACAAGGCTCCGGAGGAGCGGCAGCGCGGTATCACCATTTCGATCGCGCACGTCGAGTACGAGACCGAGGCTCGCCACTACGCACACGTGGACTGCCCCGGTCACGCCGACTACATCAAGAACATGATCACCGGCGCCGCGCAGATGGACGGCGCCATCCTCGTGGTCGCGGCCACCGACGGACCGATGCCGCAGACGAAGGAGCACGTGCTCCTCGCCCGTCAGGTGGGCGTGCCGGCCATCGTCGTTGCACTGAACAAGTGCGACATGGTGGACGACGAAGAGCTCATCGAGCTGGTCGAGATGGAGGTTCGCGAGCTCCTCAGTAGCTACGAATTCCCCGGAGACGACGTCCCGGTGGTCCGCGTTGCTGCCTTCCCGGCTCTCCAGGGAGACGAGAAGTGGGCCGACGCGATCATGGAGCTCATGGGTGCGGTCGATGAGTACATCGCCACTCCCGAGCGCGAGATCGACATGCCGTTCCTGATGCCGATCGAGGATGTCTTCACGATCACCGGTCGCGGCACCGTTGTCACGGGTCGTATCGAACGTGGCATGGTCAAGGTGAACGAGGAGATCGAGATCGTCGGCATTCGCCCAGGCGAGGCACAGAAGACGACGGTCACCGGCGTCGAGATGTTCCGCAAGTTGCTCGACGAGGGCCAAGCGGGCGAGAACGTCGGCCTGCTGCTGCGTGGCACCAAGCGCGAGGACGTTGAGCGCGGTCAGGTCTGCTGCAAGCCTGGTTCGATCACCCCGCACACGGAGTTCGAGGCGCAGGCCTACATCCTTTCCAAGGATGAGGGCGGCCGGCACACTCCGTTCTTCAACAACTACCGTCCGCAGTTCTACTTCCGGACGACTGACGTCACCGGCGTCGTGCACCTGCCCGAGGGCAAGGACATGGTTATGCCGGGTGACAACACGGACATGCGCGTCGAGCTCATTCAGCCCGTCGCCATGGACGAGGGTCTGCGATTCGCGATCCGTGAAGGTGGCCGCACCGTCGGTGCCGGCCGCGTCACGAAGATCCTGAACTAGGAGACCGCCGCTGCTTCGTGGTGGGCGGTGCGACCCACCGCCCACCACGGAATGCGACACCAGCAAGACCCAACTCGCGTAGTTGGGGCACCAGACATCGACGCACGAACGAGAAGAAGGACGGCAAGCCACCATGGCGGCACAGAAGATCCGCATCAGGCTCAAGGCCTATGACCACGAGGTGATCGACTCCTCGGCGAAGAAGATCGTCGAGACGGTGACCCGTACCGGTGCGCAGGTGGCCGGACCCGTTCCGCTACCGACCGAGAAGAACGTTTACTGCGTCATCCGCTCTCCGCACAAGTACAAGGACTCTCGCGAGCACTTCGAGATGCGAACGCACAAGCG
>Ga0255757_10004092_pt1 | contig 13259 bp, 9 predicted proteins | sample 071ome_27_FD_179957 | JGI IMG/M metagenome (GOLD analysis project Ga0255757, IMG submission 179957) | Coastal salt marsh microbial communities from the Groves Creek Marsh, Skidaway Island, Georgia - 071409AT metaG (version 2) | ecosystem: Environmental > Aquatic > Marine > Intertidal zone > Salt...
TTTCATCATCTGCTGCACGTCGACCTCTAAATCCAACGGTTCCTTCATTTTCAACACCTTCAGAGCGTAAGAACTGAACAATCTCGCCACTTCCAATATTGGCTCGGTGAGGGCGGATAGAGAATAACCAAATTTGGCAATCAGCGGCAAGCACGTGAACGTGACTAAGAGTTTGCCACCGTCTGTAATCGGTGTGATGTTCCCGTATCCAATCGTCGTCATCACGGTCCCCACGAAATACACCACGTCCGTGGCAGATAACTCCTCCTCTTCTTCTCTTTCGTTGTTTTCTATTTCTTTCAACGCAAAGGCCAACGCTAAGCCAAACGCGATTAACGTAAATTGCCTGAGAATAATTTTCTTAATCTTATGGCTCGACCCGTAGCCCATTCGCTTCAAACGTTCGTTAAATTTTATCTCACTCTGCGAACGATCTAATCTTGTCTGCGACAGATCGATCGTTTTAAACTTTAGAAACTTGTACTTCACCTTTCTGAATTTATCCGTTCTCGAGTTCGATCTCTTTGGTTTTTTCTTCACCATTATCTTTTCGCCGTTTTCGCCGGTTGCAGTTGTCGCCGCGGTTGGTGCGCTCGACGAAGTCGTTCCGGTTTCTCCAGAAGTCGTCGATTCTCCATCTCCGTCCGTGTTGCTTTCCGAATCCGCGTTCTCGCCGCCGCTGCTCGAATTATTATTGTCGTTGTTGCCATTGTCGTTTTCATCGTCACCGCTTTTCTTCTTCGACGATATTTTCTTTTTCCCTCCTCCTTTCGAAACGCGCATGACGTTTTGTAATTTTCCAGTGGAAAACACTGAGTCTCTCGTAGAATACTCCTTCTTGCACTGACATCTTTCCAGGAGAGGAACTAATCCCAAGACGTCGTTTGACTCGACGTGTAAGCCGCACCCGACCCAGGACGGTTTAGAGCACGTCGGGCACGTTATTCGTCGACACATTCTCTCCCCTTGTTTTCTATTTTCTAATCATAAAACACAAATATATACATACAAATTTTTCTTTTCAAATCCGGTTGCGAGCCGACGAGGACGAACGAATGCAGGTCTGCTCTCCGTACTTTTTTTTTCGATTAGAGAGAGAGAGAGAGAGAGAGAGAGAGAAACACACACACAGACAGACAGACAGACAGAAAGACAGACAGAGAAAGACGCGAAAGCGCCGCGCGGTGGGAAGTAACCGATCTCTGTTCTCTTTCTTTCACGAACTTTTTTAGTAAAAGTAGAGCAAACTGTGTGCAATTACTTATTTTAGGGACAATGCGACACGCGAGAAAGTTCACTGTTCACATCAAAAAGTAAAAATATCTTTTTGTTTGCAAGCGTGATTTTCATCATCAGACAGAGATTTCAATGCAATTCTGTAGCGCAAGTATTAAAAAAAGAAAGGGAAAGGAAGCAAAAAAAAGGCGTGTCAAAAGGACACGAAAGGACATAAATTAAAAACAATCGCGCGTCATAATTATTTCAATCCAGTCGCGATGGGATTCTTTTCGAAGTTTAAGAAGAAAGAGGGCGGAGATGTTAAAGCAGCGGCGCCTGCACCTGCGCTCGCCTCGGCGCAACCGGCGAAACAAGCCGCCGCGTCTCCGGATGAAATCGCCTACGTCCAAGGAACGTGGCAACAAATTTTTCCAATGTCGGGACCAAACAAATTGTCATCGGAAGATTTAGAGGCGAAGAAGACCGCGGTGGGAGTTTTGCTCTTCAGAGAGATTTTCTCGTTAGCGCCGGGAGCGTTGGAATTGTTTTCGTTTAGAAATGTAGAGGATGTGTACGAATCGCCCATGTTGAAAGCGCACGGAAAAGCGGTCATTGGTGCCGTAGACGCGGCTGTACATTTGCTCGATGATGTTTCAAAATTGGTGCCTATTTTGGAAGAACTCGGCCAATTCCACAACAAAAGAAATATCGTTTCCGAGCATTACGATGTCGTTGGGCAAGCTGTGGTGAATGTCATCGCCTCGGCGTTGAACGGTCTTTCGGAAGCACAAACGAATGCGTGGGTTAAAGTTTATGCGACGATTAAGAGCGTTATGTTGGCTGCCGGTAAGTAAATCACGAACACGGCGTTAGGTGAAGTGAAAACTTTTAGGTGTTTTGTTTATGCTTAACAGTATATGTTTGCTCAAACGTTTCTAGCGCTATCGTGACTACTATCACTACAACTACTGCTATTGCTCCTACCGCTTCACTTTGTCGCTTTCATTTTCTTTCGAGCTAGAAAACGAGCCCTCGCTTCGTTCATCTTCTCTTCTTGTTTAGCTTTCTGTTGCGTTTTGTCTTCTTGCACGCTCCCCGTCTTCGTGGCTATATCGCTCCCATTTTCAGGACCGCGACCAGAGGGCAAGTCTTCATCGTTCGCGTAAAATCCACCGCTAAGCTTCTTCACGTCGATGGGATTTTCCAATCTTGGCAACGCATCTTCGATCCATTCGTATTCCACTTTGCACACGTGTCTCAGAAACGGACGAGACGTCATGATCATCTCGTGATAGACAATCCAATCTGGCAATAATCCGTCTTCGTCCGCTAACGCTCGCGCAGAAGACGGGTGCACCTCCGCCAACGTTTTCGCTTCAAACGCAAACGTTTTGAAGCAATTGCTTGCTGTACCTCTTCTGGCAATTTTTGAGATGAATCCTTTCGCGAGCGCTTTGCGGACATTCTTCGTTCTCAAACGTTCGCTTTTATTTTTGTTATGTCTTTGTTCTTCTTCTTCTTCTCGAGACCTCTTGGACGACCAGGCACCGTCGTTATCATCCGATAGAGACCGCATGCAGTCTAGCAACTGTCTTCTCACATCTTTTGCAAACTCCAAGCCCCGTTCAGATAACGAATACTCTCTCGCAAAATCTCTTCGATACCGTTCTCTCTGCCAACGCTCGAATGTCCGTAGAAACACGATGTGATCTCCGAGCGTGAAAGCATCCTCTGAAACAATCTTCTGTAACGGATTCCCGCGGTATTCTCTGTTCTTATCATTTAGAGACGAGGAATCTGCAACTTCCAGTCTGTCTACCGATAACATCGCCGCGATTGTAGCGCACTCTTCGACGCACCCCAGTTTCTTCGCCTCGAGCATCGCCCGCGCTAAGTTTGGTTCCAGTGGTAAAGGGGCCATTTCTTTACCAATCTTTGTTATTTTTCCATTTTCATCAATCGCATCTAACACGTACAACTGCTTCAAAGCATCTTTTAGCGCAGACTCTTTCGGGCGATCGAGAAAGTCAAACCTTAAAACGTCCATGTCTTCCATCTCTAAAGATTTCAGATACAAAACGACGTTCACGAGAGAGGTTCTTTGGATTTCCGGCTCTGTGGCGTCGGCGAAATCGAGCTGGAAATTTTCTTTCGTGTATAAACGATAGCACTTCCCCGCTTGCGTTCGTCCTGCTCTTCCGGCTCTCTGCGTCGCCTGAACTTTAGAGATTTGCTCGACGTCTAAAGTTTCGATGCCGGTTGCTGCGTCGTATCGCTTCAATTTGACCACTCCAGGATCGACGACGTATACGATTCCAGGTACCGTCAACGACGTTTCGGCAATGTTTGTGGCGATGACTATTCTTCTGCACGTAGACTCTAACCCCTCCGGTTTTTTTGAAAAGACTCTCGCTTGCATTTCTGGAGTTAGCGCAGCATATAAAGGTATGATTTGCGCCAATTTACCTCCCATACTTTCAGAATCCATCTCCTTGACGCGTTCGTCTAGAATCTTGCATGCCCGGTCAATTTCACCTTTACCCGTTAAGAAACACAAAATGTCCCCGGGAATTTTGGCAGTTTCGTGTATTTGTAAGACGGTGTCGATGGCGGCATCAAAATAAGCAATACTATTCTTCCCGTTATTCGAAACTGTCGGCGGTCTCTCCAAAGCGTGCGAAATTTTAACCGGGAAGGTTCTCCCGGGAACGTTGAACACCGGGCAGTTATTGAAATATGCACTAAATTTTTCCGAATCTAGCGTCGCACTCGTTACTACGACTTTCAACCCATTCTTCTTCGTATTATCTTTTGTAGTTGTTAACTTCTTCAATATCCCAAACAAAACGTCGGTGTTCACGGACCTCTCGTGCGCTTCGTCAAGAACAACGATGCCGTATCTTTGCAACTCCGGATCCGACAACACCTCCCTCAATAACATCCCGTCCGTTAAGTATTTAATTTTGGTATTCTTAGACGTGTTATCGTCGAACCGGACTGAGTATCCAACTAAGCCTTGGCCAAACCTTCTCTCGATATTTTTATCGTTATCGCACATCTCCTTGTGCACGCGTCTGGCAACTGAAATAGCCGCCACCCGTCTCGGCTGCGTGACGGCGATACCGTTTAATCTTCTCCCACAGTCATCACCGCTTTTCTGTTCTGACGACGATAAAATCTCATCTATGTGCTCCCACAAAATCTGCGCTATTTGCGTCGTCTTCCCAGACCCAGTTTCGCCTAAAATAACAACCACAGCGTTCGTTTTCACCGCCTGCACGATTTCGTTTTGATATCTTCGAATTGGAAGAAGATTTGGAATCTCTTCTTCTTCTTCTTCCTCTCGTTGTTCTTTTGCGTTTGACGTCATTCTGTTGCTATTCAAAATCCCAAGTTAAGAGGAAGAGGAAGAAAACTGGGTCGCGTGGTTGACCGTTTTACTCGTCATTCACGCTCGCGTTCGCCTTTTATTTACAATCAATCCACTTTCGAGACCGAGAATGAGGAAAAACGTCAAAAAGTTGTACGCCTCTTGAAAAATAAAAAGGAGAAAAGAACTCTCTCTCTCTCTCTCTCCGTTTGATACTATCAACATCACCATCATCAGTAATAATATAATTGTAATTATTATCGTTAACGAGAGAGAGAGAGAAGAGTCGTTTAGAACGGGCACGCGCAAACGCTTTCAAAATGGCACCCCCAGCCGCGAGCGTCTTGAAGAAAGCCCGGGAAGCGGCGGCGAGATTAAAAGAGAAGAAGATGAAATTGGAGTCGATGGTGAAAGAAGAAGAAGAAGAAGATTTGGGAGACATGTGCGGACCGATGCGACCACCACCGGGACCATCGGTGGGACTAACAGAAGAGTACGATTTGGACGAAGAAGAAGCTGGACCGACCATGCCACCGCCAATGGCGACGACGACGACAAAGAAGAAAGGACGGTGGGGAGCTGATTCCTCCGACGACGAGGCGGAGGAAGGAGTTGAAGAAGAAGAAGAAGAAGAAGAAGAAGCGACAGCGACGAATGATAATAAGAATAACAATAACAAGCAAAAAGAATCGTACTTAGAAAAGATGATGAACGAACAAGCAGAGTTTGCGAATTTTACGGCGCAGCAAATGCAAACAGAAGAAGGAGAAGATGGGAGTGTTCGCGAAGACGACGTAAAACACGCGCGAAAAAGGAACAAGCGAGAGGTAGTTGACGTTGCAAAGTTATTGACGCCTCCCAGCGATGATTCAGACAACGATGACGACGATAATAAGAATAGTATTGATAGAAAACGCGCGGAGAACGGAAGAAGGCAACAACCTAGAATGGATCCCACGCCAGAAATGGAGGATTTAGAAGATGGTCATAAAACAATGGACACGCCTCCGATGGGAGAAGAAGTCGAAGATGACGACGGAAGAGAAGCTCGTCCAATGTTACCACCAGGATCGATGCGAGAACAAATTGTAAACGCAAACAGAGGCATGGTTGAAGAACGTAGAGCATTGTTGGACGGCGCCGTGGCGAATAATAAGAATAACAACAATGAATTTTCTGAATCTGAAGAAGACGAAGAAGATGGCAAAAAAGTGGAATACGTGCCTCTTCTTCCGAAACCTCACGACCACAAGAAAGCGTGCAGGTCGGTCGAGTGTTTCGAAAAGCTTGGACACATCGACGAAGGTACGTACGGTGTCGTTTTCAAAGCCAGAGATAAGGAAACGGGAGAAATCGCCGCGTTGAAAAAAGTGAAAATGGACAAGGAGAGAGAAGGCTTCCCAGTCACAGCTTTGAGAGAGATTAACACTTTGTTGCAGTTACAACACAAGAACATCGTGTACGTGAGTGAAGTTGTCGTTGGTCGATCGATCGATCAAGTTTTTATGGTCATGGAATATTGCGGACGCGACTTGAATCGCATGATGGATGACATGAACAGGGGATTTACGCTCCCGGAGTGCAAATGTTTAGCCTGGCAACTGCTATCGGGAGTAAGCTATTTACACGAAAACTGGGTCTTGCATAGAGATTTAAAGACAACAAACGTCTTATTTAACGATTTAGGCGAGTTGAAGATTTGCGATTTCGGTTTAGCACGAGAATACGGGTCGCCTTTGAACAACTACACGCCGTTGGTGTGCACGCTCTGGTATCGACCGCCCGAGTTGCTCTTAGGCGAAAAGAAGTACTCCTACGCCGTCGATAATTGGAGCTTGGGATGCATATTCGCTGAATTGTTGCAAGGGAAACCTTTATTTCCCGGGCGAACCGAAATTGATCAAATTGATAAGCATTTTCGCATGCTTGGCACGCCTAATGAACAGATATGGCCCAAGTTCAAATCTTTACCGCATGCGACCAAAGTGAACTTTGCGGTCCACCCGCACAACTCGCTGCGCCAACGCTTTCCAAAACATCGCGAACACGAAGACGAAATTGAAATTGGACCCGGAATCTCAGACGCTGGCTTTGATATTTTGAACGGCTTGTTAGTCTTTGATCCGGAGCGACGACTTTCGGCCACGGAGGCATTGAAGAGCAGATGGTTTTCTGAAGAGCCAAGGAAGAACAGCAGCCGAGAGTGGCAAGAACTCTTGAGACGGTTGAAGTAGCACTTTACATTTAGAATAGAATAGAATGTCCGATAGACAAAATATAGAAAGGAGAACAGTATTCACTCACTCACTCACTCATAGCTGGTGTGTGTGCGTGTGTGTGTGTTCTTTTCGTGTAAATCATGTAATAGTACAAGTGAGCAGTTTAAAAGAAAAACAGTGCTGAGAGAGGTGCGCACGAGAGTAGAGCTCAATCAAGCACGTCACACAGTCATCCAAAAGTTAAAAAAAAGCAAAAAAGGGTATGTGGAAGCGTTTCGTAATCGTCGTCATAATACAAACGCGTGCGTCATCTCAGTGCATGTCAGAGAAGAAACTCTCGGACATAGATTGGAAGGTAAGCATATATTTTCTTAATTCGAATTCGATGCGTAGGAGCGATGATATCCTTCGCATCGCGTCTCTTAGTCGCCCGCGCGCGGCGTTTTTTTTCCTCGAGGATTAGAAAACCTCTTACCGTACTTTTTTCTTCCAGAGCGGAAATGAAGTCGGTGTGAGGGAAAGAGGGGAACGCGAAGACGATGTCTGCCAAAAAACGTCTGAAATAGGAAGACGCGTCTTCTTCGAGCGCGATTCTGAAGGAGTTTTTTGAATGCGCTCGTTTTGTCCATCCCTCTCGCGCGCGATTACGAGCGCAAATTTTTCTTTGAGTCTTCTTTCTTTCCAGCCTTGCCGCCGTCACCTATTTCAGATAGTGCAACGCGAATGCGTTCTGAAAGTTTTGTGGGAGGATAAGATTCATCTACTTCAACGTGTCGGAGGACGGCTAGAAGTTTAGATTGTGTTATCGTCGTTTGAAACATTCTGTGTATTCGATTGAAACTCACCGCTTCAATCTCTCTCTCCCCCTTTATCCCTTCCGTACCCGAAACAGATTCATCAAGTGCTCTCGAGTGATAAGGTTCAGCGTATCAACACGCCGGTAGTACAACTGCACTTTCGGACCACCAGCCGGGACAACAACGAAGAAGAGAATACTCAAGTCCTCGAGCTTGATAAATCAGAACTCGAAACCGTCATCGCATCGTTAGAAGAAGCTAAGGAAGCTCTGGCTAGATTGAACGATACGAACTCGAAGAAATAAAAAATATCTGCGAAAACATATTAGAACAAACAAGCTCTAGAACAAGCCAATAACGACAAAAGCGAACACGATGGCCGTCAATCAAAACAACAACAAGCAAGAATTAGCAGGTTTCCACAAAAAGTGCGCATCTTTGAAGAAAGAAGGCGATCAGCTTTTCATGAAGCAAGAGCACCTCCGTGCCATTCATACGTATGAGAAAGCTTTGGGTTTAGCGTTAGCGGGGAGTCCGGAAAGATCTGCCCTTTTGACTTCTCAAGCTGCGTGCTGGATCCGCGAGAAGCAGTTTTCGCACGCAATCTTATGCTGCACAGCAGCTTTGGAAGATGTCCCGAACGGGAAGGTTGCGTTGAAGCGCAGAGCTACCGCGTACGAACAGTTGGGTCAGTTCAAAGAGGCGCAACACGATTTAGAAGTTGCATGGAAGCAAGACGATACAGACGAGTCCGTCAAGGCAATGTTGGACAAAGTTCGCGGCAAAGCGAAAGCAGCGGCGAAGAAGAAGACGGCAGTCAACGGATTGGGCGGATCGAGCTTGGAAAAGCGACCGCAGCAGTACACTCGCGAGCAAATTGCAGCGGCGCAGGCGCAGCAGCAAAGACAAAGAGCCTTGCAAGCGCAGGCTCAACAAAAGATCCCAGACTTGACGATTAGATTCATGAGAGAAGGTAAGGATTCCGCGGAAGTGAAAGTGCCTATTTCTGTCACGTACACTGACTTGGTGAACCATGCGAAGAAATCGTTCAGCTTGGAAGATGACAAAAATATCATCTTGAAATGGTTAGATTTGGAAGACGAAGTGTTAACCTTGACCTCTAGAGCGGACTTGAGATTCGCGTTGACGACGTTTGCAAACGCGGAAGATTACAAGAAATCCCAAGAAAACAAAAAGGATGGAGCGAATTCGGAACTCCCGGTAATTGAACTTCGTGTCTTTGACTCCGAGGGAGCGGTGTCCGAGACCAAGGAGAACGTACAACCAGAAGAGTTGGCGACCGAAGATGAACCGGCCGAAGACGTAATTGAAATCGATGAATGGTTGTTATCGTTTGCGGCGTTGTTCAGAAGGACCTTGGGCGATGCTGCGCCCCCGAAAGGACCGTTAGACTTGAGAGAGATTGGCTTGGAGAAGTGCTGCGAAACATTGGAGAAGGCGGTTGGCTCGCCCGAGGCAAAGACGTTGTTAGGTGCTGCCACGGACAAATTTCAAGAGGCGGCGACGGCAGCTATGTTCAACTGGGGTAACGTGCACGTCTGCGCGGCCCGTAAAATCATCGAGGTTGCGGCTGAGAAGAGAAGAGCAGAAAGAGATGGAGAAAACAAAAACGAAGAAAATGAAAACGAGGACGACGATTACGCTGATATCAAGAAAGACTTGCCCGAACTCGACGCGGAGTTCGACAAGGCTATCGCTTTGTTTCAAAAAGCGCTCAACATTAAGGGTGACTTTTTCGAAGCATCCATTGCTTGGGGTCAGCAAGCCTTTGAAAGAGCGAAGATTTACTCGAACATCGCCAAGTCGGAATCGGACAAAAAGGAGAAGCAAAAGATGGAGAAAGAAGCTGACAAGATGTTTGATTTGGCCCTTCAAAAGTTTGACGAATCCATGAAGATGCTCAGCCCGGAACAGCGAGACGTTGTTTTAGTCGAAGGGTCAGAGGAAACCAGCGGCGTAAAAGCGCAGATCTTAGTTCTCTGGGGCAACGTCTTGTATGAGCGATCGAGTGTCAAGTTTCTCCGAAACGACAAGAGCTGGAAGAAAGACACGCAAAGCTCCGTGGCCAAGTTCAACGAAGCCGCGTGTGCCAAGGGTGACATCGTCAGAGCACTTCAGAATCACATTTCCAAGGAGTGGGAGGATGAAGAGAAAGCGAAGAAAGAGGCTGGCGCTGCATAAGAAAGTAAAAACGAAATTAGAATCTAAGCAAAACTAGTGTTGTGTTGCAAACAACAACCTTGAAAGTATAATAATCAAATATAATCTTTAAGTAGAATTACAACGGCAGCAGTCTGTATTTAATTTATGCCTGCTCACACGAAAACACGCACACACATACACATAAATTAAGTATTCCTCTGTTTACGCCTCTGTTGGTACGTTTGAAATCACCAAATCGTTCATTTCGGGCACGCTCTTGATTACCAACCCGTGCTCGTTCGCCAAATGCAACGCGCAAATAAAAGCCATGTGTACTGAGATATCTTCCAGTCGTCCGGCCGGGTTCTGTTCCGGAAATTGGCTCAAGATCTCGTGGAATGAGTGCTTCTGTTCCATTGTTTCGTTTTCTTCCTCTAAGTCTTTCCAGATTGTTTGCTTCAACGCGCGGATGTCGACAACTTTCGTAGTTCTCGCGTAGTTCACTTCTATTTTTTCAACCTTTCGAGGCGCATCAACCAAACCATTATCACCGTCGTCGTTCCACCCACCAGCAGCGCCGACGAGTTCATTCCCATCCTCATCTCTTTGAATGTCGTCATCGTCAAAGCCGCCACCGAAGTCGCCACCATCGAACCCACCATCCTTGTTCGGAATGAAGAGGTTGTTGTCGTTGTCGTGGAAGTTGATCTCTGAACGCACGGCAGCTCTTTTGGGAGCCATCACCGTGTTTACAAACTGTGGTTTTAAGAACAACTTGATCAAATCTTCGGCTTCGTAGCCTAAATCTGGAGGCAACAACGTGTCGCTCGTCGTTAATTCAGATTTCAAAAGAAGATCGTTCGGGTCGTTCGCCATATCGAAACGCTTATCGTCTAAATCCGGTAAGTTTTCGAAATCATACGTCAAGTCTCTCTCTCCTTTCTTCTTCTTCTCTTTATCACCTGCAGCGGAAACTTTGATCGGTTCACCATTTTCGTCGTATTTTATGACTTGCGACGTTGATGGCGCGCTCGTCTTCTTGAAATGCCAATGCGATGGGCCAGCCCAGGCATGCTTCCCGCCAATGGCCACGTTCGCTACCCAATCCAAAGACCCGGTATCTGCGGTGAGGTTGTTCTCGTAATCGTCTTCTTCGTCGTTACCGAGACGTCCCCAATCGTTCTCGTCGTCGTTATCGCCAAAGCCGTCGGCGCCATCTCCAAGTCCCCAGTCTTCTTCTTCGACGTTGACGTTGAAACCATCGTCTCCATCGCCACCATTGGGAACGTTATCTTCATCATCTTCATCGTATTCCGCGAACGTGATCGCGTCTTGGTCGGACGCTCCGCCAAAGAAGTCATCACCACCTTCGGCAGTAGTCCCGTTCGAGGAAGTCATCGCCCCGCCGCCCACATTATCACTTCCGGGCTTGTTGTACGGAATCCCAGTCACTTCGGCGAGCATTTCGTGTACGATATCAATCGAAGGCGTGATTCTCGTTCTCGTTTGTCCGACGGCGAACGCATTAGCAATCTCTCTGGACATCTGCGACAAATCGAGCGTTCCGGCTCCGCCTTCCAAATCGTCGCCTCGCGTGTAATCTGGAACCTCTTCGGAATCAAAGCAAATGTTGCACCCTTTATGCACCGCCAAGTTGTTTAGTAACAAGCCACTCGCCCCACCTTCGTCAAACATGGACGAGGTCTTCTTAAACAAAGGATCCACGTGCACGACGTCGTCCATGACTTTCATCGTGTGATTTTCTGGATTTTCCAACGTGATCACGTTCGACGATCGCGTCGATTGTTTCTTTTGCTTCGGAATCGGATTCCCATCCTCGTCGAATTCTTCCGCGCCATCACCGGAACCCCGTCTCGGATCATCCATGTTCTCTTCGTCTTCACCGTTATTTCCGGAGGCATTTGATATCCCGCCAAGCATACGAAACGTCTCCGAGTGAAACGAATCAACTCTCGAGGCATAAATCTTCACGCCAGCCTCTAAAGTACACGAGGCTTTTTGAAAGTTTGTGTTATCGTCCTCATCTTTCTCATTCTTGACGATATCTGAAATGTGATCGATCAACGCCAACGACCACGTGTTCTTCGCGTTGATTTTGTTTTCCGAGGCCAATTTGATACAGTTGGCGTACAAATTCATAACCGCATCTTGCGTCAACTTTGGTTGTTGTTTGTTCGTCGTCGCTGCGGCTGCCGCCATCGCCGCCGCTTTCTTCTTTTGTTGTTGTTCTTTCAGCTTCTCTTGTTCTTTCACGTTCTCGCTGATGACACCATCTTCAGCTTCATCGTCGCCTTCCTCTAAATCTGAGGAAGAAGAGGAGGATAAATTAGCGAGGTCCCCGATATTCTCCAACTGCTTTTCGACGTTCTTACTCAGCTCTCTTCGAAACGCGGAAACCGTTTGCCTCTTCTTCATGGACTGTTGTCTCTCCAAAGTATCATCGTTCGGGGACAACAATCCAACCACCCCGAGAGGGGACTTCAACGGCGTTTTCGATTTCCTTCCCCCACTTTTGGAGATGAAATTCGTAGGCGTCGTTGCGTTTTCGTTCGCATTATTCCTGTTCGGCGTTAACAGCGCTTCCACCGATGGCGACGCTGGCGTTCTCATTTTTATTGTATATATATATATATAGCTTCAACTCTCTGTGCGTGTGTTATGTCTCTTTCTTCTTCTTCTCTTCGAGACTCTTTTACAACGTATGTATATAATAAACAAACGTTCGCGCACGCTTTGAAAGTGATGACATTTTTTTGTATCTTTTGTTTGTTTGTTCCCCTTTCCATCAGCTTATTAACAGCTTTCCTCGAAAAAACTCGTAAAACCTAAATTCTCTTCCTCTTTCTTCTTCTTCTCTTCCTCTCTCTCTCTTTGAAAAAAAAAATTGTGAGCACCAAAACGACCCAAAATTTTTTTCAAAAATCTCTCTTTCTCTCTCTCTCTCTTCTTCGTCACACCAATAGTTCATATTCACACGCTCTCTCTCTCTCTTCTTTTTAAGCGCGCACGCGTCTACACACACGCACGCACGCGCATTCTCTCTTCTCTTTTCTTTTCTCTTCAGGTACTGTTTTGGGGTGACTCTTCCTTTTTTGTTATTGTTGTTGTTGTTGTTGTTATTCCACGAAGAAGAAGAAGAAGAAATCGTTGGTCAAGTTTTCGTCTCAAAAAATGTATATCGCCGACGACGAGTGGGAAGATGAATTTTTCGAGGAGTTGGTGGCCACCGCGGAGAAGAAGCAATCTGGTGGCGGTGGCGGTGACGACGATGCCACGAACAACAACAACAACACGAACAACAACAGAAAGAGAGATTACGAGGACGCGATGAATAACACCGCTTTGGCGTCGTCGGCTTCTCCTCTTTATAAAACGAAAAGAGCGATTGAATTTGCCTCGCAACCGACCACGAGTCAAACAACTCGAACCACAACAACGACGCTGAAAGAAACGCTGGAAAAATATTACGGG
>Ga0255757_10004093_pt1 | contig 13258 bp, 12 predicted proteins | sample 071ome_27_FD_179957 | JGI IMG/M metagenome (GOLD analysis project Ga0255757, IMG submission 179957) | Coastal salt marsh microbial communities from the Groves Creek Marsh, Skidaway Island, Georgia - 071409AT metaG (version 2) | ecosystem: Environmental > Aquatic > Marine > Intertidal zone >...
GATTGGTGGCAACTCTTGGTCATCACCAACGATGAACCCAATCGATGTGATGGATGTCGGCGAGATTCCTTGACCATGTTCAGACCACAACATCGAGTGATGTGCATCTAAAATTATAGTGGCATCATTATCCCATTCCTGCAGCGTTTGTTCGAGTGTACCTCCAGAATCATATATGCCATGTTGGCGTTCAATCCAATGCCCTATTGGCGGTAGTGGTTCACGAATGACCTTTGCAATAAGTCCTGCAACTGACCTTTCATCCGCATGCATTCCTTTGATCTCAGAACCGTTAAACTTTATTCTTCGAGATGGTCCTGGTCCTCCACACAAATGAAGGATACATTCAGTATTTTCTCGAACACCATGGCTTGTGAGAAGTGAAGCCATTAATCCCCGAACCAAGACATCCATGCGACCAGCTCCACCTGCGAGATCGTTCAGTGGGAGTTTACCTTTTGAGAGTGCACGTTGTCCAATAATAGCGAATCGCCTCAAACTACTCATCCCCTGTTGTCAATGAGTGTTCGAATGGCTTCGTGCATTTCATCGATTGTTTGCAATGCGAAGTCGACACCTTGTTCATCAACAAGGTAGGCACGTGGTTTTTCTCGTTGGTTCAAATCCTCAAGCCGGTTTGCAATCACAGCATTCATTTCAGAATGCTGTATTTGAGCGTGAGCACGGTACACAAGGTCTTTCTGCTTTATTCCTGATTCAAGTTTGAAACCAATTCTCAATGCATCTTTGCATCGATCTCGTAATTCATGAATGTGTTTCAATGATTCTTGAAGTTGAAATTCAAGTACGCCTTGTTGGCTTGCAATTTTACCCTCAACAGGTTCTTTGACAACATAATCAAGTACTGCTGCAGTGTGAATCCAGACATCAATGGAGTCATTCGACAGTGCTATGCATTCATTCAACATCTTTTCAGGAGTGGGAGCGTGAATACACAACGGCAACCACGATGGCTGTGGTTGGGTTGTTAAACCTACAACGCATGAGACATCGTGACCATATCGATACAACATGTCTGCGATTCCCCAGCCAGTTGACCCTGTGCTCGTATTTGCTACATATCGAATATCATCAATGTGAGATTTCGTTGCACCCAGTGTGATGACCACAGATGCTGAAGTACTCGCGGAATGAACGAGATGCGATGTATGGGCAACAATAGCCTCATGAGAAGGGGTTTTTCGTTTCCCTTCATCCAGAGAACCCCATAGGACGTGGGCACCGTCTGAAATGATGCGTTCACAAAGTTCACGAGTGACCGGTTCTTCTGCTAAATCCTCATGCATACTCGGTACAAAAATCGCTGGGGTTTGGCGATTTCTTGCAACGGACAATGCCATGAGTAACGGTCCGTGTTGGAAACCATGAACGGTTGATGCAAGAATATGTCGTGTGGCTGGTGCTACGACGATTGCATCCATGTGATTCAATGCCTCTAAATCACTGTCAAAATCGGTGATGACATCACACTGTGCTGCCCATTTTACTGCTAAAGGAGTGATGATTTTTTGTGCTGATGGTGTCATGATGACCGTTAATTCTGCCCCATATCTTCGAAACTCTCGGCACAATCTGACGGTATCTACAGATGCAATGCCTCCTGTAACGCCCAAAAGAATCTTCTTTCCTTGCAACGACTTGCCCTTTGCTTCAACATCTGTGTCACGAAGGGCCATGTTGTGCCGATGAATCTCCTCTTCAAGACCCCTTCGTTGTTGACATTCTCACATTAAAGGACGAATCTTGAATAAAGAGGTGCTCATAACAATATCATGGCGGAAGGGAAAAGGGCTGAAGACATGGTCTTCGCAGGAACTTCTTCTGCACATCGATATTCTACCGACCCGTACAAAGCAATCCTTCGTGGGACTTCAGTCATTTTGCTTGTTGATATTGCAATATTATGCTATTTTACGACCAGTGTATTCTTCGCCTTCATCGATTCGAATCTGAAATATGTCGTTGCATTTCTTTATCTTGGAGGCTATCTGCTCTATCGAGGATACAGGGACCAAAAAGACTGGGCCTATCCTTTTGCAATTGTCGTTCTGTATGTCATTGGTTTAGGTTTCGGAGTCATTGGACTAATCAATTGTCTCTACTTTGTCCTCACAGTTGACATCTTCACATTATTAATCGGTGTGATTATGTTATGGGCTGCACGTGGTTCAATTCAAAGGGCGAGAATGCATCACCATCCAATGTACAAGAGTGCATACTTTGGCCAAGAAAATTCACTTGAATTCCAGCTAGAAAGCGGTGAGATGCTCGCTGCATGTCCAACATGTTTGGCAGTTCTCGCCATTCAGCCAATGATGCTATCGTCGAAGGACACATGTCCCCATTGCAAGAACCCGCTCGTTCGAACTGAACTTGAGAACAAGTATGTTGGCGAGACCAACCAAGAAGAATAATTTCAGCGAGTTGCAAGCGTGAGGTTCTTCCACATCTCTTCAGGAACTTCCATCGAGAGTCGAAGACCACCCATGGCACCTAATCGTACTGGGTCATCAACGACGTGAACATTTACATCTCCCATATCAGAGAGTCGTCGCTCTATCATTGCACCTAGACCACGGATTCCAGAACCGCCACCAGCGAGAATCATGTTGCTTCTAAATTGGTCGTGATATTCTGGGTTCGATCCAGCGATGAGTTTCTTTACGTTGTCAACAATTGGGTCAACTATTGATTCACATGCGTTTTGTACACAGTCTGTGATGTCTAGAGTCATTGCTTTTCCTTCAATTGAGAAATCCACCATGATTGGTTCATCTGGTGGAGAAGAGGACACAAAGGAAAATTGTTCCTTCCATCGGCGTGCCATATCTTTCGTTACTTGTGCACCGTTGTATTTCTTCTTCACCTCGACAATGATTTGGTTATCGACATAGTCGCCAGCAAAGCCGGTGTGCATTTGGTCATCTGGTGTTGGCACTGTGCCGTACACACGGCAAAGGTCAGTTGTTCCTGCACCAATATCGATGACGAGTGTGTGTGTAATCATGTCGAGTGCATATGCAACAGCGAACGGTTCAGAGATAATCATTGCAGCATTCACTGAGCCTGCAGCGGCATCGAAAATCGATGTTTTGTCAACGTGACTGGCTTCAGCAGGTGCACCAATAACTGCAACGACTCTATCATAGTCCTCTGGGTCGGATAATCCGATAAGATGCGTAATGAAATGTGCGATAAACTCTCGGTCCTCTGGAGTATCTTTGATTACACCAAGTTCAAGAGGTCTGAAGAGATTCAAAGCAAGTCGATTTTTGAGTGCTTCTTCGCCAAACAGGACATCTCTTTTCAAGAAATTTCGTGCAATTGGGTCTTTTGGAGTCCCGATAACTGTGAGTTCTTCAACTTCATGTCCTTCTGAAGAGACCATCACAGATCTAAATGTTCCCAAGTCAATACCGATATACAGTGTTGTTTTTGCCATAGCGCACCAAATCTCCGAGTGTGCTTGACTTTATCAAGAATACCTCGATATATCTTCGTGCAGGGATGGCGTAAAAGTTCTATAGAACAGAAGTCTGAATCGTTTCAACACCATTGTTCGCAAGCATGGCAGTACCATGCGGAGTACTCGGAGAAAAATTCTGCCATTCTTGAACATCCTGTACACTCCTTGAGTACATTATCACCAAACACCTCACGTATCATTTGGATGTGATAGACTTCATCAATTCCAAGTTGTTGTCGCATAGCCCAAAGGAGTTGGTCTTCACTTGGAGAAATAATGCCATCTTCCAGGACCAAGTTGAGCACAGTTTTGTAATCATTAAAATCGTTAATATCCCTTGCGTCGAGAATAACACCACCTTTTTCTGCCACAATATCAGTACCGCCAGGGTCATCGACAAACAGAACAAATGATTCAGGCTTTAATGACTCATCTCGCAATTCGAATGATATTCGACATCCTTCAAGTGTGGCATAAACTAATTTGGATGACCGGTTGATCACATTTGTGATTGACCGCGCTGTATCTTCTTTTGATACACCTCGCTTCCACCCGGTAGGACTCCGCTCATTAAAGGCATAAAATTCGGTTCCGTGGCCAGGATATTCCAATCGAATTTCTTCTCCACCATCAAAACCATTTTCGACAATTGTGATCGCTGCGACTTCCGTGGTAAGTATATTGTCATCATCATCAAAACTGATCATGAGAGGTTTTCGTTCTTCTGCAGCTGCATTATAACGACCTTCCATCCCCTTCATCCATTTGTCTTCGAGTCGTTTTAGAGATTCTTCTTGCTCAGATGATAAGTCCTTTTTGATGCCAAGGACTTCTGAAAGTTCACCAGATGCAAACTCCTTCTTGAATTCATCAATCAACTCTGCATCTCTTCGATGAGTGGGTGGTGGTGCAATTTTTCGTTGTTCTTTGTACTCTGGATCAGGCCATTCGTAGTTGCATCGGCCACACATAAGGTATCCTTGCATGGTCGATGATTGCTTTTCACCACCACAACGAGGACAATCACCATCATCTTGGTAATTGAGATTATCAATTGCTTCGTTTCTACCTTTTCGCAATCCACCAAAGCCCGCCATACATGGCCGTCAGTATTGGTTTTCTATGAATGCTTTGTTAATCGAGCATGACCCTGGCTTTTCGACCATACCGAATAAATCCGTCTTGTGCGTATATTCTTCGGACAACAAGTTCAACATCAAGGTCAAAATCTAATTCTGGCTCCTCATCATCAACCATGAGGAAAACTCCGGATGGGTTCGTTTCTAATTTGACAAGTATTGATGTTAATCCGCCTAATATTGGGGCGCGAAGAGCAAATTCAGAAGGTGCACCAGCTGCAGATAATGTCGTCCAAGACTGAATTTTTCCCCTTCGACCAACATTTGAATTTGAGGAAGAAGGAACTATTTTACCAGCATCGGTTCGTTGCCGAGGTGGCCACATCACTGTTGATTCTGCGAATTGACCTTGCATTCCAAGTCGTGCATGGATGGATTCTTCGTACTGGGCTTTTGAAACGTACGCTCCTTGGCTGATGTTTTGAGGTGAACATTCATCATCCCACGCCTTAGATATGGCATTATGAAACTCTTCATCAACTTCAACGATTGTAGGCAGTTCTGAAATTTCATCGATGTCTTGATTCGTACAGACAACAAGTGCTTCGTCGGCGACAAGAAAATACCATTCTGCATCTTCCGAACATGAAACGCCCGTAGCCGCAAAAATTGCTCGAGCATCCATTTCATCTCCACATCGACATGAGGAAATTTCTTGTCCATTCGATTGAAGCAATTCGAGTGCAGATATGGCTAGAGTTGTGTAATCACTATCCGGACCAAAAACTCGATGGCCGTTTAACCCGAAGGGTGATTGAAGAGCAACACCTCCATCAAATGATTCGAAGAGATATCCTTGCCATTGCTCAGTTGACAGGTCGATCCCTCCCGAATATGTGGACTGCACATGTCGCTCCCGAACCCCCAACATTGTGTGTTAACGCTCGTTCTGCATCTGTGACTTGTCTAGATGTTTCAACTTCATGACGAAGTTGATAAAAGACCTCAACGACTTGTCCCGTTCCAGTTGCTCCGAGAGGGTGCCCCTTCGACTTTAGTCCACCACTTGGGTTGATTGACACATCCCCTTCATTGAGTCGTCCACGTCCTTCTCGTGCGAATAATCCTCCTTCGCCTTTTTTCGTAAAACCTAAATCTTCTGTAGCCATCAATTCAGCGATGGTAAAGCAGTCATGAACTTCTGCAAAATCAATATCTTGAGATGTACATTTTGCCGCATCGTAAGCTTTCTTTGATGCGATTTTTGTAGCCTGTAATTCTGTTACTGATGGGCGGTCATGCAGTGCTAAGTAATCTGAGGCACCCCCTGAACCTTGAATCCAAATAGGTGTATCCGTGAATGAATTGGCGATATCATCTCGTGCCAGAACGACACACGAAGCACCGTCGGATGTCGGACAGCAATCATACAAAGTAAGAGGGTCAGCGACCATGAAACCGTTTTTTGCTTTTTCAAAGTCGACAATTTTTTGAATATGTGCCTTTGGATTTTTAGCCCCATTTTCATGATTTTTAACCGAAATATGAACCAAATCATCGTGCTCCGAGTGATATTCATGAAAATGTCGACGTGCCATTAATGCATACGTGCCAGGAAATGTTAGGCCTGCTAATCGTTCCCATTCTGTATCGCCGGAAACACCGAGCCAGAACCGCTTTCTCTCCTGTGTCAAATCATTCATTTTTTCAATGCCACCGACGACAACAACATCTGCTTGACCACTTTTGATCGCCATAACCCCGTCGCGTAAAGCAAAACCCGAAGATGCACATGCATTTTCTACCCGCCGTGTTGAGATTCCCTTCATGCCAGTATGTTCCGTTAGAATTGCTGCTGTGTTACCCAATTGTGCACCACCAAATGCAACACTTCCAATAATGCATTCATCGACTTGTTTTGGACTGAAATCGCCGTCAATACTTGAAAATGCTGATTCACAGGCTTCGGACCACATTCCCTTGAGCCCGTGTTCATGGTTTCCGTATTTGGTTTGACCAGCCCCTACGACGGCTACATCTACCATGGCGATGCTAGGGGCACACAGCATTTGATACCAACGCTATATTTTTCTGAAAGGTGCGAATTCTTTTTGCGTAGGTTCTATGAACAAGCCACCCGCCGATACACTTTATGCTACGACAATGTTCGACACATGGGCATTTTTCAGGTACAAATTGCCCTGATTGTAATGACGAAGGAAAATTCATCATGAGTGACAGAGAATCGAATTCACTTGGACGAATGCTCGCATTGGTCCTTAGACACGACCCTGAAAAATTCGGTGTTGAAATGGATATTAACGGATGGGTGAGCACTCGGGAATTATCTGAAGCGATTCAAAGGGAGAGAAATCGGTATCACTGGCTCCGAGGATGGCATTTTGAGGCTATTGCAAACGCAGATAGAAAAGGACGATATCAAGTCGAAGGCGGGATGATCCGTGCAACATACGGTCACACCATCGACTTAGACCTCGACCTCCCAACCGATGATATTCCTGAAGAATTGTACTATCCATGCGAGGTTTCTCAGGTCGAATCATTGATTCAGTTCGGTATCACTGCAGGAGATAGAAAGCATGTCCATCTTTCCAAGACAATAGCAAATGCGATGGAAGCAGGGCATGTTCGTATTGATCGACCAGCCATTCTTGAAGTCGACACAGTTCGTGCTATTGCAGATGGCCACACAATTTACCGGGCAGGGACAACCGTCTACTTGATGGAAAGTGTACCAGGCGAATTTTTGTACAAAGTTGATGACAACGATGAGATCATTCAAGAAATCGTTGCACAATGGGAACAAGAGGAAGAATAATCACGATTTTGTTCCGCAGGCTGGACAAAAATCGATATCAGGTTCAAGATGCGCGTTGCATTTTTTGCAGTGGTTTGAACCCGCTATCAAAGCCTCAACTTTCGATGGCATTAGAGTTGCATGGTCCCTTTCTTTTGGTTGAATGATAAGGAGTGGGTCAACTCCATTTTGAACGAGTTCGTTGTATCGGTTTTTGAAAATTAAAGCCTCTTGTAAAGCGGATTCCAATTGCCATAGCCGATTCTCTCGTTCCAATTTATCTGGAATAGATTCAGTTTCTTCCAATAAATGTTGAAGGTGACGAATGAATTCATCGACTGATGGGCCATCTGCCATAATGATGCTCATAAGTTCGATGTTCATGAATGCTTCCAATCATGTCAGGAGTCATCGATATGAAAGAGAATGTGTTGCAGAAGTCATGGGAGAACGTATTGTTATGAAACTCGGTGGTGGATTGATTACAGAAAAAGATGAATTCCGTTCACCTCGTATCGATATCATCCAACAATGTGCTGAAGAGATAAAACAAATCATTCGGGACGGTTTTGAAGTCATCTTGGTTCATGGCGCAGGCTCTTATGGGCACCTTATGGCAAAGGAATTTAGGATTGCAGAAGGAAAAATTCCCAATTTTTCACACCATTATTCAAACTGCTCTTCTCAAGAAGAGGCCGTTGTTCAAATCCGCAAAGATATGCTGGAATTGAATCAATTCATTGTGGATGCATTGGTCGCTCTTGATATCGAGTGCCATACCTTCCCAACTCATGTTTGGGCAACGAACACAGGGCCTCAATTCGAAGGAGATTTAACTCAATTTTCATCGCTCCAATCAAATCATGTCTCGATTTGTTATGGAGATGTGGTTGACTGTGATGGGGATGCTGAGTTCGGAATATTATCCGGCGACGATCTCGTCTACAGATTAGCGTCAGAAATTTCTGATGTTCGACGCGTCGTCTTTGGGCTTGGTGGGGTGGATGGTGTCTTGGAGCAACCACCAAAACAAGGGGAGGAGCAACTCTTGATTCCTCTCATGAACCCAAATCGAGAGTTTACGCCTCAACATCAACATGAAATTGATGTCACAGGAGGTATCGGCCTCAAGGTTTCGAGAAGTTTTGACCTTGCAAAAGCGGGTATAGAAGTCATTTTTGTCAATGGCGAAGTTCCAGGAAGATTGACCGATGCGTCGAAGAATGACCCTGTAATCGGTACTAAATTTGCGTTATTTGCTCAGTAAATACAAGAGAACTCTTCATGTATTGAGTGCTCATCGATGAAACTGGGGATAAATCTTGTCGAATCCAAAGATTGTTCTTGATGAAACACAATTGTCTGTGTATTCTTCTCACGACGCTGACCAAATAGAGATGATGGCCGAAGCAGTCATTGAAGTTGATGAGCGTGACATAATTGTTGGTCCGATTTCAAAACATGAATCACATTTTGGCCCAGGTTCATTCCATAGAGCATTTAGCGTCCTTCTTTTCAACACAAATGGCGAGCTATTGTTGCAAAAAAGAGCATCATCAAAAGTAACCTTCCCGGGTGTATGGGCTAACTCATGTTGTTCTCATCCATTACATGTCGACAATGAAATGGATGCTGAGAATGGAGCAAAAGTCGCAGCAATACGAAAAATGGAACAAGAACTGGGCATCGACCCTGCAAGCATCAGCATAGATGATATTCACTTTATTACAAAAATGCGTTACTCTTGTCGTATGGATGAGCATTGGATAGAACGAGAGATAGATCATATTCTCTTTCTTCAAGCTGATGTTGACGTACAACCAAATGAAAATGAAGTTGAAGAAATCATGTGGGTATCGATGAACGAATTGGAAGAGATGTTGATTTCTGAATCAGATGAAATTATCGCACCTTGGTTTCGCTGTATTGCGGCTCGAATTATGGATGAACATTGGTGGTCATGTGCTGAGAATTCATCGAGCCCTAGTCACTTGGTTGACGACTTAATTCATGACATGGGTGATGTGTCCCACATGCTACCAAATGCCGAAGGAGCGGGATTGATGACGTCCATACAGGAAGTCAAACCGCTCGTAGAATCACGTATTGAATCCAGCCTACGTGCCTGTCGTCATGAGCGACTTTCTGATGCGATGATGCATCTCATTCTTGGTGGAGGAAAGCGGCTTCGTGCGACCTTGCCATGGCTTGTAGCCAAGGCTGTAGGTGATTCTCATTCAGGGATTCTTGATGTTGGAGCTGCAATAGAGACAGTCCACAATTTCACTCTCGTTCACGATGACATCATGGATAACGATGAGGTGAGAAGAGGAAGAAATGCTGTTCACATTGAATTTGATTCCCCGACTGCCATCAATGCAGGTGATGCTATGCTCGCAATCGCTTTTGAGCGAATTGTGATGGCTGAATCAGTTTCAAACGATGACATTGTGGCATTAGTTGATCGAATTGCAGGAATGGTTCGAAAAGTCAGTGAGGGTCAACAACTCGACATCGAATTTGAAGACCGTATTGCAGTTTCCGAGGATGATTATTTTGAAATGATCGAAGGTAAAACCGCAGTGATGTTTGAAACCTGTGCTGAAATTGGTGCTCGTCTTTCAGGAGCCGATGATGATACGATACAATGTATGGCGGAATGGGGACTCTCGCTTGGCTTATGTTTTCAGTTGATGGACGATTTGATTGATGTCCTCTCCGATTCAACGACCTTAGGGAAACCAGCAGGTTCAGACATCGCACAAGGAAAAAGGACTTTGATGGTGATACATGCACTCAGCCAACCCGATAGTGACGCAAAAACACGCCTTTTGTTGTCTCTTGGTCAGGGAGAAAATGTTGACGATGCAACTCTGCAATCCTCATTAGATGCATTATCCGAACTTGGTTCAATCGATTATGCTAAAGCAAAAGCAGAGCATTATCATCAAATGGCTCACAATTGTCTTGACCGTATTCCCGATGGACCTGGTCTACGTGCATTGAGAGAGTTGACAGATTTCCAACTCTCAAGAATTCAATAGGTGATGTCATGACGAAGTATCTTTTCATTGTCCGACTCAAATCTTTCTACACTTCAACATCAGGTGATCTTGTTGGTAAAGGAGAATTCAGTCTTGAAATAACCGACCAAGAGGATTCACATCGCTATCCAAAAGAAGGGTTTATCGCCTTAGGAAAAAATGAAACATTCTCACCTAAGCCAATGCCGACTCTAGTTACCGGTATGATTGAAACTGGAGGTAACAAAAGCCTCAACATCAAAGTAACAGAGCATGATGTACGTGATGATGACCTCTTTCTCGACGGCCAATTTTCGATACATACAGAATTTCTTGAACAAGATGTTGTTTTGAACGGCACAGAATATGAATGTAAACTTGAACTCAATATTGTCCTTGAGGAACTTGAATTTCAAATCTAACTATCGCGAGATTGTGATACTGATATCGTCTTGTTTCACTTTGAATCCTGCATCTTTCATCATCTTTAGGACTGTATCTAAAATTGCTTTTTCAGTACCAGGTGCTACATGTGCTGGCCAGACTTTCACGGAAGTGTCATGTGAACCGGAAACAATCATTGTACCATTGTTGGAAAAATTTAGACCACTTACTGGACCCTTGTGATTTCGAAGTGAATGAATAACAGTTCCCATTGCATAATTCCAGAGTTGTATGTCATCATTGGATGTACCAAATGCAACAACGTCGCTATATGGTGAAAATTGAACCGAACCAATATTTTTTGCATTTGATTGAATTGTTCTTAATTCCATGCCTGAAAATGTGTTGTACATTCGTAGTAGGCCTCGACTTACAACAACTGCGATAACATCACCATTCGGAGAGAAAATTGCTTGTTGTGGTACATCATTGACTTGGATTGTACGTTCATCGATAAGAGAACCATCATTTGTCCAAAATCTCAACAAACCATCTTCGCATGCTGTCATTATCGTGTTGCCATCAGGAGAAAAATCTGCATCGAGAACTGCTCCTTTGTGTTTCGACAGAGCCATCATGTGTTCTCCCGTAGAAGGATTCCAGAGTCGTGCTGTTCGATCATGTGATGCTGAGAGTAACATTTTCCCCAGTGGAGAAAAAACAACTTTGTTGACTCTTTCTTTGTGATGTGTAAGAACTTGACTGGAAATTCCTGTTGTAGTATCCCAAATTCGAACTTGTCTATCACTCGATGCAGACGCTAGCATTTTCGCATCTGGTGCGTAAGATATTGAATTCACATGACCAGTATGGCCAGATAGAGCTCGAATATGTTCTCCGGTTAATGGATTCCAAATGCGAATGGTGCCATCATGTGATGACGAGGCAAGTTCGGAATCATCAGATGAAAATGCCACAGATACGATTGCATCTTTGTGATGGTCCATTGACATCACGTTGAGGGGTATTCGGACCGAAACAGTACCTTCTCTATCACTCATTTCTCGAATGGCGTCAGCAAATCGCTGTTGGAGGATTGAAACTTCCTCGTCCTTGTTGCGCTGAACTTCCATTTCAGCGATTGCTTTTCTTTCATCGAGTTCTGTTGCTATTTGGGCAAAAGGGTTTGCTGGTGCTTCGCCCTCTCCGGTCATGTTCAACCCACCACGATGTCATACATCAATTCGATTCCTGTATGGAAACGATTTCAATCAGCGTAATACGATTCAGGGTTTGGTTCAGGCTTGAGTCCTTTCCGTTGTCGTATTTCTCCAACGACTTTGTCAAAGAGTTGAGGTGGAAGCATTTCAAAACCGAGGTTTTCTGTGTTCCAAACTGCACGGCCTTGTGATGCTGCTCGAATGTCATTTGAAAAGCCAAATGTTTCAGCGATAGGTAATGTTGCAACAACCGTTGTAACGGAGCCTTCTGAAGGCATATCTTCGATGATACCTCTTCGAGTTGTAACTTCACGAGTGACTTGACCGAGCCAGTCGTTTGGCACGGATACAAACGCTTTCTGCATTGGCTCAAGTATAATTGTGCGTGCTCGCATCATAGCACCCTTGATTCCGTTTCGAACTGCAGGGATTGTCTGGGCGGGTCCACGGTGAATCGCATCTTCGTGGAGTTTTGCATCGACGAGTCGAACAAACATTCCTTGTACTGGTTCATCCGCAATAGGACCTTTTGCGCACACTTCATTGAATGCTTCGATAATCAATTCACGAGTTTCGTGGAGGTTTTGGATACCCTTTGTATCATTGACCAAGACATTGGTCCCATTGATGGCATAGATTTTCCTCATGAGATCCTTGTCCATGCCATATTCTCCAAATCTTGAACCAACTTCTTTCGCATCGGATGTTCGGACTGGTCCGTCGCCTAGTTCTCCACTACGCAATCCTTGGATGACCTCATCTGAGAGTGCCTCAACTTCAAAGTAAAATCGGTTGTGACGGTTTGGAGATTTTCCTTCAAATGGATTGCCGTGATTGTTTGATTGAATACCTTCGCGATAGACAACAATTGGAGGACTAACCTTGACTTTGATATTTTGCTCCTCTTCGATTCTGTACACTGTAATCTCAAGATGTAATTCACCCATTCCTGCAAGAAGAGCTTCTCCAGTTTCTTGATTTGTTGTGACTTGAAGTGATGCGTCTGCTTTTGCAAGAGAGCGCAAGGCATCAATGAACTTTGGTAGGTCTTTCATACTCTTTGGCTCTACAGCGACAGTTACGACAGGATCGGAATAATGTCGAATTGCTTCGAATGGTGTGAAATCTTTGTTGCGTGATAGGGTGACACCAGCAGCCGCTGAGCGAATACCTGTGATTGCTGCTATGTTTCCGGCAACAACTCTTGGAACAGCTATTCTATCGCCTCCAACCATCATTGAGACTTG
>Ga0255757_10004108_pt1 | contig 13233 bp, 11 predicted proteins | sample 071ome_27_FD_179957 | JGI IMG/M metagenome (GOLD analysis project Ga0255757, IMG submission 179957) | Coastal salt marsh microbial communities from the Groves Creek Marsh, Skidaway Island, Georgia - 071409AT metaG (version 2) | ecosystem: Environmental > Aquatic > Marine > Intertidal zone >...
TGTGGCCGCTGAAGGGGATGAGGCCCGCGATACGATTGGCATCCACGTTGTGTGCTGCCAGCCATCGTTTGTCCAGACCGACCATGGATGCGAGGTAACCTCCGGCTGAATGGCCCGAGACAAAAAGTTGCCTTGGATCCCCTCCATGGGTTTCGATGTTTTCAAACACCCAGGCGACGGCTGCGGCCGCATCTTCGATATAGACCGGACTTTTAACTTTGGGAAACAGGCGGTAGTTGGGAGCTACGACAATCATGCCCTGATCCTTGAGGCGAGCGGGAATGCTTTTTGTCCCTCCGCGCAGACCGCCTCCATGAAACCACACCAGTACGGGCAGGGGATCGGCTCCTTCCGGCACATAGACATCCAGCTTGCACCTTTCTGCTGCATAAGTATCCACGCCAGGCTGATCCTTTGTTCGGTATGGCATGTCCGTCTTGAGCGAAGCGGCCTGGGCGGAAAAAAAGGTTAAGCTCAGCAGGGCAAGCCAACTACTCAGAGCGGTTTTGAGCCCATGAGAGTGATGATGAAAATGGACCGAAGCATTCATGCGATTGGAGACTAACGAGTGACCACACCGCCTTCCCCCGGTGTGTGTTGATAATTCATAAAAGCCATGTAGGCCATCATCATGCAAAGAAAAAGCTGCCCTGCTCGAAGGGCCCAGAAGGCGACCAAACTCGCGATGATGACGCTCACCCAGCGCACCACGTCTCTTCTGTGGGGCCCCATGAAATCACGAAAGATCTGGCCCCCATCGAGTGGCTGAATCGGTAATAAATTGAGGATGGTCCAGAAGACGTTGATCTGAAATAAGAGGGCGACGAAAATCTGGCTCATCTGTGACATCGACTCCATGGCCGGAAACACCATCCAGCTGGCCAAGGCCAGACCCATGCTCGCCAGCGGTCCTGCGAAAGACACCCACATGCTCTGGTTGCGGCTGAAATAGGCTCCGGGAAGGGTCGTGACGCCCCCGAAGCCGTGCAGGTAAATGGAGGGATAGGCCCCGAACTTCTTCCCTGCCAGGGCATGCCCGAGCTCATGCACCATCACCGAGAGGAAGGCTGCCAGCACGAAAAGCACCGAAATCTGCCCTGGGGCGCCGGAGGCGCCACCACCGAGAAGGAACATCGTCAACCAGAACCACCAGTGCACCCCCACCGGGAAACCCATGCATTGAAACTTCCACATGAAGATAACTTAAGGGCAAGGCCTGCGTAGGGCAACTGAATCGCAGGGGCCTATGCTCTCCTGGAGCTCCGCGGGTGCTGCCTGTGCCCGAAGCTATTTGACTTTTAGGGGTTTTGCCGTTGAATCATCCCCATTCTCTCCTCTTGATCCATGAGGTAAGAAGGACCGCTTGATAGACATGACCCGACGTGAACGATTCATCAACGCCTGCCGCAGTCAGGCGGTAGACCGCCCGCCCATCTGGATGATGCGCCAGGCCGGGAGAGCCCTGCCGGAATATCGAGCCGTCAAGGAAAAGCATACCTTTCTGGAGATCGTTCAGACCCCTGAGCTGGCGACCGAAGTCACCCTTCAGCCCATCCGCCGCTTTGGTTTTGATGCCGCCATCCTTTTCAGCGACATCCTGGTCATCTGTGAAGCACTGGGTCAGCCCTATGCCTTTCGTGAGAGTGGGGGGATCGAGATGGCGACCACTCTCGAGAACGCAAGCGATGTGGATCGACTGCAACCTGAGGGAGCGGTGGAACGCCTGGCCTATGTGGATCAGGCCGTGCGCATGATTCGACGCGAACTGGACCCTGAGACGGCTTTGATCGGTTTCAGTGGTTCGCCCTGGACTCTGGCCAACTTCATGATGGAGGGAGGCAGCGCGCGAGAATTCATGGGAGCCAAGCGCATGCTCTACGGCGACCCTGCACTTTTTGAACGCGTCTGTGCCATGCTCTCGGAAGTGATCATCGACTACCTCAACCTGCAGATTCGTGCCGGGGTTGATGCGGTGCAGATTTTCGATACCCTGGGCGGCACCTTGGCGGGGAACCAGCTCGAGGAGGGTTCTCTTCGCTGGATCCGGCAGATTGTTGCGGGATTGGACCCCAGCGTGCCTTGCATTGTGTTTTCCAAGGGCACCCGTGATTGGAAGGCTCTGGCTGCCACCGGAGCTCAAGTCATCGGTGTGGACTGGGCCGAGTCTCTGCCAGCAGTTGCCGACACCTTACCATCCGGCGTAGGGGTGCAGGGAAATCTGGACCCTGCGGTGTTGGAAACCCGTCCCGAGGTTGCGAGAGCCCAAACTCGTCGTATCCTGGATGAGATGAAGGGTCGAAACGGATTTGTCTTTAACCTGGGCCACGGGGTGCGGCCCACGTCGCAGGTAGACTTGATGCAGGCCGTGGTGGAAACCGTTCAAGAATACACCAATGACGGAGGGCAGGTCTGATGAAGGTGGACCTGGATCTAATCCGGAAATACAACGTACCTGGGCCTCGCTACACCTCTTACCCGCCAGCGACTCATTTCACCGATGAGGTGGATCACGATGGCTTGATGGCCAACCTCAAGGAAAACAATGAAGGTTGCCGTGATCTGTCCCTTTATTTTCACCTGCCTTTTTGCGAAACCCTTTGCTGGTTTTGTGGGTGTACGACGGTGATCACTCAGGATCATTCGCGCAGCACGCCTTACCTGGACTTGATTGAGCGGGAGATGGACCTGATGCGGGAACACCTCAACCCCCAGCGCAAGGTCGTGCAATGGCATTTGGGGGGTGGGACGCCGACGTTCCTTCAGCCCGATGAATTGCGTCGACTGGGGGGCATGGTGCGCAAGCGATTCAACTTTTCGGAGGACCTTGAAGCAGGGGTGGAGATCGATCCACGTCGGATTTCTCGAGATACCATTGTGGCCTTGCAGGAGTCTGGCTTCAATCGGGCTTCCATGGGGGTGCAGGATCACCATCCAGAAGTTCAGAAGGCCATTCACCGCATTCAGCCCTACGCCATGACCGCTCAGGCCATCGACTGGTTGCGAGAGTGCGGCTTTGAGTCCTTGAACGTGGATTTGATCTATGGGCTTCCCCATCAGACCGTGCAATCCTTCGAACAGACTCTGGAGGACACCCTCAAGCTTCAACCGGACCGGTTTGCGGTTTTCAGCTATGCGCACGTCCCATGGATCAAGCCAGCCCAAAAGATTTTTCAGGAACGGGCAAACCTCCCTTCACCAGAAACCAAGCTCGAATTGCTCAAGCTGACGATTGAAAAGCTAACTGCCGAGGGATATCGCTACATCGGCATGGATCACTTCGCGCGCGAGGACGATGAGTTGTCGATCGCCCAAAGGCAGAAAACCCTGCAGCGTAATTTTCAGGGCTACAGCACCCGAGGCGGGGTGGACATCTATTCCTTTGGGATGTCCTCCATCTCACAGTCCGAAAAGGCCTACTGGCAAAACCTCAAGGAGTTGCCGGCCTATACCCAGAGTGTACAGGAGGGACAGCTCCCCATTCATCGAGGTTACCTGATGAGCGAGGAAGATCTCCTCCGCCGGCAGACCATCATGCGTTTGATGTGCGATCTTGAGTTGGATTTTGATCACATGTCCCAATTGCTGGGTGTTCCCTTCGAAGTGCATTATCAGCGGGAATTGGCCTCCCTGGAGGATCTGCGTGAGGATGGCCTGATTGCCTTCAGCCAAGGTGGCTTGAAAGTCACCGATCTTGGGCGACTGCTCATTCGCAACATTGCCATGCGCTTTGATGGTTATCAGGCCCAGCGCACCGAGGGCCGTTTTTCCAAGACGATCTGAGCAAGCATGCCATGAAGGCCTCCCCAAAAACCATCGCTGTTTTGGGTGCCGGGGTCACCGGGCTGTGCGCGACTCTGCGACTGCGTGAGCTAGGCCATCAAGTGGTGTTGCTGGAGGCGGGAGACCGCGTGGGTGGTGCCGTGGGTACGCATGTCGAAAATGGTTTTCTGGCGGAATGGGGCCCCAACACTTTGCTGGAATCTTCTTCCAGGATCACCGCACTCATTGCGTCTCTGGGGCTGGATGGTCGGAGGCGGGTGGCCAACCCAGAGATGAAGCATCGCTACATCGTGCGATCGGGTAAGCCCGTTCCGCTGCCGCTTTCCCCTCCGGCATTCTTGACCAGTTCCCTTTTTTCCTTCAAGGCCAAGCTGCGCCTGCTGAAGGAGCCTTTCATTGCCAAAGCGCCTGCCAATCTTGAGGAAAGCCTGGCGACCTTTGTGGAGCGTCGTTTGGGCAAGGAGGTACTGGATTATGCCATCAATCCCTTTGTAGCCGGCATTTATGCTGGAGACCCTGATTCTCTTTCCGTGCGGCATGCTTTCCCCAAACTGTATGCCCTGGAGCAGCATCACGGATCCTTGATAGGGGGTCAGATCCGCAGCCGGGGAAAGGCTTCCAGGGAAGGGGAGGTCTCCAAGGCCAGAGCTAAGCTTCTTTCTTTTGATCAAGGGATGCAGGTGCTGACCGATCGATTGGGAGAAGTAGTGGCCTCCTCGCTTCAACTGGCATCGCCCATTGACCGTGTGGAGAAGGCCGACGGTCAATGGTGGGTGCACGGCAGGCAGCCCTTGCCGGTCGATGCAGTGTTGGGAGCTGTCCCCGCCCATGCCATGGCCCGGATGACCTTTGCGGATGGGCCGCGCATCGACATGCGCTGGCTCGAGCAGATCGTTCACCCTCCTGTTGCTAGCGTGGTGATGGGGTTTGATCGCGAGCAAGTGCGCCACCCGCTGGATGGCTTTGGCATGCTGGTACCGAAAGTGGAATCCCATCATATTCTGGGCACGATCTTTTCTTCCTCGCTTTTCGAGCATCGTGCTCCTCAAGGATGTGTCACCTTGAGCACCTACCTTGGGGGAATGCGACAGCCTGAGCTTGCCCTTTTGGATGCAGCAGCCATGGATCACTTGATTCTCCGGGATCTTGAGGCACTCTTGGGGGTGCAAGGTCGCCCTAAATTTGTGCATCGAAAGATTTGGCCACAGGCCATTCCACAATACACCGTGGGCTATGGAACCTTCCTCGAACGGTTTGATGCGATTGAGAAGCATCATCCGGGGCTTTATTTTGCCGGCCATTTTCGAAATGGCATCTCATTGGGAGATTCCATGCTCGCCGGTCTGGATGCGGCCCAACGCATGCATCAACATTTTCAATCAACATGAGTCAGCAAGGCGTATTATTGGTGAATCTGGGATCTCCCGATTCAACGGACATTCCCGATGTCAAAAAATATCTGGATGAGTTTTTGATGGATGGCAGGGTGATTGACTATCCATGGCTGTTAAGGCGCTTTGTCGTCAACATGGTGCTGCGCAAGCGCCCCGCCGCTTCGGCCGAGGCCTACCGCAGTATTTGGACCGAAGAGGGTTCTCCTCTGGTGGTGACCAGTCAGAAGGTCACCCAAAAGCTCAAGGCAACGATGGATTTACCGATTGAGCTCGCCATGCGCTATCAGAATCCTTCCATTGGCTCGGCTCTGAAGAAGCTTTCCCAACAAGGGGTCTCTCAGTTGCTTTTGATTCCCTTGTTTCCGCATTATGCCATGAGCAGTTTCGAAACCGCTGTGGAGCGGGTCAAGGAGCTCATTACCAAGCATCACTCCCATATGGCGGTGACAGTGCATGCGCCCTATTACAATCACGAGGCCTATCTGGATGCCCTGGCTGAATCCATGCGTCCCCGCCTGGCACAGCCCTTCGACAAGTTGCTCTTCAGTTACCACAGCATCCCCAAGCGTCATGTCACCAACTTCAATGCAGAAACCAAAGCACACTGCCTGAAACAGTCTGATTGTTGTGAAGGCTGCCATCCGGTGCACGATGTCTGTTATCGTGCACAGTGCCTGAAAACCACGGCGGCTGTGGTCGAGCGGCTGGGGTTGCAACCCGATCAGTATGCGATCTCGTTTCAAAGCCGTCTCGGGCCGGAGAAGTGGCTAACGCCTACGACAGAAAACGAACTGGAGCGCATGGCTCGAGAAGGGGTCAAGCGCATGCTGGTGGTATGCCCTGCTTTTGTCTCGGACTGTTTGGAGACGCTCGAAGAAATCGGCATCCGCGGCAAGGAAGACTTTATTTCATGGGGTGGGGAGTCTCTCGAACTCATTCCATGCATGAATCAACACCCCATGTGGATCGATGCTCTCAAGCAGATGATCGACACCTGGGCCACAAAGCAAGATGCTGCGTGAGTCTGCTCAAAGGTGGAGCTTTTTAAAAATCCTACTGCGGAGAGAGATCCAGGTGTGGCTGGTTGTCGGAATTCCAACGCCTGCGTATCTCAGGCTCGCGTGAAACCATCTTGGCCTGATCTCCATATTCGGAATGGCCATCAGCAAAGCTGAAGTTGGCGCCCCCACTGTGACGCCTTGAAGGCCACTCGGCAGCCTCCTGGCCCGGGGCGGCGCGGTCTGCCGGGTCAATAGCTGTGTCCCACTGCGCGTCGGAGCGGCTGTCCGCTACCGTGATCATGTCGGAAGGCGCTCGCACCTGCGACTCTCTTACCTCCTTCTGCCAAGGTTCCCTGCCGTTGGGGGTGATGTCGGCCCCCAGTCCTTGGTAAGGTTTGGTGAACTCATTGATGCCACCCCAGTCATTGTATCCGTAGCAGAAGCCAGTGCTTGGGGTTAATTTCATGGGTCCTCCTTCAGCACCGGTATTGCGATCCACCCGATTGGTGTAATAAAAGCGAGGCTTTTCGCTTGGACAGTTCCAAACCTGTAGGCTACCAGCCAGGCCGGGTAAGAGGCGAGGGGGGTAAACAATTTCTCCCGCAGGCACGAGGTAATGCCCTGGATACTTGTTAAAGTCCACCAGATACATGGCCATGGACAAACCCACATTGCGCATGTTGCTCAGGCACTTGGTTTGCTTGCCTTTTTCCTTGGCGCGCGAGAGTGCCGGCAGGAGCATGCCTGCCAGGATGGCAATGATGGCAATGACCACCAGCAGCTCAATCAAGGTGAATCCAGTTATACGACGATGGATGGGCAAGGGGTTGTCCTGATTCATGGCAATCTTCGGTCAAAGGGTAGGTAAGCATCCTGAGGCACAGGCAAGCTCCTGACAAGCATGGAGACCTGGAAAATCTTCATGAAACAAGCTGCGCATGTGTTTCAAAAAGGAAGCGGGTAGCTTCCGGGGACTCTCATGGGCCCATGCCACTCCGAAGTCTGTAGCAGCGCCCTAAAATTTTTCAAAGCTGTTGCGTCCGCCTTGCTCCAGATAGCGGTCATACCAGGGTTGATTGTGTGGTAGGGGGATGCCATCGCGAGTCCACCCATCCCTGCGCCGTTGGTCAGGAAGCCGATCGGCAGTGTCAATGCGCCATTGATCCAGCTCTGCTCGAAGTCGCCTTATCTCGGCCTGCCAGATAGGCTCGTCAATTTGGTTGGTCAATTCATCCGGATCGCGCGACAATACGTAAAATTCCTCATAGGGGCGAATGGGTTCAAAGAGTCGGTCCTGGGCTTGGGTCAGCCTGCCCTGATTTTTTGCCTCGAGCATTCCCTTCCAGGTGATGCTGTTGATCGAATCCACCGAATTCCATAGAGGCGTGTCCCAGTAATAATGACGGATGAGCTTGAAACGATCATCACGGACCGCCCGGCTGAAGTGTTCAAAGTCATGCCAGTTGGCTTCGGCAAAGACACTGGATCGATGGGGTGCCACAGGATCTTTCAGACTAGCCAGGAAGCTCGAGCCCTGCACGGTGGGCGCCTTGATTCCGGCCAGTTCCAGGAAGGTCGGCACCAGGTCCACCGAGCTGATCAACGCGTTCGAGGAGGTGCCTGCGGGAATGGTTCCCGGCCATCTTGCAATGAGGGGGGTCTGAATACCGCTATCATAAAGGGTGGTCTTGGCCCTGGGGAAGGGCATGCCATTGTCACTCAAGTAAAGGACCAGCGTATCATCCCATACCCCTTGTGATGCGAGCTCTTTCCGGATGGTGCCGATCTGGGTGTCAAAGCGGTGAATTTCGTCATAATAAAGGGCTAGTTCCTCGCGGATGTTCGGGTGGTCAGGCAGGTAAGGGGGAATGACTACTTCCGACGCTTTGTGGGGGGTGGCGATGGTTCCCTTTTGGTAGCCACGGTGAGGGTCGATCGAAGCAAACCAATAGAAAAAGGGCTTGGAGCGGTCACGAGTGCCGATGACCTCCAAGCACTTTTGAGCCATGGCCTCCGCCTGGCATTCAACGACTTTTGTCCAGTGACGCTTTTCGGCTTCTCCCAGATGCCATTTGCCCACCGAAACACATTCATAACCGGCAGGTGTCAGGTAGGAGGCGATGGAACGCTGTTGATCTGGCAGAGGCATGTGCAGATCCTCCGCACCCGTATTGTGAGGGTAACGGCCCGTGAGGATGCTGCACCGGCTTGGACTGCAGCTGGAAATCGTCAGAAAGGCTCGATCCAAACGCATGCCCTCCTTGGCCAGTTGATCCAGATTCGGGGTTCGGATGGAAGGGTGGCCATAGCATCCGAGATCTCCCTTGCCATGATCATCTGCGATGAAGATGAGGATATTGGGTGGCTTGGCCGCCGTCTGGGTACTCACCAGGGCTGTGCCAACGATCGCCAGCAGGCACAGCAGGTGTCCAAAAATCTGGGATCGCATCGGGTAGAGATGGAACATCTCGTCATCAAACCCTGCCCGGCCCCATCCTGCAACGGTTAAGGGCTTGCCAAGGGGAGAAACCACTCCAAAAGCCCCTCGGCCACCAGCTGGTGGCCTTGATGGTTGGGGTGGTTGATCTGAGACATCAGCTGATCCAAAGGTGTTCCAGCGGCCACGGCATCCTGGAAGCGTTGGTAGCTGTCCACCAAGCCCACCTGGTGTTCCCTGGCCAGCCTGCGGATCTGGGCGGCGTGCTGGTAAAGCGGGTCATCGGGGTGATCCCATTTGGAGCGAGTATCCGGGGTGGGTGTCAGCAGGACTACCTTGACACCCCTTTTCTTGGCCGTGGTGATCATCTCTGTCCAGGCCCTTGCTGCCTTTTCCAACCCTATGCCTCGGTCATTGAGGGCATAATCGATGAGCAGAATATCCGGCCGATGAGAGAGCACTTCTGAGACAAATCGTTTGGCCCCACTCTCGGCATTTTCTCCGCCGATGGCAGTGACGATGACATTGATGACCGCATGTGGAAAGGCTTCCTTGAGGCCCACATGAAGCAAATGGGGATAGGCATGAAGGGAATCGACGTGAGGCGTCTTGAAGTAACCGGCAGGGACACTGTGGCCGTGTGAGACAATGCGGAGGGTGCGATTCCTGGGCCATTGGGTCTCCATCAGGTTCACTACTGCCTTTAAATAACCCCCACGGTCAGCTTGCTGAGCCAAGGTTTGGTGAGAGATCAAAGAGATCCAGATCAGGAACCATGTCCCCAAGGGAGCTTTTTTTAGCGATGCAAACATGGGGGTGGCTTGAGGCAGAAATGGGTAGGTTTTTAGGCTATGGCTAAACCAAAGAACCTGATCTCAATGAGATACCTTAACCAATCCGCTGGCGACTCCGAAGACGCCCATGAAAAGCAGAAAGGCCCCGATGGGCAAGAGGAAGATCCCGAGCCCTGGATCTCCTCCGTAGGTCACCCAGCCTCCCAGAAAGAACCCGCCGGGCATGAGAATGGAAGCCCCGATCAGACAGCCACTCATACGTCGTGCTTTTCGCTGAGCCATGCTGGAAAGATGAGGAAGTGAAAGGGCAAAGGCCATGTGTATGAGAGACAGCATGGTGCCGTGCGCATGGGCGAGAGTCCACATGAGCCGGCGGGTTTCGTTGCCCACATCCAGGTAGGCGCCTACCTTGAAACCGTGGAGTGCCTCCAGGATGATCCCCAAGCTGAGAAACACGAGGAGTCCCCACCATCCCCAATGAAGATGCCTCGATGTCAGCTTTGAAGCATCAGATGGCAATGCTTGCTTGGGGCTCGCTTGAGAGGCGTCTTCATTCGAGGCCTTGTGCTTCGACTTCATGACACTTCTTTGATGCCCGGATCTTCAAAGACACCTACCTTACCGAACCATGCCGTGCGTCCGGTTTAATTGGTGATGCCTCGCCAGGGGCCTCCGTTGACCAGTCGGGTCGTGCGATCCTGAACCCACATCACATCACGATTGTTAGGGGAAGGCACATTGAGGGGGATGGTTCCGTTGCGTTCCAGTGCCGGGATGGTGCGGGGATCAGTCCACTTTTTGATTTCCGCGTGGCCATCGGCAAAGGAAATGCCTGCGGCCCCATTGTGGTAACTGGCGGGATAGTCAATGATGCGCAGTGAGCTTTCTGTGACGTTGTTGAAGTCGGTCACCCAGAAGCCATCGTTGATACTGTCCTCGCGCTCATCGATGAAAACCCAGGTCATGCTTGGGCCTGGATCCACAAAATCACCCGTCTTGCGATACATGCGCCACTCTGGGCCACCAAACCAAGTGTGTTTTCCATCATGTCCTCCCACCCATGAGCTCATCGACATGCTTCTGACGCGAGGCATACGGCCATTGGGTGTTTGAACCGATGACTTGTCGGCAGGGCATCTGAAAATTTCAGTCGATCCGCCGACATAATTGAATAGAGGTGACTGGGCGATCACGACATTAGGATCCCAATTCTTGGCGTTTGCCGAATAATCGATGACACCTCGTCCTCCAAACATCCACCCATAATCGTCACTGTATGCGGCAGGGATTTTGCTTTCGTTGTCGTCAGCGTAAAAGACCCAGGCCAGCAGCAATTGACGATTGTTGTTCATGCACTTGATGCCTGTAGCTTTTGCTTTGGCCTTGCTCAGGGCAGGGAGCAGCATGCCGGCCAAGATGGCGATGATGGCGATGACCACCAGGAGTTCGATCAAGGTGAAGCCTGCATTGGAGGCGCGCACGGCCTTACTGTGGTTGAGAGATCGAGTATTCATGAGAGAACGGTTTTGCTTTGGTATTAACATTCTATGGGTGGGCATCGTGGTCAAGCGAAATAGCCAGGTGCAGACTTAGTCCACCTGAATTCCTTGCAGGATTCGCACTTCATATTTCTCAAAGGGGATTTCATAAAGGGATCCAGGACGAAAGCCTCCGAAGGGGGTGTCTGGTGGGTTTCCTGCCAACTGCCAGCGCTGGGTAGAGGATGGAAGGGAAAGGGAAAGCGTGAGAGGATGTTCGGTGGTGTTGATGAGCATGAGATGCTCCGTGCCATGGGCGTCCCGGAGGTGAGAAAGATGAATACTGGGTTCCTGAGTCTCGCTACGACGTTTTTCATAGGGTGCCATCTTGTAGGATGGCACCCAAGGCAAGCGCTTGCAGCCCAACAGATAGGAATGTCTGTGGAGGGATTGAACGATGTCCAGCAACCCATGCCAGAGATCGGGGTGGTCGGGGAGGAACCATCTGCCTGAAGCAAAGGTGAAAAACAAGAGGCCATCGACCGGTTGAGCCAGGGCCAGATAAGTCATGCACTTGAGCTCCTCGTGGGTGGGCACGCGAAAACGAGTTTCTCCGGGGACCGCATCCCTGAAGGCATACCAGTCAAAGGCCTGGGCTATCGCGTACAGGGGCTTTGTGGGGCCTGCAATGCTGCGTGCCCATGTCATGTGCTGGGAGAAATGGGCCAGGGGCATCCAGGGGATCGGGTAGCTATCCACCATGAGGATATCGGGAATAGCTCCGTAATCGCGAGCATGGACGCCGTCAAATAAGACGAGGCTGGTGGGTTTTCTGGCAGCATGGGCTTTGAAAAGACGCTGATCCATGGCGACTTGCCAAGGAGGTGTTCGGGTCATGTCAGGCTCATCCACCAAATACCAGCTGTGCAACGCAGGATGGTGATCATAGTCGATGACCTTGTCCTCGAACTTGGATGGGTCGAAACCCCTTCCGGCTGAGGCGCCCGGTGAGGCGATTACTTGAATGCCCAAAGCTTGAGCTTGATCGAGAAAAGCTTTGTTAGCAGGCCCCACGACTGTGTTGAATCCTGCCTCATGAACTTGCTGGAGATGCTCTGTTGACCCAACTCCGTAAATCCCAATGGGGAAAAAGGGCTCTGCTACAGAGACAGCTGATAACGGTCCTGTGCCCACCAGCAGGCAGGATACAAGCCCCAGGCGTCGAAGCTTTTCAAGACCACGTGTGATCATGGCCGTCCACTCTGTAAGGCTTGCCGTCGGCTGTCAAACCGACGTTTGGAGCCCTACCAGTGTGAAACCAAGGCCTTAACAAACAAAAAAATCAGGATTGTCACTGGAAGCGCGTTTCATTCAGCGCTAAGTGTAGGGGAAACAGTCTCTGCTCGCGCTAGCGCACGCAGACGTGTCCATTCGCGGTTGTAAAAATTGACCTCAGGAAATCATATGTTACGTCAAAGAATTGCCAGCCTTCTCATGGGTTGTTTGCTGGCTTCGCAGGGGTTGGCAGGCGCCTTGAAGGAGGAGCCCGTCGAGGATTTCGGTTTGCTGGACCACCAGGGAGCTTTCCGTCAGCTTTCCTACCACTGGAAGGATGATCAAACCAAGGCCATCGTGCTGTTCAGTCATGGGGTGGGATGTCCTCTGGTGCGCAAGCGCTATCAGCAGCTCCACACTCTGGCTGCGTCCTATGCCCCTAAGGGGGTCTCCTTCTGGTTGCTCAACGCCAATGCCCAGGATGCTTATCAGGACCTGCAGCGTGAGGCTGAGGATTTTGAAGTCACCCTGCCGATCCTGGATGATGACACCCAGGAGGTGGCACGCCGCCTTGGAATCGAACGGACTGCAGAGGCCATCGTCATCGATACGGAAACTTTGAGGATGGTGTATCGAGGGCCTGTGGATGATCGACTCGGCTACGAAAGTGAAAAACCCGAGGCAACCCGTCACTACCTGGTCGAGGCTCTCGAGGCGCATCTTTCGGGAAAAAAACCGAACAGATCGGAGATGAGTGGACCCGGATGTCAGATTCACTTTGGTGCATGGGAAAAGCATCAGCAGGAGCCAATCGATTACCGCTCGGAGATTGCACCCCTGATTCAGGAAAAATGTGTGCGCTGTCACACCGACGGTGGCATCGCTCCCTTCGCGTTCACAAGTCACCAAAAGCTCGAAGGATGGTCCGACATGATGCAGGAAGTGCTCCTGACCCAACGCATGCCTCCCTGGCAGGCCGATCCGCACCACGGCACTTTTCGTGATGATTTGTCCTTGAGTGCAGAGCAAAAGCAAACCCTGCTGCACTGGATCGCCCTAGGAGCCCCGCGAGGC
>Ga0255757_10004125_pt1 | contig 13199 bp, 9 predicted proteins | sample 071ome_27_FD_179957 | JGI IMG/M metagenome (GOLD analysis project Ga0255757, IMG submission 179957) | Coastal salt marsh microbial communities from the Groves Creek Marsh, Skidaway Island, Georgia - 071409AT metaG (version 2) | ecosystem: Environmental > Aquatic > Marine > Intertidal zone > Salt...
TAAGTGAAGTCAGGCCATCAAGTAAGATCTTCTGGCCCCCGTAATGAGACAATTCCCTGGCAACATCTCGATCAATCGATGTCAGCCAGTTAAGGTTTAGTTCACGTTGCTGTGTTTCATTCGCCTTCTTAACCAGTTCGTGCGCCACATCTTTGGTAATCGAAGTCAGACCATTCAGACTAAGGCCTTTGGTTGGTGCTGCATACTGCCCACCAAGTTGACGTTTCGTCAGTTCATGAGCCACATTCGCATCAATTGAAGTCAGGCCACCAAGTAAGATCCTAAGGCCCTTGTAATGAGACAATTCCCTGGCAATATCTCGATCAATTGACGTCAGCCAGCTTAGGTCTAGTTCACGTTGCCGTGTTTCATTCGCCTTCTTAACAATTTCTGCAGCTTGTTTCACAGTCAGCGTATTGGCTTTCTTATGATTGCCAGGCAAATCCTGCGCCTGGCAAATGCCATGGCAAAGAACCAACAAGAGAATAATTAATAATTTCATTAGAATATAGAGTTTCATTATCTTTAGGCGCCCCGCAGTGGGGCATTAGTGTGTTCCTTAGTTGTTCGCAGAAATCGCAAAGTTAGATTCAAATTTCTGAAATTTTCAGCCCGCATCAAGCACACCATGCTACTAAAACCGCGTAAAATGCCAGACTTATCTGGGTAATAACTGGTAACTCGCTCGCTAGCCGCACCAAGCGAATTTTTATAACTCGTTGAAAGACAATGGCATGCCCTACTGGATTCGAACCAGTGACCGCCGGATTAGAAATCCGGTGCTCTATCCAGCTGAGCTAAGGGCACCTTTAACGCCATTCTGCGAATGGCGAACTTTCAACGTCCAACGCCCAACTTTCAACTTCCAAGTTGGCTAGATTTAATCGCTCAACATTGAAGCGCACTTTGCCTCGATTTGAACGTTGAACGTTCGCGAGCTCCGCACGCGTCAGACTTTAGAAAGCTGCTTCTTCAAGCTCGCACGCAACGCAAAAAACGCGACGACGATGAAAGTGATCATCGCGATGAGATTGAGTTGAAGCGTTTTCAGGGTGACGGCGAACCAGGGCTTTTCGGAATTCACCGGAAAGCGGTATTGCCTTTCTTTGCCGAAGAAAATGTTGGGCGGGTTTTCGACTTTGCGATAGTCCTGCCGCTCGACTTCGGCGGCGTTGAAGAGGTCCTGGACTTTACTGTTGAGGTAGAGATCGCCGGCGGTGTAGGACTTTTCGCCTTCCTTGGTGGGGACGTTGTAGTAGGGTGTAGGGTCGAAGGTGCCGGTTGCGAGGTCATCGCGGATGCGGCGGAGCTGCCGGGCGACGTGTGCTGGTGACCGTCCCTGCAATCCGTGGACGACGGCGAGGCCCTGTTTGAGCTGGTAGAGTCGGTCATCCTGCTCCTCGGTGAGTTCCTGATCGAGCGGGATCTCGGAGAAGGCGCGAATTTCCGCTTCGATATAGTTCGTGAGCTTACTCGCAGGATTGTTCTCAGCGTGCTCGATGATGAGAGCCTCGTAGCTCCAGCGAAGGGGCATGAGGTGACAGACCGCGGGGACGCGGAGTTTGCTTTTCTCTTCGGCATCAGCTGCGGAAAACCACTGCACGATGTCGAGACTGCGGTTCATTTCCTCGTATTTAATCAGCGCACCACCAAGAATGATGTTCGGAATGAGGATGAGCGGGATGATGTTGACGGCGGTCTTGGGACTGCTGACGAGACTGGAGATGAGAAGGCCGGCGGCGATGCCGACAAAGGAGGTCATTCCCATCCAGAGAGCATTGGAGAGAAACATCGATCGGATCCCGAGAATGGCGTCGGCAATGATCAGGTAGATGATGCACTGGATGAACGCAAAGAATCCGAGCGAGAGGTATTTTCCAATGATGTATCCGCCAATCCGGAAGCCGTGATGTCGCTCTCGCTGCAGGAGATTGCGGTCGCGGATGATCTCCTCGGCGGAGTTCGTCATCCCGAGGAAGAGGGCGGTGACGAGGCTGAGGAAGAGAAAGGTCGGAATGTGAAAGGCGTTCGCGAAGTTGTAGGTATCGTCTTCGGTGTAGCGCAGGACGATAGAGATCAGGAGGGCGAGGGCGGGGGCCTCGAGCAGGGTCGTGGCGAGGTTTGCCCGGTTTCGAAGCTTGCTGAAAAAGGCTCGCTTTAACTGATTGGAGAAGCGGACCCAGTCGTGTTTGAACCGTCGCGGCGGGGCCTGCGGGGTTTTCTGGAGCGAGACGGTTTGCGAGGTGTCGGCTTCGATTTCCCGCAGATTGACCTCTTCGAGAAGGCGGTAGGTTTGAAAGCGGTCGGCCCAGAAAGCGGAGTTGAAGCGGCGAGCAGGAATGAGATTGCCTCTCGCGTCGCGCTCGAAAATGGTGTCACCACCGAGGTCGCGGAGGGGAGATTCGAGCACGTCGAAAACGAAGTCGGGGGTGAGGCCGAGGCAATCTTCTTCCCCGAGGTCGGTGGAAAAGGTAGTCGCGTGGATGCCCTCCTGTTTTCGCGCTTCGTTAAAGTATTCGAGCATCTGCTGCGGCGTGCCGAAGAAGGCGAGCTTGCCTCCGTTGTCGAGCAGGATGGCCTTGTCGAACATGTGGAAGAGGCGACTGCTCGGCTGGTGAATGGAAACGAGAGTGATCTTGTTGTGGGTTAGCCCCCGGATCATGTCGAGAACGTGCTCGGAGTCCTTCGAGGAAAGCCCCGAGGTCGGTTCGTCGAAGAGGTAGACATCGGCGATGCCGATCATGTCCATGCCGGCATTGAGTCGGCGGCGCTGTCCTCCACTGAGGCTCTTGGTGTGTGGGTCGCCAGCGAGGCGGTGGCGGATCTCGTTGAGTCCGAGCTCGATCAGCTTGGAGTCGACGCGGCGACGGCGTTCGATGGCGGGAAAGTGCGGGGCCCGGATTGCAGCGGCGGTATCGAGGTTTTCTTCGACGGTGAGAAGTGGGTCGAAGGTTTCGTCCTGCGGGATCAGGGCGATGTAGGAGCTGAGGTCGTCGTGGGCGTCGTAGAGATTGACAGCATTGAAGTCGATGCGTCCGTCGCGTGGCTTGAGTTGTCCGCCGAGCGCTTTGAGCAGCGTGCTTTTTCCGCATCCGCTGGGGCCCATGACGCAGACCATTTCTCCGCGCTGAACCGAAAAGGTGATTCCATCGAGAGCGGGAGTTTTTCGGTCGAAGGAATGGGCCACGTCCCGCACCTTGAGGGTGTTGATGACGTTTCGTTCTTCCTCGATGATACCGTCTGAAAAGTGGCATCGCAGGTACTGTCCGCCGCCGAGCGAGATGACGTTACCATCGTTGACGGGAGCGATTCCGCGGACCGGGTTGCCCTCGACTGCGATAGGACGCTCGACCTCGAGAGCTTCGACCGTTCCGGTCTTGGTCTGGTAGTCGCACTTGATGCGAAGGAGGATTTTCCCCGATGCGCCGGGAGTGAGCAGAATATCCCCGGGAGATAGTTCGGCCGGATCGTTGGAGACGAGGTAGGCAGTGCGGTTGGGAGGGAGGCTGAATCGGCCACCGAGTTCCCGCGCTTTTCTGCGGAGGTCGTCGAAAGAAATTTCCGAGTGATTGGGAAAGTCGATCGTGTCGTGGGAAGTCACTTCAAACTTGGCCCCGCGTTCAAGCTTTCGCTCGCCGATGCTGGCGTCGACGGTGTTGAGCACTTCGACCTGGATATCGAGACCGAAGGAGGCCCTGAGATAACTCTGCTTGGTTCGGACTTTCTCGATGAACTGATTGCCGCTACCATCCTGGGCGAGGTAGATTTGGGCGGCGGAGACGTTTTTCTTTGAGTTGAAGTAGAAAACGAGATCTTCAAAGGCGAGGACTTCTTCCCCGATGAGTATGCGCTGGCCCTCGTAGACGCGGCAGAATTCCCCGGCATTGATCTGACGTCCGCGCGCAAGGATGACACCGGGGCCGAGGTTTTTGATGAGGACGAGATTCTGAAATCGGAAAGAGACGACGGAGTGCTCCTGCTCGGAGGGTGAAATCACGATATCGCCGCGATCAGAGGTGGAGAGAATAATGGACTCCAGCTGGTGAGCCTGGTCAGCGCCGGGTGGCAGAGGGCGCGTCTCGTCGGAGTCGGATTCGATCCGGGAGAGTTCGCTCGTGTTGAGCTGGTAGACGATGTTAATCGCCTCGGATGCCACGCCGAGTGTGGTCATGAACTGATAGAAGGTGATGAGGTTTTCCTTCGGCAATCCTGCCCGGCTGATCAGAACGTAGAGCTGCACGCCGAGGAGGACCTTTTCTTCGTTCGTCAATTTGTCGGCGAGGTCGGTTGCGATGGCTTCGAGATCCTGTCGCTCTCGGAGGGATCGCATGAAGAGCTGACGAAGTTCGGTGTAAACGGTCTCGGGGAAATCATAACGAAGAAAGCCGAGGATGGAATCGATCTCGGCCTCGACGACCTGACCGTCGAGCTTGGTGAAGCCGGCGAAAACCTCGATCAGCATCGGCAGCATCGACTCCTGCGTGCGAGGCATCTCGCTGCGAGTGAGCGTTCGCTTGAGGCGTTCGATGAAGCCCCGTCGACCGAATCCCATCCCGGTGTCGGAACGCGACTTGGCTCCGCGTGAGGAATTTTCAGAACCTGATTCACGAATGGGGTTCGGAAGAGTAGGGGGCGGATCTGCCATGAAGGACGGGAAAGAGAGGTCGGCGTTTTCGCCTACAGTCTATACCACCATCGCCCGTGATAAAACCAGCGATGCACAGAAGGAGCGGCGTTTTTGCAATTTTTCGAAGAGAAATGGAAGAATTGTGAAATTGCTCCTTTATTTTTATATTTATTATAATTATAATAAAAAAGATGAAGTGCTACCGTGATGTTTCCATTCCCGCTGCTGCTCGAGCGATGAACCTCTTGCGGAGGCATTTTAGCATATCGATGGAGTCGGAAACTTTCAAGAATGCCGCGTCAATCGAAGGAAAATCGACCGCTCGCAATCTCCGCCGCGAAGCTAAAGCCAATCATTTGCGTACCAAGCACCGCAAGATGCTCTTAGCGGACATTCCCGAGGGCGAACTTCCGGTTCTTCTCCAGCTTTCCGGCGGAAGCAATTTTGTGATTCTCAAGGAAAAAGGGAAAGACGGTGAGTGCCTCGTGCAGTTCCCTGATTCCCGTGAAGCGGTCGTTGATCGGGAGCGCCTCGACGAAGTTTACGACGGAATCTGCGTATTTTTGCAGCCGCGGTCATCCCGAAATAACTCGGATCTTTCCGGGCTAAGATTTCCACTCGCGGGAAAGGTTTTTGTGGCGGGGAGATAGCGAAGCCGCTAGTCTCGTCAGCAATGGATCTGGTGACCCTTCGCGAATTGAAACACGAGGCTGGAACTGTCGCGGTCGCGATGACGTTTAACGCCCAACTGGAGAAGTGTTTTCAAAAAACGACGAAGACGGGCAACCCCTTCTACGAGGTGAATTTTGCGGATGCCGAGGAGTCCCTGACCCTGCGCGTCTGGAACAACACGCCGATGTTTACCTTTTGCGATCAACTGCGCGACCGGGCCTTCTACGAAGTGACGGGGGAATTCGGCCTCGGCAACGATGGGCGCTCGATCGATGGCCGAAACTGGACCGTGCGCCAACTTGATGAGACAGAGTCCGCCGAAGTCCTCGCTGGTTCGGGTGCTCTGCGGGAAAAGCAGGAGCGCGACTATGAATTCATCGAGACCACCGTCGCTGGGATGCAGGACCCCCGGCTTGCCGCTCTCTGCCGTCGCTTTCTGGATCAATACGGAGAGCGCTTCCGCCGAACCGGCGCGGCGCGGGACTACCACCATGCGAGACGCGGTGGATTAGTCGAGCACGTTGCCCAGATGATGCGGACCGCGGTCCAGGTTTGCGAAGCTTACACGGACCTGAATCGGGATCTGCTCGTGGCGGGCGTTCTCTTTCATGATATCGGCAAGCTCTGGGAAAATGCATACCAGGAAGACGGATTTACGATGCCCTTTACCGAGATCAGTGAGCTGATCGGGCATATTCCGCTGGGAATGGAAATCGTAAACAAGGTCTGGCGGGAACTGCAGGATGATGAGGCGATCAGCACCGACTGGAATCATCTCGAGCCACCTTCCGAGCGGGTGCGGCTGCATCTGCTCCACCTGATTGTTTCTCATCATGGCGAACTGGCTTTCGGTTCTCCGGTCGTGCCGAAAACTCCGGAGGCGCAGGCACTCCACTACATCGATAACCTCGATGCTAAGATGGAAATGTTTGATCGCGGCTACCAGGTTGCCGGCGAGTTGGCGCGCAATGTCTATGAGCGTGTTCGTCCGCTCCCGGGGCGTCTTGTCATTCCCCTGCAAAAGTACGAGGGCGAAGGCGAGCCAGAACCGGCTACGGAGGCAGCTGAGCCACCAGTTGAAACGAATGCACCGGAAGAAGAAGAGGTATCACTACCGGAGGCAGCTGCCGAGCCGGAAGCCGCTACCGGAGATTTTCGGCCCGAGCCGTTTTGATCAGCCCGACTCCTTCTGCAGCTCGACCATGAGGTCCCCGGCGATTTCTTCGATTTTCCTGATCAGGTATTCGATGGAAAGGCCTTCCGGCAATGCGACGGTGGCGGTGGTGTGAAAGAGGCGCTCTCCCGACCATGGAGCTTCGAGGCAGTCTGTTGCGAGCTCGATGACGTTTACGTTTTCCTTCGCCATGGTTTCCGAAATCGCGGCCACGATGCCGGATCGATCCTGTCCCACGACTTCAAGGGTTTCGACTTGTCCTCGCGGCGCGTCGGAGGCACCGGATTCGCCCGAATGAATCACGGAAACGGTGAGGCCTGCATCTGACAACTGCTCAAGATTTCTTGTGAGTGTTGCGACGGAACCCTCCGGCGCGATGACCTGAACGATCCCGGCGAATTGTCCACCGAGCTGGATCAGTCGGCTGCCTTCCCAGTTGCCACCCGCATCGGTGACGACGCGTGAAAGTTGTTCGACCAAACCAGGGCGATCCGGACCGACGATGCTGACAAGAAGGGAAGTTTGCATGGGAAAAGTATCTTGGATCAAACAGGGTAAGGTCAATGACCAAAGAGAGTCAGGTGCTCCATCCAACTCTCTTTCGACAGGAAATCTGAAAAACCATCCCGCAAAGGCGCAGAGGCGCAAAGGGAGAAATTACTCCGCGCCTTTGCGCCTCTGCGGGAGAGTGGAACGATATCAGGTAGCCGGCACGACACGCTGTAATCCCAAGGTCAGGGCAAAGCAGGCCAGGGCGGCAAATGCGGCACGCCAATCGGCGAAGGCAAGGATAGCGGCGTCGTAGAAGGCGATGCCAGCGATGAGAAAGGCGATACCCCGGGGAATTTTCTCGGCGAGGGCTTTCCGGGATAACACGATCCAAGCCCAGGCTCCGATTACGCCGACTGCGGTGACGCCGATATAGAGAGGATTGGTTGGAACGGTTCGGAAACCCAGAAGCGGGAACAGAACCGGCAGCATGAGAAGGATGCGGTTCAGAAAGGAATTTCCGACCGGGCTGTCGAGATGTTCATTTCGAGCCGCAAGTGTAATTCCCGCAATGTAGAGCACGACGGCTCCTGCGACGACGAAAAGGATTGTGGCGACTTCGAGCGAGCTTGTCTGGGTAGCGACGGCACTTCCTGCGGCGATGTAAACGAAAGCACGGCAGAGCCCCATGAGGATGACCGACCCTTTCCAGTGCTTGTGCAGGATGTTGTAAAGAGTGATGGAGAGAATCAGGCCGCCGATGAGAAGCTCGTTGACGGAAGTCAGCCGGGAGAGAATGGCGATGCCCGCGACGGTTTCCGCGAGGTAAACAGCCCAAGTCGCCCGATGCGATATCTGTCCCGCCGGGATGGGGCGTTCGGGCGCATTTTCCTGATCCCATTTCGCATCGAAGGCGTCGTTCATCGTCATGCCGCCCACGTAGAGCAGGCTGATGCCAGCAACGATCCAGCCGAGTTCAGCGGTCCATCCTCCACCGCAGAGAAACCAGCCGACGGCGACGTTGGTCCAGACAGTGGGCAAGTTGGAGACGCGGCCGAGGATGAGGAGCGTTCGCAGAAAACTCATGAGGTAAAAGGCCGCTCGAGGGCGCAGGAATGGTTGCGCTTCTCGGGAAGAGTGGGAACTGAAAAAGTGGCAACTCCACAAGGATTCGAACCTTGACAAACAGAACCAAAATCTGTTGTGCTACCGTTACACCATGGAGTTACACGGGGTGGGAGTTTACTTGGATTTCGCACTGAATCAAGTAGCGACTCCCGGATTTTTTCAGCCTGTGTTTTGAGAGGAAAAATGTGCTCTTCTTTCCCTGATTCCTCACCTTTGCCATGAAGCCACTTTCTCTGTTTCTACTCGTGTCCTGTTTCCCTTTTCTCCTATACGCTCAGCACGATGCGCAGCGAAATGCCGTGATCGCCCTCGCCAAGGGGGATGATGCGAAGTTTTCCAGGGAATTTCTCAATCCCCGCGTCGATGCAGGGATGAATGAAACGCGGATGGTGAACCTGCTGCGTTTGTTGCGAAAGGATCAGGTCGATGAGGCGCTTGCCTGCGCAGATATGGCCGTGGAACACGGTATGGACCCGGCTCGTATCCTTGCGGGTTCGGGGGCGGAGTTGTCGAAGTTGCGCGCGCATCCCAAATTCGATGAACTTCGCGGAATAGACGAAGTCGGACCTTTAATTCACGGCCCGATGGTGGGGGATGTAACGGACACGAGTGCGAGTATCTGGGTTCGCACGAATGGACCCCGAAACGTGGGAGCGACGTGGTGGAGTAAGGGAGGGAAGAAAGGTGGAGCAGGTGGCGGCACTGGGGGCAATTTGATGAGCGAGGCTGCCAATGATTTCGTGGTGAAGCTTAAGGTCGAGGGGCTTGAGCCGAATACCCGATACGAGGGAGATGTCCTTTCTGAAGGTGTCTCCAGCGGAACGTTTTCCTTCCAGACTCGATTGGCGCCGGGCTCCTCCACAAAAGCCAAAGTCGCCTTCGGCGGCGGTGCTGGCTACGTCCCGGAATACCACGGGATGTGGGATACCATCAAAAGCCGGCAGCCCGATGCATTGTTGATGCTCGGTGACAACGTCTATATCGACGATCCGGAGCACGTCGTGACCCAGCATTACTGCTACTATCGCCGGCAGAGCGAGCCCGGTTGGAGGTCTCTCGTTTCGCAGGTGCCGGTCTATTCGATCTACGATGACCACGATTTCGGGGACAATGACGTCATGGCTGGTCCTGCTATCGAAAAGCCTGCCTGGAAGCGACCCGTCGTGGAGGTGTTTGAGCAAAACTGGGTCAATCCCGGCTACGGCGGGGGAAAAGAAAATCCCGGCTGCTGGTATTCCTTCACAATCGGCGATATCGATTTTTTCCTGCTCGACGGCCGCTACTACCGACATCGCGATTCCGGCAGCATGCTAGGCGCAGTGCAGAAGGCATGGTTGCTCGACGGATTGAAGAAATCGAAAGCAACCTTCAAAGCGATTGTTTCGCCCGTTCCCTTCACTCCCGGAGTGAAGCCCGGCAGCAGGGATACCTGGGATGGCTACGATGAAGAACGGGAGGAACTCTTCTCCTTCATCGAAACAGAAAAGATCGACGGGGTGTTTCTCGTCTCAGCCGATCGTCACCGGACGGACCTGCGAACGATAGCGAGAGAGAACGGGCCTCCTTTTTACGAATTCATGAGCTCACGGCTCACAAACCGGCATGTGCATTCGGTCATCAAGACTCCCGGTTTGATATGGGGTTACAACGAAACCTGTTCCTTCGGGCTGATGGAGTTTGATACCACGAAAGATACCCCGGAAGTCATTTTCCGCTGCATCGATATCGAAGGCAAGGAGCACCACTCCTTTACCTTCGAGGCGAAGATGGCCGATCGGTGAAATCAATTCCCAATCGCTTCCTCGCGAGCTTCGGCTTCGATTTCCTCATCGTGGAAATACTCCTTTGGCTTATAGAGTTTTGCGACAACGACAAAGACCGAGGCTGCTCCCAGCATGACGATGGTGAAAAACCAGAAGTAGCTGGCACCTTCCAACTTCACGAGGCCGCCAACGGAGTAGCTTCGGGATATCAACGGCCCCTGGCTGTTAGCTTCCCTTTTGGTTTTTACACCCAGCTCCGCTTTTCGTTTTTCAAGCCAGGGCGTTTCCGGACGGAATTTGGAAAAGAATTTTGCGAATGAAGATGGCTCCGTTTTCTGTGGGCGCGAAATTTCGAGAGTCACGTTCTGATCCCATGGGGTCAGCAATTTTCCGTCCGGGCCACTGCTGGAAATACGCATCCGGTTCCGGTTGATGAGAGTGTAGGTGTAAGGATTGCCCCACAGGTCCTGCACTGCGGAGACCAGTTCGGTCCCACGCTGGCTTGTCAGTGCAGCAAAGTTGTTCGACGAGACTTCGTTTTCGATGGCTTCGACGAGAACATCCAGTTCTGCCTTGCCTGCGAAAGAGAGTCCGGTACGCTTTCCTTCCTCGTCGAAGGTCAGTTTGATGTCGTCCTTTGTCCCGACCTTGCCATCGAAACCTCCGTGACTCATTTCCGTCTCCTCTGATTCGGTTTTCGCGATGGGATCATCGACCTGAATAAAATAATTGATCGCGGAAGTGAACTGATTTCCCAGCGTTACCGAAAAGAGAAAGAATGCCATGATTACTGATTTCATCGCTCGTGGTGCCTGAGTGTAGCTGAATTCAAGGCAAACGATGGACACCATCACTTCTCCGGCTGTCAGGGTGACGTAGGCGAAGAGTTGCCACGAAATCGAGGGGGTAAGACCGGAGTCGATGCGCTCCTGCGCCATCGAAACAAGCGCGAAAGAAACCGCCGTCAAAAAGAGGCCGATGCTGATTTTTCGCAATGGGGTCAGCGGAAATACCTTGTCGATCGCGGGATAGACTACATACGAGAACAAGGGAATAAATGTCAGGATCAGGATGGGGTTGAGAGCCTGAATCTGGCTGGGAAGCCATTCCACCCCGAGCCAGTTACGGTCCATGTTTTCCGCCTGCAGCACCCAGGAAGATCCCGTTTGATCAAAGAGCGACCAGAAGATCGCGACGAAAATGTAGATCGAGAAAAGCTTGGCGATGGCCTTGAGTCCTTCTGTGCTGAATAACTCCCTGACAAAACCCCGCCCCTTTGCCGGGATGTGGACGAATTTCCAGCGCCCCATCCAGAAGACGAGTGTGGCAAGTGCCATAAGTACACCTGGGACACCGAAAGCGAGGTGGGGACCATACCATTCCAGTAACCAGGGAGTGAGAATCGTGGAGAGAAACGCACCCAGATTGATGGACCAGTAGAACCAATTGAAGATCTTCGGGAGGAGATATCGATTTTTTACCCCAAACTGATCTCCGACATGAGCAGAGACGCAGGGCTTGATACCACCTGAGCCAATCGAAATGAGCCAGAGACCGGCAACGAGCCAGAGGTTGGCCTCCCCAATCACACCCATGAGCGCAAGAGCTGCGTGACCCAGGCAGTAGACAATCGATAGCACCATGATGATGCGGTATTTGCCGAAAAAGAGGTCGGCGAGAAGCGCTCCGAAAATGGGTGTGAGATAGACCAGGGAAACAAAATCGTGAAAGCGTTTCGTAACCTCGGTATCGGTCATTCTGGCCGCAGGGGAATCGCCCATGAGCCAGAGGTAGTTCACCATGAAAATGGTGAGGATCGTCCGCATTCCATAGAAACTGAAGCGCTCAGCCGCCTCATTTCCAATGATGTAGGGAATACCCGGAGGCATCTTGTCTGTCGAGAGTGGGTTGGCCTGGTAAGCGGGCATGCCATGTTTAAACCATGTAGCGCGACGTGATGCAATGCCGGAAGACAGTGATCGCCTACAAAGCAATGTTGCTGGGCAATACGTCAGTTTGAAAAATGCCGACACTTTCCAATTCGCGAACGAGGGAAAGAACGTCCGGCCATTTCTCACTGCCGAATTGATACGCGACACAGAAGCACGCAGTTGCTTTTTTGAAGGTAGCTGAATCCTAGCCCTCGATCATCTTCCGCGCCCAGGCGATGCAGCCCAGCACTCCGGCGTCATCTTCCAGTTCGGCAGCGAGGATCTCATAGGTCCCGGCGTAGGCGGGCATCGTTCTATCTGCTGTCGACTCGCGAACGGTCCGCAAAAACAGATCAGGCATCGCCTCAACAAGGCCGCCTCCAAGCACGATCTTATCGGGAGAGAGAAGGTGGATCACGGTAGCGACTCCGCAGCCGAGCAAAGTTGCCGATCGGATGATGATATTCTCGATTTCGACATCTCCTGCTTCCACCGCTGCAGCCAGTTTTCCGCTGGTGATGTTGGACATGTCCGTGCCGCATGCTTTGAGCAGATTGGGTGCCTGCCCCCGATAGGCAGCTCGGGCTGCATCGCTGGCAATCTTTAGGCGGGAGCATTCCATCTCCAGCGTACTTCCGTGTTCTCCGTGTCCGGAGGTCTCAGGAAAAAGCGGGATATGTCCGAGTTCCATGCAGGAAAGATGCGCTCCCTGAAGGAGGCGGCCGTCGAGGACAGCTCCGGCACCGATTCCTGTTCCCGGAAAAATACCAACCGCACAGCGGGCGTCGCGAGCCGCACCTTCATGGTATTCCGCGTAGACGCCAGCATCGACGTCATTGCAGATCACGACGCGGCAATCGAAGGTTTCGCCGAGGTGCTCTTCGACATGGACGTCTCGCCATCCGAGATTGGGTGCCTCAACAAGAATGCCAGTGGTGGGGTTGATCGGTCCGGGACACCCGACTCCGATACCCATGAGTTGCTCGGCGCTGGCTCCGGCGTCGTCGAGTGCTTCTTCGATCACATCTACCATGCGGGCGAGGCCGGCAGCGGCGCCTTTGTTTCCCTTCGTCTTCTGCTTGGCTCGCCCGAGTGTCTGGTAATCATCGTTGTAGACTTTTGCCAACATCTTGGTTCCACCCAGGTCGAATCCAACCCAGACTTTTCCTGGATAGAGTTTTTTCTTGGATTTGCTCATGCGATCAATTCGGTTGCGATTGTTCGAGCCTCAAAGTCGGCATTGATGATTTCTTCGAGTGACGGATTAGAAAGCGTATCGTGTTTCTCCATTGTTTTAGCGACGGTTTCCCAGATTTTCGGGAAGGCGATTTGTTCAGAAAGAAAAGCGCTAACGGCCACTTCGTTGGCGGCGTTCATGATGGCCGGCAAAGTTCCGCCGGCGGTTCCGGCTTCTT
>Ga0255757_10004134_pt1 | contig 13186 bp, 10 predicted proteins | sample 071ome_27_FD_179957 | JGI IMG/M metagenome (GOLD analysis project Ga0255757, IMG submission 179957) | Coastal salt marsh microbial communities from the Groves Creek Marsh, Skidaway Island, Georgia - 071409AT metaG (version 2) | ecosystem: Environmental > Aquatic > Marine > Intertidal zone >...
TGAGTTTACGACACCGGAACCAGGATATGACACGTTAACTCCAAAAGAAAAAATCCAACTCGCAAAATTGATTCTTGCAATGCCCCTACTTGAAACAAGAAAAACAAAACTGAATCGAGAAGGAAAATTAATCGTTGATTCGGCTCTCACAACTCAGGAAAAGAAAATGTGGGTGCGTGATACGACTCGATATATCAAAAACGGTATTGACTTCAATTAAAATTAACATTGTCGTTGACTTTCTTCACTGTAATCATGCATTGGTGCTTGGAACAAATCATCGCATGTTCTGTAGATGATGGGTAAAGTAAGCGTTGCAGTAGACCAATCGATTGAAAATTGTCCAGCGCTCACTGGTGATGGCACATAATCGTACCCAGTTTGTTGCATTTCGATGATAATTAATTCACCCGCTTCGAGGAAGATATCCATCGGGAGAAATTCCATTTTACCTGTAACAGTCACAAATGGGACAAGTGCTTCTTGCCCATCTCTGCCACCTTCGTGGAATCGGAAGTCCATCACGGCGTGACCTAAATGCATGCCCGTGCTATCTGTCATCTCTAGATATCCGTGAGCACCGTTTGAAGTATGAGGCGTCACAGGGATGTGAAATGAAGGCATACCAATGATGTACACATCGCTTTCAAATGGACCATAGGTCATTGTTATACTATCTGTTGAACTCATCGATGCTCCAGTAGGGTTCAGTTCAGTTGCGGGAATTTCAAGGAACGTTGTGTCCATTGGGGGGTAGGTTGTTTCAAATCGCCAGCCTCCGCGGTTATCTTGCATTTCTACTCCGAGCGTTGGGGCTGTGCCCTCACCTTTCAGGTACCAATTGAACCAATACAGCATTTCATCGGCCCAATCCCAACGCAGTGTATATGGATACGCTTCTTGACCTTCACCTGATGGTAACGAAGAATGTCCGGTTGCTCTGTCGGGGTAATCGTGAGCCCATTGACCTGCAAGTGTCTTGATTTCGATGCCTGCATCTTCGATGATTTGATGAGTGGGAAATGCCATATGGGGGTCGACATTCCAATCCTGCATACCTTGAATGATGTAAATAGAACCGTTGTAATTCTCGACAACTCTGTCCAGAAATGACCGCTCTGTCCAATAATCGTTGCCTGCATATGTGACCATACCACCTGACAAATACGCTGCTGGTCCGTTGAAATATCCCTCAAGATAACCTTCGCAGAGGGTCTGGAGGTCGTTTGAATCACCATCGATTCCAAAGGAACCGTAAACGCCGTTGTGCATAATCATACCACGGGCTTCCATACTTCCGTTTCTCCACATTAATTCGTGCACGCCGATGAGCCCTGACATAGGAACGATTGTGGCAAGATACGGATTTCCGAAGGTTGCTGCTTGCCAAGGCGTACTCCCATCGTATGATTTACCGATAATACCTACCTTACCATTCGACCATGGCTGTGAACCTAACCAGGTAACTGCTGCATCGATACCTCTTTGCTCGTCGGTCCCCATCAAGTCCATGCAGTGATTCGATTCCCCTGTCCCAAACACAGAAACTTGGGCCACGCCGAAGCCATGAGGCACATAATTCTCGATAAGCATTCGACCAAGTCGGTCAGCGGGCGTAAGGGCGTCAACATCCCCATCGCTGTAATATGGTCCAATCTCTGCGATCACCGGTACTTGACATTCGGGTGAAAGGTTGGCTGAAGAAAAATCACAACCTTCGATCACCGGCAACCAAAGTCCAAGATGAACTTGAGCATCACCTGTCAGCCCAGCACCTCCGTCGGCGGCTGTAATCGTTGGCACTGACACGAAGACGGAATCCACTTCGCCGATTGGGAAAGAGCCGTTGATTGAGACTCGAGCGAATACATCGGTGTCTTGGTATGAAAGTTCACTACGTTCCCACGGCTGCGGATAGGTATTGTTAGAAATCTCTTGTTCAGTTTCACCATCAGTTTCACCGAAGCATCCAGAGATAGAACTCGTCAACAGTATGCTCAAAATGAAAAGCACTTGGGGACGCATATTCATCCGGTAACGCAAATATTCTTCAAGACATCGTCATGAAGTTTCAAGATTCGTTGTTGGAATTTGCTTCCATTTCGGCTCGTACATCATCCATGTCGAGGCCTTTTACTTTCTCAATAAGGTCTTTTAGTGCATTTTCAGGTAAGGCACCAGGTTGCATGAAGACGCCTATGCCATCTTTGAAGACCACCGTTGTTGGAATGCTTCGAATTCCAAACATACCGGATAATTCAACTTCAAGTTCTGTGTTAATTTTTCCGAATGTTACGTCTGGAACTTCATCGGATACTCGTTCAAAAACAGGTGCATATGCCTTGCACGGCCCACACCACTCTGCCCAAAAATCGAGGATGACCACGTCATTGTCATGAATCGTGGTTTCAAAATTTTCCATGGATATTTCTACGACTGCCATTTCTTTCCCTGTCACCCGGGGTTTTTGAAGGCGTGTTCGTGATGCAGAGAATTTCTCCGTTGATTTGATGACCCGAAGATGATACGCAGGGATATGTCGAACAGTCGTTGTATGGCTCTTGCTTTTGCAGTTCTCATGATTTTTTCGACAACGATGAAAAGTGAATTCATCGGTTTAGAGGATGCAAAACAGCACTTTTCCGAACCAAACTACACGATTCAAATTTCAGAAATATTGGTTTCAGCATCATCCGAGGAGTTCAATGGTACTGACTGGAATGGAGATGGAAACATAGGTTCTTCGTCAGACCAATTCATCGAGTTATGGAATTTTGGTTCTGAACCGGTTGACATATCGAATTGGTTACTCGACGACACTATCAACGAAGGTTCTGCACCGTGCAAAATTGCATGGAACACAAGCATAGACCCAAATGAAAGACTCGTCATCTTTCGTTCTGAGTCAAGAATAGAATTCGATTATTACAACAATGACGCTGCAACGATTCGAGATGCAAACGGATCCCTTGTGGACATGTTGTCGTACCCAGCAAGAGATTCTTGGTGGGACTATTCATATGTTCCTTCGGAAAATGGTTCAATCGAGAAGGTCAAACCACCAACACCTGGCTGGGGTTCAGATGAAATGCAACCAACATCAATCCGGACGGTTGGTTGCTACGGATTGACTGACCATATCCATCAAGGTTCTTACATCCTTGGTGGTCGAATTGTGCCAATGACATCTTCATCCGCCGTCCTCAATCATGGGTATATCTATGTTCGAAATGGCATGATTGAGGCTGTATGGAATGAAAGCATTCCTAATTCAATAGAACTCACAAATGTACCTATTGTCGAAACGAATGGCTCAATTTATCCCGGATTGATTGATACACATAACCATCTCCATTACAACCAAGCACCACTGTGGGAAATGACACCGCATCTTCAAATTCAAAACAGAAATGCTTGGGGTGGATACAACAACCGATACGAATGGAAAAATCATCCAGATTATAGTTCGCAAGTCACAAAGCCAAAGACGCTCGTGCATTCTGCTCCATATTGGAACATGGAATCTCAAGCAATGAAGTATGTTGAAGCAAAAGCGATTATGGGTGGTACAACAGCCTCGCAAGGAAGTCCGTCAAACCCAGATGACACCTATGCAACAATCCTTGCACGTAATATCGAAGACTGGAATTTTGGAAGAGATCAAATCCACACAAAAGTAACAGAACTGACCTCTGATTACGTGGGTTCCCACATCAAAAATGGTAATGCTTCAGGCACCCTCGATGCTTGGTTTATTCATATCGCTGAGGGTGTTGATTCAAGCAGTAAAGCTGAGTTTGACATTTTAGTGAACAATAACCTTCTCGTTGGTGAACTCGTCCTGATTCATGGCGTTGCACTCACATCTGTGGAGTTCCAACAAATGGCAAATGTTGGAGCGACACTTGTGTGGTCACCACTATCAAACCTTCTATTGTACGGGCAAACCGCAGATGTCGCTGCAGCAAAACAAGCAGGTGTTCGTATCGCACTTGCACCCGACTGGGCCCCCTCCGGTTCAAAATCAACATTGCATGAACTGAAAATTGCTGATTTGTGGGATGATGAAATTCTGGGAGATGTATTCTCGGATTATGAACTTGTACAAATGGTCACTGTAAACGCTGCAGCAGCAACGGGCTGGTCAAGCGATGTAGGAACGTTAACACCTGGAACTGCGGCTGATTTGGTGGTCATCGACAATATCCATTCAAATCCATATCGAAATATCATCAACGCAATTGACCCTGATGTGCGCCTTTCGGTTGTCGGAGGATTACCGCTTTTTGGCGACCTTGATATCATGACACAACTCAAAGGTGACGACCATGAACCCGCTGGTGCATTTGACAAAGTGATTGATGTGACATTTATCTCCGTTCCAGACGGGGCACAAACATGGTCGACAATCGTGGAAGATTTGGAAAAAGCGATGCGTTTCGACCCTGCTGAAATGCAATCTGCATTTGGTGATGCAACCGATTTTGAAAAGGCTACATCAGGAACAACCGAAGTCGGACTCGACCCATGGTATACATACGGTGACGAGCGATATTTTGACGTTCTAAATTCCTCTCTTCCTGCAAATGCACAAATCAACCTTTCATTGCTGTATGACAGATATTATGACAGAAATGAAACGTTACTGCTTGAAGAATCATTTGAAATTATTGAGGAGGAACGATGTGAAGATGGCACACTACCGCCTTGTCAAGTGGTCGAAGGAAACGATGGCACCGAGCCTCAAATCGAAAACAATTCATCAACAAACAAGTCTGAAGTCGTCTTTGACGACGATGAAATTCTCCTCGATGAATCATCATCAACCACATCGGTAAAAATTGCATTTTGGTCAATTTCGATTGGCTTGCTCGTCGCACTCTATGTCTTCAGTGCGTCAGGGAAGAAAGAAGAGGATGTCGACCTCACCGAAGCCGAGGAATTCTTTGAGGAGCAAGTGGAAGGCTTTGTGCCCCCCCCACCGCCACTGGGGCCCCCACCTTCAGACTAAATCCCAAACTGGACCTTCTGCGGTATCGGTCACAATGACACCGAGTTCGTTGAGTTGGTCCCGGATAAGGTCTGCGGTTTCCCAATCTTTTGCACTTCGTGCTATGGCTCGCTGAGCCAAGAGGGATTCTACTTTGCCAGCAATTTCCACTCGGCGAGGGTCTTCTTTCGATTCAAGAATTTCTTCCCTCGTGGGCAAGAGACCCAACACATCACCTGCGGTTTCCTCGAGCCATTCGACACAGTAGTGGGCGAAGGCGTGGTGGTCACTTTCTTCGAGACCACTATCGCTCACTCTCGCCATTTCTCTGAGTGCAGTAAGCACTTTTGCGATTGCCTCGCGTGTGTTGAAATCATCATCCATCGCCTTCGCGAATTGTTCGCCCATCAATTCGAGCATGCCCAAACCTTTGGAGAGTGGTTGACTGGAAGAAGAATCTGGATGGGGAAGATTGACCGGTTCAGCATCACCCAATTGCTTGACCATTGCGGAAAAGATTTCGATCAATTTTGAGTAATTACGCTCTGCATCTTTGAGGAGAGATTCATTCATGTCAATTGGTGAGCGATAATGTGCATTGATCAGTGCAAATCGAAGGACGAGAGGGTCGATTTTCGTTAAAATTTCATCAATGGTCCAAAAATTACCCAGTGATTTTGACATTTTTTCCCCATCGATGTTGACAAATCCATTGTGGAGCCAGTGATGAACAACAGGAGCATGGTCGGTGTAACATTCACCTTGGAAAATTTCAGCCTCATGATGAGGGAAACGCAGGTCGTGTCCACCTCCGTGAATGTCAAATTCATTGAGAAAATGGTCGAGTGACATGGCTGTACATTCAATGTGCCACCCAGGACGACCCAGCCCCCAAGGGGAATCCCATGTCGGTTCACCTGGTTTTGCAGCTTTCCATAAGGCGAAATCTTTGTGGTCACGCTTTCCGCTTTGGTCTTCGACTCTTCCGCTTGCACCTGAGCGGACTGCTTCAATCGATTGACCTGTGAGTTGTCCATATTTGTCAGGAGCTGATTCTACATCGAAATAGACACCGTCATTGGCCGCATATGCATGACCTTTGTCGATGAGAACATCGATAATGCCAATCATATGTTCAACATAATCTGTGCAACGTGGATAGTGATTTGCTCGTTGAATATTGAGCCTGTCCATATCTTGATAGTATGCTGAAATGTTTTCGTCAACGATTTCTCGCCAGTCACGATTCTCGGTTTGCGCACGGTTGATGATTTTATCATCGATGTCTGTAAAATTTTGAACATAGGTCACATCGTAACCAGATTGTTTTAACCACCTGTAAATCACATCAAATGCAATGTAACAACGAGCGTGCCCTAAATGGCAACGGTCGTAAACCGTGACACCGCAGACATACATTGACACTTTTCCGGGATGGATTGTCTTGAATGGGACCTTTTCCCTATGTCTCGTGTCATACAGGTGAAGGGCCATGTCGCTCACCCGAACGAGAGAAATTGACTACTTGAAGGTTGATACAATATCGCACCTTGGACATAACTGTGCCGACCTTCAATCGCATTTTTGTCACAGGTGTAAATGGGCATATTGGGAACCATATCGTTCGAGATTTACTCGAACACGGCTACGAAGTCAAAGGTTCTGTTCGCTCCCTATCCGACCCGTCACGAACAAAACATGTACTCCAGCATGCTGTCGATGTAGGTTGCGAAGAACGTTTGGAGTTGGTCGAGGGCGATGTTCTGGATGCAGACCCCTGGCAAGATCTTTTGGCTGGTTGTGATGTTTTATTGCATACTGCAACGGTCTATTCAATTGATGCCAGTGCTGAAACCATCATCGATACTGCGATGAAAGGTACAGCCCACCTGTTCAATGCAGCGAAAGCCTGCGGAATCCAACGGGTTGTGTACACATCAAGTGTTGCAGCCGTCGGTAGCATGCCAAAAGGAGTAGAAAAAAATGAATCTTTTTGGCAGGAGAACCATGCACTTCCTTACACCAAAGCAAAGACTGAATCCGAGAAACTTGCGACGGAGTTAGCAAATGAATTTGGTCTCGATTTGCGAATCATCAACCCGAGTGCAGTTATCGGAGGTGGATTCTCACGCCCGACACCTAGCGTCGCCTATTTCGACGATGCTTTTCATGGCCGATTTCCACTCGCTCCAAAATTCCCAATGGCGTTTGTACATGTGAAAGATGTAGCCATCGCTCATCGAAGAGCATTTGAAGTTGACCAAGCACAAGGTCGATTCATTCTCGCACCCCATCATAGTCTCGATATGGCTCATTTATGCAAACGAATTCGTGTACTTTATCCGAAGTCAAAGTCTCCGAAACGGGCGTTGCCAAATTTCATGTTGCCTGCCGCTGTCTTGTTTGATTTGTTGAATGGTCTGCGCGGCCAAAATAGGTATCTGACACGACAAGTCGTGAAGAGTCTTCGGTCAGGAGATGCGTACTATTCGAGCAAAAAAGCGGAGGATGTTTTAGGCATGGAATGGATTGATTTCGATACAGCTGTTCGTGACACAGTTGAGGGTTTTCAATGAAAATGATTCGTTTTAATCCTTATCATATGACATCACTTTGCATTGCTTTAACCACCATACTCTCCAGTCTCACCTTCCTCTTTTCAAATCAGTATCGAGCCTTCCCTCATTTCATCTCTGAGGCAGATGTAGGGCAAATTCCATCCTTGTTCTTCAAAGGAGGATTTGTCGTCTCTAGTATTGCCATGGCATGGATGATTTTTGATTCCACCCGTCGATTAGGCAAGGAAAAAAAGGATACGCCTCAGCGATTCGTTACAACTGCCATAGGTATCGTAACCATCATCAGTTTGTGGTTTGTCATCATCTATGACATTCATTCAAACATACAAATTCACACCGCTGCTGCGGGTATATGTTTCATCTCTAGCCTCATTTGGACGAAAGTATATGGTTCAGCCATCGGTCTTGATTCAAATCTCTTCAATACGGGCCTGCTCCTTTCTACCTTAGGGTGTATGGCCATGATAGGTGCACTCATTCTTGCGCCGGGGTACACATCGAATTTTGAAACGAATGCGTATTTGGACAGTATTCAACACTACATTGTTCTTGCTGCACCAGCTGAATTCGCACTCGTTGGAGGTTTGCTCGCCTCAATTTACGCCCTTGGATATGAAGAGGGTGAAAAAAATTCATCCAACGAGAGCACTTGATGTTCAAACACATACCCTTCTCGTTCTGCCATCGTCATCTCACCATGCTTCACAGCCTCATCAAGAACGCTGCTGTCTGTTTCGGGGTGGAATTGGACAGAATAAATTGGACGGGTTGGATGCACGTGAATGACGCTACCGCATTCTTCACTCGATGCAATATTCATCATTTCACCTGCGTTGACCACATGATCTTGATGGGAAAATAAGCCAAAGGTTCGGGTTCCGTCTGCAAAATCAACAGGGCAAACCGATTCAGTTGCTTGTTCTGCTCGAATGACTTGCCCCCCCAATGATGCTGCAATTATCTGATGTCCAAAACAGATGCCGTACAATGGAACTTCACATGTTCGAATAAGTTCGGCAACTTCATTCATCCAATCTTCCCACATCGAGACATTTTTTCTTGAACCAGATATGACAATCATATCACAGTCCACCGGCTTATCGACACGCGTTCCGAAACCGTAGTCGAGTGGCTCATTAGTGTGTGGGGACCATAAAAACACCACTTCAGGAGTTAATGCATTGACAATATTACGAACGCCTTCTTTTCCAAATCCGTGTCTTTCTGCGAGCAAATCAACAAGAAGTAATCGCATCAAACCACGCCTCCTTTTGCTAGAATTTTCAAATCCATACTCGACAACGGATAGGAAGAAATGATTTTACCGCCATCCTCAACCTTCGTTGTAAAGACCGATATTTCGAATTCGCGATGAGAGAGTGAATGGTGGATGACGCCTACAAAATCAGCATGCACCGGATCAAAATCTCCCTCCACAATTTTTGGGCCATACAAGCCACCGAATAAGCCATCCGATGGACGATTGTACAATCGCGGGAGCCCTTGCACGTCGATTTCGATGATTGCAGCCAATTTGACATGTTTCGTCAACCTCTTCTTCGGACGCGGATATTTGGTAGGCGCTTGTTTTCCGCGACAATTCGAAGAAATCGGACAAGCATCGCAGGTGGGTTTCTTTGGACTGCATACGAGTGCACCCAGTTCCATTAATGCTTGATTCCACAGACCAGCATCAGCAAAAAAGAGTTGGGTTTCTGCCCAATCACGCACATCTCGTTCACTTGGCTCCTCATCTTCGCACCACCGTGCCATGACTCTGCGAATATTTCCATCGACGCAAGCATGAGGTTGGTCAAAAGCAATACTCGCTACAGCCGCAGCGGTATATGGCCCAATGCCTGGCAAACTGAGTAATGTATCGTAACTCGATGGGATGACGCCTGAGTGTTCAGCAAGCACGACCTGTGCACATGCATGCAATCGTCTTGCTCGTGCATAATATCCAGCTCCTTGCCACAACAACAGGAGTTCCTCAACATCTGAATTCGCCAAGTCCACAATCGTTGGAAATCGTTCGACAATTTTCTTCCAATAGACGACACCTCTCGACATCTGCGTTTGTTGCAACAGAATTTCAGAAAGGAGAACATGCCAAGGGTCTTTTGAAATCCTCCAAGGCAAATCTCGATGATTTGCTTTGTACCAATTGATGAGGTTGCCTTTGTCCTCATCAGACAGAGGGTGCATTCGCCATCACGCTTCTGCAGTTTCTTTTTTTGCACTTGCTTCGGTCATCTTTGCATCGTTTGCCTTTAGTTGCTCCCATACGAGTTCGGCAATATCCTTGACTTCCATATCAGATCCTATGGCGTTGAGGCCATCGGTCACCATGGTTGAACAAAAAGGACAGCCGACTGCAACTGTTTGTGCTCCAGTCTTTGCAATTTCTTTTGAACGGATAATGTTGACCCGGTCATTGCCTTCAGGCACATGTTCTTCCATCCACATCTGAGCACCTCCTGCTCCACAACAGAATGACTGCTCACCATGGCGTTCGACTTCAACGTCGACACCCCCAATTGCATTTCTCGGTTCTTCAAGGACTCCTCCAATTCGGCCAAGATAACAAGGGTCGTGATATGTTACGCTCTCGTCGTGTTTCGGAGCAGGTAACTCACCTGAGGATTGAAGATGAGCAATGAGTTGTGAATGGTGCATGACCTCAATATCTTCTCCACCGTATTCTTTGTACTCTTTTCCTAATGTGTGGAAGCAGTGAGGACAAGAGGCAACTATTTTCTTTACACCAATTTCTTCAAATGTTGCGAGATTTGTTTCTGCGAGCATTTGGAAAAGGTACTCATTCCCGGCTCTTCGTGCAGGGTCGCCACTGCAACCTTCTTGCATACCGAGGATACCGACGTCGAGACCTGCTTGCTTCATGATTTGAATGGTGTCTCGTGCGACCTTTTTGTTTCGCTCATCAAATGATGCAGCACAGCCTGCGAAGTAGATATACTCGGCTGGTTCTCCAATTTTAATATCCAAATCTTCGGCCCATTCACCTCGTTCGTGAGATGGCATGCCGTATGGGTTTGAATCGGATTCTAGATTCTCAATTGTTGCCATTAACGGCATGATTGTGTCTTCAACCTTCTCATCAAATTCCATTCTCTCCATCATGAGATGTCGACGGGCATCGGTCAATTTTGGAACATGGTCGATGTAAATTGGACATGCTTCCACGCAAGCGTGACAAGTTGTACAAGCCCAAATCGCTTCCTCACCAAATCGAGCGATGATGTCTTCTTCTGGTTTTTCTCCAGCGAGAAGGGTTGCTGAATGGTCATTAGCATAATGTCGAACATCGTGAATTATTTGCATCGGATTTAGGGCTTTGCCGCTCGCATACGCCGGGCAAACATCCTGACACCTCGCACAGGAGGTGCAAGCCCATCCATCGATGAGGCTTCGCCAAGAAAAATCACTGTAATTGACTGCACCAAAGGATTCGAGGTCAAGATCATCGAGTGACATCGCCTTTCCGCTCTCGTTTCGAGCGAGTGGTTCCATGGTCGCCATCGGACGAAGGTCATGGAAAAACACGTTAGGGAACGCCATAACAAGATGCATGTGTTTCGACAACGGAATCAAAAAGAGGAATACAGAAATTGCGAGCATATGCATCCAGTATGCGGTATTAACCATCGATTGGCCTGGATTCATTTCCTGACTCACGAAGTAACCGATGGGCTCCCAAGTTTGCGTGAGCGTCGCCTCGTAGGATTCGATGATGAACGACGTAGCGGTAATGGTAAGGATAAGCAAAAGAATGACATTACCCTCAAGTTGAGATTTGCCTTTCAATTTCTCTGGAGTGAACACAACCCTTCGAACAAGGGCAAAAACGCATCCGATGAAAGCAGAGACATAGCCAATTTCAACCATTAGATTCCAAGGGTTTCGAAGCCATTCGGGAAGAGCGTGAGAAAATTTGTTTGCGGTAGCGAGGTCGAGCATATCGGTGGAGAGCATCAAAAATCCCCAGAACATCAATACGTGGATACCACCTGCTATGCGGTCTTTTAGCACCTTTTTTTGACCAAGCCAACCAGTGATGACTTCTTTGATTCGAAGGCCCCAGTTGTCAAACCTATTTTCCGGTTTTCCGACAAGAACGAGTCGGGTGGCCTTGATGACTTGATATGCAAAAAATCCTCCTGATACACCAAACAGAACAAACAAGAACCACCATCCTTGTACTGCGTCGAAATATTTCACTTCAAGAGGATGAACTATCATTCGTGACGACCACCTATGTTGCTTACCTCGTGCCAAGACAAGACCGTCTTTCAATGCACCGATGTGTAAAAATGTGAGGAAGACATTTCAATACTCTGCTCGTGTTATCAGCATGGGGGAGCAGGGTCCGATGATTTCAGCCAGTGCTCCAGCAAAATGTGTCCTGTTCGGAGAACACGCTGTCGTGTATGGTCAGCCTGCGATAGCCGTTGCCCTCGATTTGAGAACGACTGTTTCAATTCAAACGAGCAATACAATGAAATTAGAAGGTCGAAAATATCATCCGGATTCCCACCCACATATCGATTTCTTGTTGAAGAAATTGTGGAATCAGTCAAATGACTTCGACTCGCTTTCGATGCAAATTGAGAGCGATATCCCTTCGGCATCAGGATTGGGGTCGAGCGCGGCTTTGTGCAATGCACTTGTAGCATGTTTACGTTCCGCACGAGGACGAAAAATTGATTCCAGCGGTGAATGGTTAGAAGGATGGTCATCGAAGCACCAACCATCTCAAGCATACATACCCGAACTCACACTCGACGCAGAGACGGAAACAAGTGGACAATTATTTGGTAAGGAAGCGATTTCTATCGACGAATGTGGTTTGTTGGCTCATGCTGCAGAAGCAATAGCACAGGGAGGATTGGCTTCACCGATGGATACCACAACCTCAGCCCATGGCGGACTCATTCTCATTGGTGGTAGTCAGCATGAACACTTATTGTACAAGCGTGAATTGAAGGTAGAAAAGACCATTCGAGAATGGGCGATGAGCCAAATCGAAATAGAACTATCCGATGATGTGTATCTTGTGATAGGAGCCACAGGAATTCGTTCTTCAACCAAGAAGCAAGTTGAACATGTTGCTCAACTTCTTGCTTCCTCTGACAAACATAAGGCATACATCGAAGATATCGGCAAGATTTCTCTCGATGGATATGCAGCGATGAAGAATGGAGATTTTGAAGAAGTCGGTCGGCTAATGAATCAAAACCAAATTCTTCTTGAAAAACTCGAAGTATCGAGCACTCCACTTCGACGCTTGATTCGTGCTGCTCTTCCTTTTTCCCTCGGTACGAAACTATCGGGAGCTGGCGGCGGAGGCTGCATGATCGCCTTGACAAGGCAACCAGAATCGACTGCTTGTGCCATTCAAGAGGCTGGTGGAACCAGTTACATCACCTCGATTTCAAAGGATGGCGTCAGATTAGAACATTACGAAAACATTCCAATATCGAAGAAAAGAATGTAAATTGGAAAGTGTTTTCCTTTTATATACTGGTTGCAGGTGGGATTTTCATGCCAACCGATGAAGAACGCTTAACCGTAGTAAATGTAGTCGCGAGTACAC
>Ga0255757_10004135_pt1 | contig 13185 bp, 17 predicted proteins | sample 071ome_27_FD_179957 | JGI IMG/M metagenome (GOLD analysis project Ga0255757, IMG submission 179957) | Coastal salt marsh microbial communities from the Groves Creek Marsh, Skidaway Island, Georgia - 071409AT metaG (version 2) | ecosystem: Environmental > Aquatic > Marine > Intertidal zone >...
GAATAAGGAATACAAAACATTTCATTAAAACACAGACAATGAGCGGAGAAACATGTGTATACTGCCTGGACAACGAAACGGACACACGGGTCATAGAACAGGAGTGGATACGGGCCTGCCAGTGTAAAAGCAAGTGCCACAAAATCTGCCTGGGCGAGTATGCGAGATATATTACGGGAGACGGGAAACCTCTGAAATGCAGTGTCTGTATGCAGGCGTTTAAAACGGACAACCATAGTCTACAGTACAAACTCATGGTTGCATTTGAGACGTGCATGTGTTTTTTAATAGTGCTATTGTGCAATGCAATTTGGCGTCTTACTACTGTCTGTGTTTATGCGATCAGGTGCTGGATTATATCATCACTATTATTCTACATTATCACGGATATGTGTTTCTTGTTTGATGGCATCACAGCTAATATTAGCATTATCGGTTTAATATTGTTGAAAAGTTTTGTGTATTGCATCACGGGCATTACTTCCGACCGCGACCACCAGATTCAGGAAAAGCTTGTTTTCCCCGTGTTGTTCATTGGGGCCATATTTGGTCGCTTGGTTGGAAAATGCGCATTTTCTTTCTACCAACCAAATGTGCCTGTATATATCTCAACTTTTGCTGGCGAAATTTTGTTTTGGATTTTGTGGTTCAAGTTGAAGAGGCAATTTACGCGCTGCAAAATCAAGGCAATGACACAGGCAAATATTATTCCATACCAAGAGGAAAATAAATAATTGAAATATCATTTAATGTCTATCCCTTTCATCGTTTTCTCCGTGCTATTTTTAAACACAATAATGCTGCCATCCAGGGAAAGCAAGCCAACTGAACACGGCCCGTTTAGTTTGTCTTTATGCAGCATGCTTGTTGCTGTTCGTAAAAGCTGGAAATACTCCATGGATCCAATTTGTATTCGCGCGCTCTGTTCGTTGTCAATAACGCGATTCATCTTTTAATTTTGTTCAAACAAAAATAAAATTGCAGTCAATTTTGTTTATAAATACATCCAACAGATACCATGAACAACACAAATAGTATTGTTCGTGAATCCGACCCAGTTCGCTGGATTGTCGCGAGCATCATTGCGTTATCCGCCATTGTCTCTCTGCCTGTGTTTTTCTACTGTTCGAGGAAATACGACGCCTTTATCGAGAGGAATTACACTCGCATGCCCGAGGAATTGGAGCTAAGTGTGTTTAATTTGCAGAAGGATTGAAATCAGTAAAAAATAAGAGCAAGCCGTTGTTGAGATTCACGTGCAAGTGTTTTTAATAAATATGTTTTTATTGTCACGATTGTAGATGGATTTTGACACCATTTTGCCGCCACTTGAGCTGTGGATATTCCTTTGCCGCTACTTCTTGGACTTTAAAGATGTTCTTCATTTGATGCACAGCAGTCCCTATCTTTTTCGTGTTTTGCTCGGGCATCATGGAATTCGACAGTGGTGGTTCAAAGATAAGCTCCCGTGGTGTATTCGTGTGTTGGATACCTGGCAGAATGACTCCAACAATCTTACCTTCTGGATGAAACACCCAGACCGCCTGGCGTCTTGGAGCCATGCAAACTTTATTAATGTGATGCTCTTCACAGAGAAATGCAGCGATATATTTCACCGCGTTCTTGGTTATCGTTCCGAGTTTATGACCGTCTATACAATTTCAAACCCCGGAGACATTGAGCAGGATTCCCCATTATTTTCAAACATCGGGAGTGTTCACTGTCTAAAGCTGGAAATTCGCAAGCGATACTTTGATGATCCTCCGATTTCCATTGCTCAAATTCAAAAGTACTCTGAGATTATCAAGACCAACGGTTCGATAACATGTTTAACAATGATTGCACTTGGCATAGACACTGGAACTTTACCGGAGGTGATAAACATGCTTGAATACAACAACCACATACCCTCAATAACACTGTGTGCAAACAACATTGGCGATGATGGTGCTTGTGTTCTTGCTGTGTTTCTAACAAATAACACGACATTGAAATACGTGAACGTCAATGCCAACGGGATGAGCATACACGGCATCATGGCTTTGATCAATGCGACAAGACACAATAAAACACTAAGATGCCTTGGCATTGGATTTAATATCATATCTGAAGAGGAGAAGAGAGAGATCAGAGGGCGCGCGAGTAAGATCAACCCTGCTCTGATTTTAGAGTACAAATAAATTGACCGTGTCCTCTTATTCTTCTTCCGTGTTTTACTTCATATTGTCCTCTCCGTTATCCATATTGGTTTTATGCGGAAAAACAACCACGCCGCTATAATGAGTAGCTATACCAGCCTTGTGTGCTGGTTTCAGGTTTGCTTGCATCACCTTGTTTGTACCGTCGTAATTCAATGAACAAGGAAGAGCAACATAAGCAAAACCTTAAACACCATAACAGTCGCGTGTTGATTTTAAATAAAAAGAAATATTTCCAACGTAATATTATTTCATTGTCATTGGTGTGCGCTCGTAGACCCGTTATCGACTCAATTATTCCACCAAAACGCCGTCCTCAATCAAGTCTCCAATCTCTTCTATTGAATACTCCTTCAAGCTCTCAATCAGCAACTTAAGTTGGCGCAAATCATTCCAGTCCATCCCCATCGCAGCTTCACATGCCCGATCCAATGTTGCGTGACAGTCCGCTATCACTTTCTTTAACTCTTCTTTGAGTTTGTCCTCAGTGCTTGAATTAAATTTCTTCTTGTGCGCTTCATTCTCGGCATTAGTTACACATTCGCGTTGCATGATATTCTGTACGTGGTTCAATTGTTGCGGTGTTTATATCATGCGCGTGACTATCACAGCGTTCCAACCAAATAAAAATACAAAATAAACCTTAAACACCATAAGAGTCACGTGTTGCTTTTAAATAAAAAGAAATGTTTCCAATGGCATAATTTTGTCAATTGTTATTGGTGTGCGCTCGTAGCTCAGTTGGTTAGAGTCCAAGACTTTTAATCTTGTTGTCGCGGGTTCAAGTCCCGTCGGGCGCTTAAAAAAACTGCAGTAGCTCAGTGGAAAGAGCGTCCGACTTCTAATCGGTGTGTCGTGGGTTCGATCCCCATCTGCGGTGTTTTTTTTATTATACAAAACGATATATCAAGTGTGCACTTGTGGCTACCACAAAAGTAAAATTTGTTGTAGTAGCCAGGGAATAAAGGCGTTTTGAAAAAGCCGGAAGCCTTGAAAAACATCGTGTTGATCTATACTTTGTTTTAAAACGTGAGTAACAATAGTTTAAAATATTCATTTAAACACACGAGATGCCAGCATGGTGTTTACATTGCCTTGTTTTGGGGACTTTAGCTATAATTTTTTATTATTCGCCTGCTACAATATTCCATTCTCGTGTTTGTTGTGCTGTTATTCTTCCACTCACGCAGAACATGTTTCCAACAACCGCCGTCGAAACTGCAAACCAAAATGCCAGGGAATAAAAAAAAGCTAAAATAGTTGCAGCGAGTGCACCAACAAGTAAAACATCAGCCAAAATATTAACCCATTGCGAATACCTTTCGGAGAGAGACAAGCAAACCCCTCTTTTCATGCTTGTCACGAATCCAAACGTGAAATGCGCAGCAAGAACAAAAATCAAAAGTGATAGAGCTGGAATATGTCCATACCCCCAACCTTGGATCATTGCAGCGACAGCAATAATGGAAAAATACAAAGTATATGCCACGGCGATTGGAATGTAGATTGGTGCATCGGTTACTTCAGTCAAAGACGAAGAAAGATGATAGTGACCTGTCCACACACAGTCCGCAGTCGAAAAATAAACCGCTGGGAGAATATACACCCACAACGCTGGGTGATTGGCAGATTCAAACAAACTTTCCAGAGCTGCGATACCTGCCAGACACAATGTTGCGTAAGCGGGCCATCCGTATACTCCTGCTAATAAAAGTCCCAAGTATATAAAGGATGCAGAATTGTATGATATTGCTCCCCACGTGGGAAACCAAATACTGGCCGCGAAGAAAACAAAGTATGCCATCGACCCGGCATATCTTGAGGCTCGTGGACAAAACTCAAACGTTTTGGTAAGATTGGCAACAAGGACATAGCTGAGAACTACAAGTGAACCAGTGACGATGGCGGGTATTTCAAGCTCATGCATTTTAAAAAGGGCACTTCTAAAAAATAAAAAAATGAATTTACTGTATAAAAGTATTTTTATATTTCGTTTTTTGTCTTGGTTTACTGCATCTATTTGCGATGCCAACACAAATCTATAAATCAAATGTCATGGGTTCGATCCCCATCTGCGGTGATTCTTATTATACAAAAAAAAAGATATTTACTTTATGAGGTTTCAATTGTAAACAATTCAAAATCACCATGTAAAAGCATGTTGTTTCCCTGTTTGTCTTGGATCATTTTACTTCCTTCTTTCTTTACAATCAATGTTGAGTTTCCACAGATGTAATCATGGTAAAAGTATATTGTATTAAAGTTTAATGGATACAACTCGACAATTTTATATATTCCACAATATTCGGAAATCATCCACCATCCTTCGTGTCCATGTCCAAGAATTGTTACATTCTTGTCAAATACAACCAAGATAGTAAATAAATCTTGATATACATCTTGTATTTTCGGGTGACATGTGCAGTTGCTGTTGTCCGTGCCTTGAGTTAAAGAAATTGCGACTGCAAAAATGATGAAAAGAAACATCATCTGTTTATGTGTATTTCGGTAAAAAATATATTATTTTCACTTAAACACGCGAGACGCCAACACAAATCTATAAATCAATTTCACGGTCAAACTAAGTATTGTATACGCAACTTCTGACTTGAGTTTTGGCTTGTTTTCGTGAGCAAACGCACTGACAACTCGCACAATGCCAAAAGAACAGTAGAGTAAAACAATCACCGAGAACAGCGGTATCACAAAGTCGGGGATATCAGCCGTGTTTTCTCCCAATTGAATCCCGGTCATTATTATTTGAACAAACAATATTGTAAATCCAACCGCGATAGGAAACGTCGCTCGCTTTGATTTTTCGCTGATATAACCGGTATACATGACGGCAGACGTGCACAAAAAGATAAACACAATAGATATCGTGTCTCGTATACCGCTGTAGATTGCCATGATGGCCCATATCAGTGATGCAGATAACGCATATTCGCACCATCTATATGTAGAAATTCCGGCTGATAACTGGCTCAAGTAAAACCCGTCTTCTCCGTTTCTAATCGAGCTGTATGCGTATAATGCGTGTGCACTTGCAGTCCAGAGACATTCTACAAGTATCGCTGCTCCAACCGAAAAGATGCTCTTTGACATTGGATCAAACGTTTTAGCGTCCATTTGATCCGTTTCGTTGAGCACTGGCACAAAGAAATATGTTGCAATGTTGCCGCGTTCAAAGTGGGGTGCAAGCAAAACACACAAAGCAATAAAAGACGCATAATGGATTGCAGAGGCGGTAATGTTCAAATAGGTAAGCGAGGGAGACATCGTTCGTAAATGTAATTCTATTTTAAAATGTTAAAGTTATAAGAAATATGAACCAACATTTTCATTTTTTCCACGGATCTATGGTTCCTTGCTACTTCTCAATCTCTGGCGGTGGGGCCTGTGACTGCTCCATTTGTTCCTTAACTTCTTCAATGCACTTCTTCATTGGCTTGATTGGTGTCCAAATGCACCCCTTTACATAAATGCTTGCCGAGAGAAATCGCATTTGATCGGTGAACGTGTGTTCCGTTCCATCACGATAGTCTTTCATGATGAGAGCAGCGAGTTCCAGACCTTTAATTCCACCAAATGCCAGGATTATGTCAATTCCTTTCATGACTTCCCAGGTCACAATGTTTGCAAACTCTGCAATAGGGTAAGGACCCGGGCTTTGAACACAGACTCCCTCTGATACAAGTTCACCGAGACGAAACACCCCGATAAGAATTGGGTTTGGGTGTTGGAAGTGGTCAGGGAGGATCAATGACAGCTGGCCACCCTCTTGGAGTAAATATTTGTAGGTTATCTCTGAGCCATTTGATGTGTATAGCGTGGCCCTGACCTCGTGGAGGCCGTGTGTTGGTGCAATGGTTGAAAGGGCCCGTTGCGGATTGTTCATGTTGGGTTGATGATGTATCTGGAATGAATATGGAGTTAACTACGATTACCCAACATTTTCACTTTTTCCATGGATCAGTGGTTCCTTGCCACACACATTCAAACCGGCTGGGTTTTCCATAAAACGAGCGGATCAGCATTTGGAAAAACAAAACAATAGATGCAGATGCCATCTGTATTTAAAGATTGAAACATTTTAGTTAGTCGAAATGTTCAATCAATACGACATCATCGGTCAGTATAAAACTCAACACTTCTTTAAACAATTCATATGAGAACGGTGAGAATTGATCTGCTTCTGGGATGTATTTTCCATTTTCCACCAATGCAGTTGAAAATTCGTAACCACCGTTTCCTGTCTTTGTCAAAATAAAAAGTGTCATTGTGGCTCGGCAAAATGCTACGGGAAAAAACGTTGTTAAATCCTTCATCTCTTCTGGCACATTTTCCAGTTCAATCAAACTCTTTCCACAATCAAGTTTTACCGTTCCGCGATTAACAGCCTCAGTGTCAGCGTAAAACGTATATGGCTGTAGATCCTGTACCGTTATGATGTTGCCTTCAAATGCCTCGTCGCTGCATCGCATACCTTCTATTTCACTGTGGTTGGTGGCCATAATCTATTTATGTTTTGAGAGACGGGATCATATTAATACCAAGGATATAAATCGTTTAAAATACGCACTTTAAAACACGGAATATTGTAAATGTAGTTATCCAGGCTATTGGCTCTGTTTTGTCTAAGAATCAAAGACCGGCCCCCGCAAATTGCCACCAATCCACGCCCTGCACTGTTGGAGCTTGTGTTGTTGGAGCTTGTGTTGTCGGGATATCTCCTAGGATTGCACTTTTTTGGTATCTTTGTTGTTCGCATCTTGGATTTATTGAAGTATCAGATGAAGGATACGGGTCCGCTAGACCGTCCGGGGGGACGTCATCGCCGGAAATGGGAAATCCCTCTACGGTAAACTCCGGGTCTGTGCCACAATCAACGCTTTCGTTGGTCACTGCGATGATCGCCCAGTTGAATGATCCATACTGAGAACAATCAGCAACGTCTATTGTTCCAGTAGTTTGGGAATTCGGTGGTTTATCCACATACTTTTCAATGCCTTCGTGCAATACTTCAAAGCCACCGTCCAATGCTATATAGCCGCCGTGCAATGCTTCAAATGCAATGCTGTTTAGTTGTCCAGAGTCAAATCCGCCTGTCACCGCCATAACACCCACGGAGCAAAGAGCCCGTGACTGTAAAAAGGGGGTCGTGTAGTTTGAAAGGTTGTTTGTGAATCCGGAGAAATACCACTGAACATCATTATCGTCCCCTCTTTCCTCTTTAAACGCCTCTCCGCTCGCACAACTCGAAAGGTCAGCAGTTGGTTTCAACCACTCCGCAAGCTGAAACTGGTTAGTCTCAGTGTCCCACTTATAATCCTTACTGCGACAGTTATTCATGATCATTCCCCCGCACAATGTCGATGCCCACAGCATTTTTTCTTCTTGCGTTGTGTATTTGGTTGGTATGCAGATTTGCACATAACCCAGCAGATCCTTGTCTGGTTTTTCAATTTGAAGCTTTGTTGTTTCTGGAGTCGCGTCATCAAAGTCGGCCAAATAAATTCTATTTGATTTTCCACACGTCCCGTGAGCCGATTTGAACGTAAACGTAACCATTGGCGTAGGAGTTGGATGCGGTGTGGGGCTTCTCGTTGGCAAAACGGAACATAGCTCTAAATCCCAAGTAATAGCACCATCCCTTACATTTTCCATTGTAATGTAGTAATCGTCCGTATCGTCAACGCGCAGGCCAACATGCACAAACAGATCGAATTGAAACGACGCCATTATAACCCCCGGGTCCGTCTGCCAAAGAGACAGAATGGAACCACTCGACGCACACGAATCAATGTTGCTCATGTCGTTCGGAGCCCAGAAACACGACGTTTCGTTTCCGGTTGGCCAAAACCAAAAGTGGACAAATCCGTCTTGTTCTTCCGTGCTTTGGGGGACGTGGACAAATACAGGATCGGCCTCCTCTGCTGTTATATTGCAGCGCAGTACCACTACATTGTTGGAATTAACAATTCCACACCTCTGGTTGTTAATCGTTGTCATGAGACGACAGATGCTGTCTTTCGGATACGGAGAATAAGAAGACACCGGGCTAGGAAAAAGCAAAAGTGTAAATTTGGTTGACAGCCATTGTACGTTGTAAGGGCTGGGGTCGGCGGCTAATGTAAGCACAATAGACCGCTCACAGTCACCGGAAAACGAACCGGGTGTAATGGAAACAGCAGCGTAATTGTGTCCAGTCTCCCCAAAGTAATAAATGATGCCACTTCCCCCGATTATCGGTATGTTTTGGATTTCAATGATAGCCGGGCTTAATAGTTCCGGAGATCCAAAAAGCAAATACGGGACGCTTTGGGTCGTCACAATCAGGTATGCAACATCGCTTAATTTTACGCACTCTATCCTTCCGTTCTCGTCAAACACAAACATTCGTTCCGTCGTAGAGTTTTTTTCTACAGCGTTTGTATATGTGGATACATTCAGGGTTAAAGTGTAGTTGTCGCCTATAGGAGAGTCGTATACCAGATAGTCCAGCGATATAAAAAGGGGCGCGGGATCAGGGATTCCTAGGCCCGGGGGTGGGCAGTACACCGGGGTCGACAAAGCATAATACAGCATCTCATTCTCGTAGCTGTCGTGAATCTCCACTTTCCAGTACTCATTTTTACACACGTATATTGCAGATCCATAGCCAGGAGCCCAGTAGTTAAAGTCGACGTAGGCAGTGACAAGATCCGAGCCCTCAGAAAACCACACCCAGCACACGGCCAATTCCTGATTCGACGTGCAATTTGCGGCCGTGCTTGTGTTGAGAACACTGCGGTCGGCATAAAAGACGGGGAAGGTGTCAATGCCCTGGACCGTTGCTATCTTGCCATTGGTAAAATACGACGACAGGGAAAACAGGACAGATGCGTCTCGGGCGCGTGCAGTTGCAAGCAAGACAAGAAAGATTACATTCATCTAGTGTATACAAATTCAAAATCAATAAAACTTTACTTTTCCTGATTGTAGACATCGTTGAAATAACAGCGGCCCAGAGCATACTCTACGGCAAGCTTAAAATCTGATGTCGGCGGAGCTTGGTAGTTTTTGCTACAGTAAATGTGTGCCGCCATGGAATGAAAGACGTTCTTTGCGGTTTCTTCGGAAAGTTCAGAGATTACCGATTTCGCCAATTCTAGAAAGAGATCCCTCTCACTGTCCAAAAAGTTATTCTGTTCAAAGTCTTCTGGAGAAACCCAGTGAAAGTCTGTATAGAGCAAAAACAACCCGCACACCATAGTCTTGATAATAGCATCGTCTTTGGCCTGCCATGCATTGATCCTAGACCACAGGGAATTGCAAAACAATACAAGCATTTTTTCGATTGAATGGCCATCCTTAAGCATTTCGTTGACCGTGTTAAGATTGGCCCGATAATAGTCGTCTGGTATTTCCGTGAAGCTGCTTCCCCGCTTTAAAATCTCGCAAGCCTCGTCGGTTAAAAAATTGGCGTTTTTCATGCGACGTTCTATTGCGCTGACATCCATCTTGTTATATAATTAAATAATAAAAAACCGTTATGTTTTATTGCCAATCTCCCTTCTTTTTAGAAACAAATCCCGATCAATGTTAAGCAAATTGACACTTTCTAGTGCGCTTATATCAGTTATTCCACTGGCAAACGCAATGTTGAGACTATGGACCCGACCCAGTGCACTGACGTCGGTTATTCCAGTGCAGTGTGAGATGTCAAGATATTGCACGCGACCTAGTGCACTCACATCGGTTATTCCAGTGCAGTGAAATGCTTCTAATATGCAGACTCCTCCCAGGGAACTTACGTCCGTTATATTGACACACCCGGATATATTAAGGCCGTAAACGCCACCCAGTGCACTAACATCGGTTATATTTTTACAAAATGACATATCAAGAAATACAACACCGCCCAGTGCGCTTACGTCGCTAATGTTTTTGCACGAACTCATGTACAGGATCGACACCCGACCCAACGCGCTCACGTCTGTTATCCCGTGGCACGCCGAAATGTTCAGGCGGCGGACGTTGCCCAGCATACTGACATCAGATATTCCAGGGCAGCCAGACACATCGAGAATACATACATTGCCCAGTGCACTGACATCAGTCACACCCGTGCAATTCGATATAGTAAGACTGTGTACATTTCCGAGATTACTCACATCCTTTATTCTTGGATTATAAGACATAACAAGCGAATGCACATTGCCCAGTGCGCTCACATCCTCGACGCCGGGGCAATTGAAAAGATTGAGGTCGTGTACTTTTCCCAGTGCACTTACGTCCGTTACACCCGGACAATGCGAGATGTTAAGAGAGTATACTCCTTTCAAACTGCTCACGTCTGTGACGTTTCGACAAACGGCCAGATTAAGTACACGGACCCCGCCCAGTCCACTCACATCGCTCACATCGCTGCAGGATATATTCAAGTTGTCGACACTTCCCAGTCCACTTGCATCGCCGAGGCCCCTGCATGTTGAGAGACTGAGTGAACGCACGCGCCCAAATGCACTTGTATTGTTAATTTTTCCCACAAAGGAAAGATCAAGATACGGAGCCCAAGTATACCGCAGGGCTGTTTTCTCGTCTCTTATTTCGAACGAGACTATTTTTTGTTCGTTCCAACGAATAAGGCGCTTCTCCCAGCTAGGCAACGTGGCTAGTTTGTCCCAGTCGACAGTGGTTATTTTTTTACTAAAACGTGGATTAATCACACGAAACTTCTCCGCAAACCATCTTCCGTGCAATCCGTGCCTCTCCCAGCAAAACATGTAGAAGAGCCTCCGGCTTGCGTGCATCCACATGAAACAGTCGTAGAGAGCTAGATAGTTGCGTGCCACGAAAACACAGAGCTCGAGAGGCAACAGGTTGAATATGTCCATTCTGTTTTAGTACAATACACACACACACACATATTTTTATTCTAGCGACGATTCTTCCATTTTGTTTTCTATAAAACAAAAATGCTCCACCTGCAGGTCCAGGGCCTCTTCGAGCGGGGACAGCGGCACGGTTATTCCGGCAAACTCCCCGTGCCAGAAATACGCGCTGCTGCCTTGCGGGGACAACGACCCAAATCTCCATTCCAGTGGCAAAAGGTAGAATTCCTGGCCTTGGACATAGCGGCGAAGCTTGAATTCTGCGCGCTCAGACTCGGGGAGCTGGGCGAGCTCGTGCAGCATTCTCAGTGTAAACTTGACAATGCGCACATCGCGCTTGACAAAGAAGAAGGCCTTCGTCTCCCCGTCCTCGCACTTGAGCTTCTTGCCGATTTTGGCGCTGGGGTCCTTCATTACTGGATACACCACCCTTGTGCGCTTTCGCCCACACAAAAATACGTGGTTTCCATTTTCGATCCCGGCGTAAACGCTGCGAAAATTCACGCCAAGATTAATCCCGTCGTCAGTCAGACGGGAGTTCACTGGATCTTCCTTGACCACCGAGATGCGGAGAAACGAGACGCAGTTCTGCTCCTCATCCATCTCCACCATGTTAGCCAGATCCCGCCCCGACAGATAGTCGAGGTCGTCGTGGAACGCAATCCGGAACTTCTTCTTCTGCTGCGCCGCCAGGTACCCGCGCTCCTCGTCCATGTGCTCGCGCAGTGTGCGCTTCTTCGGCTTCTTCTCGGATCCACGCGCCAGTTCGCATTCCGCCTTTGGTGGTTGTATGTCTGGGCGCTTGCACTCGCACTCGATCTGCAAATCCTCCTCGCCTGCATCCGGGTGCTTGCACTCGCACTCAATCTGCAAATCCTCCTCGCCTGCATCCGGGCGCTTGCACTCGATCTGCGCATTGTCGCATGTAGCGGATGACGATGAAGACATTTCTAAATACATTTCATTTATTAACATTTTTCTTACGATGCATCTTATAGATACTGCGGGCAATGCTCTGAAGGGCCAGTTTTCCACTTGTGCTGGAAATATCATCAATCGCGCAATTAACCAGTTCGTAAAACTTGGCGCCTTCCTGGCACCCAAAAATCCCACTGAACTTGACACACAGGTTGTAGATGCATGTGGCGATGAGCTTGAGATCAGCGTCGTCTTCGTCCGAGAAGCGGCCGATCTGCGACCAGCAGGCATTTGCCACTACATAAAACACCCCCAGACGGCCACCCTGCGAGCCATAACTCACGGCCCTGTAAACCGCGTCTTTGTCATCCACGCCGTCAAACCATGTCTTGGCTTCGTCGATAATATCGTCTTGTAGACACGGCAAATGACACACTGGCATCTAGGTTTATTTTTTATTGTTCATTTTATAAATCATGTCGAGTGGCTGAAAACTACATTTTATGTATCTCGTTTATGTGTGTGGTCGTTTCAATTGGCAGCCCCGTTGCTTTTATTTTAGTAGACGGGAATTCCATCATCGCCCTGTCGCACAAATTCGAGGGATGACCCATCGCACAGCACATAACTGACGCTCGCAAGGGTGTAATCTCCGGTAACACTGGACATGATGTCCAGCATGTGCAGCCTAATGCGCGCAAACTCTGTCAATCCAATCTTTTGAATTGCAGCTCGTTCCGTTGAAATCTTTTCTCTGGCCTCTGTCATTCTTTGTTATAAAAAATAGAATGTGCACCGTGGAGCAAATTCTGCGCAACCCTCGAATACACTACATGCACTTCGGAAATAAAGTATATCGTATTTTTCATGTTTCGTATTTCAACCAAACCTTGTATGTCGAGTTCTTTGAGGGCCTAATACCTCCTTGCTACGAGAGTGCGGCGGATTTGACTTCGGTTATAAAGCGGATTACGCGTTCCTGATCTACAATTTCATAAACAAAAACAACTCGGTGTTAAATGAAAATAAAATAAAAATGAGCACGATTTGTATGGCACAAGCGGGAAACTTGCTGAAAAAGACTCTATCTCTATCAAAACAAGGATCTAAAACGCCCCTTGAAATCCAAACTTTTCACTTAAGATGCCCAAATCTAAATACATTTACCTGTTAGTTTCTCAAAGATCCAAATC
>Ga0255757_10004171_pt1 | contig 13105 bp, 11 predicted proteins | sample 071ome_27_FD_179957 | JGI IMG/M metagenome (GOLD analysis project Ga0255757, IMG submission 179957) | Coastal salt marsh microbial communities from the Groves Creek Marsh, Skidaway Island, Georgia - 071409AT metaG (version 2) | ecosystem: Environmental > Aquatic > Marine > Intertidal zone >...
AAGGCTGGCTCATGGTCTTCGCCCATGGTTACCACGAGTCTGCCGGATACCTGGAACGACGACACGGAAATATCGAACTACGCCCAGTCGATTTCTAAATAGCGTTAGTCGTTTTCAGTCAGAAGCCGCCCCATCGCCCGGGGGCGGCTTTTTTTTAACCTTCGAATATGAATGTTGAAACCTAGACCGGCAATCCGATTAGTTGCATTCCCTCAAGACGGATCAGTTTCACTGGTTCGATCAAACCATCTCTGCTGCCGGATTTCAGCACCCCATCACCAAGCGCAAACTCTGGGGCGACTCTTACCCTCAAGTAGTTGTCGGTAAGACCAGTTACACCGCCCTGCCCTTCCCAAAGAACCGTGCGTGTATCCCCAACAAAGGATTTTCGGTGCTGTTTAGCGAACTCATCGGCAATTGTGCGTAGTTCTTCCGCTCGTCGCTGTTTCACGGTCGGATCAAGTTGTTCGTTCAAATAGGCAGCGCTCGTACCGGATCGAATTGAATACGGGAACACGTGAGCATCGGCTGGTTCTGCACGCTTCAGGGCTTCGACGGAATCTTCGTGATCCTGATCGGTTTCACCCGGGAATCCGGCAATTACGTCTGCAGTAATGGACGCCCCATGAACTTGCTCACGCACCAGTTCAACTGCTCGCTGGTACTCATCTCTCGTGTAACGGCGTCGCATAAGCTTGAGGATGCGGTCGCTTCCACTTTGCAACGGGATGTGGAAATGTGGAGCCAGCCTCCCCGCCCCCTCGTTGTTCCAGAGATCAAGGAGATCTGATGTGATTTCGTGCGGCTGCAACGAGGAAACTCGGAGTCTTGGAACGTCAGTTTCGAAAAGAATCTTGCGAATCAACTCAACCAAATTGGTCTGTTCTAGATCGAATCCGTACGAACCTAGCTGTGTGCCGGTCAGGATAACTTCCGGGCACCCGGTCATAAAAATGTCTTGAATTTGAGTTGTAATGACTTCAATTGGAACTGAGCGTTCTCTGCCTCGAACTTTAGGGACGATGCAGTAAGCGCAAACCTGATCGCAGCCTTCCTGAATCTTTACTGCTGCTCTCGTTCTGCCCAGCAGAACTGGATCAGTCGACTCAGCAGTATTAGGAGTTTCGAAATCAACCCGGCTGTTCACCATGGAGACGAGTTCAGATTTTCGAGCATTCGGGACCACAAGATCGACCGATTCAAACTCGTGTATTTCTTGTTCAGCTCGCTCTGCGTAACAACCTGCGGCAACAATGACTGCATCAGGAAACTCGCGTCTTGCTTTGTTTAAAGACTGGCGAGCCTTCTTGTCGGCTACATGGGTTACCGTGCATGAGTTCAGCACGAATACGTCGGGATCCTCCGAACCGCGAGAAATCTCGTATCCGTTCCGAACAAACTCCGCCGCCAATCGCTGAGAGTCTGCCGTGTTGAGTTTGCACCCATGTGTTTCGATGTGAACTTTCATACCGTCAATCAACTATAAACGTTGATTCTCGGTGGGTATTCCAATCTGATAAACATTCATTTCCCAATCGACGTAATCACCTACGAGTTCCAGCGAGTTCAAGTTGATGCGTTGATATACTCCGTTGGTTGGAATTTCCGAACTAATATTTCGGTCAATTACTAGATAAATCGCGCAGCCAAATCATCCCATCCTCGACTGTGCGAAGAGGTCAACTAATGGCAGAACGCGTCGTTGTAACTGGAATTGGACTTGTAACCCCTGTTGGGTTGGACAAGAAGTCCACTTGGACGAGTCTGATGGAAGGCAAATCAGGTATCGACTACATTTCCCTGTTTGATCCAGAAGGATTTGAAACGAGGATTGCGGCAGAGGTTGATGGATTCGACGCTGACGGAATCCTGGGTCGCAAGGAGGCTCGACGACTCGACCGATTTGCACAGTTCGCCTGTGTTGCCGCTCTGGAAGCTCTCGAAGACGCCGGAATAGATATGGCGAAGGAAGATGCTGACCGGGTTGGGGTCCTCGTTGGTAGCGGTGTTGGTGGAATCATCACGATCACCGATCAGCACAAAGTTATGTTGAACCGGGGCCCGAAACGAGTTAGCCCATTCCTCGTTCCAATGATGTTGGGTGACATGGCTTCCGGTCAGGTTTCCATGATGATCGGAGCCAAAGGTCCGAACTTCTCAACGGTTTCTGCCTGCGCAACCGGAGCTGACTCAATCGGTGAGGCGATGGAGATGATCAGGCGAGGGCGTGCCGACGTCGTTATCGCCGGAGGTACAGAAGCTGCGGTATGTGAGATCGGTGTAGCAGGATTCAACTCATGTATGGCACTTTCAACCCGTAACGACGACCCGCAGACGGCGTCACGACCATTCGACACTGGTCGAGACGGGTTCGTACTTGGTGAAGGTGCTGGCCTTGTGGTTCTCGAGTCTGAAGAACACGCTCAGAAGCGAGGCGCAAGAATTCTCGCCGAGGCAGCCGGATACGGAGCTTCAAGCGACGCTCACCACGTAACTCAGCCTCACCCAGAAGGTGAAGGCGCAGCCCGAGCAATGAAGTGGGCTGTTCAAGACGCAGGAATCGCTCCAACTGATGTCGAGTACATAAACGCTCACGGTACGTCGACTCCGCTGAACGATAAATTCGAGACCATCGCCATCAAGAAAATGTTTGGCGACCACGCAAACGATCTGGCAGTAAGTTCAACCAAGTCGATGACCGGTCACCTGTTGGGAGCTGCTGGTGGAATCGAGTCAGCTTTCGCAGTGTTGGCACTGAACGAAGAGGCACTTCCACCAACGATAAACTTGAACGATCCTGATCCTGACTGTGATCTCGACTATGTTCCAAATGTTGCTGTGAAAAAGCGCGTGGACGTGACGATGTCCAACTCACTTGGGTTCGGAGGACACAACGCTAGCCTCGTATTCAAGCGATACGAGTAGTAAAGAGCGTTGCCGTCAAATAGAAAGTGGCAAATAGCTGAACCACCTCCACCAGGGTTCAGACTGGACCTTGGATTTCTAGGTTCTGGTGTTCGCGGTGCCCTGCCGGCGCGCCTCCTCTGGAACCGTGGGGTACGAACCGAAGGAGACGCCGAAAGCTACTTCGCTACTGGTCACCGCGGATTCATAGACCCATTTTCGCTCCCTGATATGGATCCCGCGGTCGAGCGGATCGGCAACGCCATTCGTTCTGGTGAAACTATTGGTGTTTTTGGGGACTTTGATGTCGATGGTCTGACCGGGACAGCAATCATTATCCGGATAGTCCGTTCGCTTGGCGGATCCGCGATCCCGTATATACCGAATCGCGAGAGTGACGGGCACGGATTGTCAGTTCAGGCGATCAACTCGTTCAAGGATGCCGGGGTCAGCTTGATAATCACAGTCGACACGGGTTCTACTGCGGTTGACGAGATCGCCGCAGCGAAGTCGATGGGGATTGACACAGTTGTCACTGACCATCACTTGATCGAAACCGAACGTCCGGACGCCAATGCAGTCGTCAATCCGCACATCGACGACGAGTCGATTGATTACTCCGGTGCTGGTGTCGCTTTCAAACTTGCACAAGCCCTTGCCGAACATGCTGGTGCTGAGTTCCCACAAGATCTACTAGCACTCGCAGCAATGGGGACCATCGCAGATATCGTCCCTCTTGTGTCTGAGAATCGAGCTATAGTCCGGGAAGGTTTGGCAGAGCTGGGAAAGACCAAGCTACCGGGACTCAAGGCCCTGCTCAATATTTCCAGATCACCCGGTGCTTCTGGACGTCCCACAGCAGAGTTAATTTCGTTCTACGTCGCTCCTCGACTGAACGCTCCGGGGCGCATGGGCGATGCCGAACCAAGTTTGCAGCTTTTGATCACAGATGATGAATCTGAAGCCGCTGCTCTCGCATCTCGACTTGACGAGGAAAATAATCGACGGCGAGCCTTGAGTGAGCAGGCGTGGCAACACGCCAGTGGGCAGTTCGAGATTGGGTCCGATGACCCGATCATTGCCGTCAACTGTGACCCATTCCCGATGGGGATTCTTGGGCCGCTGGCAGGACGTCTAAACGAGGTCTACGGTAAACCATCGATCGCCTACCAGGTTGTTGATGGATTCGCACGAGCCTCGTGCAGGTCCAATACCGTTCTTGATCTTCACGCCGCGTTGGCAAACCACTCAGAAAAATTTGAACGGTTCGGCGGGCATGCCCGCGCTGCAGGTTTCTCGGTAAGACTTGATCTCCTCGACGAAGTGCTTGATGACGTGCGTTCAAGAGCAGCTTGGGGAGTGCTGGGTGCTCCCGAACTACCCACATTGCATGCCGATGCAGAAATCGAACTGGAAGACCTCACGGTATCGACCTGGAAATTCGTTTCGGCGATGGAGCCGTTCGGTGAGGCGAATCGTGAGCCGGTACTAGCATCTTTCCGAGTGAACCCGACTGATGTCAGAACCGTCGGCTCAGGCGGTAAACACCTCAGACTTAGTTTCAACGTGAACGGAGAACGAATCGACTCAATTGGGTTCGGTCTAGGTGACCGAGACCTCGGATCGGGATCGATCGATATCCTCTATCAGCTACGTACTGAAGTTTGGAGAGGACGAACGCGCCACCAACTTGGCTTGCGCGACATTCGTCCTTCTCAATAACCCCTACGAGCGAGCCTGATCTCGTTGGCGGTCTCGCTTGCGCCTCGAAGCAGATCGAGTGTCACCCTTGTTTTGATCAAGTGGATCATCTGCCCAACGCAGATTCTTGATCATGTACGGGATCGTGAACGAGAGCACCAGAATCGCAATGATGTGCGCTTCCTGAAGTCCCCAGAACTTCACGTCGTCCAACCTGAGGTACTGGATCGTGAATCTACCAACCGAGTACCAAGTGACGTAGACCATCCAGATCGAGCCGTCGGGTTTCAGCTTGCCTCGTAGTTTGGTGATCAAGAACAAACCGATCATGTTCCAGATCATCTCGTACACAACCGTCGGGTGTACCGGACGCTCAGGGTCACCAAAGAAGCGTTCTGCACCAATTCGAGCCGGGCTATCAGGGTGAGTGAAATACCAGCCCCACGCTAGGTCGAGAGCTCGTGACCAGTGCTCACCGTTAATGATGTCGCCCACACGTCCAATCGTCTGAGCGACAAACATCGCAGGCGCCGCAATGTCCATGAACTTTCCTACAGGGGCTTTTGCAATCCACGCGTAGGCGGCACCGGCAATCCAGCCCCCAAGGATTCCACCCCAGAGACCGATACCGCCAGACCATATCGCGAATATCCGTCCAGGGTCAGAACCATAGATATCCCAGTTGTCAAAGACGTGGACCAGGCGGGCTCCAATGATTCCACCGATAATCCCGAATATAGCTGTGTTGTAAACAAGGTCCTGATCCAGACCATCTCTCTTGGCGGCTCTACCGACCATCCAAATTGCGGCGGCGACTCCGACAAAGCTGAGTAGTCCGTGCCAACTAAGTGACAGGTTTCCCCCAGCAACAAGATTGGGATTGAACGGAATTTCGATTGCGGCAATTGGCATGTGGAGTATTGCTTTGATTAGTTCTAGTGTTCGCCCGGGTAAAAATCAGTGATTGACCGGGTTTATGATTTTGAGATGATACCCGGAGTTCAGAGATTCAGAATTCAATTTGACTTTACGTCGAATATAAATTCTAGGTTTCACCCTACCCCTTATCAATTTGTAACCCACACCAGTCCGTCAGAGATATGTAATTCCGATGGGTAATTTGATCCTGATACGACACTCTGAACCCGAATGGGGTCGGCATGCCCCTCCTTCAGAGTGGCTTCTAACTGATCGAGGGCGATATCGAGCTACGTTGCTGGGCGAATATCTTCGAAACCGCCGAATTGACCGAATCATCAGTAGTGCCGAAATAAAGGCAATCCAAACTGCAGAAATCGCCGCGAGTGCCGCCGAGCTTAAATATCAGGTTTCTGATCCAAAACTGAACGAACACAATCGCGAAGGCGAGAATCCGCTTAGCTCTGCTGAGCGGCGACAAATCATCGTCAAAAGCCTCCGCAATCCTCACGAGCTGATCTACGGCAACGAGACAATTGCCGGTGCCCTCGCAAGGTTTCGAGAAGGGCTCGAACTGCATGTTGATAGTTCTTTGGACGAACCCGTCGCTGTCGTCTCTCATGGAACGGTTATATCCGCATTTGCCGAGTCTGAACTAGAAATTGACGCGGTCGAGCTGTGGGATAACTTCGGCCTGCCTGGCTTGATCGAGTTCGAATGGCCGAACGGCGACACGATTCTTGATCAGCGCGCTTTTGAATAAGCCGACCTAAGTCTCAAAATCCCGTCGCTTCCTCGTTCAGGTTTCCTTCAACAGTTTTCTGTAGAGTTGCAATGGCTCACTATGACTCCTGATGCGCTTACAACTGCAGTCGAAATGTTCCTCGATCACCTTGTCGCTGAGAAAGGTGCGTCGATAAACACTCGCTCGGCGTACAAAAATGACCTGTCCATCTTCCGTGACGTACAACAAACCGGCGACAAGCACGCAACTCTGAACTCGTTGGCAGCGAATTCGGCAACACACTTCTTAAGTGTCTTAGACGAACGAGGCTACTCGAACTCAAGCAAGTCTCGAAAGATCGCCTCAGCAAAGTCATTTTTTAAGTTCCTGGTTGACGAGCAGTTGGTCGAACAAAACCCTTTCGCGGCGGTAAAACAACCAAAAGCCGGCACTGCCTTGCCTAAGGCTCTTTCAATCGATGAAGTTGATGATATTCTCCTCGCCGCGTCAAAGATTGATAACGCTGAGGATGCGCGCGATCGGGTAATGATCGAGCTAATGTACGCTGCCGGACTTCGAGTGTCTGAACTGGTAGGTATGAACCTACGAAACGTAGATTTCGAGACAAACTCGGTCCGAGTGTCGGGAAAAGGATCCAAGGACCGATCTGTACCGATATATGAGTCCTGTTCCTTGATGATCCTGGAATACATCGAGTATGTACGCTGTGGCAGTTCATCGGCGGAAGATGAGTCAGCCTTGTTTTTGAATCGACGCGGCACTCGCATGACTCGCCAGGCATTCTGGTTACGACTTAAGCGAGTTGCGACAAAAGCGGGTATTTCGTCTAAGATCACACCACACGTTCTTAGACACAGCTTTGCGACCCACTTGTTACACGGTGGAGCCAGTTTGAGACACGTTCAAGAACTACTCGGTCACGCAAACATAGCTACCACTCAAATCTATACGCACCTGACCAACGAACACGTCAGGAACGAGTATCAGAAGGCTCACCCCCGAGCTTAGTCAAAATCGGAGGTAACGATGTCAGTAATCACCATCGAAGGGCGTCTTGGCGCGGGTGGACCAGACCTTGGCAGGTTGGTTGCTAGGGAAATGGGCCTCGACTTCGTAGATAGACTAATGCTTGCCGACATCGCAAAGCGAGTTGGTTCGACCGTTACAGCACTGGCTGAACAGGAACGTAGAGTGCCTTCGCTGGCGAATCGTTTTGCCCAGACTATTCAACGGATGCTTCACCGATCCGCGGTAGCGGGTATGGGGGGCGATCCATATTTCGGACCAGGAATCGAGCAGCTTCTTTCCCGCCCTTATAGCGAAATGGAAGAAGCACCTCACACGTCAGCTGAAGAAATCGATGAACAGCACTTCATGGATACTGCCCGTGAAGTGATTACCGACCTCGCTGAGATAGGAAACGTTGTGATTCTTGGTCGAGGTGGCGCTGCCATTCTTCACGACAACATCAAGGTCTTGCGTGTTGGTGTGGTCGCGAAGATGGAAGATCGAATAGCCCGAGTCCAGCAGCAAATGCGGCTCCAAACTCCAGAAGAAGCCCAGGAACTCATCGAACACACCGATACTGCACAACATCGGTATTTTGAGAAGGCTTTCGACTCAAGCCCTATCGATCCTTTCTTGTATCATTTCATGTGGAATACATCTGACGTGTCGCTTGAGTACGCAGCACAGGTAACTGTCGACGCAGCCAAGGTCATGTCTGAAAAGGGTCTGAAGTGGGCCGATGCCAGTTCATTAGCCGGTGAGCCCACATCGGAATAGATTGATCGAGTAATTAGATAGATGGCGAAACCAAAGAAGACGAGTACCCGAAAAAACAGGCGTTCGTCCCGACCGAACGTATTTATTCAGTCTGACCGACCAGATGCGTCGATCTCATCAAGTGAAACTGAGTCAGGCAGTTCGCAAGAGGCACCGCGCGTCCGTGCGTCGGTCCAACGCACAAACCAGCGAGCGTCTGTCCGGAGCGAGGTCTTCACCCGTTCAATTGGGGCGGAGTTGCGAAAGCTCGGTGCACTCACCGGGGTAATCGTTGTAGCTCTAGTGGTCCTCACTGTAGTTCTTTAGCGACACCCAACTTTCACGTCCTGCAAGGGATGCGGCAGAGTTGAATTGAAAATGAATCAAAATCGACCACCTTTACGAGGTGGTCTATCTTTTCGAGTTGACTACTAAATCCCGACGCACATTCTCAACCCGTTTATCGGCGGTCCCACAAAAACCCGGCGTATATATTCATCGCGACGCCAAGGGTGGCGTTCTATACGTAGGGAAATCTTCGAGCCTCCGTAATCGGCTCCGGTCGTACTTTGGCTCAAAAAAGAACTTAGACACCAAAACCTTCGAACTTGTAAATCGAATCGCTGATTTCGAGTACATAGTCACCGAGTCCGAACAAGAGGCGCTGCTACTTGAAAATTCTCTTATCAAGAAGCACAAACCCCGTTACAACGTTCGCCTCAAGGATGACAAAACATATCCGTACATCAAGGTAGATCTCACTGAAGATTTCCCGCGCGTTTATGTAACTAGGCGCACGGCAAACGACGGTGCGAGATACTTCGGTCCATTTGCTTCAGCCGGAAGCGTTCGAAAAACGCTTGATCTTCTAAAGCGCCTGTTCCCCTACCGGTCTTGCACAAAGGTGATTACCGGAACCGACGACCGTCCATGTCTCGAGTACCACATCAAGCGTTGTGTAGCGCCCTGCACGGGATATGCCTCCCAACTCGATTACAAAGAGGTCATCAATCAGGTACTTCTGTTCCTAGAGGGAAATACAAAAGAAGTGGTGTCAGCTCTCGAATCTGCAATGCAGGATGCCTCCGAGTCACTTGAATTCGAACGGGCCGGAGCGCTGCGGGACAGACTCCGGGCAATTGAACGTGTTTACGAAGGTCAAAAAGTTGTAGGTCTGGGGAAAGAAAACCTGGACGTAATAGGTGCAGCGTTTGGTGGCGAAGAAGCCTGGGTAGAAGTGTTTTTCGTGCGGCACGGGAACCTGACCGGACGGGACCACTTCACGATGACCGGGACACGGGACGAGAGTGGCAAGGAAGTCATCGAGCGTTTCATCGAACAGTTCTACTCATCCGCTTCTCACGTTCCCCGGACCATCCTGACTCCTGAAGAAGTCGACACCGAAGGAAAGATCGTCGATTGGCTGCGGGACAGACGGGCAGGACCGGTCGATATTTCAGTCCCTCAGCGAGGCGCAAAACGCAAACTGATGCAAATGGTCAGCGACAACGCGACCCAAGGACTCGAACAGCTTAAGTTGAAATGGATTTCGGACACTGATCGCATGGAATCAGCAATGTCAGAGCTGCAAGAACAACTCAATTTGTCCGACCTACCCCATCGAATCGAGTGCTACGACATTTCTCACATCCAAGGAACAAATACTGTCGCGAGTATGTCTGTGTTCCAGGACGGTAAACCTCTCACAAGCGATTACCGCAGGTTCAAGATCAAGACGCACGACGGAAACGATGATTTCGCATCGATGCGAGAAGTTTTGACCCGCAGATTCAAGCGTTTGAAAAATGCCAAAGAAGGTGGTGATGAGAGTGCGAGTTTCGCTGCTGTGCCAGATCTAGTGCTGATCGACGGTGGAAAAGGCCAACTCTCTTCGGCAGTTGAAGCGATGCTCCACCTGGGATTGCAGGACATTCAACTTGCATCCATTGCCAAGCGTGAAGAGGAAATATTCCTTCCTGAACTGGCAGAACCAGTGATCATGCCCCGCAATTCGCAGGGGTTGTTCCTTCTGCAGCGAGCTAGAGACGAAGCACACAGGTTCGCTATCACGTTCCATCGGAACTTACGAGGTAAATCATCTGTCAAATCGGCGTTGGATCTCGTGCCTGGAATAGGGCCCAAACGCCGGAAAATGCTTATAAAAACATTCGGCTCGGTCAAGGGGATTCGTGAAGCGAGTGAGGACGACCTGGCTGCTGCACCCGGAATGACTAAAAAGCTTGCCGCTCAAATAAAGGAACACCTCTAACCCCCAATGCTCGCTGTTGGATTCACCTCATACGGCAATGTCGAACTTCAAGACGTGCCACGTCCATCTCTTCGAGAGGACACAGACGCGATCGTGTTGGTCACCACTGCTGCTATCGGCCCGTGGGACATCGATAGATACGAAAGCACCTCGACCGCACCCGTAATTCCAGGTGGCGAGTTCTCGGGGATTATCGTTGAGATTGGATCGAAGGTTGCGAACTTCGAACTCGATGACCTGGTTTCAAACACGGTTCAAATTGGTGGTATTCGAACCTCAATTTTCTTGTTCGGCACCAATTACCTGGCTGGCGGACACGCTGAGTATGTACGAGTACCGCAAGCCGACGAGTCGTTGATAAAAATTTCGACCGCTGCAGAAGAACGCTCGTTGCTCGCCGGTGGAACTGTTGGCCTGGGCATGAAGGCTGCCGCCGCTGCCGTCGAACACCTACGGCACGGATCTATAACCGTGTACGGTGCCAATCCGATCGCAATCTCAATGCTGACAGCTTTAGGCTCATCCGACAAGGAGTTGAAAAAGCGCGTCAATCTTGTGGAAGCGCACGATGCGCGTCGGACTCTCGGGTCTCAACATGCGAACTCTGCGGTCGACCACATTGATGCCCTTCCGGACGACACGTGTGGTCTGGCAGTAATTCCGGACGTTACTCATCCCAAGATCGCGGCCTACGTGGAACACGCCTATCAACACTGTGATTCGCTACTAATCGCAGAACCGTATGGACTTGCGCGACTGGATCAACTCGGACATGAACTTCCGACTTCCAGGACGATCACGTCTGTGCAGTGGCCGTCCGCCAGTGAAGCACAGAAAATCGCATACTCGATACAGGTTCGGAAGCTTGAACTGACCCCACTCGTCTCACATGTGGTTCCGTTGGACGAAGCACAATCTGCGTACGAGATGGCAGCAAACAGATCACCGGGGGTCCAGCAGGTACTCCTGAAACTGTAAAATCGCTTACTCGGACGATTTCGCAGGTGCAAAGTTCCGGGGCGGTTCTGGAGTGGGCTTTCCCTCTGCAGCCTGCAACGCAGCCACGAGTTGTCGACGCGCCCAAAGTATCGTCAACGCCGCATCGAGATTTGCCAGCGTTTCAGGGAGTGATATTGTCCCATCCGGCAATTTAAGCTCAATTCGGTCAACCGAATCTTCTGCATAATCTGGCGTAGTGACGGGAACTGACTCATCGCTTGGAGTTTGAGCGAACGACCGCTCTGATCGATGCAGAGGCGTTTGAACCCTCACCATGGCCTCGTCATCGAGTTCACGCGCTTGCAACGGCTCTGTGCGTAAGTTGTCAGTGCGCAAGAAATTCCGCACTTCACCGAACAACCTATCCAACAAAGCGAATCGACGCGCTACCTCATTCCGACTGGCTCCAGTCAGCTCCTCGAGAACTACCGCAAACTGCTCTGGAGCATAAGGCTCGCTGCCGAGACGTTGCGCCAACGAATTGAACAAAGAGACGTTGTTTGCCAATGCTTCTTTAGCATCTTCGGCTTCTTTTGCTGAAAGCGGTGTGACTGCACGAAGCCCATCTCGGGTGACCCTGATTCGCGACCGCCCAGCTGCAACTCCCCACATTCTGAGCGCGCCCAGTCGAGCGGAGAAGGCCCCTCCACGCTCAGACATACCAAGAGTTCGAGCGAGTCCTTGACGGGATATTTCACCTGCGTACTCGCGTGCAATCTTTCGTCCAAGATCAATACTCTCGGCGAGACTAATCTCTGGGAATTCGTATTCACCTAGTTTTGCCATATCGCTATTCGCTTACTCTGCGTTCGCCGAAGAGGCCCTTGAGCCTCGTCCGGGCACCCCAAGACATCAAACATCGCCTCTGAAGCTCTGTTCCGAAACACACCCAAACTCACGCCTCAGCGTCTTTCTAATTTTTACGCTGCACTTCCAGCGCATTTGCTGGATCTTGCGCCGATATTCAGCCGCATGTCAAGCGTATTAGCGGATCATTTGCCCGTGTGCCTGCTTTGTTACCTGCTAGCGGGTATCCGTACTGCGCTCGCGCTTTTTTCGCACTGGATTCAGATCGCTTACCGAGTCAGCCTGCCCCAGGAATGTGACTGGAATGCGGGAGCGCATTGAACTGCAGCGCATAACGTCGGCATCTGGCGTTTACATGCGCCAGTTGAGGGCAACAAGAGCAATGATCCCGGCGCATTTATTCTGAGAGTTTTGGGTGCTTTGGGCAGAACCAATGGTGGATGCGATCGATTTCGCATCACCGATCCGTACTCAGTGAAGAAGAGAGATTTGTGAATGGAATGAATACCAGTCTTTTCCGACGTCGACCTGTCAAGCCCAACCATTAATGACCGCGACAGTGCACTTCTTCGTACCTTAATAAGCGCATTTTTCGAATGCTAATTTCTTAAGCCATAACGGATGCAGTCGAATATTCGTATTTAGAATTCAGGCAAAGGCGAATCTATCGGATATTTTGCAAGCGCATAAACAAAATATTCACAGCGTGTTTAGCGTTATTGTTTGCATGTAATCTTAATGTAAGAAACGCTATTTCAAACTGAAACACGCAAAAACAAGATTCATCGATTTCCACCCGCTGTTCCGGTCAAGGACGACGCCGCCAGCAACAAAACTCGCGAGTGATTCGGTGTTAATTCGACACGAAAAAGCAGGGCAAAAAAAGACCACGATTCGGAGGTATGGCCGTCCAAAATCGTAGTCTTTGATGACGTCAGAATGACATCGGTGTTTAGTCGTCGTCTGCGTCGATCATTCCACCAATGTTGCCGAGCATT
>Ga0255757_10004188_pt1 | contig 13074 bp, 6 predicted proteins | sample 071ome_27_FD_179957 | JGI IMG/M metagenome (GOLD analysis project Ga0255757, IMG submission 179957) | Coastal salt marsh microbial communities from the Groves Creek Marsh, Skidaway Island, Georgia - 071409AT metaG (version 2) | ecosystem: Environmental > Aquatic > Marine > Intertidal zone > Salt...
CGCTTAAATCATATAGGACGGTGTATCTACTAAAATATGATAGAAAGGTGAAATAGGTCGATTCACCACCCTTTCGTCAAAAAACGACAACGGCATTCAAACTTCCCCAACTTTTCTCGTTTTTTTTCGCAAGTTATACGAGTTATTACTCAAGAATTAGGTCTGAGATCGACTTTTAGTGAAGACAGGCCTCATGGGGCTGCAAACAATCGAGTCGCGACTTCTTTCTTGTCAGGTTACCTTGTCCAGCTGAAAAAATCTTCACCTGTGTTGTGAACTTTGGCACCTCGAGCCGTCGTCGCTTCTGGGAAATAGATGCGCAGCTCGGGCTTGCGCTTAAGAGTGGTTCGACGTAAGTTTTTCCCGTCATCCGTAGTCCCTAACTGCAGCCTGCACCCCTAGCCAGACCACACCGCTTGAATGGGTCGTCCCCAGGTTAGTAAAACGTGCGAGCGGCTTACAGCGCGAACACTACGTTCAAAACTCTTCGCGTTCCTAGCGTTTACAGTAGCGCTAACGTGCGTACTTCTTCGTCAAAAGTCCATGTGGTTGATGAATAGTAGGACTCCTCGGAAGGTGGCTTTCTGTGCCCTTGGCTCACTAAACACACTTGCAATCGATTGCAAAGTTCAGCGAGGGCTACTGCGACACGTTCTTAAGCCTCTGCACGCTGATTTGTTCATCCACGGTGATAGAAACATCGATGAATCAGCCATGTATAAGGACCTAGTACGTGTCAACATTACCTCTCTTGACATTGAGCTGATGCAACGAATACTCAGACCTAAGAAACTACAGTTGGAGACGATTATGCGTCAAAATTACACTGATATGTCTCCATCGTGTCTGAAAGATATTTGGTTCAACAGGGGTGCGCAGCGTATGGCACCTCTCTTTGAACACGCAAAAAAATGTCTCGAACTTGTTAGGCGAGCTGAGCACGAAATGGGGATTGTGTATGACTGGGTGTTTTTTGCGCGAAGTGATATCCACTACACCAGTCACACGGGGAATCGAAACATCCTCTTCCCTGACGCATCTAACGTTGTCTTGGGTAGCACCAATGGCGCCACAACACTAAATATGCGAGTCAGTCTTGTTCCAAGGCATTACGCCGAGAGTTTCACCTCATTTGTGGATCATCTCCTCGGATTGACATGCGACAGGAAACCAACATCAGGGTTGTGCGACAAACCTTACACTGACGAATGTCTGCATACGTGGTATCACGGGGTTGCGAACGGACGTAGAATATTGAGTTTGAACACAAGTTTGAAACTCTCTCTGCGGCGCAGATGTGGTGAACATCGTGAGTGTGTACAAATGGGAAAACGTATGTGCCGGTCGAGCAACTCTACAGAATTTTGCCACGCGGTTCGGCGCTACTATCGACTGAGGGCGACTGAGAATAGAAAGTTGTAACTTGTTACTCGTATGTGTACTTGTCTCTCTCTCTCGGCGAAGTAAGCCCCCTTCCCAAGACATCGTCGTCATCGAAGTAATCGCTCTTCATGTTTTCAATTTCAATCTGCTACTGATCAGATCCCCCTCAGTGAATAGAAGTAGTTATCTACGGAGCCCTTAGTACATTTGACAATAACTGGGGGTATAAGTCGAAAGCTATGAAAAAGTTATCCACGGTGCTCTAGTGGTCTTAGTCAACAAAAGTTATGAAAATGTCGTTTCAATCCTCTTCTTACTCGGGCCCGAGTTATGAAGAATTTTCAAACTTCATAACCCAGGACTCAATTATTGACGAGTTAATCTCAAAGGGGGTCGAGTTAGGACGAAGTTGTGAAATTCTTCTGTTACTGTGACCCTAAACCGACCTGACCATAAACGGGTTACGTGGAGGTGAGAACTGAGTCACTCAGAGTGACTCACTCTTGCTCAGCGTAAGTAAAATAGTTCTACTGAGTAGAACAGGTTTCAGTCATTGCCTCGTAAGTTGGTCTAGAGCCGCGACACAGTGTAGCGTCTCAGTCAATACGTGTGTTGCAGGAACTGTTCCGAGGAGTCCACATCGTCGTCGCGCTCGCTTAACCACGAGACGCGTGGACATAGTCTAAAGTGGACGTTAAACGCCAACACTATTTGGGGTGAAAGCGATTCCCGATAAATTAGCCGCTGCGTTATCGCGACTGTTTCCACATGTCACCTGAAAATGAATCTTGGCAGGCTGAGCGCATCTTCAAAGAGCAGAGAGGCCTTATCGATTTCTTCTTTGAACATTTTGATGCTTCACAGGCGGATGAGTTCGTTAACGAACTTGTTGCATGTACGGGTACTGTCTTCTTTTCTGGGGTGGGTAAATCTGGTTTCATATGCCATAAAATAGCCATGTCTCTCGCATCGATTGGCGTTCGAGCGGCTTTTTTGAGCCCGCTTGATGCGCTTCACGGTGATATCGGCAACTGCGGACCTGCTGATTTACTTGTTCTCTTCAGTAAATCTGGTTCAACATCAGAGTTACTTGCAATTGTTCCAGGCGCAAGAGCAAAGAACATGAAAATCATTTCTGTAATCTGCTCCCAGCAAAGCGTACTCGCAGTACAGAGTGATGTTACCATTTATCTCCCTTTGCAAAGAGAGCTGTGTGCTTTCAATCTTGCACCGGTCACATCCACAGCTCTACAACTTATTTTTGGCGACACGATCACTGCGGCCGTTATGAGGAGGCTGAATCTGACCCTGGAATCTTACGCTCTGAATCACCCAGCTGGAAGTATAGGTCGTAAGCTCCTGTTGTCCGTACGCGATGTCATGAGGACTGGGAAGGAGTTGCCATGTATTTCTTCCGAGTCCAACATCAGTGATGCCGTGCTTGAGTTGACGCGTACAGGCTTCGGTTGTGCCCTTGTTACTCATGGTGACTTTTTGCAAGGCATTTTCACTGATGGTGACTTGCGCCGACTTATTGCGAACGGCACAATTGACTTACATGCCCCCTTGAAAAATTACAGTACAAAGCCACTTTACATTGACGATGAAAGTATGAAACTGATGGAAGCCGAACATCTCTTTCACTCGGGAGCAAGAGCGGTATCATGCTTACCAGTGGTACAAATACGGAGGGAAGGTATGATGGTTGTAGGTATGCTTGTACTATCTGATACCATGAAGGCCTTGGCCTGAGGTTAGATGGGAAATCTGTTACAACTTATGAAGCATCTCCTGGGTGCACTGTAGGTGAATCGCTCGAGATTTCCCAGGCGACGCGCAATTATTGTCATAAACGGGTCTGCAAAGTTGTCCCGCTCAGCCAAAGCCGGCTAAACTTGAAGCATCACGTGCAGAATAGTGCTCAGCATTAGTACTTGTAGCTTACCTCCCACAAACAGTCGCTCGCAGCGCGTAACTGCTGTCCATCAACTAATGTTCAAAGGCGACAGATCTAAGGGCATACCGTGCCTCACTCTTGCCTTTGACGCAAGAGCTATTTCCTTCAGCTCCTCCAAGAGTTCAGAGAAGTGGCGGAGCGGCCATTGCGTAGGACCGTCTACAGGGGATGAAACTGGATCATTGTGCACCTCCATGAAAAGACCATCGACGCCAGCTGCGACACAAGACCTCGCTACGGTGGGAACGAGCTCACGTGAGCCACCTGAAGCCACCGCACCATTTGCGCCGGCTATACCTGCCGGTTGTTGCAGCGAATGCGTGACATCAGCTACGATAGGACAGCCAGTATCACGCATTAGTGGAATATTTCTCATGTCTACCACTAGATCGGAATAACCAAAAGTGCTGCCGCGCTCGCACACTAAAACATGCTCGTTCCCTGTTGAGAAGACTTTCTTCGCCGAATTCCTCATCACACTTGGGGCACAAAACTGACCTTTTTTAATGTTGATAACTCGACCAGTTCTCCCTGCCGCCAGTAGCAAATCAGTTTGTCGACATAAAAACGCTGGGATCTGAAGGACATCAGCCACGACGCTGACTGGTTCTGCCTGTGCCTCAGTGTGTATGTCTGTCACGACTGGCACATCGAAAGTTGTTTTTAATGCGCGCAGAATTCGCAAGCCCTCGTCCATTCCCGGGCCGCGGAACGAGGTCAAGCTCGTTCGATTCGCCTTGTCAAAACTCGACTTGAAGATGAAGGGAACGTCGAGCTCATCCGTCGCTCGCTTGAGCTCTCGACACATGGCGAAGACGTGCTCTTCGGATTGAATGACGTTCGGACCAGCCATTACAAAGAACGGTCGCGCCGAACGTAATTCTCCGAAGAATTCGCCACTCTCCGCGAGGTACGCCATGTCGTTGTCGTCGTCGTCGTCGTCGTCGTCGTCGTCGTCGTCGTCGTCGTCGTCGTCGTCGTCGTCGTCGTATACGGGGTCTTGACCTGCTGCAACTAGTACTGCAAGGTTCATACTATCGTACATATTTCTTTCACCATTTTCAACTGTTTTTGATCCCTCAGCGACTGGATTTATTCCGGTTTGGTCTGTAGTTTCTGTCTCCGTAACTCGATCAATCATTGAATGCGCGCGGCCTTAACAAATGAAACTGATAGCCCCCTTGACCACAAAGTACTGACTACTCTCCGATCGAAATCTCCACGGCGAACGGGATACTCCAAAAACCTAAATCGAAAAGGCGTTTCGATATGGCTAAAAATGACTCAAATACATAAAGGTTTAGGCTAAACCCAACCACAAAAACTTCAACCCTGATTCAAAAAAAAACCCGACGGCTTAAATACAGCTGTGCTAGCTGACGACGCGCGCTCAGTCAACCGCGACGCGAGTCCGAAGTTACTCATGACGATGCAGTCGAATCAAACAAAGCTTAAAGTCGTAGCTTTCGTTCCGTGTAAGGGTTCTTCGAGTCGCGTGGTCGGTAAAAATGTAAAACTCCTCGACGCTAAACCTTTGTTCCTACACACCTTAGAAAAGCTCATCTTCAAATGTCCTTTTATCGATCTGGTTATACTTGATACTGAGTCAGACGATGTCATTGAACTCGCGAAGTACCTGGAATACTCTGATCGATTTGCAGTGATGAAACGTGCCGCCAATCTGGCTACGAATGCGACGGACGGAAATGCACTTTTCATGAACGAGGTGAAACGTTTTGACGCAGAGATTTATCTACAGATCTTATGTACGAGTCCATTCATTTCGCCCAAGTCAATTTTACATTCAATCGAAGTACTTCGACGGGATAATAACGAGTACGACTGCGTGGTTGGAGTCGAAAAGACGAAGCAATATACATGGACAGAGGATGGACCAATGTATGACGTACAGTGCATTCCAAACTCGGTGGACCTTCAGGATACCATCATCGAAACGATGGGGCTGTACGCTATAACAAGAGAAGCCGCATTACTGACGAATCGACGAATAGGAAATAAGCCATTTCCATTGCCGTTAACACCAGAGGAAGCCATAGATATCAACTATGATGATGACTTTGCTCTTGCTGAAAAAGTCGCTTGGGCACGTCGCATGGAAGCGGTTAAGGCATTGGAGACCGCTCGATTACAACTGACAAGTGCCATCTTGACGGACACGATGGACGACCTCAATATACCAAACAAGACTGTACACGGTCTCGCCCCCCAGGGCAGTAAATCCAAGATCATGGGAAGAGCCCGAACACTAAAGCTTCGACCCCTACGTGAGGGAGAAGATCCAAAGGGGATATACAGTGCACTAAAAACCTACGATTATGTGGGTACTGGTGATGTGATTGTTGTCGAAAATCCGTTAGAACAACGTGCATATTTCGGTGAGTTGAACGCGCATCTTGCGAAGAAACAGGGGGTCACCGGTGTGATAACGAATGGTTATACTCGTGACAGTGAAGAAGTGAAGAGTATCGACCTTCCTGTCTATGCTGCAGGCTCCGTTTGCTCTGATGTCCGTGGTCGCGCGACCGTGGAGTCTATGAACCAAGCCATAGTGTTGGGTGGCGTGACTTGCTGCCCTGGTGACTTGATCTTTGCTGATTATGAAGGTATCGTTGTGATTCCTCAAGATAGAGAAGATGACGTCATAAAAGCGGCGCTGGAGCGCGTTTCTAATGAGAAAAGCATTCGAGAGGGCATCTTGAAAGACTGGAGCGTCGAAAAACTCCTCGTTACACATGGGAACTTCTAGGTCTGGTTCGAACGTGAACAGTATTATGAGCAAAGAAAGCGTAAGAGATGGATTGGTATGAAATATTGATGAATATGTAAGGCTGAGCGGGAGATCTTGGAAAACTTCTCAAACAACTTGTTTTAAGCCCTATTACCCAATGGTCGCGTCTAGCCCCGCGTTTGCAAGCTCTCGTTCAATGCTTGCATTCTTTTTCCTACGAAGTTCACCGTGTGCTATTTTCACAATAACTTGCTACCCAACTTGATTTAAACGTCCTGTTGAAGAGACAATTGTACAAAACAAATGGCCTCGTATTCGTATCGACGTCCCAGATGGTACATGGTCCACTTTGCGTGAATTAAACAGTCAAGCATCGCCAAACACACGCACACTTGCACCCGCTACATCGTTTGTATCACATTTGCTCTTCCACTGTTTCACTGAACTTATGATTCTAAACCCCAATTTTCTAACGGCAGTGTTTCGTACGTTCTAAATCTGTAAGCGTTTGCGTACAGGAGAGCGGTACAGCGATCACGAGGCCCTACGACAACGTCTTGAAGAGTGTACACAATACGCTACTGATTGTCATATCGCAGAAGAGAGTACCAAAACTGCGCTTCCCAACGTGATTGAGGATATCCTGGTGGAAACCGGCCATACTTATGTTTTGTCTCTAGTCGCACTCAGCTATCCACAGGACTTGCCGAGCGGGCTATCTTCGGAAAGATACAAATTCCACTCGTGCGAACCCGTCAACGCTTAAACCCGGTCACGCCCCCTCGCCCGCGCACTCGTTGTTCGTCTCTCTTTCCATAAAAGTGTATTTCACACTATCTCTCCGTTGACCTTACAAACCTAAAAGTAGTACGATAGTACATGTTGGAAGTTTACTGCATTCGATTAACTGTACGAGGAAACGAACGAAACAGTCATTTGGCACCGGACGGCGTGCGGAACCCAGCCAGAGTGCGACGACAAGTTCAACCGCATGGTCAAAGTCATCGAAGGTTCGGATTGACGATCTTCAATCCACCGCACATGTGTATACCATCAGCCTGCCCGAGTTTCTGAACGAGAGATCACTGTAAGAATTCATCACATTGACGCTAGGTCAATGAGTGAATATTACTTTCCGCGGCATTTCGACCATTGATTTATAAACTCTGGAGCTCGAACAGTCCAGTAGATACCGGTACTAGGTACCTGGTAGGTACAGCAGTAAAATTAATCACAGTCACATATACCGACGCGTTGTTGAACGATTGAATTGAATCCCTTTAAATCCAACAGGTCGGATCACTTCAACAACAACATCGGGATAATGACGCGCAAGAAAATCTGGATTGGAAAGTGTAAAGCAATTTATTTTGAGTCAGTGTCGCGTGGCTAGTGTGTCTGAATCCCGCGCGTCATGGCGCAGTGCGCCACTGAAATTTGAGCAAAAATTTTACAATTCCCGCTGTATCGGCGCGCCGTCTACGTCAAACGCAACGAAAACGCGCACACGAGTGTGAAACATTAGTTTCTATCGACTCGTCGCGGTTAGCATGATTTTTGTCTTCCTGCCATCTCTAGCGCACATTTCGATCCCTGTTCAGTCTGGAGTCCCAATTTACGAACTACTTGACCCGAAATCAAAGAGATCGAGGCGCTGGTATCCATGAACGTGTCAATTTGACTGTCAAAATGACAAAGAAACGCTGTAGAGCGTCGCGATCGTCGGCGAGCCCGGCGCGTGCCTGTAATAGTCCTCGCGAAATCCGACTCAGGGGTAACTCGGCGAGGTAATGTTCCTGTCCTGCCACTTCCAACTCTAAATGTCTTAAAGGTGCTACAAGTACTTTAGCTTCCCCTGTCTCCTACGAGCCTTTTGATTGACTCTGGAAAAACATTCGAAAGGTCGAAAATGCCATCAGCAAGTGTAATGGTTATTCGATTAATCTCAATGATTCCAGTGGTGTCATTAGACTGCCCGATGAAGAAGGTGCATACCATAAAACAATTTGTAATCATCATCACTTATCGACGCACTAGGCCCGATTGAACACAAATTATCAGGTTTGACCCGCACTTTTGAGCCCTCAATACGTAAGGTTACGCTTCTCGGCAGTTCATGATCCCTCGATCGTTTCAAGGTGTTGTCGCCGTAGTCCAATGAACAATGGATCTACGCGCGCCCTTGATGGCCCCTTTAGGCCTTCACTATCTAAGCACCAGATCGGACGCCAAAACCCGAGGTGCAGGGCCCTTGCGATCGCGTTCTTACTGTGGTTTGACAGACGGTAGTTGTCCATATGACCGCTTTTACAAAATGCTACTTCGCTCGGAAGACTGCCCCGACAACTGACGTCTTGATCACGAGTGATCAGGACCTCATCAGGTGGCCTGGTTGAATTGCGTCGTATCATCGCACTTACGTAAATTTCTGTTCGCGATAGACTCTTTAATAGTAAAATATGGTCTCGTAAATCATATAGGACGGTGTAACTACTAAATAGGATAGAAAGGTGAGATAGGTCGATCCACCACCTTTCGTCAGTACCGTCCCTTAGGCCGATGAAGAGATAGCTCCAAAATACTAAGTACACTCTTTTTAGGAAATACTATTGGTGAGGCCGATGAAGAGATGGGTCCAACCAAAATACACTTTTCTTCGGAAATACTTCGAAATTGGCGATGAAGAGATAAAAATTCACAAAAAATAAAGTGTTTTTTTGTGACATCGGTGAAGAAAAAACACTATTTCACCCCTAAATACCGGTAGTTTTTTTTTCACGCAAAAAAAAACTACTTTAAGTACAAACGTGCCTACAAAGTACTAAGTACTAGTAATTCGTGAAGTGCCCGCGACGAGGTACGTCCTCGCAACACACAAGGAGCTTGGTAGAGCGAATCTGCACTCGCCGTCGCCAAGTCATTACACGGATGAGCAGCGGTAAGCATAGATGGCGGCGCAAGATGTATCGTGTAGCTGCGCGCCTCTTCGTGTGCGTCCTTGCGTGGCATACGTACATCGAGCTTCGTGAAGAAGAAGTTTTGGACTATTCGAAAGACCTGGCAATCCTCGTGAAGGCTCACAATAGACCAAACTGTGCCATAAGCTTAGTCAAGTCTCTGCGGCAATGTGTCAAGTTGAGGGACGTTCGTGTATACATATCTGATGACGGCGATGAGCCACTGGAGGAGGCATTCGGTGAGGAACTCAAACACTTGGTTCAGTTCGTGCGCAACGGTGTAGACGAAGGTGTTTCAAAGGGAAGAAATGACCTCGTGAAAGTTGCTGCAGCTGCAGGTTACAAGTACGTATACATGTCAGATGAAGATTACCTTTTTCCTTCATACGGTACTTTTAAAGCTCTCAGCAAACATTTCATCGAAGCAGACGCTGATATCATGGCGCTGACTCGATGTGATGGGACGTTTGATTGCAAACGAGGTCGGGCAGCAGACCTACGTATAAACGGTAAAGTGTGGATATTTTCGTTTCGCAAAAGAAACTTCCTGGAAAAATTAGGCACTGTCACCTGTCAAAAGTCGGATCTAGTTCAGCAAGTGTTCCTCGCAAAAACAGAGGCACTTCTTCACTCACCATGGGATCCAGTGTTGAAGAATAACGACCATTATGATTTCATGTTCAACGCGCGGAAAAATGGATTGCAAGTGTACGCATGTCCATCTCTACATGTTCCACATAGACCGCGAAAGTGCAGCGACAGAAGTCCCTACGATCCATACATGAGAATTCGAATCGCTCGATGGCAGTCTCTGATTCCGTACTTTCTGACTAAGTGGGATATTGAAGTGTTCGTAGACGAAATGGGACATCAATGGGAAAATAATGGACAACAAGTTGATAAACATTCCCCTTATCGGACTATCAAATGGTAAAACAGAGCGCAATCAACACAGACGGCGCTGACAATTAGTAATCGGCGCTTACTTTTTAGTCAGGCTACTTCCGGGCGTCTCTTGGCTCAAAAAAAGTTAGGGAAACTTCGGAGGATTCCCAGGTGTTGAAATGTAGATTTCTTGCTACGTACGTGTACCTAGTACGTTTAGCTTCTTCCTTTGATGTAAATTGATCTTTTGTATGGCCATCACCCAAGGCACAATCCTTATTGATTTATCATACCGAGGATGACAAGTTTCACACCGACAGAATGGTCTCCCTTAGGGGGGCTTAACGACCTGGACTGGCGAATCTTTGATGCCAATGAAGGTTATCGAAGGTTTATGAACGTACAGAGACCCTAGACGCAATCCCTTTCTAGATTCACGGCGCATCTCATCCGCACGTGTGCGGGCATCGATGCGCCATCTTGGTTTCACGCACGACGCGTAGGTATTGTGAGATAGGGGCAAAGGTCTTCCCTCATTATAATACGCGCTAAGATCCGCACACGTATCCGACTGAGCGACGATCTGACACGGTACCGTGGTCTCGGCGCAAACGGCCACTTCGCGAGCTAAACCGAGGCACCACAACACCGAGTGTCGAGGATGTGTCGACGCCAGCGATTTCGAATCGCGTCAGACTGCGGACGCAAAAGGAGTTCCACGGCTCCAGAAAATGTAAGATCGTTCGATCAGGTTAAGGTTCAGTTCATGTCCAGTAAAAGTCCGAGGTCTTCATTAAAACAGTAAAACAAGTCTCAGGGTGCACCTTGGACCTATCTGTTAGGTCGATTAAGAGATACCGTCAGTTCCCCAATAACGTGCGCGTATTTCTTTTTTCGCCTATGGTTCACGACTCGTCGCCGATTTGATACTAAAAATAGTGTTTTTCATCTCTTCATTGAAGCGAGAATAAAAGCAAAACTTGCAACCGATGTCATATGCAACGAACGTTGAGAAATCGACGGGAAAAGTATTTTTGTGTAGCCATCTCTTCATCGGTTCGAAGCAAAACACAAACACAAAAAATAGTGTTTCTTTCTATCTCTTCATCGGCCTTAGTCACCCTCAGGACCAAAAAAAGTGAAAAGACAGAAACGCACTGCGGTGGAAGTTATGAAAATTGACTCTCAGTCGTTCACGCATAACTCGGGGCATCAAGTTATCAGAAAGCCGCAGACGGTCACCGGAACGCAACAAAGATTCCTACAGTAGCGCCCATGGCGCGAACGCTTCCTGTTGCGTAAAATCCAGTGCGACATGGCCGTCAAGACCACACGGCGACGAAGGATAAGGCATTTACCTGACTTAGTCTATGAGTTGCACAAAGTGCCTGTTAGAAAGCGCGGACGACGTGGACGGATCCTCTTCGCGCTCGTAGTCGCTTGCATCTGCCGTTACACGTCACTTTCTTTCGACCTGCTTCGCGACGGTCGGGTTGGTAGGATCATCCCCCGTCTTTTAAGAGAAGCGTGTCGGAAAGTCTGTGTGAATTGGGCTGAGATGAGGTCCAAAGCTTTGGCCGAGCCGTTGTTCCAGAGTAGTCCGGATACGTTGCCTGTTTACATCATTACACTCAATGACTCGCGTTTTACTCGTTCAGCCCGATTGATACAGCAATTGATGCAACAACACATCCCATATGACTTTTTCTTTGCGGTGGATGGTTTGCTACCTTTTGATAAAGATGACATTCTTAATTTCGCTGGACCCAGGAGAAAGAAGCTACTGTTAAAGCACTATGATAGTACAAAGGAGATCATCGATCCCGCGACAAAACACACCAGATTACAGTTTGGTTGTTACTTAACGCACGTGAAACTTTGGCGAAAGCTGGTGCAGGATCCGTATGGGTATGTGGTTGTCATGGAGGATGATATTTTCGTTGTCTCTAATTTCACGTCAAGATTGCATGCCGTGATGCAAACCTTGCCAAGAGACTGGGACCTTCTATACTTGAATGGAACTGACCCTAAAATTGGATTACCTATTCGCAAAGGTCTACACCAGCTTCGCGGAACACTGGGCACATTTGCATACGTCATATCAAAATCTGGTGCGATAAAATTGCTGGCTTCATCGGCACGTGGCACAGACAAACCAATAGATCACATGATTGATGGCGCAATACTGTCCGGCCAGGTGATGGCCTACATTCCATCACCAACGCTAGCCGGTCACCAGTCCTACTTGAATTCGACTTTAGCTTATTTTTGAACGTACCTTCTTGAAAGGCTAAAATGAGGAACTCTCTGAGCAATCATGGCGCAGTTTCCTTTACGAACGTGATTGCAGACCCCGGAGAATTGACTTGAGTCGCCTTGTGTGACTTAACACAGAACACGAAATGCCCATATGTGCACCGATACCACACGCCAATTGATGCAGTGGGGTCAACGATGAAAACTTAAGCAAATCCTCCTTAAGCGAGTGAGCGTTAGGCGTATTTTTCATGCAAACTTTTCGTTGTAGCGACTACCCATTGACTTGCGCTGGGCTTATTGAAAGTGTATGCTGTCCATGATTCAGCCACGTGTAGAAATTTACTTATGTACTATCCCCAGCGATGCTGAAATCTGCTACATGTTTTTCAGACTCTTTTTTGCTACAAGGGTCTGAACTTTCAGCCAATTTTTGCTACAACTTGTAGCAACTTTCAGACAATTTTCGTGCAGAAAGTCTGAAACTTGCTACAACCCCCCGGCGACGTCGACGCGTCCGTAGCGGCGCCATGCGCCGGCGCTATGGCATGCGAACGCGAGGAGATGCTCGTGAGACGTCGTTCACCGAGATTTCCCACTCAGAGCTCCGCGGAGCGCGATGATACGCTGTCGGAGGCCTCGAGCGCACCAGGACGTGTTGTTTTTAGGTGCCAGGAAAACGATACGAGACGCCAGTCGGCGCCGCTACCGGTCGCTTGGACCGGTCAACTGAAACATGCGGCTCGCGCAGTCATGAACTTTGTCGCGACCATACCGGAGACGTTGCCCGCTCGTGATTTACTCCAAGGCCTGGCTCGCGCGGTGCACGAAGAAAGTTGCGGGGTGATTTCAGAGCTGCACAGTTTGGAACAGCGTCAACTGAACGA
>Ga0255757_10004196_pt1 | contig 13046 bp, 7 predicted proteins | sample 071ome_27_FD_179957 | JGI IMG/M metagenome (GOLD analysis project Ga0255757, IMG submission 179957) | Coastal salt marsh microbial communities from the Groves Creek Marsh, Skidaway Island, Georgia - 071409AT metaG (version 2) | ecosystem: Environmental > Aquatic > Marine > Intertidal zone > Salt...
ACTTGCACCCGAAGGATGGCGTCTACCCGGAAAAGGTCAACGCTGGTCGCGTTGGTGCCAACCAAAACATGCGCTCCATCGGTAAGAACACCAACCCGGTCAACGTCAAGTTCCAAGGTAAGGGTACTTTTGACGTATAAATGTTGCGCGATGTTGAGAGAGAACACACGCGAGAAAACTGTAAACCAAAGAGAGAGAGAACACAACAACATTTATATCAACAAAAAACAATCAAATGCGAGGCTAGTCTAAAATAATATATACTTAGTAGGGGAGAGAGAGAGAGAGAGAGAAAAGATGATGAGTTGTAATCTGTGATATAGACTTATGAATCTTTATATAATAACATTAAGGCGTTCTTTGTTTTTTTCTTCCGTTAGTGTGGCCAAAGCAGAAGAACCCAAGTTCGCACACGGCGCAGCAAAAAAAAAGATCTCGTTTCGGAGAGGCGAGACCAGAACAGAATCTCCGTTTTCGTCCGTCCCTTCCAAAAAGCGAAAAAAAGAGAGCAAAAACAAAGGGAAGAAAACCGAAAAAAAAAGAGGGTGACGTCAATTTTCACCCTTTTTCGCTCTCTCTCTGCTCTGCTCTCTCTCTGCTCTCCGACGCGCTTTTCAAAGACGAGTTTCGCGCGCGTAAAACGTCACATATATTTGTTGCTGCAGTAGTAGTTTGTAACTCTTTTACTCACACACATCGCACGTATAATAAAAATGGCTTCTTCTGTTTTGTCCGTGTCTGCGGCGTCTCTCGCCAGCAAGAGCAAAGTTGTTTCCAGCAAAGTGTTCTCGGCCAAGAAATCTGCGTCCTGCAGAAAGGTCTCGATCACCACGCGCGCGACTGGAACCATGGTCGACGATAAGACCGGGATCAAGAAGATGAGAGACGGCATCAAGGAAGCCGCCGACGAGAACTTGTTGACGCCGAGATTTTACACCACCGGTACGTTTCATTTCTCTTCCTTCCATCGTCGGGGGACGGTTTCCGATCCGTATCCTTCGTCGTCGTCGTCGTCTTTGTTTTTCATTTCTTCTCTTCCCGGTCGTATCCCCCGGCCGTAGCTTTCCTATAGATATCTTTTTTTCGCGAGAAAATTCTCGGCGGATAGAGTTTGTGTTTTTTTTCTGTGTGTTGTTTATGTTGATCGATCTATTCATCATCGACGCGAGACGACGACTGTGGAAGAAGATGTGATCCATGGCGCGCGCGCCTGCGGAGGGCAAACCCGAGAAAACGCGCGGACGACTGATCAATCTGACATCACGTATCATCTTTCTTTCTTAAAAAAAAACAGATTTCGACGAAATGGAACAGCTCTTTTCTACGGAAATCAACCCGAATCTCGACGAGTCTGAGATCTTCTCCATCTTGAACGAGTTCAGAGACGATTTCAACCAAAAGCACTTCGTCCGCAACGACGAGTTCAAGAAAGCCGCGGACAACATCCAAGGCGAACAAAGAAGAATCTTCATCGAATTTCTCGAGCGATCGTGCACGGCGGAATTCTCCGGCTTTCTTTTGTACAAGGAACTCGGCAGACGCTTGAAGAAAACCGCACCGACTGTCGCGGAGATCTTTACGCTCATGTCCAGAGACGAAGCCAGACACGCTGGTTTCTTGAACAAAGCGATGAGTGACTTTAACTTGGCCTTGGATTTGGGTTTCTTGACCAAGAACAGACAATACACGTTTTTCAAGCCGAAGTTTATCATGTACGCGACGTACTTGTCCGAAAAGATTGGCTACTGGAGATACATCTCGATCTACAGACACTTGCAAGCGAACCCGGACGACCAGTTGTACCCAATCTTCAAGTACTTTGAAAACTGGTGCCAAGATGAAAACAGACACGGTGACTTCTTCTCCGCCATCTTGAAGGCGAGACCGGAATTCTTGAACGACACGGAAGCCAAGTTGTGGAGTCGATTCTTTTGCTTGTCCGTGTACATCACCATGTACTTGAACGATCACTCGCGATCCGAATTCTACGAATCTTTGGGTATGGACACCACCAAGTTCAACATGCACGTCATCCACCAAACGAACAAAACGACCGCGACCATCTTCCCGCAAGTCATTGACACGTACAACCCGGCCTTCAAGGCTGGCTTGGACGGCATGTTGGCGGCGAACCAAAAGATGGCGGCCATCTCCAAGTCTGACGACTCTGACATCGCCAAGGCTTTGGCCAAGGCCCCGTTGTTGGCTACTTTTGCCACCGAGTTGATCAAGCTCATGATCATGAAGCCGATTGATTCTGGATCTATTGACACGACTTTGGAAGGTCACCACATGGACGTCAACGACCCGGCGTTTATGTACTAAATATTATTTGAAGAAAAAAAGAGAACAGAAACAATAACAATAACAACAACAACAATTGAGGTGAAAACGCGCCAAGGGAGTGAGGATGTCAATTGAACGAGAGCATCGAGAGAGATATTTGAGTGAGTGAGAGAGGGAGATGAGAGGAGAAGAAAACGACCAGAGGGGAGAAATCGTTCAAAAGGAGTGACGAGTCGCGGCGAGAAAGAGAAAGAAAGCTGCAGCAAAAAAACATAGCAAAAAAGGAATCAAGCGTCGTTGGAACCACATCACCGAACGATCGTTCGGTTGCGCGTTCTTGCGTGCATTTGATCTCAAATTTTTAATATCTAATACGTATATACAAAAATCGAATTACTAATACGCGCGCTTTTCTTTCTCGATATCGCCCTTTTTCGTCTCAACGTACGCGAGATGTTCTCTTCCTCGTTTTTTTTTTCGGCAGAAGAAACACACGCGCGCGCTTCCCGTTGAAACGAACGACAACATGCACCTCTAAAAACGAAACAATCGTCAAACGAGCAGAACAAAAACAACGCCAACGATGTTTTCTCGCTCCCAGAGCAAGAAACAGTCCGCCGAGAACGATTTGATCGCCGCCAACCGGCTTTTAGCGCAGCTCAAAAGAGAGTTGAACTTCAACATCAATCAGCTGGAAGTGATGCAAGCGAACGCGAAACAGGCGCACGAACGGGCGGATTTAGTGCAAGAAGTCTCGGATAAGCACGCGAAAGATTTGTTAGACACTCGCACGAAAGCAGAGGAGCAAACGAAAACGATCGAACAGCTGGCAAACGCGGTGTTGAAGAGAGAGAAAGAGTTGGGCGAGAATAAACGAGCACTGATTTTGCAAGGAGAGGAGTTGAACGCGGTGGAGAAGCAGGCGAAAGAAATCGAAGGACGTTTGGAAGAAAAGGAAAAAGAGATGGCGACTATGAAAGAGAAGATCAGAGAAGAGATGGAGGCGACGTTTAAACAAGAACTCGAGGAGATGAAAAGAAATGCCGAGGAGGAGTTAAATCGCGAACGCGAGAAACACTTGAATCAAGTGGAGACGTTGCAAAAAGCGTGGAGTCCTCAAAAGGAAGAATACGACAGGAAGAAAAGAGAACGAGAAGAAGAGGAGAAGAAAAGAGAAGAAGAGGACACGAAAAGAGAGGCGGAATTGGTAGAGACGAGGAAGGAAATCGAGCGGTTAAAGGAGGAGTTGGAGAAGAAATCATCGGAGGAAAAACCGGTGATCATCGAGACGGTGATACAATCTCCTCCTCCTCCTCCTCCTCAGGACGACTCTTCAAAAGAGGAGCTCGAGAAGTTGCGCAGAACGTGTAAAGAGCAAAGCGATACGATTGGACGATTACAACGAGAAGTCGAGTCTTTAGACGACGTCATCAACGAGCAAATAGCCATGCTCGAAGAGAACTTACGAGTCGACGAGGAGGCGGGAAACAGAAACGATAAGAAAGAAAGCAAAGAGGAGAATTCCAAAGCTGAACAAGAGCAAAGACAACGCGCGCAGGAAGAGGCACGCATTCACGAGGAAACGCGTGCAGTTCTCGAAGCAGCCGTAGCGGAAAAAAGTAAACTTCTCGACATGAGAGATAAAGAGATATTCACTCTTAAGAGATCGATTGAAAACTTGAAAAGATCCGCCGAAGTGAAGCAGCGTAACTTTGAAGACAAGTTGAGCGAAGAAAAATCGAAACACGAGCTCGAATTGATGACGTTACAGACACGCTTGGAAGCTTCGAGCGCGAGTGCGAAGCAATACGCGGAAGCCGAAGCTGAAGCAAAACGTCGCGTGGAAGTTTTGGAGCGACAAAACTCCAAACGGATCATAGAGGAAGCGACTTTGCGAGAGACAAACGCCAAGAACGCGTCTCTGCAAAAACCACAGCAGGAGCACAATCTGCTTCCGAAACGAGACGCATCGATGGCAACAAACGCAAAAGTGCCCACAGCACCGACCGTTCCAAAAGAAAAGAAAGACGATCTAGACGATGGCGAGGACGAGGACGAAGAAGAGCCAATCGATGAAAAAACCGAAATCGCGAGCTCCTCGCAGTCCTCCTCGCCGCCTTTTCGAGACGCGAAAAAAGACGTCGCAAACTTGCGCAAAAAAGTCGCCGAGGCGAGAAAAAGTGCTAGATCAGCCGCCAACTCTCCATCCTCGCCGAACACGCAGTCTCCAAACGCGCAGAAGAAATCTGAAATCAGCGCGCTCGGCGAGCGAAGCATCGTTAAACGCGCCATCGAGGCGCAAAAAAGAGTCGAAGAAGCCGCGAAAGGTTTGAACAGAATAAACGAGAGTCAAAAGAGACTGTTTCACTGAAATGATCTGATTGTATGTACGTAGTGTTGTAGTATTGTGTAATATATTTTTTGTGTAATAGGGTGTTTCCTTCGGCTTTTGGAGTGAATAGTAGGAGAGATGGAGATTGCATTCCCCACGGGTGAAAAAAACTAACTTTGATATTGGTGAGATTTGGAGATCTTCCAAAAAAATCTCGACTCTACTCCGCACAAACAAAAATCATCCACCTAATAAAACTCTATCCTCATTTCCAAGTCACTCGTACTCGCGCGAACGGCACGCAAATACGAGAATAATCTAAATCGTAAGAAAAATGACCGCGGAAGAGGAACAACAACAACAAGCGACCGGTGGGGAGAATGTCACCGAAGAAAGAAAACCGACGATAAAGTTTAACCCTTTGCCGAAACACTCTCAAAATAACAAGAAACACAAGCGCGTGAAACCGCCAAAGATGGACGACGAACAGAAGAAGCTCGCGCAAGCGAGAATAGACAAGCAAATGAACGAAGGATTCGAGAGAATCTTCTTCCAGAAGATGTTGCAAATCATCAAAGAGGGAGGGCCGAAGAAAACGGTGCCGACTGGTCAAGAAGGAAAGGTTAAGCCGCGAGCGAATTTGGACGAGGTGAAGGAGTTTGCGGTGAATTACGTGAAACACGCGCCGCCGTTACCGCCGAAAGCGGAGATGCCCGCAGGAAAAGCCATGAGACACGCGTTGATGTATTATTACGGATTTGACTTTGTGGAAGGGACGATGGTCCCGCCGATTAAATTGGGAGAGTGCAACTGGGACGACGGCATCCCGCACGAAAGCGCGCACAGAGTGTTCATCGACGCCTTTCGCATGCGCGTGGAAGACGAGTTGGTATTTGCAAATAACATTTACGGCAACGCCAAAGATGTCAAGTTAGGTACGGTGAAGTTTGGGCCGCAAGCGAGAAACGATTTTGCGACGTTTTTGAGGAAAGCTCGTAAAGGCGTAGACGGACAACCGACCATGTTGCCCTCTTGGTGGACGAAAGAGGACGATAAGATTTGTCAAGAGGCGGAAATTTTGCACGAGAGGTTTCAAAAATCAGACGCGAAGGCGTTGTATGGCGAAGAGTTTCAAAATCTTCGAGTGCTCGCGGAGTTGGTTTTGGGAACGCCAATCGGGGCTGGCATTCCGTACGAAGCCGATTTCGATATTTTCAAAGACAAACAAGGCGTGTATTGGCACGATGTCGACCCTTCGGTGGATACTGTTCCGAAGCCGCCCTCGAAAGGAAAGCAAGTTGACAAGAAAGAGTTATCGAAAGAGAGAATTAAGGAGGAGTTAGACTACGTCGTTAAAGGACGTAAATGAAACTAATATTTTAAAAACTAAAAACTTGTAATACAGCGCGCGAGAGTACATCTCGCCGCGAACGAACAAATCAAACCATGGATTCTAATTTTCTTCTTCTTAAGCTACTTTACTGACGCCAATCAAGGCGTTGCACTCTCGACAAAAGTGGTACGAGTCTGGAATTGGACACGCTAACAAGGAAATCCCAAACGTCACAATCGCCGCCAACACGTTGGCCGTCCCGCTTTTTTGCTCAACGTCCGAAAGCACCTCTTTTTGGCACCGGTAACACTGTAACATCATCGGGCAATGATTTCCAGGGCCAAGGAAGACTGGGCCTGGATTATCTTCCGGAACGCCTATCGCCGGTGGCGTGTACCGTGGTCGGGGGTCCACGACTTGGACGATTTGCGGGTGCTGTTGGACTTGTTCGCGGTGAAAATGTTGTTTAGCGGTTATGACCGTCTGATTTTGTGTCGTTTTGTTTTTCCCCTCTCGTTCTTTCTGCTCTTCTTCCGGTCGCCGCTGCTTCACGTCGTCTTCCGGGTAGTAGCTCATCGCGCCGTTTCGTTCGTTCTTCTTCTTCTTTTCGCGATTGCGCTCGCGCTCCTCGTGTTCTTTTGAGAATAATAAGAGAGAATTGTATTTTTATTAATTAATAGTGTTTTGTTGATGGGAAAGGTTGCCTTTGCAGCCTTTTTGGCTTCTTGGCGTCAGGAATACAGGAAATTTATTTACACAGGGTGGGTAAAAAAGCTATGAAATATTTTCTCTCTAAGGGGCATCATCGTTCACATCGTCTTCATCAATTTTCTTCTTCTTCTCTTCTCCTTCTTCTTTTCCTAACCCAAACCAGCTATCTAAGGTACCCGCGACGTATTCCACGACGTTCATTTCCTCTTCGTCTTCTTCGGCGCGAGAAGAAGGCTCGCCGACGAGCAACGAACTGTTTATGCGACCGCTCAGCAACTCGCTCGTTCGCATGACGAGCGCTCTGACTTGAGTAGCCGCAGCCTCTCGTTCAGAAACGCGAAGTGATTCGGTGTCTTCGAGTTTTTTCGTTTGCACTTCGAGCTGTTGACGTAAATCGAGGACGCGAGCGTTAAGCTCTCGAATGTGGTCGCTCTGAATGACGTCGCCTTCGTTGATGTTCAAGTTGATCACCGCTGAAGTCTCTGAAGTCTTTTCTACTATTACAGGTGGCGCTTCTCGCGCTTCGAGAAGAGCTCGCGCGGATACCTCTGCTTCCTTTCGAGCTTGAAATAATGCCTCTGTCTTTTCCGTCAAAAGATCTTGCGATTGCGCAAAGTCGTTGCGCGCTCGCGCCAACTCTTCTTCGGTTTCGGTCAACGTTCGTTTCAATAGTTCGATTTCAATATTCAGTCGCGCAATCGTGGATGCGTTTTCGTTTTCAGACGCGCTCGTTGTCTTCACAGCAGCAGAAAGTTCTAACAACACTTTTTCCGAGGATGCCTTGGCTTCGTCGCGTTCGGTTCGTGTGGTTAAAAGTTCCTCGCGAGTCTTTCGCAATTCTTTCTGGCTCAAGTCACTCTCTTCTCGTTTGTCTCGCAAAGATAACTCTAAGGATTTAACGGACGCTTCTAGTGCTGTTATTTTCTGCTGCAAGGCCTCCTTTTCTGACGAAGCTTCGCTCTGAATGGCCTGAATCGCTCGTTCGTGTTCTTCTTCTTTCACTTGTTTATCCTTCTCGTTGTCTTCGACCGTTTCGGCTAACAACGTTTGCGTTTCTGCCTCTGCGGTTTCTGCTTTCTGTTTCTCGAGCTTTTGTATCAAGTCCTCCATCTCCGACTTACATTTTTGCAACTCTAATTCATTCTCTTTCAGCGCGTTTGAAACTTTCATCGTCGCATCTTCGTGATCCTGGGCTAACTTCAATTGCTCCGTGTATTTCTCCGTGATTTTTTCCAACTCCAACTCCTTCGCCTCGTTTGCGTTTCGCATCGATTCGCACGCCTGCTCCAACTCTTCAATTTTCACCCGAGATGCTTTCATCTCTTCCTCGTGTTCCATTTTCAACGATTTAATCTTCATCTCCAAATCTTTTTGCTGTAACTCAGCTTCATTCGCTCGCGTTTCTGAGACCAAAATCGCTGATTCGATGTCTGATTTAAACTTCTCTGTTTCCGTCTCTCGTTCGTCCTGCAAATCGGACAACTGTTGGTTCACCTCTTGCAACTGCTGCTCTGAACTTCTCAAGATGTTTTGCAACTTTTCTTCTTTCTCGTTTACGGTGGTTTCGTTTTCGTATTTCGCCTTTTCGAAATCTTCCTTCAACTTCTTGCACTCTTTCAACGCTTTCTCGTGCGCCGTTTGCAACTCGAACAGTTTTCCTTTCAACTTTTCCGTAGAGTGTATTCTTCGCTCGCGTTCTAACTTTAACTCTCTCAGGGCCATCTCCTCGGCCGTTCGATCTTTTTCTTTCCGTTCTTTTGAATCGAGCTCTAATAATTGCGCTCTTAGCAAGAGCATCTCCGTCTTCATCTTTTGCATGTCCTCCGGCGAAGGCGCCGGCGATAATAACTGTATGCTCTGGATGTTGTTGTTGTTGTTACTGCTGTTGGAAATATCTCGAAATGTAGTCATCGCTCCTACTCCACCACCCGTCGCGGCGGCTAACTTTTCATTCTCTCTCCTCAATTTCATCACGTCCTCTCGTATGCTCTTCGCTTTGTCTTTATACTCTCTCCTCGTGGATTGGAGCCAGTTTAAACTCTCCTGGAAACGAGGCGATTGGAACTCGTTCTCGTTGATTCCAAAACCTCCCCCTCCTTCGCTTCGTCTCGCGGCGGAAACTCCAGAGGGCGTCGCTGGTGTCTTTCGCCCTCCCATATCGTTTGGTTTGTTCTTCTTTCACTCTCTTTTATGTGCGTATGTGTATGTATATACACATATATATATATATAAATAGTGCGTGATGGCCTTTTACGTATGCGCGCGCGCGCGAGAGCGAGTTGTGAGTAAAAGGGAGATGTTTTTTTTTAATTTTGTCCCAGTTCCCCTCTTTTTTTCTGTTTTTGGTTGTTTTTTGATTTCGTTCGTGGGAAAATTTTAATTAGCTGGCTGGCACTTTTACGAAAAAATCTAACTCGCTTTGTCCTCCTCTCGTTTGAAAAATCGACTTTTTTGGTGGGGGGGCGGCAAACTTTTTTTTTATAGCATCCGCATAAAATTCACACACGCGGTTGTGTTGTCGTTCTTCGCACGTCCGCTTAAAACCGATCTCGCGCCGTTATTTAAAAAACACGTGCGGTCTTCTCGATCTCGAGAAGAGGACGGTCACAGGTGCGCTCTCTTTCTCTCTCTTTCTCTCTTGTTTTTGTAATACACACGTAAAAGAGAGAGAATTATATTATTTTTTGAATCGCGAGAGGAAACGTATTTTCTCCTCGCGGCCACACGTAACTGTTTTTAGCGGGGAAGATTTTTTTTTTTGTCGAGTCCTCTCAAAAGAGCGCGTCTTCGATCCGGCGTCTTTTTGAAGAGATCCACGCTCTGCGCGCTCCTTCTGTGTTTCTTCTGAACCGATCGCGCGAGTGCGATCGGGGAAAGAAGCGCGCATCGAGATCAAACTCGAAACAGATTGAAGAGAGGAAGAGAGAGGAAGGAAGAGAGAGACAAATTTGAATTTGAACTCTCGTCACTTTTTTTTTGTTTTTTTACGCACAAAAGAGAGAGAAGAGAGTCTGCGTGGAGGCGCCGAAAACGAGAAGAAGAAGTGCCCAACGAACGAACGAACCGTCGTCGTCGTCGTCGTCGTCCGGTGTGTGTGTGTGCGCTTCGTTCGTTCGCGCTGTTAAAAAAAATATCATCGTCGAAGACGCGACCACGCGAGTAAAGAGATAGATAGATAGATAGATAGATAGAGAGACAAACTAACCGCGTTATTATTCTTTCCGCGCACACAGAGAGAAAGAGAGAGAGAGAGATTTTGAGAGAAAGAAGGGTAAAAAAGAGCGTTGAAAATGTTGACCTCCAAAACGACGAGTTTTTTGAACTCCTCTTCGCGAGCGAGCAACAGAGGAGGACAAAAAATAATAACAACGACGCGCACCAACCACCGCAACGGAGGAAGAAGATGCGTTGGTATCGTCAAAAGAAGACGAGGAGAACATCGCATATCAGCAGTTTTCGAACGATTCACGGAACGCGCGATCAAATCGGTCATGCTCGCGCAGTTGGAGGCGAAGGAAAACCCGAGTTTGACCGAAGTGACGCCGGCGTGTTTGGTCATAGGCTTGATGGTGGAAGCAAAAGACGACGGGGAACACGGGTTTTTGAAAACGGGCGTTTCCGTCGGCAGAGCGAGAGAGGTTTTGAAAGAGATTGCCGCTGCTTCTGCGTCTCTCGACGAGGACGACGACGAAAACGATGGGAATAAGACGAAACCGTCGACTAAACCGGCGAGAAGTCGTCCAATCGCGCCCGGTAAAAAATCTTCCTCCGGTTCGAACGACGTTCCGTTTTCCAAAGGTTCTAAAGTGTTGTTTCAACAAGCTTTAGAGTTATCGGAGACGATGAACATTGGGTACATCGCTCCCGAACACTTATGCATCGTCGCGTGCAATACGTTCGACGACGACGAGATCGTCGCCTTCTTTGAAAAGCTCGGCATCGATCGAACGGTGTTACGAAACGCCGCGAATGCAAAATTAAAAGCCGACGGTGAATTAACAGGCTCGACGACCTCGTCCATGTCTGGCGATAACAATAGCAACAATAACAACAACACTGGAACTGGTTTAAAAGCGAAACGACCGTATCAGTCGAACACGCAGGGGGGGAAGTTGACACAAGACCCCGCCCAACACGCGGGTGCCGAAGGGCAAAAGTCCGCCCTGGCAAAATTTGCGTTCGATTTGACAGAGAAAGCGCGCGATGGGAAAGTTGATCCAGTCATCGGCAGAACAGAAGAAGTCGAGCGTTGTGTGCAAGTCTTGGCGAGAAGATCAAAGAACAACCCAATTTTGTTAGGCGAGCCGGGAGTCGGCAAAACTGCCATCGCCGAAGGTTTAGCGCAGCGCATTGTCAAAGGAGACGTTCCAGAATTTTTACTCGAAAAACGAGTGTGTTCATTAGATATTGGTTTAATCATGGCTGGTGCGAAAGAGCGCGGCGAGTTAGAGCAAAGAGTGAAAGACATTTTGCAAGAGTGCGCGGATGACAAAGATATCATCTTAGTCATCGATGAAATCCACACTATGGTCGGCGCAGGCGCCGTGAATGGCGGAGGCATGGACATTTCGAACCTCATGAAGCCAGCGCTCGCAAGAGGCGAGTTGAGTTGCATCGGTTGCACGACGCTCGACGAACATCGGAAGTATTTCGAAAAAGATGCCGCTTTAGAGAGACGCTTCCAGCCCGTCATCGTGGAAGAACCGTCCGAGGAAGAAGCCGAGGAGATTTTGTTTGGCTTGCGCCAAAGATATGAAAGCTTTCATAACTGCTCCTTCACGGATGAGGCTGTCCGTGCGGCGGTTCGCATCTCTGCGCGTTACATCTCCGATCGATATTTACCGGATAAAGCGATCGATTTGTTGGATGAAGCGGGAAGTCGCGCAAAGATGCTAAGTTACGAAAAGAGGCAAAAGTCCATCGAGGAAGCCAAGCGATTGAAGAAGGAAAGCGGTAAAGAAGAAGTCTTCACCGCGCCAAACGCGGAGCTCATGAGTTTATGGCAGGAGCACAAAAACATCACGCTCGCGAAAAATCAAGCCGCCGAAGCTGGTTTATTCGAGGAAGCCGCGACGTTGCGAAAACGAGAGCTTGAAGTCGCCGAACGCTTAGAGGCTATGGACGTGAGCGCTAAAGGCTTATCGCTCTCGAAAAGTAGCGATCACGTCATCGTCACGGACAATGAAATCGCCGAGGTTGCCACCGCGTGGACTCGCGTCCCAGTGACAAAAATGTCCGTGGACGAGTCTCTCGTCTTGCAAGATATCGACAAGAAGCTCACGAAGTCTGTGATTGGACAAGACATCGCAGTGCAAGCGATTGCGCGATCTCTTCGAAGAGCGAGATGTGGATTAGCGAATGAAAACCGTCCAATCGCGTCCATGATGTTCGCTGGACCAACTGGTGTTGGTAAAACCGAGTTGACGAAAGCGTTGGCGCGCGAGTATTTTGGCGATGAAGACGCGATGATCCGGTTGGATATGTCTGAATACATGGAGAGGCATACGGTTTCAAAGTTGATCGGTGCTCCGCCTGGCTACGTCGGTTTCGACGGCGGTGGCCAACTGACGGAAGCCGTGCGCAAGAAACCTTTTTCGGTTGTCTTATTCGATGAAATCGAAAAAGCACACCCTGACGTGTTTAATGTCATGCTTCAAATGCTCGAAGACGGTCGATTGACGGATTCAAAAGGTCGAGTCACGTCCTTTAAAAATACAATTATCATCATCACTTCAAACGTTGGGAGTCAAGTGATCTCGAAGAATGGTGGCGGTGGCTTAGGCTTCGATCTCTCCGCATTCGATGAGAACCCGGGAGAAGCTGCGTACAACACCATGCGAGACAAAGTACTCGACGAGATGAAAAACTTCTTCCGCCCAGAATTTCTGAATCGTTTGGATGAGATTGTCGTCTATCGCCAGCTGGATAAAGAAGACGTCTCGAAAATCTGCGAGTTGATGTTGAACGAAACGGGAAGTCGATTACACGAGAAAGAAATCGGCTTAGCGTTGACGGAAAGTGTCATGGCACATTTACAAAACGAAGGTTTCGACCAAGCTTGGGGCGCGCGACCAATGCGCCGAGCGGTGCAACAAATCATCGACGACAACGTCGCCGAAGCCGTCTTGTCTGGTGAGATTTGCGAAGGTGAAACTGCTTTGGTTGACTTCGACGCCGAGGAAGCGAAAGTTTTCGTCTCCAAGTTTGCCGTGGAAAGCGATCAATGCGTGTATAAATACGAAGCCCCGATTGTGAAAAAAAAATCGGTGGATATAATTTCTAATCGACCGACGACCAAAAACGTGGATACCACCAACGACGTCGAGTTCGTATGAGTAAGAATATAATAAAATACGAGGAGAACAACGAGGGAGAGAGAGAGAG
>Ga0255757_10004207_pt1 | contig 13029 bp, 15 predicted proteins | sample 071ome_27_FD_179957 | JGI IMG/M metagenome (GOLD analysis project Ga0255757, IMG submission 179957) | Coastal salt marsh microbial communities from the Groves Creek Marsh, Skidaway Island, Georgia - 071409AT metaG (version 2) | ecosystem: Environmental > Aquatic > Marine > Intertidal zone >...
GGAATAGCACAAAAACTATTTTGACTAATGATTTCATAAGGTAAGTGTATCGAGAATCGAGAGGAATTGCCTGCAGGTACCAATTCTGTACAAATTTCTACTTCAGTTCAGAATCCATGGTAGCCAGTACCTGTCAGACCAATATCGAAGCCCAGATTTCTTTGAGCTCTCCCTTTTTCTTGCGCCCTCGCTACTTCAAAATTTAATTTGGAAATCCCTTAACTTCTAAGGTGTCACTCTATAAAACCTGGTCGAAAATCCAACACAATCCAACTAAGCAAACATAGCAGTTTTTACTTGCTCCAAGTTTTAATTTAATTGGCCTACCACCATATTTTTAAACCCACTTTTTTATTGAAATTTGATTTATTTACCCACACAATTACCTAAGGTACAGAGCAAGCCTCCCCCCTCCACCGGGAAAGCACAAAAGTGTTGCTCAATTTAAAGCTGACATACCTTTAATTTTTTTCATCGCAGCAGGACGGAATGCATGATCTGAAAATTGGAGGAACAATGAGCATTTCAGCACCCATTCATGAACTAAAATCAAAGGCTAAGTCGCGTAAAAAGCAACACAACCTGAGTCTGTGCAAAGCGCAAAACCAGATAGCTCGGATAGAAGGCTACCAGAATTGGCCTCATCTAGTGAGCTCCAACTCCAAACCCATTGAAACAATGAAACAAGTGTTTGATTTTTTTCAACCTAGAGATTTGATACTGTTGGCAGCTATTCCTAAGATACACAAGACCCGTGTTGCTTGCAGATTTCTCAAGCACTTTCACCGGGCAAATGAAACTTCATTCTATTTTAGTCTGTGTGAAACCAGAGCCACAGTTTCCAAAAGGCTCTCAGAAATCTTCAATCTGGAAGAGGGTCCTGCTGTCAATATCTTTGATGAAGAAGATATGAATGACGAGCGCATCATTCACTTGGTCTCAAAATGCGCAAATTCCCTCGAAGGTTCTTTCTGTGTAGTTGACTATCTTCAACTCCTAGATCAAAAGCGATCAAATCCAGACCTGGCAAGTCAGATACGTACTTTGGGGCGGTTTACCAAAGAGAATCAATGTTATTTTCTCTTCACCTCCCAGTTAAACCGGAACTGCCAAAACTCGGGCAAGACTCCTGAGTGGAAAGATATCAGACTCCCTAACCCTATTGATTCTAGAGCTTTCAATAAGATTTTATTTTACACACTGTAGAAAACAAAAGAGTATTGCACTCCTCCAGACCAAGGCATTTTTCCATCGAGTTTTGCGAGGATTTCTAATCTCCTGGAACATTCTGCAATTGCAATCACTTTTGACAATACGATGTTCAAGCGACAAGGCGAACTGGAGAGTATTCGGTTCGTCTGTTACTCCCATTCCTTTTTCATGTAGTCCAATCAAAATAGAAACCAGCATCCAGCGCAAATCGCGAAGCCACATTTGTAAGACGAAACCCCCTTAGCTCTACACGAAGTCCCAACAAAAAAGAAACCAGCCATTAGCGCAATCCAGCGAAGCGAGGATTGCAAGAAGAACTCCCGTCTACCCTACACGTAGTCCCATCAAAAAGAAGAAACCTGCAACTAGCGGAAATCGCGAAGCTGTATTTCCAAGAAGAACCCCCCACCGCCTTCAAACTCAACCCTCTAATCCTCCCCAACATCATCTCCATCCAGATAAAACGAATCTCACAAGCGTGGAAAATCCGGCAGAGATGAGTTTTCAGGCAAAGAAAAACGGGCCTTTACGAGACCCGTACTAGCGAAGCTAATTCGGGGATCGGAAAGACCCGTTTTTCAAAGCCATGGAAGCTCAGATCAACTGATTTTCCACGCTTGTGAGATTCAAAAAAAAAGATGCTGGCACCGACCTACTCTCCCGTACCCAACGGCACAGTACCATCGGCGCTAGAGGGCTTAACTTCTGTGTTCGGCATGGGAACAGGTGTGACCCCTCTGCTACAGGCACCAGCAAATTCTTTTCTTTTGCATTTCAAATATATGAAGAAGTTATAGGTTTTATCTTAAATGATTTCAGAAACGTTAAAGTTTCATTCTCCTGGCTTACTAGAAATTCTCATTCTAGTTAAAGTCTCTCAAAATCCTGCTCTAACCTTCCTGCAATCTTTGTTGCACAGGTTAAGAATAATAGATCTCGAACATTAGTACTGGTCAGCTCAACATGTTACCATGCGTATACTTCCAGCCTATCAACGTAGTAGTCTACTACGGTTCTCACTCAAAACCGAAGTCTTGATGGGAAAACTAATCTTGAGGGGGGCTTCACGCTTAGATGCTTTCAGCGTTTATCCCTTCCATACATAGCTACTCAGCAATGCCTGCGGCCAGACAACTGAAACACCAGAGGTATGTCCATCCCGGTCCTCTCGTACTAAGGACAGCTCCTCTCAATTTTCCTACGCCCACAGAGGATAAGGACCGAACTGTCTCACGACGTTCTGAACCCAGCTCGCGTACCTTTTTAATTGGCGAACAGCCAAACCCTTGGGACCTAATACAGCCCCAGGATAAGATGAGCCGACATCGAGGTGCCAAACCTTCCCGTCGATGTGAACTCTTGGGGAAGATAAGCCTGTTATCCCCGGGGTAGCTTTTATCCATTGAGCGATGGCCCTTCCATGCGGAACCACCGGATCACTAAGCCCTGATTTCTCACCTGGTCGACCTGTCAGTCTCACAGTCAAGCTCCCTTATACCTTTACACTCTTTGCGTGGTTTCCATTCACGCTGAGGGAACCTTTGGGTGCCTCCGTTACTCTTTGGGAGGCGACCGCCCCAGTCAAACTGCCCACCAGACACTGTCCTCATACCCGTCAAGGGCACAAAGTTAGAATCCCAACAATACAAGGGAAGTATCCCAACAACGACTCCTCCGAAACTGGCGTTCCGGGCTCCAAGTCTCCTTCCTATCCTGTACATATACTGACAGAATTCAATGTCAAGCTGCAGTAAAGCTCCACGGGGTCTTTCCGTCCTTCTGCGGGTAACCAGCATCTTCACTGGTATTGCAATTTCACCGAGCACCTCGTCGAGACAGCGCTGAAGTCGTTACTCCATTCGTGCAGGTCGGAACTTACCCGACAAGGAATTTCGCTACCTTAGGACCGTTATAGTTACGGCCGCCGTTTACCGGGGCTTCGATTCGCCGCTTCGCCAAATAAATGACTAACGACTCCTGTTAACCTTCCGGCACCGGGCAGGAGTCAGCCAATATACATAGGGTTACCCCTTCGCATTGACCTATGGTTTTGGTAACCAGTCGCTTCAGCCTTTTCTCTGCAACCTCCCGATGCTCCGCACGCGAAGTGCTTCACACTAGGAGGCGACCCTTCTCCCGAAGTTACGGGTCCATTTTGCCTAGTTCCTTAACGAGGTTTCACTCGAGCGCCTTAGAATTCTCATCCCGTCTACCTGTGTCGGTTTGCGGTACGGCTAGCTTATATCTCACTAGCGGCTTTTCCTGGAAGTGTGGAGTCATGAATGCCGCTTCCTGGATTGCTCCATTCCACGTCCTGTCAGGCCTCAGCTTAACCATCGTGCGTACTTCACTACACAATGACGCCTACACCCTTCGACACTCATAGCCTTAAGAGTGCTCCATTATCCTACTCCGTCCCCGCATCGTTCAAACAATATAAGCCAGTACAGGAATATTAACCTGTCGTCCATCGGCTACGCTTTTCAGCCTCACCTTAGGTGCCGACTAACCCTGGGCGGATTAACCTTCCCCAGGAAACCTTAGACTTTCGGCGAATGGGTTTCTCACCCATTTTATCGTTACTTATACCATCATACTCACTTCTGCTTCGTCAAGTAGTCCTCTCGGTCTACCTTCACCCTACAACAGAACGTTCTTCTACCAACAATAGATCGCTAAATCTATCGCCCCGCAGCTTCGGTAACATGCTTAGCCCCGTTACATTGTCGGCGCAAATTCTCTCGACTAGTGAGCTATTACGCACTCTTTAAATGAGTGGCTGCTTCTAAGCCAACATCCTAGCTGTCTAGGAAAACTCACATCCTTTTCCACTTAGCATGTATTTAGGGACCTTAGCTGGCGGTCTGGGCTCTTTCCCTCTCGACAATGGAACTTTTCTCCCACTGTCTCACTCCCGGACAACATCCCATAGTATTCGGAGTTTGATTGGATTTGGTAACCTGGTGGGGCCCCTAGTCCAGTCAGTGCTCTACCCCTATGGAACTTAATCCGAGGCTGGCCCTAAAGCCATTTCGAAGAAAACCAGCTATCTCCGTGCTCGCTTGGTTTTTCGCCGCTAACCACAGCTCATCACCTAACTTTTCAACGTTAGTGTGTTCGGTCCTCCACTTGATTTTACTCAAGCTTCAACCTGGCCATGGCTAGATCGCACGGTTTCGGGTCTACCACATAAAACTAAACGCGCTGTTCACACTCGCTTTCGCTACGGCTCCGGATGTTAACTCCTTAACCTCGCTCTACATGGTAAGTCGATGGCACATTCTTCAATAGGAACGCGGTCACACTTATACAATAGTGCTACCACTGATTGTAGGCATACGGTTTCAGGTTCTATTTCACCTCTCTATTCGAGATACTTTTCACCTTTCCCTCACGGTACTTGTTCGCTATCGGTCGCTTCATATATTTAGCCTTAGGAGATGGTCCTCCCAGATTCCTACGGAATTTCACGTGCTCCGCAGTACTCGGGATGTAAACTACAAATAACAAAAATCCACCAGGTACGGGACTGTCACCCTCTATGGTCGAACTTCCCAAATCGTTCCCCTAAAATTTTTGCTCTTTGTCACACTTCAGCAGCAGTGCAACGCTTACTTCCCACTACCCCGCATAACCAACACCTGCCAGCTTACAGATATGCGGTTTAGGCTCTTCCCCGTTCGCTCGCCACTACTTAGGGAATCACTCTTGTTTTCTCTTCCTCCGGTTACTTAGATGTTTCAGTTCGCCGGGTTCCCTCCTCATGCACTATTTATTCATGCATGGGTGATATACTCACGTATACCGGGTTTCCCCATTCGGAAATCCTGGAATCAAAGCTCATGTGCAACTCCTCCAGGCTTATCGCAGCTTATCACGTCCTTCGTCGGTACAAAGCGCCAAGGCATCCACCATACGCCCTTAAATATCTATCCGATTTCAATAACCTGTACAACACAGATATACAGTAATTCTAAAATCATTCAAGACGGAAAACCTATAACTTCATTCTATTGTCAAAAATCATTGGTTCTTCTGAGGTCTTTGGGAGCTCATTTCTGAGTTCCTTCAGGCTTCAGTGACCTCACCCTGTTTTGAGGGTGCGATATAAAATAATCGCGAAAGGCTACATCGTCAACAAAAAGTTTTAAATTATTTGAAGTTTTTTTCATAGAATACAACTCAACCCTCAATTTTAAGCTGGATTCCCGTTTTGTATTAGACTGTATTGAATGATTAAAGTACGAATTGATACGAGTTTGGATACAATCCTGAGTCAAAATCACCTTGAACTGGAAAGCTGCCTGGCTCGAACATTTACCAGTGATATCTACCTTTGCAAAACACTGGAGGAAAGATCTGTTCTCAAGTACTTCAGCGCAATTGGCAGAAAAGACGAGAGAAACAGCGCGCTCGCTCTCAAGGCAATGCCTTCTAAGTACCGTATTGAGATTTTTGAATTTGATGAAAGCTATATCTGGATGGAGTTCCAGTCCGGAGGCACCTTGAAAGACTCAATCTTGAACGAAGAGCTTTCGGATAGTGAAACTACAGAGATTTCCTGTCAAATTTTGTCTTCAATACACTCTTGCACCATAAGTCTCCCTGTAGAACTCCCTTCACTGGAATCGAGATTTCAGTCATTACGGGCTAATCCACCACAGTTGCCTCCCCTGGAAGAACTCTTTTCCATTGCACAAACCAAAACCCGCCAACTATTAAACTCTGCTGAAGCTTCAGTTCTCTTGCATGGTGATTTTCATCACGACAACTTGATGTTCTCAGAATGCAACGAGTGGAAAGTGATCGATGCAAAGGGATTGATCGGACCAGCAGCCTACGATTATGCCAACCTCTTTTTAAATCCAACTGGATGCAGTTCATTGATTATCTCTGAAGATCGTATCCTCCAAATGGCAACCATCATAAAAAGAGAAACAATTCACAGCGCCAACTTAATCTTGGAATTTGCCTTTGTTCACGCCTGCCTCAGTATCCGTTGGTCAATCTCTGATAAACAGAACTACTCCGAAACTATCGAATTTCTAAGGATTTTAACCAAGATCCTCGGCATGAGCCCAGGCCTTGTCCCAGTTAACACTCCAGATTTGCCCTGAGCCGTCCTCAAAGCCCACTCTCAAAGCAAAGTCATTTTGCCTGTTCAATGAAACCTGGTTCATCGCGAAGTCCTGGATGATTCGCCCATCAAAAACACTTCCACTTCCTGTAAGCCTGCGAAGCTGTCTTCCATCAAATAGTAAGATTTCCATTCCTCGAGCTTCCATGATTCGAAACACAATCATTTGATTATTAGAAAAACCAAGTATCCCATGTAGTTTTCTTCTCGAAGAGTAGTGTTCCCTTAGCAATCCACTTGAAGAAATTTCAATTAAATTTGATTCCTGTTTGGAGTTTAAAACCAATACAACATTTCCGTTTAAGAGGACCCCCGGAAAACTGGAGAGATTATCATCAGTTGAAAACAGTTCAACCAACTCCCCTTGATCAAATTTTAATGGAGATGAGAGGCCGCTGCTGTGCTCGAGACGAAAGAAAATTTCTCCCACGCATCCAGCAACAGGAAGGCCTGTTATTCTGGCTGAGGACTGCAAATATTTACCAATAGTTATCAGGTCTTCCCCCACCAGGCACACGCAATCATGAGTGTGAGAGGTAGAGCGCAACAATATCTCTTGAGATCTCGTAGCGGTGGGACCCAGGGGACCGACACACTTATCTTGAATCAGGAGACTGGTTTTCTCTTCTATATTTTGGCAGATCAAACCTTCCTCAAACTGATAGTAGGCAATCGTATGATCATTCTTAAAGACCGGATGAGAGCAAGCACCTGGAGCACTTAAGCTCGTGATTAAAGAGTCTTGATGAATCAAGATTTTGTTGTTCTCTGGCTTACTAGAGCAATTTACATAATTACATAGCCAGACTTGCTCACCCAATTAGCAATATTTTCAACTGTTACTGAGCCTAATGCTTCCTTGATTGCGTGAATCAGTTCGTCTGTAGTACGGGCTTTGACATTGCGCAAAAACTCCTTCACCTTACTCCACATCATCTCAATAGGATTTAGATCAGGTGAGTATGGTGGAAGAAACTTTACTCTTGCTCCCCTGGCTTCAATCAGCTCCATGGATTCACGATCCTTATGAGCTGCGAGATTGTCCATTACGACTGTATCTCCTTGTTTGAGAGAGGGGGCTAGAAAATGGCGTACATATTCCTTGAAAGAAATCGAATTGGTAGCCCCTGGCATAACCATACATTCCGTAGCGCCACTTAGTCTCATGGAGGATATCATTGTGATCGTTGTCCAGCTCCCTCCCGGGGCTGAGTCATGGCATCGGGTGCCACCCAGAGAACGGCCACGCAATCTGGTCATGCTTGTTTTGGCTCCAGATTCGTCCAGAAAAACCAGTGAACCTGCGTCCCAAAGCGGCTGGGCTTTCTTCCATTCGGTTCACTTTTGAGCTACGTCCTCTCTATCTTGCTCGTCTGCACGCAAGGTTTTTGTTGTAACGAAAACCAAGACGAGCAAGAAGTCTATGAAACGTAGGGATCGTACAGCTAACCTTGTGTGAAAACTCACCTTGGATTTGCTCCAAAGTTGCATCCTTGTTTTGCGTAACGTAGTCTCGTATTTCTTCGATCAATTCAGCAGAAAAAGTTCTTTGGCCTTTAGGACCCGGTTTACCTGGCACAAGTGAAACACCTTTTCTATGATCCAGTAATACCTTTTTTACAACTGAATGGGTAACTCCAAGCCAAAAAGCAATTTCCTTATACTTTAATCCATTCTCCTCGCGGAGCTCCACAATCCTTTTTTTGATTTCAATAGATGTAGCTTTCATAACCTTACTATCAACAAAAATAATCTTTTTCTTTATATTTTTGTTAATTGCTATAGTTATCCATAAAAAGCATAAAACAAAACTCAATTAAATTCTTCACCATCACCTAAATCATGGATTGACATCAGATCCAGCGGAAGCTCTCACAGTGATATTCTCAGATCGTGAGAGAGCTACCATATTAGAATTGTCCCGAGACGCCGCTTCGAAAATACCCCAAAAGCCAAACTACACTATAAAAAAAAACAATCCCCGGAAGCTTGGAAGAATAGAGGTGCTTCGGTAGGGATTTTGCAGCTGGATTGACTGATCGTGAGAGAGCAATAGCGGAGCTATTGTGATTGAGGGATCGAGCAAGTCAGCAATAAAATACCAGCGAAACGCCCTATTCTGAGAAGTTTCAGGGGATAAAAAAAGAAAATCCCCCGAGACTCAGAGTTTTTCCGGGTCTCGGGGGACTAACAAATATGCAAGGAAAGGTAAGACTGAGAACAATTCTCACTTGCTTTGTTTTAAAAATAATTCGTAACTCTGCTATCACAGCAGATATTCACTCATTGAAAGAGGTAATTGTTAAAACACCTATCAGTCTCGCTTCGCTCAACTGAACTACGGCATCTCCCTGTCTTGCGACAGCTAAAGCAGCAAGCTGCTTCATCACTCTTTCAAGGTGTTTTTTCCGCCCTCTGAGTTTACCGTTGAGCTAACAACAGTTCGCCCAGAGGACTAATATGTATCTCCTTGAAAGGAGGTGATCCATCCCCACGTTCCCGTAGGGATACCTTGTTACGACTTCACCCCCCTTACGAAACACACCTTAGGAACCTCCCTCTCTTGCGAGTTGGGTCAGCCACTTCGGGTGCAGTTCACTCGGGTGGTGTGACGGGCGGTGTGTACAAGGCCCGGGAACGTATTCACCGCGGCATTCTGATCCGCGATTACTAGCGATTCCACCTTCATGGAGTCGAGTTGCAGACTCCAATCCGAACTTAGACCAGCTTTTTGAGATTTGCTCCACATCGCTGCATCGCTCCTCTTTGTACTGGCCATTGTAGTACGTGTGTAGCCCTGGACATAAGGGGCATGCTGATTTGACGTCATCCCCACCTTCCTTCTGCATACACAGACAGTCCCTTTAAAGTTCCCACCATTACGTGCTGGCACACTAAAGGCAAGGGTTGCGCTCGTTGCCGGACTTAACCGAACATCTCACGACACGAGCTGACGACAACCATGCACCACCTGTCTCGGCGTCGATATTGCTACCAAACTCCATATCTCTATGGATAGCACCGGATGTCAAGCCCAGGTAAGGTTCTCCGCGTTGCATCGAATTAAACCACATACTCCACCGCTTGTGCGGGCCCCCGTCAATTCCTTTGAGTTTTAATCTTGCGACCGTACTCCCCAGGCGGGGTACTTAATGCGTTAGCTTTGTCACTGAATATCGCTACCCAGCAACTAGTACCCATCGTTTACGGCATGGACTACCAGGGTATCTAATCCTGTTCGCTACCCATGCTTTCACGCCTCAGCGTCAGTGCTCGTCCAGAAAACTGCTTTCGCCATTGGTGTTCTCCCATATATCTACGCATTTCACCGCTACACATGGAATACCGTTTTCCCCTCCGAGACTCTAGTTTACCAGTTTTGAAGGCAGGCACGGGGTTGGGCCCCGTGTTTTCACCCCCAACTTAATAAACCGCCTACGCGTTCTTTACGCCCAGTAATTCCGGACAACGCTCGCCACTTACGTATTACCGCGGCTGCTGGCACGTAATTAGCCGTGGCTTCCTCTGCAGGTACCGTCAAAGTCTATAAACTATTCGCAAATAAACCCTTCTTCCCTGCTGACTGAGCTTTACGACCCTAAAGCCTTCATCACTCACGAGGTATTGCTCCGTCAGGCTTTCGCCCATTGCGGAAGATTCCCTACTGCTGCCTCCCGTAGGAGTCTGGACCGTGTCTCAGTTCCAGTGTGGCCGATCACTCTCTCAAGCCGGCTACCCATCTCAGTCTTGGTAGGCTGTTACCCCACCAACTAACTAATAGGACGCAGGCCCCTCTCGAAGCGTTACCATATACAGAGGGCAACTTTTACTAAATCAACATACGATAATAAAGATTACTCGGTATTAGCCCTGGTTTCCCAGAGTTATCCCAAACTTCGAGGCAGGTTACCCACGCGTTACTCACCCGTGCGCCACTAAACTTTAAAAGCAAGCTTCTAAAGCTCCGTTCGACTTGCATGTATGAGGCATACCTCCAGCGTTCGTCCTGAGCCAGGATCAAACTCTCCATTGTAAAAAAAGTTTAATCTAAATCTAGCTCGCAAGAATTACTCTCAAAAGTCTTACCTAACCTAATTCTGTTTTCAAAAATCTCACTCTCGAAAATCAATTTCTCGAGAAGTGCCCGGTAAGGTAATGTTTTTTCAGGGTCTCGTCAAGACAAAAAATATAACTTTCTAATTTATCTCTGGATTCCACTCAAAACCAAACCCGGAAACGCTGATTGAATCAAGGCTCCCTCGGCTGAAAGTAGTCCGTAAATAAAATTCCGTCGAGGTGATCCAACTCGTGCTGGAAGATTCGAGCCAGAGTCCCTTTCAGTTTTTTGCGGTAAGTACGACCAGTCTCATCTTGCCAGCGGACCCACAGTTCTTTCGGTCGCCCCAACTTGATTCGCTGCCCCGGGACCGAGAGGCATCCTTCTACGAAGTAACCAATCTTTCGAGAAACTTTCAAAACCTCTGGATTCACAAAAACCTGGAATGGAACTGGCGGCAAACCCGGATAACGGTCCGCCCCCTTTACTTCAACAATAAAGATTCTCTTGTTTACTCCGATCTGAGGAGCAGCAAGCCCGACTCCACCTTCAGCATGCATTGTTGCTCGCATATCGCGTACCAATTCCTGCAGATTCTTCTTATCCTCTTGTGTAAAGTCCCACTGCGAACTTTCTTTTCTAAGGGACTCCGCACCGTCTGTTAATACTTCACGAACCTTGGCCATAAACTCACCTCCACTCAATGACTTTAATCATACCAAACTAACGAGGTACGAGCACATGAAAGGGACGGGTTTTGTAACCACTTACTGGATATCCCCATTGATGATCGAAGAGAGCACCTTTGATCTTATAGTCATTTTGCAAGAAAGCCCTTCCAATTGAGAAACGGTCCACCTGATCAAGAATCACAATAGAAAACACTCGACCAGAAACCAACTTTTGCATTTGTTGCTCAACCGGCAAACTACTTCCGTCTTTATCCCCCTGCTTCACATCAACCAAAGCAAGTATGTGAGCATGAGGCGGTTTTCCTGCCCTCCTCGTCAGGTAAGAGTGATAAGGAACCCAGACTGGACCTTTAGACTTCTCAAGAATACGAACTACTTTTTGATTCGCCTCCAGATCTTGCTTGAGTGGCAGGTACTCGAAAGGGTTAAGCACCAGCACAGCAATTTGGATCATCAATAAAACACCGAATGTTCTTTGATAGCCAAATTCTCACAACCTTACCAGGAAAAAGGCTCCAAAGAAGCATAAAACAAGGATAGCTGGCATCAGCACGTTGAAATAGCCTCCGTTGTGCAATCGAGAAAGGTAGGAACAGAATACGCAGGCCATTGAGAAAGCCAAAACCTTTGAAATCCATCCTTCCTGCCCATTTTTCAATCTCGCGAAAAACACAAAGACTCCAATAAGAGCCATTGGAAAAAACACTGGATAATTTCCAAGCAGATCACCCCACCAGAATTCATGAAACATATTCATTAAATACTTGTGCCGGCCAGGAAGCTCAAAAATGTAATAGCTATACCAACCCCCTGTTTTGGCATCCATAGCCTGGATGGTCACCAGAGCAGGTATCAAGCATCCTGAAAGAATAATCAGAGATCGTCTCCAGCTATAACCGAGATACAGTGCTACGAAGGCCACCAGAATCGATAATGCGCTTTACTTCGCCAGAAACGCCACAAAAAGCAAGACACCCATCAGCAGGGCATGAATATTCTCGAATTTGTCTCTGGTTATCAACACCAAACAAAGTGCAAGAAGAGCATTGAGCATACTGTCAACTCGCGCCAAATCATACCAACCACCACTGACTTCAGATGAAATCAGGTAGAAAAAGGACGCCAGAAAACCAACTCCCACACTCCCTGATCTCTTTCCGAGAAATAGTAAGCACAGCACTATAGTAATTAGCGACAATAATGAGAGAAATCTACCCGTCTGAAGTGGTAAAAACACCCCATCCAAAGCATTACACAAATCGGAGAAAAGAAAGTTGTAAAGCATTACACAAATCGAAGAAAAGAAAGTTGTAAAGGAATGGGGTAAACAAAAACGCTGGTTGAGAATACAAACTCTTGCCCTCTGACAAGGTAGCAAGATAATTCTCAATCTCCCCTTCCATCCATTCCAGTTCAAAGGGATAGAAGAATCTTTCGTAAAACATTGGCACTAACGTAACTAATGCCACAAGGAACAGAAAGAAACTGAGGCGCTTCATAAACACAACGTCGCTAGCTCAGCTGCCTCTCTTGCATCCATTTTTTAATCTCGAGCTCCAGAGCATCCACTAAATCATCTTCAGGTACAGTTTTAACTACTGCGCCGTCCCGGTAGATCCAGCCCTTGCCATTCCCACCAGCTATTCCGATATCCGCTTCGCGTGCTTCTCCTGGGCCATTCACCGGACAACCTAAAACAGATATCTTGATTGGAATTTTCATCCCATGGATCCGCTCTGAAACCTTGTTCACCAATTCATCCAAATCGATTTGAATCCTTCCACAAGTGGGACAAGCAATCAACTCGGGACCTGTCACGCGAACACCGGTAGCCTTGAGCAAGTCGTAGCAAACCTTTACTTCTTGCACAGGATCACCAACAAGGGAGGCACGAATGGTATTCCCAATTCCCTGCATCAAAAGAGTTCCGA
>Ga0255757_10004229_pt1 | contig 12998 bp, 10 predicted proteins | sample 071ome_27_FD_179957 | JGI IMG/M metagenome (GOLD analysis project Ga0255757, IMG submission 179957) | Coastal salt marsh microbial communities from the Groves Creek Marsh, Skidaway Island, Georgia - 071409AT metaG (version 2) | ecosystem: Environmental > Aquatic > Marine > Intertidal zone >...
TCGGCCAGGATCTGGTAAACGTGCGAACCCGGGTGCAACGGACCGGCGGGCTCGAGGAAGACAGTGAAGCCAGTGGTGCTGTAAATAACAGCTGGCAGGTCAATCTGGAAAACGCCTTGTTGAGTGGTGCATTCCTGTTCCCCGATGATGAGTCGCTGCCCTGGCAGATCGATCTGGATTACCTGCACTTTCCCGAATCTGAAGAGGAGGAAAATGCCGAAGGCGAGCAGGAAGAGATTGATGTCCTTGCCGATGTCGATCCGGCCACGATTCCGGACTTGGATTTTGTGACACAGGAACTGACGGTCGGTGACAAGGATCTGGGCGCCTGGTCCTTTGCGCTCAGGACCAACGGCAATTCCGCTACCATTTCCGATCTGGAAATGACGACACCTGACGCCCGTATTCGCGACCTGACCGGCACCGCTGGCGCCAATCTTGACTGGCGCTATGACAATGGCATGCACACCAGCAGCTTTACCGGACTGTTCAGTGCCGGCGACCTGGCCCAGGTGCTGCCTGCCTGGGGATACGATGCCAATGTGGAAAGTGAAGAGGCCGTCTTCGTCAGCAACCTGCAGTGGACAGGTTCCCCGGCGGCCTTTGGCCTGAAAAAAGCCGTGGGCAATGTGGAGCTGGAAATCAACAATGGCCGTTTTGTCGATGTCGATTCCGGCACCAGCCGCCTGTTCGGCGCGTTCAGTTTTGATTCCCTGGTGCGCCGTCTGCAACTGGATTTTTCCGACCTGTATGAAAAAGGACTGGCCTACGACGACATCAGCGGCAGTCTCGAATTCAACCGGGGCATCGTGCGTACGCAGGGTGATCTGCGCATTGAAGCCCCGTCCAGCCGCATCACCATCAATGGTGAGATCAATCTGACCAATGAAACCATTGATGCCGACATGCTGGTGAATGTGCCCCTGGGGCAGAACCTGTCCGTGCTGGCCGGTATTCTCGGCGCCTGGCCGATCGCGGTCAGCACCTTCCTGGCGAGCAAGATTTTCCAAGACCAGATGGACGAGTTCACCACGGTCCTTTACCGCCTGGAAGGGCCATGGGACAATCCAGCGTCCGGGTTTGAGCCCACCGAAGCAATCCTGGAAGAGGCCGAGGCCGCCCAGGCCGCCTCAGAGCAGGCCGATGCACCGGTATCGCCACCCGATTCTCCTTAACCACCCACTGCAATTACCCCAAGTTTAGTCAAACAACCAGAACCTGACCCGATATGGATAAAAGCCTGATCACCAATCTCGTGGCACTGCTCATTGTCATCGCCGGATTTTTTCTGGCCGGCCAGGCCGGACAGGTTGTGCTCAACACCGGCCTGTTTGCTCTGTCCGGCGGCATCACCAACTGGCTCGCCATTCACATGTTGTTTGAGCGCGTACCGGGGTTTTACGGCTCCGGGGTGATTCCGGCCCGTTTCGAGGAGTTCAAGCACGGCATCAAGATCCTGGTGATGGAACAGTTTTTCAACCGTGAAAACCTGGAAAACTTTTTCAGCCGCTTTGCCGCCGGCCAGCAGGAGGATGGCACCCTGGACAAACTGATTGACCGCGTGGACCTGAATGCCGCATTCGATTCCCTGGTGGATGTGATCATGAACTCATCCTTTGCCAGCATGCTGTCCATGTTTGGCGGTGCCAAGGCGCTGGAATCACTGCGTGAACCTTTTGTTAAGCGCATGCGTGAATTCCTAGTCTCGGTAAGTGAGGACCGGGAAATTCTGGCGCAACTGCGCCGCGATTCCACGGCCGGATTACTGGACAAGGTGGAGTTGATTGTCGATCAGCGTCTGGACGAACTGACGCCGCAACTGGTGAAGGAAATCATCCAGCGCATGATTCGTGAGCACCTGGGCTGGCTGGTGGTCTGGGGTGGTGTCATCGGTGGCCTGATTGGCCTGCTGACTTCGCTGCTGCTGGACTGGCAGGGCTAGGCCTGGCGTCTTGCGCGGATCACTGCGGCACAAAAATAAACGGACTATCGGTATTCCCGGCCGCATTGCTCGCGGGTGTCGTGTTCGGGTTGCTGCTCCTGCCGGCATTCCTGCTATCCCGCCTGAATGGTCCCAGGTTCTGTGATGTTCCCGGTTCCGAAACCTGCGGATTGGGAACCACAGGCAGCCATAAACGGGACGGGTTGCGGGTGTTGTGATAGAGCGTATCGCGCACACTGTTTGCCAGTGAGCCGTCATTCACGGGTTTGACTTCCAGCACCACGCGGTTGCCTGCACTGAAGCGATAGGCGGTTTGGCGCAGCGCGATTTCCAGCGGATAAACCTGGCCGGGTGAGAGCAGGTCGGGTTGGTCCAGGGTATACACAGGCAGGTTGTCACTGCTGCGGGTCAGGTCCTTCTGGCGCACGGAGGCTTTCAGCCGGCCCCGCGTGACCAGTATCTCGGTGCTCGCTTCTTCCGAACTCAGGGATTTATCCGACAGGTTGTCCAGGATGCCTGGCAGGAAGGTGGCCGAAAGCGGTAGCTGGTAGCGAATCTCTTCCTTCAGGGTCACTTCAAAAGCCATGTCATTGCCTGTGGTTGCGGCAAACAGCTCCATCATCACGGGTCCGGTGATCTGCAGGTCCTGGGCCAGGGGGCCGGACTCGAAGCGCAGTACATTGCCATTATCGGACCGCTCCAGGTTGGTGAAACCGGCGCCACCAATAGCCTGTGTTTCGCTAAGCGACCCGATGTCGCTGGTGCCCGCTTTGGCCGTAAACCAGGACTGAAAGCTGATATTGCCCGGCGGCCAGGTGCTGTCGCGCCGAATCGAGTTCTGCCCCCGCACCTGGTACTGCACGCGCGGCCGCTCGATATAGGGTGAGGTGGTACTCTTGCCCGTAAAGCACCACTGGTAATAAGGCAGCAGTTCGCGCGCCAGGAAACCGGTGTCCTGATACAGCCCGACATCATCGGGCGGACTGGCCACCATCACCTTGTTCATCACATTGAGGCGGCCCATGGAATTGAGCGTGGTGGTGAAGCCGGCCGCCATGCGGTCCTGGTTCCAGTCATGAATGGCAAAGATAGGCACACTGATCAGGTGCGTGCTTTCCCGGCTGGCCCGTTCCTGCCAGTAGCTGTCCCAGGTCGGATGGCTCAGCCACGCTAGGCGCAGATCGTAATCAATGAGGCGCGGAGCTTCGCTGGCAAAGGCATTCGGCAACCTCATTTTCTCTTCATACCAGTTGCTCATAAACGCATCATTGCCCAATCCACCCGGGGCAACCCATTCGCGATAGGGGTCCAGCGTGCCGTTGATGGGCGCGATGCAGGCCAGTCCCTGGGGATTCTGGATGGCCAGCTGCCACTGCGAGGCGGCGTAGTAGCCCGCGCCCAGGCCGGCCACCTGGCCATCTGACCAGGGCTGGGTGGTAATCCACTGCACCACTTCATAATGATCCTGTTGTTCCTGTCGTCCCATGAACGTGAATTCACCAGTCGATAAGCCGGTGCCGCGCACACTGACCAGCACCACGGCATAGCCCTGACTGACATACCAGGCAATCGGACCCACGGTCGTGGCGGAATCTGCCAGGATGGCGCGGGTGTGGGGGTAGGGGCCTGCGGCATACAGTACCGGGTGGGCGATATTGTCATCGGGCCGAAACACATCGATGGACAGGCGAATGCCGTCACGCATGACGATACTGACATCCTGGGCCATTTGCAGCGGTCCCCAGGTCGAGGCGACGGGCTCAAATACGGGAACAACATCTTCTGCCGGTGTATCGGTGGCGCTGGCGGCGCGAGTATCGGGACACGCTAGGGACAGGCAGGCCATTATCACCAGCAACAGACAGCCGGGCAGTCTGTCACGCATGACATGGACAGGATTGGTGAAAACCACCATGCATTCACTCATGCACTTGCTCATGCACACTTCACCGCAATCTCCGGAATCTTGACTGCCACTGTCCTGGCCGGGCCTGGAAGGAATCACTCGATGCGCAACGCGTTTGCTGTATTGCGCAAGGCTGCCCAGATTATAACCGTATTTCCCGGAGGCTGCCTCTGCACGGGTAAAGATGTATCGCTGCGCAGGCCGTGCATCGATATGTACTTTACATTCTATATTTGTAGGAGTTTTTCCTGACTTGGTGTTTTTGCCCGGCTATGCAGGCAAAACCGGAGTTATCAACTGGTTAGCCCAAATGGCCTGTGTTAGAGTTTCGGGCAGTTTCAGTGACATCTGCGCCTTTTTTTATGGTGCTGAATCAACCGCGTGATTAACGCAATGAACAGCGCGTCCTGAAAGTTGAGTCGGATGTAAAACGACAATCGGGGTGGTTTGCCGATGCAGACAACCCGGTTAACAAAGGAAAGTGAATACGCTATGGCCAGACCAGTAGAGTTTGATAAAGATACCGTTCTTACCAATGCCATGGAGCAGTTCTGGCTGGAAGGGTATGAAGCCAGTTCAGTCCAGAAGCTGCTGGATGCCACCGACATCAATCGCGGCACCCTCTATAACTCGTTCGGCGACAAGGACACCTTCTTCAAGTCCTGTGTGGAAAAGTACAACGATGTCCTGAAAGCCGACATCACGGCCACGCTTGGCAACGACAGGCTGGGCGACTGGAAAGCCATCGAAGCCTATTTTGAAACCGCCATTATCGCAGCGCCCAACAAGCAGCGTGCCCTGGGTTGCCTGCTGGTCAACTCGGTGTGTGAGAGCATCAACTGGGATCGCGACATGCACAAAGTGGTGAAGAATTCATTCGGCATCCTGCGCAAGGCCATGGCTACCCGGGTCAAGGCGCTGGAAAAATCACGCCAGCTCAAACGGGGGTTGAAGGCCGACCAGGCCGTCGAAATTCTCATGAACCTGTACAACGGCCTGCGGGTCAGTGCCCGCAGTGGCAAGGGCCCGAAACAGCTGACGGAACTGGTCAGCTTCACGCTGGGTTCATTGAAAAAATAATGACTATAAATCAGTAAGATAAAGTAAAAAAAGCGGGCATAGGCCCGCTTTTTTTATGGGCATGAATGGCTCTGTAATTGGGCAGTTTCAAGGCCCGGCTTTTCAGTTGTACTGGCTCCTGAAGGTGATATACTCGCTTTTCGCTTGCCGCCACACATGGCATAAAAACAACATGTGGGCGGCCCCTGAGGGGGAGCTTTCACGGTTTCAAAGCAGGCAAAAAGTCAGCCGGTAGCCGTACCAATGCACCACCCATCCCGCCAGTAGTGAGCATTTAGGGGTAATTAATGAAAACAGTAGCCAGTTCCATCAGAAAGAAAAAGGACGAGTCCAATATCGACCTGACACCCATGCTTGATGTGGTGTTCATTCTTCTGATTTTCTTTGTGGTCACGGCCTCCTTCCTGAAGGAAAACGCCATGGATATTGAGGGCCAGGATCCGAACAACAATCCGCCGCCGCCTTCCAGCGACACTCCCCAGAACGTGCTGATTCAGATCGACTCGCGCAACCAGATTTTCTTCAACCAGGAACGTGTTGATATTTCTGCCGTCCGCGCCCGTGTCGCATCAGCCAGGGCTGAAAACCCCAGCGCCTCTGTCATCATTCGCCCGGACAAGCAGTCCAGTGCCGACATTCTGGTCAGATCCATGAATGCGGCCCGTGAGGCAGGTGTATCCACCATCTCTGTCATGGAGTAATGGTCTGGTCAGGGCACGGCATGCCTGACATCAAGCAAGTTTTCGCAGCCCGGGTATATCCCGGGCTGTTTGTTTCACCAGCGACTGTTTTGAACCGCCTGACTCATTAACCAACAAACTGAGCGAGGTCTGTTATGAATCTGGTCATCCTGATCATTGTTCTGGCCCTGATCGAATACATGGTCATTTCCTTCCGCACGGGTATGGCCCGCGTCAGGTACGGTGTCAAGGCACCTGCCGTCTCCGGGCATCACATGTTTGAACGTTATTTCCGGGTCCAGCAGAATACGCTGGAACAGATCATCGTGTTCATTCCTGCGCTGCTGTGTTTTTCCTGGACCGCCGAGAATATTGGTTGGCCCGGTTACTACATCGCCGCCGGCCTCGGCGTGATCTGGCTGATCGGGCGCTCCATTTATTTCATCAGCTATGTGCGTGATCCGGATTCCCGCATGATGGGCTTCCTGATGACGATGGCCCCCACAGCCCTGATGCTGCTGGGCACACTCATCTGCATTCTGATGGCACTGGTCTGACGACATGCAAAGCCGCTGGAACGACAACGACGCTGCGCAGCACAGCCATGATGACCTGGCCCTGCGCGTATACACCTCACGCCTGCTGGGCCAGGATGATGATCTTGTGCTGCACGGCGGTGGCAACACCTCGGTCAAGGGCACCTCGACCGACATCTTCGGCAATCGCCGCGACACCCTGTTCGTCAAGGGCTCCGGCTGGGACCTGAAAACCATCGAGGCACCGGGCTATGCGCCCTGTGATCTGGGTTACCTGCAGCAACTGGCGGCACTGGAGACCCTGTCCGACAGCGAAATGATGCGCCAGCTACGGCTGTCACTGCTCGATCCCGCGGCGCCCACACCCTCCGTGGAAGCCATCCTGCATGCCATCATTCCCAGCAAGTTTGTTGACCATACCCACACGGACGCCGTGGTGGGGGTCAGCAATACCCCCGATGGCGAGCAGCATCTGCAGCAGCTGTTCGGGGACGAGGTCCTCATCCTGCCCTACATCATGCCGGGCTTTGTGCTGGCGCGGCAGGTTTACGAGCACACCCGCAATGTGGACTGGCGCCAGCTGAAAGGCATCTTCCTCATGCATCACGGGCTGTTCACGTTCCATGATGATGCGCGAATCAGCTACGAAAACATGATTGCCCTGGTCAGTCGGGTGGAAGATTTCCTGACAAGCAAAAACCTGTTTGAACAGCAGGCAACCGGGACTTTTGTGCCCAATGCTGATGACCTGTTGCAGCTGGCTGCCATGCGCAGGCAGGTCAGCGACCTGGCCGGGCGCGCCATGCTGGCCGGTGTCGATACCAGTGACCAGGCAGCGGGTTTCGCCAGCCTGCCCAACGTGGTCGGCATGGCCACACGCGGCCCCATTACTCCCGACCACACGATCCACACCAAGCTGGTACCGGCGATTCTTGGCACCGATCCGGTGGCCGACATCAGCCTGTATGCCCGCGAATACCGCGAATACTTTGCCCGTCGTGATGACGGCAGCCTGACCTGCCTGGACCCGGCGCCGCGCTTCGCCGTGTGGCAGGGCAAGTCCCTGGTCAGCTTTGGACCAAACGTGAAACGCCTGCAGGTGGTGCGCGATATCAGCCGCCACACCATCAAGGCCATACAGTGGGGCGAAGGGCTCGGTGGCTGGCGCGCGCTGCCGGAGCAGGATCTGTTTGAGGTTGAATACTGGGAACTGGAACAGGCCAAACTGAAAAAGGCCGGCACACCGCCACCCATGGAAGGCAAGGTGGCGCTGGTCACCGGTGCTGCATCAGGTATCGGCAAGGCCTGTGTGGAAGAACTGCTCAGGGCCGGTGCCTGCGTGCTGGCGCTGGATATCGATGACGCGGTGTCCACCCTGTTTGCCGGTGCCCAGGTGCTGGGCATCACCTGCGATGTCACCGATGCCAATGCCGTCTCAGCGGCGGCGGCGCAAGCGGTCACCACCTTCGGCGGACTCGATATCGTGATCAGCAATGCCGGCACCTTTACACCCAGCAGTACGCTGGCGGAGATGAAGGACAGTGACTGGCAGAGTAGTCTGGCCCTGAACATGACCTCACATATGACGCTGCTGCGCACCACCATTCCGTTCCTAAAGCAGGGCATTGATCCTGCCGTCGTTATGATTGCCTCGAAGAATGTGCCGGCACCGGGACCAGGAGCAGGGGCCTATTCTGCAGCCAAGGCCGGACTGACCCAGCTGGCCCGTGTGGCGGCCCTGGAACTGGGCGGTGATGGGATACGCGTCAACGTCCTGCACCCCAATGCCGTGTTCGACACCGGCGTCTGGGACGAGGACACGCTGCAACAGCGCGCTGCCCACTACCGCCTGTCGGTGGAGGACTACAAGCAGAACAATGTCCTGCGCAAGGAAGTCACCAGTAGTGACGTGGCCCGCTTGGCCTGCCTGTTTGCCGGCCCCGATACCGCCTGCACGACCGGTGCCCAGGTCCCCGTCGATGGCGGCAACGACCGCGTTATTTAGCACTTGGATGTAGGTTGGGATAGGCGCGCTGCCGCGTTTGTCGACAACAAGAACGAGGAAGGGATACAGGGAGTAAAGGAGGAAGGGGCGTATTGCCAAGACGGCCAGATCTGCGTTGTGTATCCAGGCTTACTGACAGTTGAAACCGAGACCTCATCTCAAAGGTTTACTTGCCGCCCCTTCCTCCTTGACTCCCTTTCTCCCTTCATCGACCCAAAAAATCACGGCATGCTGACGGCCGAAAATATTTAAAAAAAGATGAAAGTCCAAAACCGCCATTTCCGCACCATCTGGTTCGATGAATCCGACGGCTCCGTCAAGGTCATTGACCAGACCCGCCTGCCGCATTTCTTTGACATCATCACGCTGCATACCCTGGCCGATGCCTGTCATGCCATTCGGCATATGCAGGTGCGCGGTGCACCGCTGATCGGGGCCACGGCCGCCTATGGCATGTACCTGGCATTGCGTGAAGGCCATACCGATCCGGCGCTGGCGGCGACACAACTGGCGGCAACGCGGCCGACTGCCGTGAACCTGCAGTGGGCGCTGTCCCGAGTGCTGGATGGCACTGCGGGTGAAGCAACGGTGACAGCGCAGACGGATAAAGCGCTGGCCATTGCGCACGCGATCAGCGAAGAAGACGTTGCGCACTGCACGGCCATTGGTCAGCACGGCGTTGCGCTGATCAGGCAGCTCGCGGGAGCTGCTAACCGGCCGGTCAATATCCTGACCCACTGCAATGCCGGCTGGTTGGCCACCGTAGATCGGGGTACAGCGCTGGCGCCGGTGTACCAGGCCTGGGAAGAGGGCATATCGCTGCATGTGTGGGTTGATGAAACCCGTCCGCGCAACCAGGGCGCCAGTCTGACCGCGTGGGAATTGCTGCAGGAAGGCATTCCGCACACCGTGATCAGCGACAACACCGGGGGACACCTGATGCAGGCCGGTCGGGTAGACCTGTGCCTGGTCGGCAGTGACCGCACCACCTGGCGCGGCAATGTCTGCAACAAGATCGGCACCTACCTGAAAGCCCTGGCCGCCCACGACAACCAGGTGCCGTTTTACGCCGCCGTGCCGGTCTCCAGTATCGACTGGGACTCCGATGAAATTCCCATCGAGGAACGCGATGGCGGAGAAATCGCGGCGATTCAGGGTCTAAATGCGCAGGGAAAGCTTGATACCGTAAAATTACTGCCTGAGGGCAGTGCAGCGCTGAACGTAGCTTTTGATATCACCCCCTCACGTCTGGTCACTGGCTTGATCACCGAGCACGGTGTCTTCGACGCCGATGAAGCCGGGTTGGCTGCGCTGAAAGCCAAGCTTTTCTAAAAGCAGGGGCAAGAGGCAAGAGGTCAGAGGTGAGAGGTGAGTACTTTTGCTGCGGTAGGCATCAGGTAGCAGGGGGTTCACTTAAACATACAGGAAGGGCTTAAGCCGCGAATGGGACTTAATAGAAATTGAACGACATCACGGACACAGGAGGAAAACCTGTCTCCGTAAGCCCAAAACCATTTACCATGAAACCACAATGACCACTATTCCAGAAAAGCTCAATACCATGGCGAAAATATCCCTCCTTGCTTCTTGCCTCTTGTCTCTTGCCACTCTTTCTTTCCCGACCCTGGCCGCCGATGAACCGTTCAAGGTCTACGGCTACGAAATTGTGAAAACCTACCCCCACGATGACAACGCCTTCACCCAGGGGTTGGTGATTGATGGCGGCAAGCTCTACGAGAGCACCGGGCGTAACGGCCAGTCCGGTATTCGCCTGGTCGACCTGGAAAGTGGCGATCTTTTGGAACGCAAAAACCTGGCGAGCCGGTTTTTCGGTGAAGGGATCACCATTCTCAATGACAAGATCTACCAGCTCACCTGGCAGGCCCAGCTCGGGTTTGTCTACGACCTGGACACCTTCGTGCAGGAAAAATCCTTTTACGTGCCCGGGGAAGGCTGGGGCATTACCGATGATGGTGAACAGCTCATCATGAGTGATGGCACTCCCGAACTGCGCTTTCTCGACCCGGAGACGTTGCAGGAAACTCATCGTGTCCAGGTCACCGCCAATGGCACCCCGATCACCTACCTGAACGAGCTGGAATACATCAACGGCGAAGTCTGGGCCAATGTCTGGTACCAGGACATCATCGTGCGCATCGATCCGGCAACCGGCAATGTCACCGGCGTGGTCAACCTGATGGGCCTGCACCCGGAGCGCCGCACCCGCGATGAAGTGCTCAACGGCATCGCCTGGGATGAAGCGACCGGCAAGATTTACGTGACCGGCAAGCTGTGGTCCGCCCTGTACGAGATCACCGTGACCGAATGAGCTGGCTGCAAAAGCACATTACCCTGCGCCCGTACCCCCGCGGCTTTCATCTGGTCACCCGCGAACTGCTCGACCAGCTGCCGGAAATGGCCAGTTACCGAACCGGCCGCGCCCATTTCTTCCTGCAACACACTTCCGCCTCACTCAGCATCAACGAAAACGCCGATGCCACCGTGCGCCAGGACCTCGAACAGCACCTGAACGTGCTGGCCCCGGAAGACGCGCCGCATTACGTCCACACCTACGAAGGCCCGGATGACATGCCTGCCCATATCAAGTCCGCCCTGGTGGGCTGCGAAGTCACTGTCCCGGTCAGCCAGGGTCGCCTTGCCCTGGGGACGTGGCAGGGCATTTACCTGGGCGAGCATCGTGATCATGGCGGGCCGCGCTCAGTGGTGGTGACCCTAGACGGGGAGACGGACATCTGATGCGCACTAGGCTCATCATCATGGCTGTGCTGGTGCTGTCGCTGGCAGCCTGCAACACGGTCTATTTCTACGGCCAGGCGGTCACCGGTCAGCTCAATATCCTAATGCGCCGCGAAAATATCGAGAAACTGCTCGACGATCCGGAAACCGATCCTGTGCTGCGAGAACAACTGAACACCATTCTGGATATCCGCACCTTTGCCGAAGCCGAGATGGCCCTGCCCGTGGAAGACAACTTCGCCACCTATGCCGATGTTGGCCGACCCTACGTGGTCTGGAACGTGTTTGCCGCTCACGAGTTTTCCCTGGACCGCAAGAACTGGTGCTATCCCATTGCCGGCTGTGTCAGCTATCGCGGTTATTTTTCGGAAGACGCGGCGCGCAAGTATGCGGCTGAACTGGCTGAAGACGGCTTCGATGTCTGGGTCGGGGGTGTTGCGGCCTATTCCACGCTGGGCTGGTTTGCCGACTCGGTCCTCAATACGGTCATCAACCGCGACGATTACCGGCTGGCGGCGCTGCTGTTTCATGAACTGGCGCACCAGGTGGTCTATGTGCCCGGCGATACCCAGTTCAATGAGAGCTTTGCCACGGCCGTGGAAATGGAAGGCCTGAAGCGCTGGCTGTCCCGCAGTCGCGATGTCGGCGAGGTGGATGCCGTGGTGGCCAATGCCACGCGTGAAAAGGCCTACCGGGAGCAGTTTGTGGCCCTGGTGCAGTCCTACCTGCCCAGGCTAAACACCCTCTATGACAGTGGTATGCCGGAAGCCGATATGCGCCGGGAAAAGGCCGCCCTGTTTGATACCATGCGCCAGGACTATGCCGTCATGAAAGCAGACTGGCAGGGCTACAACGCCTACGATGCCTGGTTTGCCGACGAGATCAACAACGCCAAGATCAACACCATCGGCACCTACTTCAATCACGTGCCGGCCTTTGATGCGCTACTGGTGGAAAGTGGTGGTGACCTGCCCACCTTTTACACGCGTGTTGCCGAGCTGGGCACCATGTCCCGGGAAGACCGCCACGCCCGGCTGGAGAGCCTGGGCATGGCCGACTGAAGCCGCGGCTGTTGGTGCCGGCTGTGCTAGAATTCGCGACCATAACGTTATTACAAGAAATGCCAGGGAAATCCTTATGATCATCAAGCCCCGTGTCCGCGGTTTCATGTGTATCACCACCCATCCGGTCGGCTGTGAAGCCAACGTCAAACGCCAGATCGAGTACGTCAGGGATCATGGCGCCGTCGAAGGCGGTCCGAAGAAAGTCCTCGTGATCGGTGCGTCTACCGGCTATGGCCTGGCCTCACGTATCACCGCGGCCTTTGGCAGCGGCGCTGCTACCCTGGGCGTGTTCTTTGAAAAGGAAGGCTCCGAGAGCAAACCCGGTTCGGCCGGCTGGTACAACTCGGCGGCGTTCCACAAGTTTGCCGAGGAAGAGGGCCTGTACGCCAAGAGCATCAACGGCGATGCCTTTTCCGACGAGATTAAGCAGAAGACCATCGACACCATCAAGGCCGACTTGGGCCAGGTGGACCTGGTGGTGTATTCGCTGGCATCCCCGCGCCGCACGCACCCGAAAACCGGTGAGGTGCACAACTCCACCCTGAAACCCATCGGCAAGGACATCACCATGCGCGGCATCAACACCGATAAGGTGCAGATCCAGCAAATGTCCGTGCCCGCGGCTACCGATGAGGAAATTGCCAACACCGTCGCCGTCATGGGCGGCGAAGACTGGCAGATGTGGATCGATGCCCTCAAAGCCGCCGGCGTGCTGGCCGAAGGCTGCAAGACCACCGCCTACACCTATCTGGGCGCCGAGCTGACCTGGGACATTTACTGGAACGGCACCATTGGTGCTGCCAAGAAAGACCTGGACCAGAAGGCCGCCGCCATCAACAAATCCCTGGCTGATCTGGGCGGTGAAGGCCGTGTGTCTGTTCTGAAAGCCGTGGTGACCCAGGCCTCTTCGGCCATTCCCATCATGCCGCTGTACCTGTCCTTGCTGTTCAAGGTAATGAAAGAGAAGGGCACCCATGAGGGCTGTATCGAGCAGGTGGACCTGTTGTTTCGTGAGAGTCTCTATGGCG
>Ga0255757_10004237_pt1 | contig 12990 bp, 9 predicted proteins | sample 071ome_27_FD_179957 | JGI IMG/M metagenome (GOLD analysis project Ga0255757, IMG submission 179957) | Coastal salt marsh microbial communities from the Groves Creek Marsh, Skidaway Island, Georgia - 071409AT metaG (version 2) | ecosystem: Environmental > Aquatic > Marine > Intertidal zone > Salt...
TAGCAGTAGCACCAGCACCGGCGGCACCGCATCGTTAGAAATCGCGCCCCGCGCGCGACAGACAGACACACAGACAGACAACACAGACAGACACACAGACAGACGCACACGCGGGTGACTTGTGCAAAAAAAAACCCAAACCTCACTGTTCGCACATACACACACCTCTCCGCATCGAAAAAGCGACCCGCGGGTCCGATTTGGAAAACCTCCATGGGTCCCCGATCCTCGAGTCGTGACTCGTCAAAAAAGCGTACCCGCGATCGAACGTCCTCGACAGGGCCCCTGCCTCGTCGCCGACGTCACAACACACCTCGCACACGCACGACGATGTCTTTCACCGTTTCTGCCACCGCCGCTCGCGCCGTCGCCTCCCCGGCGTTCGTCTCCAAGGCTTCCTCCAAGGTTCGTTTCGTTTCGTTTCGTGTTTTTTTGGCGTCGTCGTCGGTCTTCTCTCGCGGGAACCGCGGACCGTCGTGATGGCGCGGGCGCTCGACGCCGCCGGCTAGGGCTGCTCGCGACGGCGTCCGAGTCCCGTCGCCGGGACGTCCCCGGTGGATGGACCGACGAAGGGACGCGCGGAGCGACGCGCGGATGGATTAAAAATAGTAGCGCGCGTCGCGCGCGTCGTCGATGCGTCGCGTCGTTCGGTGCGCGCGACGCGCGCGTCGTGATGATGGATGGCTGGGCGCATCCGTCCGTCCGTCTGGGCGCCGACACGACGATGGAGCGACATCGGAGACTAACCCTGCGTGAACTCGCGCGATCAGCAGAAGTCCGTCGCCCGCCCGACCCAAGCGGCGCGCACTTCCGTCGTCCTCGCCTCCGCGAAGACGGACGCCATCATCGAAGAGATGAAGACGCTCACGGTACGTTCGTTTCACGCGTCGCGCGCGCAAACCAAACCCTCTTCGCGTGGGATAAGAGGGGTGTGACGTCGAAATGCGCGCGAATCGACCGTCGAGGACGGCGTTCGACGACCGCGGACGGGGATTTCGAGGGATGTAAACCGACGGGGGTGATTTAGACGCGGCGAGTTTCGTCGCGAGAGGACCGTCTGGACGTCGCGAGAGGCGCGAGAGGGGCGCGAGAGGGGTGTGTCTCCGCGTTCAGGGTTTTCCCACCAGAGAGAGCGCGCGGGGCGAAACGAGTCGCGTCGGGGAACGACTCTGGATGCGCGAACGCGCGGGATTTTCGATTACATCGCTGGATCGTGTGACTGACGCGTCTCGTTTTCTCTTTCGTTTTCGTCCGCGCGCGCAGCTCCTCGAAGCGTCCGAGCTCGTCTCTCAAATCGAAGAAGTGTTCGGCGTCGACGCCTCCGCCCCGGCGGGCGGCATGGTCATGGCTGCCGGTCCGGCTGCCGGCGGCGAAGCTGCCGAAGAAAAGACTGAGTTCGACCTCGTCATTGATGCCGTCGATGCCGACAAGCGCATCGCCATCATTAAGGTTGTGCGCGGTCTCACCGACTTGGGCTTGAAGGAGGCGAAGGATGCGGTCACGAACGTTCCGTTCACCATCCTCGCCGGCAAGACCAAGGGTGAAGTCGAAGAAGCGAAGAAGGCTTTGGAAGAAGGCGGCGCCAAGTGCTCCATCAAGTAAATTCAGACTTCGTACCACTCCAATTCTTTACAAATGAGAAGAAGGAGCCGCGTTAGTCTGCGTTAGCACTTTTGAGAGAAGCACCGTAGGTAGAGGGCCCTTTGTTTGCTATATGAACCCACATTATTACTCACAGCGTCGCGTCTTTCTACTACTACTAATCGCGCCACGCGAGTCTTTGGTCGTTGGATCACGCCTCATCCGCGTCTTCGAGCTCGTACCGGAGCTCCTCCACCGCATCATTAATTTGCGAGCACGCGCCTTCGAGCGCCTGCGTCGCCTCAGCCACGGCGTTGACGTACTCGTCCTCAGTCGGTTCGGGCGCTCCGCCTTCTCGAGCGCACGCGCAACCGATGGGGCATTCCACCACCTGGCCATTTTCGTCCACCGTGCGCGCCCAACTGGGATGTGGGATCGATGACCCGACGACGTTTTCTCCGCCCGCGACTCCGTTCACCGCGCCCGTCCCGTCCGCCTCGCGTTGCCACGTCCACTCCCGCTTGGCGGCGGCGAGCTTGAGCACCTGCAGAGCGCACGTCATCTCCAATCGAACTCGCTCGTTTTGCTGGACGATTCGTATGAGCGTCGCCGCGTCGGCGCGCTCGGCAATCTTTAGACCTTCCTCGATGGATAAAATCTGCGTGACGCGTCGTCAGTCGACATTCTTCTCGTGCGCGCGAGTCGTAGTCGTAGTCGCACCTTTTCGCTGAGCTCCTTCATCTCACCCGTCACCTCCGTCGTGACGCCCACGAACGCGCTCTCCGACATTTCGCCTCTCAAAGTCGACGCGTATCGCGCGTTCCATCGCTCGTACGCTCCGGATCTCGCCGCGTGCGCATTGAAAAAGTCGCGCAAGAGCGTCGCAACCGAACCACTCGCCGGTTCAATCGGGAGCGTCATCTTACGTCCCGTCGCCGTCATCGGCGCCGCCGTCGACGCGTTCGAAGGCGTGTTCGCGGGCACATCGTTCGCTGTCTCACCGTCGCGCATCGCCGCTCGGTGCGGGATCGACTCGGGTCGTTCGTCGCGCCTCGCTGTGAGGGTCGTTCGACCACGACTCGATGACGAACTCAATCGTCGTCCTCACAACGCCGCGCGTCGTCGACACATGGTCGCGTCGGCCCCGTCGAGCGACGACGACGACGGCGGCGATGTCGATGTCGCCGTCGTCGATCCCGACGGCGCCGCGTTCGCGTCCATGTCGGACGAATCCATCAACGCGTCGCTCGCGCCATCCATTTACGCGCTGACTCGAGCGCTCAAGCGCGCGTCTCTCGGTGTGTTTCACTGCGTGCACTCCGTCGCGATGGACGCCGCGTTCGTCGCCGAGCAGAGAAGACGGTTTAAGAGCGTTCCGATGTTTGCAAACCTTCGAGCCGGGGCGTGGTACGTCGATGAGGACGTGCGGGAGTGTTACTTTAAGAGCACCGACGGACACTTTGGAAACTGGCAATTCTCGGCAACGCGGTTGAACGCACACGTGGCGAGAGAAGCGGCGCGAGCTGGCGGGTGCGTGATCGTGGACGCGACGAGGAGCTCGGTGAAACGGTTTCCAGACGCTCTGGCGAAGACGATACCGATATGGGCGGACACGTGGAATCGGGCACGCGAAGCGGCGCTGACGAAGAGAGACGGGCGAGAAACGGATTGGTTGCGAACGTCTTCGGCGGCGAACGGGCCGCATTTGCCGGATTGGATTAGTGCGAATGAGCAAAATAGTATTCGCGCGAAGATTGGGGAGTACGCGTCTGCGTTCAACGCGCTCGATGTCGACGCGCTGGAAGCTACGGAGAGTCTCGCCAAGCCGTTTCGATGCGTTTGGATCAGTCAAGCCGAGTGCGGGTTGGAGTTCGAGCTGAAAGACGCCGAGAGGGATGGGTACACACCAATCATTCTCGTCACCGCGAGTGCACCCTTGCACTGGCGCGGTGAGCGGCGAGCGAGCGCCAACGGGACGAGTTTCGCGTACATTCCTGGAGCGGGCGACGACGAGGAGTCTTGGGCTGGTGGCCTCACGCCGGCAATGTTTCGCACGCACAAGGATGCGCTCCTGGATGCGTGTGAACGTGATATTGGGTCGACGATCGCCCGCATAGTCGAAGGTCGCGTGGACGCTCCTCGAAAATTGGATCCTCGGGCTCGCTTTGCGGCGAAGGGTTGTGAAGTGGACGCCGAAGTCGCAGAACGGATTAGTCAACAGTCTGGCTACATTCGTGAGGGCGCGACTCGCCGATTAGCGGCAGAGTGTGGATTGGGCGAGTGTTTGATCGCCTCATCGGCGGTCTACGATAGACAAGATGTCGCAGAAGTAGCAGACTCATTTTTACATGTGGGCGAGCTTAAAGCGCCGAGCGCCGCGACGCTGCGCTCATTCATGCACGCCCGAGCGCAAAAGGTCAAATTGGATCGATCTGGCTTGACGAAGATTTTCCCAAATGCGATCAAGTTTGCGTCCGAAGCGGTTCGGAACGGTGAAAGACTTTGTATAACGTGCGATGACGGAGTAGACCATTCCGTTGCCGTTGCCGTGGCAGCCTCCATGAAGCTCACTTGCGAGGATCCAACAACCGCGACGAAGGATGACGTTCGAAGACGCTTGGCCCTCGTTTCACAATCGCATCCAGACGCACGACCGACGAGAGGTTCGCTTAAGCAAGTGTACAATTACTTGATTGGAGAGTCGCTCGGCAACGACGCCGACGACCCAGAGACCCGGAGAACGACATAGGTAGATTAGCTAGAAGTTATTGACTACAATAGATTTTTTAGACGCAAAGCCTGTACGTGACGTACCGTCCCGCGGTTTCGCTAGGTCTGATAATACGGACAACTTGCCCCCGACGCATACCGTAGTACCGAGCAACGGGGTCGTGCATCTGAATGCGCGGCAACTGCGTGTCCTTCACCTTGTAACGATCGAGAAGCGTCTTCTTTTGCTCATCGCTCAACAAAATGTGTTCTGGCACCAGCACGTGATCGACAATGTTCACCAACAGTTCCGTCTCTTGAAACTGCTCAATGTAAAACTTTTGCGTCTGGCACTCGAGCAGAGACTGTTTCGCAAACGGTGTCAACGATGCTTGCACGACAATAATAGCCCGGTACACGTTCTCCTCCTTCATCCGTTTAGCGTAATCCTTAATCGTCTTCACCCCCACCTTTTCTTCCTCTGGAAAGAAGACGAAAATATTCTCAGACGGATCGTCGCGCTTCGGCGCCATGATCGTCAGCGAATCCCGTTTGGGCTCGTCGCCGAAATCCTCCGTGAACGAATCCATATCGCGTTCCAGTTCCTTCGCCGACACGAGATACCCTCGCGCGTTGAGCATCTTGTGCACCGTCTTTCGCACCCGGAACAGCTTCGTTCGCTTATCGTTCGACATTTCGTTCCGTCAACTACTAATAACTCCCGCTCGCCGGCGCAGTGAATCCAATCCCTCGTCGCCCTCTGTGCACAGATCGAGGACTCGTTCGTCGAGCGTTGAGCGTCGTCCGTCCGGGGTTCGTTCGCGTCGAAACACTCGGCGTTCGATGCGTCGAATCAAGTCGTCGTCGCGAGTCGCGCGCGATCGTCGAGGCGGGGTGTGAGGGTACCCGCGCGCGGTCGCCTTTGCAGTTTCCATTCAAAGTTTTCGTCGTTTCGGCGGCGGGAGGGGGTGGGGTGGGAATGACGGTTCGTGAATCAAAAGATTGGAGACTTTGTGATTGCATGCGTTCGCCTAGAGCGCGCTCAAGCCGGCGAGCGTTGGAATTTCAGTCTCGATCGCCCCCGATTCGCCGCGACGATCGAGCTCGAGGTTTGCTAAGCGTTCGAAAGCCTCCAAGGCTCGGGTTTTGGAATCGGCGGCGGCGGCGAGGGCGTAAGACGCGGCGACACGGACGTCTTCGTCGACGTCGGAGCGATGCTTGTACGCGGCTCGCTCGATGAAGTTTTCGAGCGCGGTGGCGAGGGCCGACTCGTCGGCGTAGGAGACGGCGGTGGGAATTTCCTGGAGAGACGTCGCGACGAGCGCGCCGGCGACGAGGACGGATCGACGGAGATGTGGGTGCTCGGAATCGGCCAACGCGGGGGCGGATGCGAATTCGAGGATGGAACGGCAAATGATCGGACCATCGACTGCGTTTCTCGCGTACGTCGCGCTCTGACCGAGCGTGTACAAGATTTGTCCCATGACTGTGGCGTCCAATCCGTCCATGGTGTACCCGGATGCGGATTGGCGCTCGAGCCTTCGTGCGGCGGCGCGCAAGAGAGGAGAGACGAAACACTCGCCTATGAGATGGCTCCTCGTGACGATAGATTTTTCACCCATCGCGCGCTTTTCCATGGACTTTGGCGCAAAGATGCGCTCTTGGCCGATTTTACGTACTGACTGCGTTGATACGTCGGCGTTCTCCGAGTTATTTAAGCGTTTTGATCCGGCAGAAGAAGACGCGAGCCGCCGCATAGCCTCGTCGAGAGAGCTGAGAGTGTCCATGACGAGAGATGCGTCGCATTTATCCGATAAAGCGTGCTCGATCGTTGGTGGTCCTGCTAGACCAGGCGCTACGGTCAACACGGATGCGAGGCCTTCGCGGCGCGCGCGGTTGAGAGGATCAGTATCCGGCGTCGGCGGTTGCGCGTGGAGAACGGCGATGGCCAGGTCGGAAGCGCAAGACGCCAACTCGTCCGGTTGATGCGAAACCATTTCAGCAACGGCGTGCGCCGCACCCTCTGCCGCATCTGCTAGATCAATATCCGTCTTTCTCGTGGACGCATCTCCCGATCGAACTTGACGCAAAGCAGAGATGCACGCCTTGAGCGTGCGAGGCTTGGGCAACGACGCCAAGCGCGCCGCAGTCACACTCGCAGGATCGCCTTGACGCAAAGATAGGTCGTCATCGCTATCCATGTCGTACGGTACGAGCTCTTCGTCAGACGTGTCGTCGTCATCGCTATCTGATTCCTCGTCATCACTCATGCGTTGTCGCGCGGCCCACACGTCGACGACTTCATCTGGATCTTCAACTTGGGTGATTACGAATTCCGCTGACACTTTGGGCTCTTCGGCGACCACACGTACCTCTAACATTTCATTCACCTCTTCGACAGTCACGGCGTCTTTGACGAGATCTTGCGCGTCGTTTTCCCAATCCTCTTCGTCGGCGGACGATTCGGCGTCTTCGCCTTCCATGAGGCGAAATGGCTTACTCTGATCAAGTTTGAGCGATAAAGCGAGGCCGACTCTGTGCGCGTGCCGACGGTGACGCACGAGCGGTGAGTCCAATCGTGCTTGTACGCCATTGAGTATCAGCTTGGTCGGATTACCTCGCATTGCCTCCCATTCTTTGTTTGCCAAAGTCGACATGACGGCACAAACGCTCGCCGTTGCATGTCTTTGCAGTTCAACCGACGCGCCACGAACGAAATCTGGCGTCGACCACGCTTCCAGTAGCGCCATTATGTTTGCGTCTCGCATTCGTTTGACCTCTTCCTCGTAACTGGCTCTCCAGGGCGGTCTGATGATTGTTAACCTCAGAAGCGCTGGGAGAACAGCTCGCGGCACTCCTTTTCGCAGCAAGAGTGTCTCACACAGCGCGATGCGCGTGACTTCACAATCCCAGTATCTATCGCGCAACAAAACACGCATTACTAAATCTAAAGTTCGCCAGCTATACTGTACAGCGCGTTCAGCCTTCCCGCATTCTATGAACAGCGTCTCAATCCAACGAGACGCCCCGTGTGTATCCTTAGCTGAAGACATCATCCGCGTCGCCCACGAGAGAGAGTCGGGCAGTTTACCATCGACAATGATGCTCATCACGATATCCGCGTCTAGTTCGCGGATTCGTTCGGCCAAGAGGCTCAAAGTTTGAGACGCCACTTGGTCCGCGGCACCTCTGCGACACATTCTTGTGAGCATCTCCGCCGCTCGTTCGGGAGCCACAAGAGCAGCCTCGAGAGCTTGTCGAGCAATTTCTGCATCATACTCAGCCGTCGTGTGATAAATTGGCACTTTGAATCGGCTACCCAACCTCGAAAACGCCGACATGACGCTAACCAACGTTTGCCGCACCTCCTCCTCCTCTCTTCCTCTCGCCTGCCAGCGTATCATGTCCCTCACGGCGTTCGCTCGAACGAGGTTGACGTAGTACGCCAACGCGCTCGTGACGACGTGATCGTCATCGCGCTGTCGCCCCTCGGCGCTCGGGCCCATGCTCGCCGTGTCCAACGCTGACACGCACGCTTGAACCGCGCCAACGAGCGTGGCGCCTCTCAGAGCCTTGGCATCGAACCAAGAGTCGACGAGACGCGTCCGATCGCTCGCGGTAAGGCTCTCGTACCATCGCCCTCGCGTGTCGCGCAGCACGCACGCGCACAGGTCACCCACGTCTCTAGATGTCGTCGAACACGCATCCAAAGAATCTTCTCGAGAAATGTCACTCAGCGGTACGCTCCGTCGCGCTCGTTCCAGCGCCTCGATCGCCTCCGAGCGCGTCGACGCGTTCACGACATCGTCTATGATTGTTCGGATGTCGTCCACCGGTGACATCGCCGCGCTCGTTCGGGCGCCCAGCGCGATGTGACGATGTGTCGCACTTCACTTTTCGCCTCTCTCGACGGCATCGACGCGCCCGCGAGCTCAACATGGGCAAGGAGAAGAAGGAGAAGAAGGAAAAGAAGGAGAAAAAGGAGAAGAAGGAGAAGAAGGAGAAGCGCGACGCTCTCGCGACGGATGAGGATGGCGGGCGCTCGAAAAAGTCGAAAAGGGACGATTCTCTAACGACTGGCGGCGGCTCTGAAAACGACGCCAACGGCGGCGATGACTGGGACGCTGGGTCCAAGGGAGGGAAGAAATCGAGCGATGGAAAACCAGAGCCGCCGGCACCGGGGACGTTCCCCACATCGTCGACGCACGTGTACATGGGTAACCTCGCGTGGACCATTGACGAAAACGCGCTCGGAGAGGCGTTCGCCGACTGCGGAGAGATTGTCGACGTGAAGTGGTTCGAAGAGAAGGCGACGGGTAAGTTTCTCGGCGCCGGAGTGGTCGAGTTCAAAACACCCGAGGCGGCGGCCGCGGCGGTCGCCGCTAGCGGACGCGTGGTGCACAAAAGAGAGACGCCCGTCAGGTTTTGGGAAAAGCGCGGCAACACCGCGGAGGAGCGAGCGGAGGCTAAAAAGAAGGAAGGAGCCAAGGGACCGGAAATCAAGCCCATGGGAGCAAAGCCGGCGGGATGTTACACGCTTTTCATGGGCAACCTAAACTTTCAGATCGACGACGACGCCATTTGGAAGTTTTTCAAGGATGGCGCCGGCGTCGAGCCGACGACGGTGCGTTGGTTGACCAACAAGGACACTGGAGAGTTTCGCGGCGTAGGGTTCGCCGATTTCGCCGACGACGCGTCGCTCGACGCCGCGGCGGCGATGAACGGCAAGAGCTGTATGGGCAGGCCGATTCGTTTGGATTGGCAAGCGCCGAGTAGTCGTTAGGCAATGGTAACAAGCGCGAGTCTCGTCTCGTTTCTTTTCTTTGTGTAACTGTAATTCCCGCCGCGGTAACGATCCAGACGTCATTCCCCGCCTCGAGCGTCGAGCGTCGCGCGTCGAGCGAGAGACTTTTAGACAGAATTTGATTTACATCGCTGCGATTTTACAAAGTTTCATTAATCACTAGTTGAAGTTGCTATTGTAAGTCTTCAGCTCCCGCCGCGTACGCCTTATCGTGCGGACAGCTCGGTATCGGTAGCGGTAAGAAAGGGAACGGGGCGTAAGAAGTTTCGCTTAGAGCGGGACCGAGGGCACGCGATCGCATTTGCCTCAATCTCTCGCGCTCGGGAGACCAGTCAGCTCCGGCAGCAAAAGGAACGCAGTGCCAGGGAAACGAAACGCTCACCCGTCTCAGCGACTCGTATTCGTCGATCGACTGATCCCTAGGAACTCTGTGCAAGCACGCGAGAACTTGAAACGCGGGCAAGTAGAGCAGAGATCCGAAGAACATGCGCCTGGCTGCCGGGAAGGATGGCTTGGCGTAAAAAGCCGCCGCCGTTGCGACGAGCGGCGCGCCTAGAGCGAGTGTCTCGTACGCGAACGGCGATGTCGTGACCCCCAAAGCGCTCGCGACGACGCCTAGCGGTAAGAGTGCCACCGCATTTCTCAACGCCACCGCTGCGACGCGTCTTCCCGTCTTATCGTACATCGGATGCGACAACATCCTGTAGCCCCCGTTGAAGTAATCATCCTTGCCCATGTACGCTAAAGCCATAAAGTGCGGCATTTGCCACAGATACAGCGCCGAAGCCAATACGTACGCCCCTGGATCGAGTCTCCCCTCTTCGTTCGCCGCGGCCCAACCCATTAGAGGTGGTATTGCCCCCACCACCGCCCCGACCCACGTGTTGAGAAAGTGCACGCGTTTCAGCGCCGTGTACGCGCCCGCATACAACGCGATGTTCCCAGCCCCCAACATCGTCGTCGTCGCATTCGTCCCTTCGCTCAACACGTACACCCCACTCGCTCCGCACGCGCCGGCGAACGCCAACGCCGTCCCGAGCCCGACCCGACCGCTCGGAAGCGGTCTTCCCGCGGTTCGTCTCATCAACCCATCCGGCACCCGCTCCACCGCCTGATTCAGCGTGTTCGCGCTCGCGCTACACAGCATCGTCCCCAACGACACGCAAGAAAGCGTACTCAAATCCACATCCCCGTCCGATCCCAACACGAACCCACACGCCGCCGTGCTCACGACGAACGCGCTCAACCTAAACTTGCTCAAGTCCCTCGCCGCGCGCGCCGCGCTCGACGCGTCCGTCGGCGCGCGCCACGTCGGCGTCGTCATCGCCTTCCCCCCGACATTCATCGACGCGCTCGTCGACCACGCCCGCCGTTGCACGCATCGAGATCCACTCGTCGCCGTCGTCGCCGTCGTCGTCCAACCGTGTCGCAAGCTCCCACTCAAACACCACGTCCGCGCCGTTTCCCTCTGCGTCACCGAAGCCGCCGCCGACGACGACGACGACGACGCGACCGCGTGCGACATCAAAGACGCCGCCGATCGACGCATCGCGGCGCCGTCCGTCCGTCGGCGCGCGTTCGCCTCTGACGCGTCCAAAGTCGCGCGTTCGCGCGCGCGTTCGTGCGCGCAACCAAAATCCGTCATTCGTCTGGACTAGATTGGATTTGGATGCACGCCGTCGAGCGCTCGGCACACGTCGACGACGCGAACGCGAACGCGAACGCGGGCGAGCGACAGAGACGACGATGCGTGCCCGCGTCCCGTGCCCCGATCGCGCGACGCCGTCGTCGTCGACGCCGACGACGAATCGTCGCGTCGACGCGCGTCGGTCGCGCGCGCACCGCAGGGGTGGCGGCGTCTTCACCTGCGCCGCTTTTCGACCCGGTTCGATGCCGCTGGACGACGCGCGACGGGCGGCGCTCGACGCGGCGATGGAAGAGACGAGTTTTGGCAGAATAACCCTCACGGGACCGCCGAAGAACGGCGACGATGGGTTTCGGCGGGTGGAATTTCGTTGGGTGTCCATTCGCGGACGCTCGGCGTTGCAACGCGCGAGGTTCGACGCGAGACAGTCGTTCACGAGCAATCACGGTCGACGAGGGGAAGAGACCGAGATTGTAAAGAAAGGGAAGAACGATTGCGTCGAAGCGTGCGCGGAGGACGCGCTGGAGGAAGCGTTGGGAATGGGGTTTAGGCACTGGAGGGTGGAGACGGCATCGGCCGCCTGGAACGTGGTGGTTAACGCGAAGAAGTTTAGAACGACGGTGTCGAGGGATAAAACCTTCGGTGCGGGTGATGGACTCATCGATGGGGCGACGAAGACGATGAAAGTGGTGGTCGGTGCGCAAGCGCACGATAGACAAAAAGCGAGAATCATAAGTGGGGATGATCCGTTTTTGAAGTACGTGGGCGTCGTGGCGGAGGATGGGAGCGTCAAGGCGAGCAAGCGAGACAAGTATAAACAGGTGGAGGAGTTTTTAAAGATACTCAATCACGCGTACGATGAAGCTACTTCGGCGCAGCACATGTTAGCGGGATCTGCGGAGAGGCCTCTTCGAGTGTGTGATCTCGGGTGCGGCAACGCGTACCTGACGTTTGGCGCGTTTTCGCTCTTGACCAACAAGCGCGAGGTACCGACAAGAGTGGTTGGTGTCGACGTGAAGCGCCAGGCTCGAGAGCGCAACACGCACGTCGCGAAAGAACTAGGATGGGAGAGTTCGATGCGTTTCATTGAAGGGACGATTGCCGATGCGAAAGTTGACTTTGATATCGCAAATGCGGCGAACGCGGCGGCTGATGTCATTTTGGCGCTGCACGCGTGCGACACAGCAACGGATGAGTCCATCGTGAGAACGATTCGTTGGCGCTCATCGTTGGCGCTTATCGCTCCGTGTTGTCATCACAACCTTCAGATGAGAATCAAAAAGTCTCCCAAGGTTGCGTTTCCACCCATGGCGCGCCACGGTATCCTCAGCGAACGCTTGGGCGACGTACTCACTGACTCCTTCAGAGCGCACATTTTTCGGCTGCTAGGTTATCGAGTGGACGTGATGGAGTTTGTCGGGGGCGAACACACCCCTAGAAACACGCTGATTCGCGCCATTCGCACGGGAAGCCCCGCGTCGAAGCAAGCCTGGGATGAGTACGACGACATGTGCAAAGCATGGGGCGTCGTACCGTTCTTGGCCGACGAACTCCAGGAGGAACTAGATGCCGCTCGAGCGGGCACGTATTCATATTAGCGTATTTAGTACAGTACTCATGTAGACTAGACGTTTATTTTAGATGTTACAACGATTGATTTTAGACTTGTTCGCCGAGTACAGTGCCAGAAACTGTACGCCTAAATCTACGTTCTTCTCCGCCGGCTCCGAAACTCGCACCAAATGCCTTGGGCGTGATTTCTTCCTCGGCACTCCAAGACCTTGGAGAGAGATGATCTCTGTCCGATCCAGCGCCTTCGAGCGGGTTGAAGCCGCCTCCCAGCATCGCTTTGGAGTTGGCGATGTCTTGTATTCCTTGCATCAAGTTGGCGCCAAACTGCATGTTCGTTTGTCCCGTCTCGCGCTTGTTGAACTTGAGCATGAAGAATATGAAGATGGCGCTTATCACAACGTTGATCACCACGACAAATCCGAGTCCAGCGACGGTACCGAAGTACCTGATGACGTACACACATATGGCGGCGTCACCACCCAAGAGGGCAATCGTCAAAAGCAAACGAACCGTGTTGAAGAGGAAGATACGAATCACCAATTCCTTTACGAAGTCCACAACGCCCGACCAGGAGGATTGCTCGACCGTTTGTTCCATTTCCGCGGCATCAGTCTCCCTTCGAGCAGCCTCAACGTCCGCTTCGAGCCTCATGCGCTGCCATTCGGCGTCGGACATGCCA
>Ga0255757_10004241_pt1 | contig 12982 bp, 9 predicted proteins | sample 071ome_27_FD_179957 | JGI IMG/M metagenome (GOLD analysis project Ga0255757, IMG submission 179957) | Coastal salt marsh microbial communities from the Groves Creek Marsh, Skidaway Island, Georgia - 071409AT metaG (version 2) | ecosystem: Environmental > Aquatic > Marine > Intertidal zone > Salt...
GTGTTCATGGCCGCATCATTGACGACTGCGCAAATGAGCACAACTCCAGCCACGATGGAGGGGTGCGTGAACTTGTCGCGATCGACCTTCCGGGCGGGCCGGACATTGTCGATGCCCTCCAACGGGTGTGGGACGCCGGCGATGCAGCCTTCGTTATCGATCGGCGCCTCCCCGCCGCTGCGCGGACAGCACAACTCTCCGAAATCGCCCCGATGGCCGTGATCGACCAACACGGACGCAGCCACCTGCCCAACGGGCGCGGGGTGGATGACGGCGATGCACTCGTCGTGGCAACGAGTGGAAGCACCGGTACGCCGCGCGGCGTGGTGCTCACCCACGACGCCGTCGCGGCATCGGCAGATGCAACCTCGGCCCGGCTCGGCATCACCGCCGACGACCATTGGCTCGCCTGCCTGCCTCTTGCGCATGTGGGTGGCCTCTCCGTGGTGACACGCGCGCTGCGAGCTGGCACCGATCTCACCGTGGTCGACACGGTCGATACCGATGTGATCGCTCACAGCACCGCCACGCGGATCTCGCTGGTGGCCACGGTGCTCGGCCGAGTCGATACCGCTCATTTCCGCACCGTGCTCATCGGCGGGGCACGTGCACCCGAGCAGCGCGCACCCAATGTCGTCACCACCTACGGCATGACCGAGACCGGCAGCGGCGTGGTGTATGACGGTGTGCCTCTTGACGGCGTCGAGATCCGCGTCGTCGACGGTGAAATTCACCTGCGGTGCCCGATGCTCCTGCGGTGCTATCGCGACGGCTCTGACCCGCGCACGGCCGACGGCTGGTTCCCCACGGGTGATATCGGCGCGGTCGATGCCGACGGTCGACTCCGGGTGGAGGGACGCGCCGGTGACGTGATCGTGACTGGGGGCGAGAAGGTGTGGCCCGAGCCGGTAGAAGCCGTTCTGGCGGACCACCCTGCAATTCGTGATGTCGTCGTCGTGGGGCTACCCGACGATGAGTGGGGGCACGTCGTGACCGCACTGATTGTCAGCGACGCTGTACCGCCTCTCGAAGAGGTCCGCGACCTGGTGAAGTCGCGCCTACCTGCATGGTGCGCCCCGCATCGCCTGATCGCAATCGATGCTGTGCCGCGCACCGCGTTGGGTAAACCTCGCCGTGCAGACGCTGCGGCCCTGGCGTCACGGCACGGCTGACCACCTCGTCAGAACGAGGCGCCCCGCACTCCCGCTCCCCCATCGATCACATAGGTCTCCCCGGTAATCCACGCCGCGAGATCCGACGCGAGGAAGGTCGCGAGATTCGCGATGTCCGAGGGGTCGCCGAGACGACCGAGCGGGAGCTCTGCCGCGAGTCGTTCACCGAAGTTGTCCACGAGCACTTGCGCGAAGTCGGTCGTGACCAGGCCCGGCGCAATGCCGACGACTCGTGTCGGCCCGATCTCACCGGCGAGCTGTCGAGTGAGATGGATCAGGGCGGCTTTGGTCAGGTTGTACACACCGAGCGCGCCCTCGGTTCGCAGACCACCGACCGAAGCGATGTTGACAATCACGCCGGGTTGTTCGGCGAAGGCCAACCGGTGGGCAGCTGCGGACCACAGCAATGGGCCCCGCAGGTTGACCTCGAAGGTCTTGTCCCATCGGGGCACATCCACCCCAAGGGTCGGCCCGTAATACGGGTTGGTCGCCGCATTGTTCACCAAGATGTCGAGCCGGCCGAAACGTTCAATGGTCGCGGCGATAGTGGCGTCGCCGCTGTCGGCATCACCAACGTGTGCCGCAATGACGTCCACCTCCCCGTCAATCTCTGCTGCGGTCGCTTCGAGGTCGGCCTGTTTACGTGATGTGAGCATCACCTTGGCGCCCGATGATGCCATGGTGGAGGCGATCGCGGCACCGATGCCCCGCGAGGCTCCGGTCACCAGTGCCACCTTGCCGGTGAGGTCGATCTGCATCCAGTCGAACCTAGTCGGCGATGGATTCGTGCTGGCGGTCGGCATCGGGTTCGACCTCGCACGACACCCGCACCGACCGCACACGGCGGCCTTCCACCTCAACCGCGGTGAGCCGACATGGGCCAACCTCAACCTCGTCTCCGACGACAGGTACGCGGCCAAGCGTCGAGAAGATCAGCCCACCCACCGAGTCGACATCTTCGGCTGCGATCGCCACCCCGAGGGCATCAGCGAGGTCATCGATGTTCAGCCCACCGGCCACCAGCAGGTCGCCATCGGCGAGTCGTTCGATTTCCACCAGATCGTCGTCGTACTCATCGACGATCTCGCCGACGAGTTCCTCCAGACAGTCCTCAAGAGTGACCAGGCCAGCCACCTCGCCGTATTCGTCGGCCACGACAGCAAGATGGAATTTACCCGCCTGCATATCACGCATCAGACGCGCCACCGGCTTGTTCTCCGGGACGAACGCCACCTGACGGGCCAGGTCGACGGCGGCGGCATCACCGCGTCCGTCGCGCTCGGCACCCATCAGGTCTTTGGCATATGCGAGACCCGTGATGTCGCTCTCGTCGGCGCCGAGGACCGGAAGTCGCGAGAAGCCATGCTCGATGGCGAGATCGAGGGCCGCGGCAACGGTCGCATCATTGGGCACCACGACCATGTCGGGGCGCGGCACCATGATTTCGCGCACGACGGTGTCGCCGAACTCGATGATCGATTCGATCAACTCTCGTTCTTCGTGTTCGATCACGTCACCTTCAGCGGCGGCTTCGACGATGCCGAGGAATTCCTGCTCGCTGACGAATGGCCCCTGTTCAAGTCCGCGGCCGCGCACGATCACGTTCGTCAGGCCGATGAGCGCACGCGACACGAGTCGCAATGGGCCGAACGCAACAAGCGCACGAATCGGGCGAGCCGATATCAGCGCTGCGCGGTCGGGATGCAGCACGGCATAGGTCTTGGGTACTGCCTCGGCCAACACGAAGAACACCACCACGTTCAAGGTGACACCGATCACCACACCGACACCACCGAAGAGACGCCCAGCAACAATGCCGGTGAGGGTGGCTTGCACGGTCTGGCAGATATTCACGCTGAGCAGCAACGGATTGATCCAGCGTTCGGGCTGCTCGACGAGCATCTGCAAGCTGGCCCCAGCTCGCGGGTGCTCCTCAGCGATGGCGGCAGCACGCGGCTTGGTCATCTTCGACAAGCCCATCTCGGCCACAGCCAAAAAGATCAAGATGCCGAGAATCACCACGATCGTGATGATCATCGCGGTATCAGCGCCGGTCATGTGTGCTCCTGTCGGAACGCGGCCGGTACCGGCCCGTTCCAGTGGTGGGTTTCCAGCAGGCGACGCTCTAGCGCCCGCATCCGTTCGGTGTCGTCATCGTCGGCATGGTCATGCCCGATGAGATGCAATATGCCGTGGACGACGAGGAGCGCGATCTCATCGTCGAGGGTTCCCGCATGTTCGGGAGCCTGATCGCGTGCCACTTCCGGGCACACGACGACATCACCCATCATCGATGGCACATCACCGGTGGGGTCTGCATCTCCATCGATTGGGAAGGCCAACACATCGGTGGCCGCACGCACGCCGAGGAATTCGCCTTTCAGACGAGCGATGGTGTCGGCATCAACGAAGGTCAGCGACATCTCTCCCGTGACACCAAGATCGTCGATGACGGCCGCAGCGAGCCGCGCCCATCTAACGACATCGACGTCGACGGCGCTCTGGTCGTCGTGGACAACGACCGGCGACGCGACGTCGGCGGGACTCGACGGGTCAGCCACGTCCGCCTCGCTGCGTGGCGTTACGTTCGTATGCGGCCACGATGTCGGCCACGATGCGGTGGCGAACAACATCGGCCGCTCCGAGATGGACGAACTCGAGGCCGTCGATGCCGTCGAGCGTGTCGGCCAAGCGATGGAGGCCACTGCGTCCGTTCGGAACATCGATCTGTGTGGTGTCACCGGTGACCACCACCTTGGACCCGAAGCCAATGCGGGTCAGGAACATCTTCATCTGCTCGGGAGTGGTGTTCTGCGCCTCGTCGAGAATGATGAACGAGTTGTTCAACGTGCGGCCGCGCATGAACGCGAGCGGCGCCACTTCAACGGTGCCACGGTCAAGCAGTTTCTGAGCCCCATCGGAATCGACCATGTCGTAGAACGCGTCGTAGAGGGGGCGCAGGTAGGGGTCGATCTTGGCCATGAGATCGCCCGGCAGGAAACCGAGCCGCTCTCCCGCTTCAACAGCTGGCCGGGTGAGGATGATGCGTTGTACCTGCTTGGCCTGCAGCGCCCGCACCGCCATCGCCACCGCCAGCCAGCTCTTGCCGGTGCCCGCAGGACCGATGCCGAAAGTCACCACATTCCGAGCGATCGCATCCACATACCGCTTCTGGCCGGCGGTCTTGGGATGCACGGTGCGCCCACGGGTGCCCCGCAGAACTTCATGGGTCAGCACCTCGCTGGGACGCTCGTCGGCGTCGACCATGCCGATCACCCGCGTGAGCACGGTGTCGTCGAGTGTCTGGCCTTGTTCGACGAGGCGCACGAGTTCTCCAAACAGCCGGCCGACTACCTCGGCGCGACTGCCACGAGCCACGACCTCGTTCCCACGCACGGTGATCTCGGTGTCGGGGAAGGCGGCCTCGATCTGGCGGAGGTTCCGATCCCGCGGCCCCACGAGCGCTGCCAGCAGGTCTTGGCCCGGCACGACCACCCTGATCAGGGAATCGGTGGGTGACATTCGGACCAGTTCATCGGGGCTCTGCTGCCGGGCACACGATTCGTGCTGACCGGCGCCCATACCGTAGCCGCTGAATCGGGCCGGTTGCGCATTCGGCCGTGCGCGTCACGATGCGACCACAACACCCGTTGCGATGTGCGGAATCATGGGGCGGCACCATCATGGTTGTGAGATGATCGCCGACGTGCCCCGCCTTCGTCGATGTCTGCCAGAGCGGCATCGCGACGAGAACCCACGCCCGCCCAGCCCCGCGGACCCCGCCTCGTACGCCCCATGATGTGGTGGTGCAGACGCCGAGGTGGCGCCATCACGGCAGCCGCAACCCTTTTCATCACCGGGTGTGCTGCACTCACCGTGCTACCCACATCCTCTAAGGCCGCAACCGCGTCCGAGGGTGCGCAGGTGCTGGCCGGCGGCCCACGGATGAGCGTCGCGCCCGGTGGCATCACCCGCCACATGATTCTCGCCGATGACGCGGCGGCCCTCGCACAGGTTCGCGCCGTGCTTGATTTGGCTGGCCGACCACCACAACAGGTGTGGGACAACGGCCTGCTGGGCGTCAGTGTGGACATCTCGGAGTCGACCGCGGCCACTGTTGCCGCCATCGACGGCGTGCAGATGGTTGGAGCTCCACAACCCATCGCTCCCGCGGCATCGCAAGAAGACTCGCCGTGGGGTCTCGATCGTCTTGATCAGGCCGAGCTTCCGCTCGATGCCCGTTACACCTACGACAGCGATGGCACCGGCGTAATCGTCTATGTGATCGATTCCGGACTGCGCGCCGACCACGATGATGTCACCGGCAAGGTGCCCTACGGCGCTTATTACGACTACGCCGCCGGCCGCCTCGTGGGCCCGACCGATAGCGGGTGGGCCGACTGCACGGGCCACGGCACCCATGTGGCATCCATCGCCGCAGGGATCACATCGGGCGTCGCCAAAGGCGCCACCATCGTGCCCATCAAAGTCCTCGGATCCGCCACTAACCCGTGTGATGCTGGCGGCGAGTCCGATGCCGTCGTGGCCGCTATCGACTGGATTCTCGACTCCCATCCCGCCAAAACACCGGGCGTGGCCATCATGAGTTTCGGTGTGGTTCCTCTACCTGGCGACACCGAGGGCATCGACCCGATTCTGGACGCCGCGGTCGCCGCGCTGGTCGAGGGTGGTATCACCACCGCCGTCGCCGCCGGCAATATCGATGCCACGTCACCGGTGACCGACGCATGCCTGTTGAGCCCCGCGCGCGTTGCCTCGGTGATCACGGTCGGTGCGTCCGATGCCAATGACCGCGTGCCTGAATTCTCCGCTGGAGGCGACTGTGTCGACATCATCGCGCCAGGGGTCTCAATTCGTGCTGCGGGCATCGGCGGGCGAACCGACCGCACCGCGGTTCGTACCGGCACGTCAATGGCCGCCCCTCATGTTGCGGGCGTTGCTGCGCGAATTCTCAGCGACACGCCCCAGCTCACCCCGCAGCAGGTGACCGACACCATCACGGCGGCCGGCCTGACCGGTGTGCTGGACCGTGACGCCGATCAACCCGACCTGTTGGCCCACATCGGTGCCGATGCGGTGGCGGTCATGATGACCATCGATGGTTACGGCACAGTCGACGGCCTCGGCACTGCTCCGTGCACCACCATGTGCACGTCTCTTGTCGCCATCGGCACCGAGGTCACCGTGACGGCGAGCACCAGCGAATGGGCAACCTTTGCTGGTTGGACGGGAGCGTGTGCCGACTCGACTTCTGCATCGTGCACCTTCGTGGTCGACGCGGCCCTCGATGTGGGTGCGATCTTCACCGCCGACGATCTGGTGCCGGTCATACCGACCCGTATTGCCGATACCCGTTCAGGCCTTGGTGGGGTGCCCGCCGTCCCAGTGGGGCGAGCTGACGGCACAGGTGAGGCATTGCGGGTCACGGTGGCTGGCCGCGGCGGAGTCCCGTCGTCCGCGGTGGCAGCCGTGGCGGTGAACATCACCGCCACCGGCACCATCGGCACCGGGTTCGTGACCGCATATCCGTGCGACGCCGTGACCGTGCCGAACGTATCGCAGCTGAATTTCACCACCGGGCGCACCGTGGCGAACTCCGCGATCCTGAAAGTCGACGACAACGGACGGATCTGCCTGTACGTGTTCGGTTCGGCCCATCTGATCGTGGATGTGAGCGGGTGGATGCCAGATGGCGGTGGCTATCGGCCAGTCACACCGCTCCGCATCGTGGATACCCGCGGGTCCATCGGTGCGATTGGCACCACCACATCCATTGGCACCACCGTGATGATCGACCCAGTCGTGGCCGGGCTGCCGACCACCGGTGTGGGCACCGTGGCCATCAATGTGACCGCGGTCGATGCCGTTCCCCCACCCGAGGGTGGTTACATGTCGGCCTATCCGTGCACCACCCCCGACGCGGCCCCGCCCAATGTGTCGACGCTGAACTTCACGTCGACGATGACCGTTCCCAACTCGGCCCTTGTGCCCACTAGCGATGACAACATCTGTGTCTTCGTCTACGGGCAGGCGGACGTGCTGATCGACGTGGTGGGGTGGTTCTCCACCGAGGGTGATCTGGTGACAACCGCTCCACGCCGGGTGGTCGACACCCGTGGGGGTGTCGGCGCGCCGCCTGCTCCCGTGGGCGCCACCGATGGCACGGCGCCGGCGCTCATAATCGACATGGTCACAGCGGCGGGACTTCCTGACGGTGCTGCGGTGGCGGTTGTGAATGTGACCGCAGCGAACACCACGACATCTGCTGTTGGCGGCTACGTGTCGCTGTACCCCTGCGCAACCGCCGCGGCCACACCGCCGAACGTGTCGACGCTGAACTTCTCCTCGGGAGACATCGTTGCCAACAGTGCACTTGTCCGCCTCGATAGCGGCCGCATGTGCGTGTATTCCTACGGCACGACCGATGTGATCATCGACCTCGCCGGCTGGTTCACCGACTAGCAACCCGTCAACGCCACCATGGGCACATCACGTGCTGTGGCATCTCATGTCGATGCCTGTCACCATGCCGCATCCACACCGGGATCGAGGTGCACCCCCGAGGTGTTCAGAAACATCGCCACCATCGTGTATTGCCCCACGGTGAACACGATGTCGATCAGGCCGCGATCATCGAACGCAGCAGCGAGTTCGGCCCAGGTTGCGTCGCTGATGCGCTGGTCGTCATGCAATTCATCAGCGGCGCGCAGGAGCGACCGCTCAATCGGATTCCAACGGGAATCGTCCACGGATCCGCGCACGGCCATGACTTCGTCGGCACTCATGTCGCAGTCGAGCGCGATCTGGGCGTGCTGGCTGAACTCGTACAGCGACGCACATCGATGACCGGTGCGCAAAATCAGCAGTTCGCGATGTCGGGGGCTGAGACTGTTCTTCGACATGACATGGCCCGCCAAGGGCATCCACCGGCGCAGCAGGTCGGGATGCTGGGCGAGTGTGCCGAAAATGTTCAGCGGGGTGCCATCGGGGCCACGCAGGCCCACCCGTTCGATGTAGGCAGCGAGGTCATCGTCGGGATCGGTCACGGGCGAGATACGCGGGCTATTCATGGGACCACCGTAGGTGTCGCGGTGCCGATAGCGGCCGTTGGACGACACCCACGCGGTGCCCGCCATATTGTGAGAATTTGTCTTGCACTATCTCATGGCACGTCATAGGGTGCATCTATGTCGACGCACCTCCGACAGGGACGCCCATGACCAGCATTCGGCGTACCGCAACCATTCATGCACCACGCGACAAGGTATGGGCCGTTCTCGGCGAGTTTGACCGAATTGCCACATGGGTGCCCCTCATCCAGCACTCCTGCGCGCTGCCACCAGCGCGCACCGGCACAGGTGCCGCGCGCCGTGTCCAGGTCGCCCAGCAGACCCTCGTTGAGCGCGTGATCGACTGGGAGCCACCTCAGCGTCTCTCCTACACGATCGAAGGGCTGCCCCCGATCGCCGGTGTTCCCGTCACCACGTGGCGCCTCACTCCCATGGGTGATGCCACGAATGTCGAGATCGTCACCGAGGTGGCAAACGGGTGGAATCCGGCGCGTTCCCTCGTTGCAAAACAAGTTCTCAAGCGCCTCGGCCTTGCTGCCGACATGATGCTGGTCGGGTTGGGCACCGCGACCGGATCGGATACGCCATGACCGCGCCTGGCGTCCCCCGCCCCGATGTCGTGATCATCATGACCGACGAGGAGCGCGCCGCACCTCCATACGAAAGCGATGAACTGCGCCAATGGCGCGCCACCCTCGATGGGCGCGCATGGTTCGACAGCCATGCCGTGACATTTGATCGTCACTACACGGGGTCACTTGCCTGTGTGCCGAGTCGCCCCACGTTGTTCACCGGCCACTACCCCGATGTGCATGGCGTCACCCAGACCGACGGGCTCGGAAAGATGGCGGACGACTCGCGGATGCGGTGGATGCGGCCACATGAAGTGCCAACGCTCGGCAACTGGTTCCGCGCCGCTGGTTACGACACCCACTACGACGGCAAGTGGCACATCTCGCACGCCGATCTGCTCGAGGATGGCGAACCGGTGCCCACCAACACCGCCGACGGCGAAGTACTCACCGGCAACGTGGCCCGCTACCTCGAGGCCGACCCGCTCGCCGACTTCGGATTCTCGGGTTGGGTCGGTCCCGAACCCCATGGCGGACGATTCGAGAACTCAGGTCTGGTCCGCGACCCCCTCATCGCTGATCGTGTGGTGACCTGGCTGGAGGATCGTTACGCGCGCCGCCGCGCCGGCGATGCTGGGGCGCAGCGGCCGTTCTTGTTGGTGGCCAGCTTCGTCAACCCTCACGACATTGTGTTGTTCCCGTTGTGGCTCAACCGGGGAATGCCCGAAGCGATCGCGACGCTGTCGGTGCCCGATGTGCCGATGTCACCGTCGGATTTTGAAGATCTCCGCTCCAAGCCGGCGCTGCAGGTGGCCTATCGCGCGGCATATCCCACCTGCTACGGCCCAGCAGCGGCGGTGGCTCCGGTGTATCGCGACAACCATCAGATGTATCGAAACCTCTACTACCGGCTCCATGCCGCCGTCGACGGACCGATCGACCGTGTGCGCCGCGCGGTGTGCGACGGTGCCATGGCCGCTGGATCCGACGTGGTGCTCGTGCGCACCGCCGACCACGGTGAACTCCTCGGCGCTCACGGGGGCCTGCATCAGAAATGGTTCCAGTTGTACGACGAGTCGACGCGCGTGCCGTTCTCCATCGCTCGTGTCGGTCAACAGCCCACCGCGGCGCGCCGTGTCAGCGAACCCACCTCGCACGTGGACCTCGTCCCCACCCTGTTGGGCGCTGCCGGCATCGACGAGACGACGATCTCGCAGCAACTACGCGAGGACTTCAGCGAGGTACACGACCTCGTTGGTACCGACCTCATGCCCATCGTCGACGGCGCGACGGCGTCGGCGTCACGCCCCGTGTACCTCATGACCCGCGACAACATGCCCGAGGGCGACACCGGTGCCAGTGGTGTGTCACGTGCCCATGGTCGTATCACCGACGCGCCGGGCCCGCTACGCATCAACGTGCCCGCTCATGTAGCCACAAACGTCGAAGGGGTAGTGGCGCGGCCCGGTGGCGACGGTGATGCCAGCGAACATCTCTGGAAACTCGTGCGCACCTTTGATGACCCCACCACATGGACCGAGCCGGGCGTCCGCCAGCTCGCCAGTGATGGCATCGGCGGTCCGGTGTGGCGCACCGACGTTCTCGACGACCAGTGGGAGCTTTATGACCTCGACGCCGATCCCGTTGAGATGCAGAACCGTGCCAGCGACTCCCGCGTGGCAGATGTGCTCGCCGCGATGCAGGCGATTCTCGACACCGAACGCCAACGCTGCGTTCCCAGCCGGCACACACCGTGGCCGTACGCAACAAGCCAACTCACCACGGTCACATCGGTTCGGTTGCTGCCGCCATTCGAACTCATTCGCACCCAGGTAGCACAACGAGTTCGCAGCCGCATCACCCAACGCGTGGCGGAACGGCGCAACCCTGTGCGGGCATCGGTCCCGCCACCGGCGCGTCTGGCTCGACGGATCTTGCAACGACTGGGACTGCACCCCGAGGACGACCTCACAACTCCTGAGGGTCTGTCTGGTCGTCGCGCGCTCGTGATCGCGACAAACCATGCACATCTCGACATCGGCCGCCCGACCGGGGTGTTCGCCAGCGAGTTGACGGTGCCGTACTACGCGTTCGCTGATGCCGGGATGGATGTTGACGTCGCGAGCCCCCTCGGCGGAGAGATTCCGGTTGATCCTTTGTCGCTGAAGCCGGCGGTGCGCACCGCGGCCGATGATCGCTTCATCGCCGATGCACACCTTCGTGAACAACTGCGGTCGTCGCAGCCCATCACAGCCGTCGATATGACGTGCTACGACATCGTGTACCTCGCCGGCGGATGGGGAGCGGCGTTCGATCTCGGTGTCTCGGAGGCCCTTGGCGACCAGATGAGCGTGGCGATCGCTAACGGCGCGGCCATTGGCGGCATCTGCCACGGCCCGCTCGGTCTGCTGCGGGCACGCACCCCCGATGGCTCCCCCGCTGTTCGCGGCCGTCATATCACTGCAGTCACCGACAAGCAGATCCGCGAGCTGGGCATTGGGTCGACGCCACAACACCCCGAGCGTGATCTTCGCGCGGCTGGCGCCGTGTTCGAATCGGCCACCGCACGTCGCGATGTGCTCGCCAACCATTGGGTGGTGGACGGACGCTTCGTCACGGGCCAGAACCAGAACGCGGGGCCAATGGTGGCACGGGAGTTGATGACCCTTGCCGCGCAGTCAGAGAGGACTGCACCGGCATGACACCTGGATACGGCGCGATCGATCGTGACTATGCGCGTCAGCTCGCGACCACTCATGCTCAAGATGACGGACCGATTTGGATGGTCAACTTGATGCGATATCGAGAACGCGCGCGCTACGACGACGGAAGCGATGCCGGACGCAGCGGCCGTGAGGCCGACGATGCGTACGCCCCGTTCGAGATTCTTTCCGACATCGGTGCCGAGATCACTTTCGTCGCCGACGTCGAGGTGCAGGCCCTCGGTACCGGTCCCGCATGGGACCGCATCGCCGTTGTCCGCTACCCCACACGGCGCTCCTTCATCGAGATGCAGTCGCGCCCAGACTTCACGCAGCGTCATACCCATAAAGAGGCCGGCATGGCGTCCACAATCGTGATGGGGTGCACACCATTCAGCGTGCCTGACATGCCCGACGGCATCGCGGCCACCGACTGGGAATCGGTACCACATCCCCCATCACACGACGATGGCCCGATGATGGTCGTCCATGTGCTGTCGTTCCACGACCCCGACGGAGCCCACTCCACACCAGACCATATGTCGGCCTACCAGCAGGTCGCAGCAGAGTCTGCAGCCGCCCACGGCATCCGCATCGCTGGCTGGTACGCGGTCGAAGGCACCATCGTCGGCGACGGGCGCATCTGGCATCAGGTGCGCTTCAACGAGTTTCCGTCACGACGCGCCTTTCTTGCGGTAGTCAACGACCCGCGCCGACGTGAGGCCCAGTCCACGCACCGCGAGGCGGCCATTGCCGACACCTACACCCTCATGACCCGCGCCACCCGTGATGTGCGATCGCCAGAGGAGCATCTCCTGCCATGACAACACCCGCTCACGACCACCCGTCAAACACCGATGGTCGACGTGCGCGACGCGCCAGAGGTCAGGCCGCTGTCATCGATGCCATGTTCGACCTCATCATCGACGGCCACTCACCTCCACGAATCGAAGAGGTCGCTGCGCGCTCGGGCCTGTCACAGGCCTCGATTTATCGCTACTTCGGCAGCCTCGACGAACTGCAACGCCACACCCTGGAGCATTTCGCTGAACGGTACGCAGACCTTCTGAGTCCGCCACCGGCGGCTGAGTCCACCACCGGCCGGATCACCGCACACATCACGCACCGCCTACACCTGTTGTCGACGGTGGGCGCAGTGATGTGGCTTGGCCGAGTGCGCGCATTCGAGCAACCACGTATCGCAGCTGGTGTGCGCGACCTCCGGCGCCGACTCCGCGACCACACGGCTGCCCATTTCGCACCCGACCTGCTCGAGGCCGACAACCCGGACGTCGTCATCGATGCCATCGAGTCGACGACATCACTCGAGAGTTGGACCACTCTGCGCACAGTGCATGATCGCGATGTCGACACCGTACGCGCTGTGTGGACCCTGACCCTGTGCCGCCTTCTCGACGTTGACAACCATGCTGACGACCCAATGA
>Ga0255757_10004252_pt1 | contig 12965 bp, 12 predicted proteins | sample 071ome_27_FD_179957 | JGI IMG/M metagenome (GOLD analysis project Ga0255757, IMG submission 179957) | Coastal salt marsh microbial communities from the Groves Creek Marsh, Skidaway Island, Georgia - 071409AT metaG (version 2) | ecosystem: Environmental > Aquatic > Marine > Intertidal zone >...
TTGGCATCCACGTTGGCGGTTTGTTTCGTCACCGAACGCCCTCCTCCGTCGGCGCGAGTGATCGCACACATGCCTCTCTCGTGAGTCCGCCCAGATAACCGTTTCATAAACATCGCGCTCTTCTTCGGAAACGTTATCGTCGTAGTCGTAGTCGTCCCCATCATCGCAGAAGAAGAACAAGAACAAGAAGCCGGGGAACGTTTTGTTCCAAAATCAAAGTTGGATGACGACGCAATCGAAATCACCCTTCGACCACCGCCGGCAGCTCTCGAAGACGACGAAGACGAAGTTGAAGAAGACGTTGAAGGAGAAGAAGGCGGAGAAGACGATGGTTTCACCGCTTTCGACAACACCGCGCGTCGGAAGAGAAACTTTGCCGCCGTCATGGAGGTGTGAGCGCTCATTTTTTCCTTTTAAAATTTACGAGTGAGGTTTTTTGTGTTATCTTCTTCTACTTTTTTTTTTACAACGAGCTCTCTCTCTCTTCTAAATAACTACGTACTAAAATTTTTTTCCTTCATCTTCTTTTAACGATTAACTTTCAAGCCATCGATCAACCCGTCCTCGAACTGGTCGATGCAGAACCTCTCGTACGACCAGTGGTGCCGCTGCGCCCAGCCTTTTCGGTCCCACGAGGCGCTTTTTTTTACGAAATAATGCTTCGTCTCTTTCGTCTCGCGGCTCGTGCCGAAACCGTAGAGGTTGACTTTACCGCATAAGTTTAACGCCAATTGGATGCCGTAATAGCCGGCGGACATTTTGAGAGCGTTGCATTTCTTTCCGAGCTTTTGGTTTTCCGCGCAGGAGAGGTCCTCGATGCCTTTGATTTTGTTGATTTTCCAGTACCAGAAGATGTATTTGCTGTCGCGGTGGGAAGGGTAGACGAGGCGGCACGAGCCGTTGCCGGCGGAAGAACCTCCTTTACCCTTGGATTTATCGCGTTCGCACATTTTATCCGGAGGGGAGGCGGTGTAATGGACGCAAACTTCGTTGCCGAAGTTTTTGGAGCCTCGTTCGCCTTTCGCGCAGAAATCAGAGTTTTGGATGCGAATGGTTGTTTTCGCGCCGACGACGGATTCGTAGCCGACGGTTGGCGCATCGTTGAATCGAATGACAACGTCGTGATTGTCGATATCTTTGCCATAATTTTTATTATTCTCGATGTTACCGTTAGAACCGACGACGGCGCAGGTGTTAAACGGAAGTAAGTCCGGTAGATCTGGAGCAGATTCTTTCGTCGTCGCGATGAAACGCGAACGGAGAATGTGCGCCACGCGCATTTTTCTGTCTGCCTTTTCTCCGTACTTCTCTTCGTATTGCGAATGGAACGGGTCGTGGTTTACACCCATGGCGCATTTGATTACCTTCTCTTTGTCGAAGACGTTCGCGTCTATCGCTGGTTCAAACCCGTTCTCCGTGCAATTCGGTCCGGAATATAAAAGTGGACATCGACATTTCCCGTCCACGCACCGGTGGTATTTGGAACACGACGGCGAACACGAAGACGACCCGTCTCCTTCGCCGTCGTCGTCGTCGTCGTCCTCACCATCATCCTCTCGACCATCACCGTTGCCGTCACCACTACTGCTACGTTCTCTTCCATCTGCTACTCTGTCATCACGATTATCGTTAATGCTATCGCTATCATCGCTATTACTACCGCCGCTGCCGAACAACATGGAACTCAACGAAGACGAAGTCGCTTTCTTGAAGTACTCGTTGTACGTATCGGAGACGAATTGGAAATGGTTGTTCAGCGAACCCCAACTGGAAGCGTATTCTGCTTTCGCGTTTTTACCGCCAATTTCCTCTCCCGCACCACTCGACTCCTCTTCTTCTGCATCATCATCCTCTTCTTCTTCTTCTTCTTCTTCTTTTCCGCGCGCTAACTCCTCCTTCTTTTTCGTCTTTTTCTCTCTGATATCTTCCCCTCTGGCGACGAGCTCTTGCGTCACCTTGGCGATCGCCGACTCCGTTATCGACAGCTTCGTTTGTAGCTCGCGCAACTTTGACGACGATGCTCCTTTCGTCGTCTGTTTCGCCGCGGCGACAAAACCGACGACGTCACCGCCCGGAGACGACGACGACGACGACCAACAACAACACGCGCGCGACAACAGTAAAAAGAAACACACCCACAAAGTCGAAAAATGCGAAAACGAGAAGAGCGTCGAACTCATCATCTTCCCGCCTTTGGCGGCGGCTTTAAACGAAGAAGACGACGTCGCGAACAACCCGGCGGCTCCTCCGCGACGAGTTTCTCTCTTCTTTTTTCTCGTCGTCGACATTTCTCTCCTCTCTTTATTATAGGAAAAAGCGAGAGAGAAGAGAGAGAAGAGCACGACGGGGAAAAGCCGAGCAGCGAGAGAGTTCTCTCTCTCTCTCTCTCTGCCTTGCGGTGGTTGGAAAAAAATTTGAAGAAGAAGAAGAAGAAGAAGACGGAAAGAACAGAAGAAGTTTAGACAGAGAGAAAGAGAAAGAGAGACTTCCAAAAGGGGACCTTTTTTCTTTTCGCAGAGAGAAAGAGAGAACCCTCTTTTTTTTGCCTTTTCGAGAGGAGCGCGCCGGCGTTTCTTCACCAAAATAAAAGCAAACACAAATCAAAAAAAAATCAGCCACCCACCCCACAGAAAAACTCATCAAAGAAGAAATCAACAACATGGTGCGTGACGCGCGCCATCTCTCCCTCCCTCCCTCTCTCTCTCTCTCTCTCACTCTCGGAGTCGTTTCTTTCTCTCTCTCTCTCTCTTTTTTATCGAGTCTCGTCCGTCTCTCTCGTGGATGGAGGCTATACTACGCGCACGGGAGAAATTTTCTTTTTATCTCTCTCTCGACCGCTCGTTTCGTCCCAAAAAAAGAAAAATCGAACGCGGAAAAGGGGATCGGGGGCTTAACTCTGACTTTTAATACAAACTCTCTCTCTTCTCTTTATGCAGGCGAAACCAGCGAACGCGGCGATGTTGCAACTCATCGTTGGTTTCTTAGTCGGCGCGGTGTTTGTGAGCATTTTTAGCGGCGGTGGATCCAACTATTCGGTGCGTTCTTCTTCATTCTCTCTCTCTCTGTCATCGCGTTTTTTTTGTCTTTTTGTGTGTGCTCTCTTCTGCTCTCTCTCTCTCTCTTCAGTAGAGGGCTTTTGAGTGACAAAAAAGAGAGAGCTATGATGACCTTTTTTTCTCGTATTTCGTACCGCAGTCGATGCGAACGCTCGGAGCGTCGGATGTTCTTTTCTCTTCTCTCTCTCTCTTTCTCTCTCTGAACGCCACGGCGCGTTTACTGACCCGATTTGAAATCGAAACATGTCTTTCATTTTCGCGCAAAACAGCAATCCGCGTACGGCTTATCCGGTTTGCTCTCGCCGACGTTCGGACACTACGACGAACTCTTTTTAGGAGACCAAAACACGTTCGACCCGCCGCAGAGAAAACCAGGGTACGTGTACAGATCCACGACGTACCAATCGTTATACGATAAAACGTGGACGGAAGGTGGTTACCCGGCGCAGTCGTGCTGGGGGTGCCGATTCGCCGTGGACGTGACGACGAAGTTGCAGTTTCACACGATGTTAGACGCGGGGACCGGGAACGGCGCGTTGACTAGATTGATGCGTCAACACGGGAAGAACGCGTACGGGATTGAGTTATCCCGAGCGGTTTTGGAAAAGGAATGCCCGGATTTGTTGTCCAAGAACTACGTGGAACCGGGGATTCTTACCAACTTGCCGTACGAGGACAACTCGTTCGATTTGGTCATGTCCTCGGACGTGTTGGAGCACATTCACCCGGAAGAAGTCGACCAAGTCGTCAAAGAATTAGTCCGCGTCTCTAGACGTCACTTGTTCCTCTCCATCTCCTTAAAGGGACACACGAAAGCCAGCGCAGATAAAGACGACGAGGCGCACAGACACACCATGCTCCGTCCGAGAGAATGGTGGCACAACATTTTCCGAAAGCACGGCGCCGTCGTCAACGAAGAAATGTTGTGGGCCATGCAAGAGAAAGACTTCTCGTACGTCGGAGACAAACTCGGCGACTGCCGATGGGAAGGCAAACAAGACGACGGTGGCTTGTACGAAGTCTGCAACGTCGACAACAAGTGGTTGGTTGGGAAGAGAGAGCAAGAGAATTTACGAAGAGACAGGTGCATGACGAATGCGAACAAAGAGCTCGAGCCGTGGTTCTTTTCCTTCAGAAAGATTCGATAAAGATTGTAAAAAGGAAAAAAGAGGAAGAAAGGACCGTAGTTAAAAGAAAGAACGTAATCTGATCGCTGGGTGGTTTAAGCGATGTGAGATGTATGAAACGAACGCACAAAAACATCAAAAGATAGTACACGTTGTTATTTTTATAAATTTTTACGAGACAAAATCTCGCATTTTCGCAACACCATTCCTTATATTGCACGCGCGCGCTAAAATTTTTAACAAAAGCATCAACCATGAGAACAACAACCGTCTTCCTCGCACCGTCTTCTTGCAAACGCCTGACGATGATATCGTCCGTCTTCGTCGCGTTGATGTTCGCGTGCATCTCGTTCAACGCTCGAGAAGCGACCGCGTGGTCGTTTTTCGGTAAAGGCGGCGGCGAGAAGAAAGAGGTGGTGTCTTCGTCGTCATCGGACGACGCGAGAATGGAGACGCAATTCGACCAATTCCCGGACGGATCGATTGAAAGAAACGACGTCGACGATAACGATACTAAGAACGACGACAATTTCGACGGCGACGACGCCGACGTGGTGAGTGAGAAAGAGCGCAAGAAACGGGAGCGAAGAGAAAAGAAACGCTTGAAGAAACTCGAGCGCGAGCGAAAGAGAAAAGAGCAAGAACGAGAGAAGCGAAAAGAGGAGCAAAAATTACGCGAAGGCGAGTCTCCGGCCGGGTCGCTGCACGAAGCGATCGATGATGACGACTTTGAAGAGCTCGAAGATCTGTTGAGATGGAAGCCAAACTTGAAAGAACCGTGCAAGAGGATCGGACAGACGAAAGATTACACGCCAATCATGAAAGCGGCGCATTTAGGACGCGCAAAGATGATTGATTTGTTGCTCGATTACGGCGCCAACCCGAACGAACTCGATTCGATCGGGTACTCGGTGCTCATGAGAGCGGTCATGTCGAAAGATCTAGAGAGCGTGAAAGTTTTAGTGGAAGCTGGGGCGATCGTGACGTACGTTCAGAGGACGACGATGATGGATTTAGGGTTGAGTGCGATAAAGTTAGCGCAAATGACTGGGAGGGAAGATATGGTGGAGGTTTTAAAAGAAGCCGGCGCGAACCCGAATTTAGACTTGTACGAGAAGAGAGAGCAGAAAAAAGAAAAGATCATGCAGGAAATGGAACGCGAGGCGAAAGAAAAAGGAATACCGTTTGATCCGAAATTGACGGCGGATAAGATGAACGTGAAGAGAGGCGATGATGACATCGACATTTTGATTCAACACGACGGTAAAAACGAGACGGTCAAAGGGTCCGAAAACGTGCGCAAGTGGCGAGATGACAAGATAAAGGAGGAGATGGAGAAAGCGAACATGGAGCGCGCGAAAGAAGCCATGTTCGGAACAGAAGAAGAGGGAGAAGAAGAAGAAGAAGAAGTGGAAGAGGTGGAAGAGATGCCGGAGAATACGTTTCCGAAAGAAGAACTTTAATCGAACGATGGACGGAAAGAAAGGAAGAGAGCGCTCAATCGATTACTATGTCGCACGAAAGAGAAGAAAAAGTGTACCATATACCGCATGTCTCTCGATACTATCGATGACTATCTACTGATTACAAAACTACGTCTATGCCCATCTACTCGCTACTCGCTACTTTTATATACCATGATCATCTACTTTACTTCATCGTCGTTCAAACGCATCGTCTTCGCGACGCGTTCGACTGCCTCTGTCACAATCAATCTCAACTCCTCCATGCCCGCATCTTTTCTCACCGCTAAAGTCACGAACAAAGGCGGTAAAACCACCCCTCTCGGCGAACACTTTTCTCTCAATAACTCGCTGATTCTCTCGCACACGGTTTCCGATAACCCGGAATCGTCTTTGTGTCCGAGAACGCACTTCGCGCTCAGTTGATTCGCGGGAGAAAGTAAACCGTCGGCGATGGTTTCACCGACGGTGAACATAGAACCGAACGTTTTTAATTGTGTGATTATGATCAAGATACGGTCGGCAAAGATGGTGCACGCGAACGTGGTCGGGTGACCGTTGATCGTCTGGGTAAAGAGGGAGGATTGTAAGGTCGATTGGGGAGAAGACATGATGACGATGACGCCGCGCGTGCTTTCAAGAGTGAACACTTCTAAGTGCTAAAATTCTTTATTACAAATTCACAAAATATAGTACAGAGCGCCAAACGCGAACGCGATTAAAGATGCGGAAACGACGTTGACGCCAGAGTTGCTCAGAATTTCCAAACCTGAAATTTTTGTCACCGTCGGACCGGGTTTGCTGACGACTTTTTTACGCTCGGAGCAATAGCCGCTGTATTGGACGGTCGCGCCAAGGATGGAGTCAACGAAGGATCCGAAGAAGCCGCCGAAAGCTCCGATGACCAGCGCGTAGAGCATTTCGATCGTAAACGCGCCGGAAGTGATGTAGGCACCTATGGCCCATCCAGAAGCGGCGACGAGACCACCGAGGATGCTGGCAAAGACGCCGAGTAATGAAACGCCGCCGTTAGTTCCCGGCTCGACTTCTTTACGACAGAAGGTGGTTATCAACCTCGGTTTTGATTTCGACAGGACGCCCAACTCCGAAGCGAACGTATCGCCACCACAACACGAGAAGTAGCTCAAAAAAGCTACCGCCAGCGTCGAGGCTAACTTTGATGTTGCTGCGCTACTAGTAATGCTACTGCTACCACCGCTACTAATGATCGCCTCAGCAAACGCTCCTCCTCCGGTTGTATTCGCGATGAAACTCAAACCACCTAAAGAATACAAACTCGCCGCGGCCAACACTGTCGGAACCAACCCGTTCGCCATCACTTGTACGAAATCTCGCATCCCTCCGCCTTCTTTAAAATGTTCGTCGACGCGTCTTTTTACTTCGCTTTGCACCTTTGTCACCGCGGATCCGCTGAAGAAGAAGAACGCTAAGGTCAAACCAAATCGAACGCCGGAAAAGATAGTCGCCACGCCGACAAGCGACGCCGATACAGCGCCAGATAAATCCAGCGATTTTTTCTTATACCCGATTAATGCCAACAGAAGACCTAAGCAAACGCTTCCAGACGCTCGTTTCAATAAGGGTGGAATCATTGAAAGAGAAGATGGATCGTGCGCAAAACGCATCGACCATCCAGCCACAACGAGAACGCAGCTCAGCTTCAGAACGCTCTTCAAACGAACGCTGTTTGCGACTAAATTGAACTTCTTCTTCGGCGCGGACGGCCCATCCAAAGGAAAAGAAAACATCGCCGCCGCTTCTCCTGAGTTACTCTCCGCCCTAGTATCGATTGCTCGTCGTCGTTCTCGTCTCTTCGTTGGTTTTGCGTTTCCAACTTCTTCGACGAGAACGTGCCGTTGACTCAACATCGACAGCGCTTCTGTTCCTCTTCTTCCTCTTGTACTTCTCCGCGCCGCGTGCGCGGTAAGAACGGGCGATGAATTGACATTCCTTCGCGAAGAAATGCGACGATGCGATGACACCGACGCGCGATTCGTAAGCGAGGGCGACGTTGCAAACATGTGTACACGTTTTTTCGCGGATTGATTTTTTATGAAGCCAACTTCAGGATAACGAGAATACGTACTCGGGAGAAAAAAATGAAGAAGTGAAGAGAACTGGCAGAGCTTTTAGTAGACGACGATGGATGCGTTCGTCGCGACGGGCACGATGAAAATGGTTGAAAGAGCAGCACACCGTACATACAAGTAAGTATTACAAAACGACGGTCTGTCCTTGTTTTTTTTATCTCTCTCGGCTAGATAATGTTAACACTCGCGCAAAATATTCGGTTGACAACTTTCCCTCTCTTCGTCAAACACAGTATTTTCTCGGTGGCGTCGTGCACGCACGATTCCACTCGACAAATTCTTCCTCTTCCATTCTCTCTTAAAATCTTCCATTCTTATTACTAGTTTATATATATATATTACTTTTGTTCAATGTATACCTAATAATAGTAAGAAGTTTAGAGGACCGGAGTGCGGTCGACGGCGTTCAAGGTGACGAAGTTGTAGCCAAACGGATCGGCGACGTGCTTACCCCAGTTCGCCGCTGGACCTTCGCCAGTCGTCGCACCTTGGACGAAGACACCCAACATGGCGATCATCGCCAATCTGCCGTTCTTAATCTCCTTAACCTTCAAGATTTCCAAATCTTGCGGGGTGGCCGCGACGTTGTAGAAGTCCAACGGTCCGCCCGGGTTGATCGGGTCCAACTTGGCAAAGTCGGAGCCAGAGAAGGAGCCCTTGAACGGAACAAAGCCAGACGGCGCAGAGGCCGGGTCGGATCGGAACTTTTCCGCGCCGCCCATCAAGACAATCAACGGAGCGACGGCGATGCCCAACCACAATTCAGCCGGGCCGAATCTGCCAGTGGAGCCTTCCAAAAACACCTTACCGGTTTCTCTCCAGTCGCCGCCGGCAACGTTGAGCGCTTCCGGAATGACGATACCCGGGACGGCCAACATAGCCCATCTGGCGTGGATAACTTCCGCAACGCGGTATTGCTTGATGGCACCATCCGCACCCAAACCGAGCGGGTCAAAACCGTAGTCACCGGCCAACTTACCGTCGAGGTAGGACGGGATGTCCGCGGTGGTCAAGAGACCAGACGGAAGGTACAACTTACGGTTCGGGCCTGGATTTTTTGTTAGAGAATACAAAGAGAAAAAAAGTCAGCACAGAACATAAACAATCATTGCTCGTCTCGGACGTGATTGTCGATTCGATCGATATCGCTCCGCTTAGCTTAGCTCAGCGCGCGCGTAACAAAAATATTTTATTTCTGTTTGTGTTTTCCAACACTCTCTCTCTCCCGTTTTACTTTCTTTTTGACCACAAAATCCAAAAAAAAAGCTCGCACAAACGACGACGACGGACGACAACTCGAGGGAGAAAGAATCACCATCAATCCGATATTCCCGAGGTGTATCTCCGGAACGAGACGAATCTGAAACGCCCACGCGCATCCAAAATCCATCCGATCGGAAGATGACGCGCGCATCTTTCCATCGCGAGGTGTAGATTGCGCGGAAGATGGACGCGGGCGTCTCATTCTTTCTCCGAAAAGCATCTCTCTTCTCTCTCTCTCTCTTTTGTCGTTTATTCGATCTTCGAGAGAGAGAGATCGAGCGGCTTTGGAGGACAAAAAAAGAAACGAGAAGTAAACTATTTCTCTGATGTACCACTTACCGTACCACTTGGACAAGTCGGCAGACTTGGCCGCCTTGTTCGGGACAGCCGCCTTCTTGACCGTCTTCTTCACCGTCGTCGGCTTCTTCGCCGGCGTCGGCTTCTTCGCCGGGACCGCCTTCTTGGTAGCCTAAAATAAAAAAAGAAGAAGAGGGATGCGTGTGAGTAATTCTCAATCGATTTTAAAAGAGAAGAAAAAAAAAACGTACGGTCTTCTTGACCGTCTTGGCCGGAGCCGGAGCGGATTTCTTAAAGAGTGCGTTGACAGTGACAGCCATTGTTTGTTTTTTGTTGAATGTGGTAGATGAAAAACGTGTGCGTTATATGAAGATTATACGCGACGAGCGATTTTGGGAAACGTTTCACCCCTCTCCGAACTTTTATCTCGGGGAAGATACGAAATTTTTCGGAGATTTTCTTCTCTTCGAGTGGTGGCTGTGCAACCGCGCGCACGCTTTTGTGATTTTTTATTTTTTTGCTGCTCGTCGAGTGAGTGGTCTCCCAACAACAGTAAGAGATGTAGACCGAGTGCAGTCGAAAAAGGGTACCCCAAAAAAAAGAGAAAAAAGTAAGGAAATTGCACTCAGACTCTCTCTCTCTTCTCTTCTCTGCTTGCTTTGGGGAAAAAAAAAAGCGAGGGGAAGGGACGAGAGAAGGAAAGAAAAGAAAGAAAGAAAGAAAAGAAAGAAAGAAAAGAAACGTGTGTGTCTCTCTGTTTTTTTATTTAATCAAAAATGCTAAGTTTTATATATACGCTTTGTTCGTCGTCGATTAATCCATGACGGCTAACACGTCGGACTCGTGCAACACGACGTACTTCTTCCCCTCTCCGTCTTGCATCTGATCCCCGGCGTACTTGAAGTACACGACCTCCTGGCCGACTTTCACGTTCATCGGCTTGTACTCTTTCTTCTCCTCGTCCCAGACGCCCGGGCCAACCTTGGAAACCGTGCCTTGCACCGGTTTCTCTTGGCTACCGCTGGTCAACAAAATACCACCTTTAGTTTGCATTTCGGCGTCTTTAATCTGCAAAATCAAACGGTCTCCTAAGGGTTCCAAGTTTGGAATATCGTCTACGCTCGCGTTGGATTTCGGAAACGTGCCTATCAAGTCGAGTTCGCGAATCATGGTGAACTCCTCGTTGTTGAGGATCATATCGTCTGCACCGATGCCGAACTTGTTGTATAAGACGGTTTGGCCCGGCTTGACGCCGTGGACGTCGTCCGCGATCGCTTCAACGTCACCTGAGAGTTTTTAAAGAGAGAGAGAGAGGAAAAAAAATGTCAGCAGCCGCTCGCTCGCTTATTAAAGAAGTTGGAAAAGAAGCAAGTTTCTCTTCGAAAGAAAGACGATAAGGGGAGAAAAGAAGAAAAAAAAATCCAATTTTTTCTCGAGCGACGGCGGCGGCGAAGAGCCGAACGCGCTCTCTTTCGAAAGACGACGACAAAACAAAATCATCACCAAACGTACCGCTCGTTGGTTTCTGCTGACTCCCCTGAGTCAACAAAACGCCCCCTTTCGTTTGTACTTCCGTTTCCGCGATTTTAATCAAAACTCGTCCACCCATCGGCTGGACTTTCGTGTATTTCTTCGGCACTTCGAACGCCTTCCCGGCCATCGCGCGGACGGAGAAGAGGTTTCTTTTCGTTTTAGATGATCGGTGCGGCGCGACGGTGAACGCCGACGACGTGGACGCCATGGTGGATGCCATTTTTTGATATATATCGCGTTTGTGTAAGTGTGTTGTGTGAGGAATCGGATAGAGAGAAAAAAGAGAGAGAGAAAAACCCACACTTTCACTTTAAGTTTTCTTTGCGCAGCCACGTCTCTTTTTTTCCCTTTTTTTGTTCGCTTTTCTACTCGTATAAAACCTCATCATATTTCCATACCCTCTCCCCTCGTTTTTTTGTTCTCTCTCTCCACCCAGCAGCAGCCACTTCTGCGTTACATATGTACAAAAAAAGAACGTGAGTCTTCACACCGCTTGTTGGTGCGTGTGTGTGGTCGTTGTGAACGAAAAAGAACAAACACATTTATATTCATTCATGTTTGCCTCGAAGAAATCGTACCGCGAAAAGAAAGAAGAGCTCTCTCGCGTTCGCGCGCAACTCGTGCAACTCGCCATGGAGAACAAAAAGTTAGAGCAGCTCATACGAGATTCGGAGAACGCGTCGGTGATTTCCTCCTCCGCGCACGAAGAATACGGGCTGGAGTCCGCCGAGGATTTACAAGCCGCGCTCTCTGGGATGAAGAAAATGCTCGACGTGGCGGAAGAGAAAGCGCAGAGAGAAGAGGTTTTGAGAATGGAAGCCGAGCAGCAATTTCAGCGGAAGAAGCACGAGTATTTGCAATCCGCGGTGTCTGGGATGCAAACGATGTTGACGGAAACGGAAGTGCAGTTGCACGAAACGCAGAAAAAATTGGAAGAGTTGGAAACGAAGAGACAAGAAGCAGAGACGATGTTCGCGAAGGAAATAAGGGAGTACGAGACGAGAATTGCGTACTTGGAGAGCTTCGTAAAGCCGTGCGAATTGAAGATTGAGGTGAAGTTAACGGAAGAGGAGAGGGATATTTTGAACGAAGTGAACGGTCCTAGAGCGTTGACGAAACCGCCAAAGAGTAGAGGTTGCGGCTTCTTTTAATCGCACGCTCTTCGCTCTTCCGAGAATGGAGCGAGAAGAAAAAGCTTGTATTTATATCATGTTGTTTTAGTAGTATATGTTGTAATTATGTTTGTAATTATGTAACAGTTTTATCTTTTACACGGTTGTATTTTATAACGTAGTAGTTGTTCATCACTATCGATTGGCTCCTCTGTAGCCGATGACTTCTTCTCTACTTTCTCAATCTCAAATCTCTCATATCTCTTCTTCGTATTATTAATATATTAATGTAACTTCAGTGATGATGTCGGTAATAATAATTTACAGAATGACATTCTCGTAACCTTTTTCGGCCACGAGATTGTCTAAATACCGCAACAAGTCGTTGCGTCTGGACAAAAGTCTGCGGCATTCGGACGTTGTCAAAATACCGTCAAACTCTTTCGCAATAGCGCGCGCGTCCAATAATCGCAGCCGGAAGTACGTTTTTGCTGAAACGCATAGCGTTGGTCCGGTTTGGAACGCGTTCTCGTGAGTCATGTCGACCCACGCGCCGTCTCTAAAAGCTGCCGAGTGATCAATCAAAATCGGATAATGATTCGATTGCATGTCTTCTACGTTGTTGTGGTTGCTGTTATGTTGTCGATCGCCGTTGTCGTCGCTGATTTCGTTTTTAAACACCTCTGGAATTGGTTTCGCATTTACCCAGTGTTCGGCAAACAGAAAATGACCGTGGTGTCGATCGGAGTTTCCGAGCAACACGTCCATGACTCTCGTGTCCGACAAAACTTGCTTCTGCGAAGTCTTCCAGTGTTCCGGATGGACCTCTTTCAACGTTTGTGATTCTTGCGCCCAATAGATAAACGCGCCTTCGTTAAACTCTTTATAATCGCACTGGATTGGATTGTTCCCCATTTGTGTATCTTTTTTCGAACACGCGGGTCCTTTTCGATTCATTCTGTATGCCGTCGGCGGGACGTAATCCATTCCTAAAACACGATTG
>Ga0255757_10004261_pt1 | contig 12952 bp, 8 predicted proteins | sample 071ome_27_FD_179957 | JGI IMG/M metagenome (GOLD analysis project Ga0255757, IMG submission 179957) | Coastal salt marsh microbial communities from the Groves Creek Marsh, Skidaway Island, Georgia - 071409AT metaG (version 2) | ecosystem: Environmental > Aquatic > Marine > Intertidal zone > Salt...
GCAATCTCTGACCCGAATGGCCAACCAGTGGTCGTACAGGTGGGAGAGGATTACCAATGGAATGATACCTTAGATGGAATTATGCTTTGGGGTGTTTGGCAGGATGACGATACCAATGAATGGGTAATCGCTACTGTAAATTATATTGGGGGCAGACAGAAAGGAGCAAAAGGAAGCTATTCTTCTCTTCCTAATGAATTAGATGTAGATCATCCCTACATTGTTGATGGTGATACTATAGATGTCACCGAAACAAACGGGCACCAGTACTACCAAGTAACTTCTGTCGAAAACGGAATTATCTATGCAGTAGATGGGGATGGTGCCCCTTTAACAGATCCGAGCTGGTGGTTTGTTACTAAGGCCTCCGCGGAAGAATTCTATCATTCTAAAATTAATTATGCTCCGGCATCTCTTGTTGGGTATACCTTAACCTTTGATGAGAATGAAACATCGCCCGGATCTTCTTCTTACGGAAAGTCGTTAAAATATTTTATGGAGGATATGGTATTTGGTCTAGAGGAGGGCCAGCTTGAGGGAGTGACTTACAGTTACCATGTTGCTGAAAGCATCCCATCAACCCAGGCGGTGATAGTTTTTCAACATGGCGAAAATTCAACGACTACCTTTGAGGTTACCTTCAGCTCGCATACGCAAGCTTCGGGGACTTGGACGGAACAAGATGGAACCGATCAGATTACTGGCACAATCGCTTTGGAGGTAGCAACCGTAGATATTGCCCCTACTTCACTGGCAGGACTCACTTACTTAAATGAAATGAATGACTTTCTTAGCTTCTTTGAGAATGACCTAGGCACTTTTTACTCAGAAAATGAAAGTAATTTTTCAAATAGTGAGGTGTCTAATATCACCTATAGTTGGGAAAAACTCGGACCAAACATAGGGGTTTTGACCACCAGTCTCGATGAGACAACCTACCTATTTTTTGAATCACCCCCTGAGGGCTTTGGCGTAGAATCGACTTTCCTTGGTTCCTATGTCTGGATGGAAGAACCGGGGGGCGAAAGCGAGTTTGGAATATTTACGATCAGCCACATCGAGCAAGGGCTGGCCCCCCTCGACCTTGCTGGTGAAAACTTGGTCTTAGGGGCCTTATCTACGGTCTTTTTTGAAGATGGGGTAGTCCATATTACCGAAGGAGGCGAAACGATAGCTGGAAGTTATGCATTTACCAGATATGGTGAGGATATCCTAATTCTCTCCATATACGGCGAGGATTCCGCTACACCGAAAGTTTACAAATTGGATTTTAAATCTGAGGGAACAGGCGATTTCTCAGGTAGCACTTCAGGAAGCTTTAAATACACAAAGAATTGGGCGATGAAAGGATGGGTCTGGCACGATAAGTTTCCTTGGTCCTTTTCCAGCAATCAGGGAGATTGGCTCTATCAGGTGCTCTTTCTAAACGATACCAATGAAACAAACCTCGCATATTACGAAGCGTGGAGCAAGGAGTGGAAAATTCTGGATGAATTAGACTACGGAGGAGAAACCAACTTATCTGCGTCCGATTCTTTTGCATGGGGGGCATACGACGATTTTAATACCTCGGCATTGGACACAAGTAGGTGGGATGTAGCATGGTGGGACGGGGGCACGAGCCCGACGGTTGACCAGGCAAACAACCGAGTAGTCTTTAACAAGGGGACGACCTATGAGGCCAAGCTTTCTGCTCTTATGAATGAGACCAACTCCGCTGCAGAAAGCGAATATGGCCGGGGTAACGAGTCAAACACAGGCAGGGCACCTAGTACGATTGCCGACTTGGTGGCCACAGTCGCTTCGATACAGACAGTACCAGAAGAAGAGAATTATGGAATGGAAGAAGTATATTTTGACGATGTGTTTCGATACAGGTGGGATTCAGATGACCAAAAGGAGGTCGAGGAACCCTACATTTATTCAAGGACAAGCCCGGATACGGCTACCATCAGCATTGAGCAAGCGGATGGTCCTCTTACATTAGAACTTACTTTTGAAACTGATACCAGTGGTACTGGTACATGGACTGATATTGAAGGAGGTGAAACTTATTCCGGCACACTGACTTTCGACCTGCTCTACTCCCCTCATAGCCTGTTGGAATTTAAAGAGTCGGATGATGTTCAGGGAATTGAAATGGAACTCATGATTCCTAGTAATGCTCCAGATAAGACATGCATTGGCTTATTTGCAGTCGATTATGAGCAGATGTTCAACGCAGGTTCTGATGAAGAGGAGGAGGGCGCGATCAAATTTGACCTAGATTTATGCTACTTTAACAACTCTTTAAAGATGGAATTTAATTACAAGGACCTTTCAACGAACGAAGAAGTTAGTCTATATCGAGATGCAGCATTGGGAGATTATCAAAAGGTCGCTTTTCATTATGGAGAAGACCAACTAAGCTTTTATCACAATGAAGAGCTTGTCGTAACAATTGATTATGTAAGAGGATTTGAAGAATTTAGTATCCGGGCTCAGAATGAAACTAATACTGATTTTTCTGCATACCTCAGAAATGTTCGAGTTCTTAAACAGAAACCTTACCCGCAAGGATGGATGTGGATGCATTACTATCCTTGGGCGTATTCCTATGACTCTGGCAATTGGCTATACTTTCGTACCGCCAAGGATGCAGATGGCGAGCCTAGTATGATTTACTGGGATGAGTCTTCAGAGGAGTGGGACCTTTATTTCCCTGTACTTTCTTCCAGTCAGAATGATGAGAAAGAAACAGCAGATAAGCTGCTCGAGCAGCACGAGTAGCACCCCGGTTAAGCCGCACATACCTTAAACGAAGAAATTAATAAGATTCGGTTTGCCTGCCTGAGGTTGGCAGGAGAAACTCCGACCCATGCACTATTTACACTTTGCTTTGTTAACGGTGGTTTGTTGGGGAACCTATGGAGTATGCATGCACATTGGTTCAAGCAACATGGGCGATAAAGAAAACGGTAGAATTATGGCCTTTCTTTGGGTCGGGCTTGCTTATTTTCTCACTGCAGTGGTTGCCCCCTTGATTATTCTAAAGCTCAAGGGGGGGAATATCGCTTTTTGGTCCTATCCGGTAAAGGGCTGGCAGTGGTCCTTACTTGCTGGCACGCTAGGAGCGATTGGTGCATTGGGGGTATTACTGGCATTCGGTAAAATGCCCAGCCCGGCATATGTGCCGGTTATCATGTCGATCATTTTTGCGGGTGCTCCCATGGTCAATGCACTGGTTAGTACAACCAAGGAGGGGAACTGGTCGTATGTCCGCTGGCCCTTTGTGCTGGGTATCGCATTGGCCGCACTCGGTGGGTATATGATCACCAAGCACGCACCTAAGCCACCCAAGGAACCCGCATCGACTGCGGCACCTAATTCCTGACTAGACTGGAAGCAGTGGATAGGTAGGTCCACAGATATGACTGACCAAGCAGAGAGCGTTACTGACTGGGAGGCCGAAAGGTGGGAAAAATTTCAGCCTGTCCTGCAAAACATCTCGCAGAGTAATCGATTTCAAAAAAGTCGGTTCCCTGAGCTGTCCGATTGGGAATCTTGGCAATGCATGGATGATTTTTCTAACTCATGTGCATTGACCACGAAGGAAGAATTGGAGCGGGACCAGCTGTCCTACCCACCCCATGGAACTAATCTTACTTTTCCACCTTCCAGATACTTACGTTTTTCCCGAACAAGTGGAACAAGTGGCGATCCAGTCAATTGGATGGACACGCCGGATGACTGGCAATGGATGTTGGGGAACTGGGGTCGAATACTGGAAGAAGCGGGAGTTCAGCCAGGAGCAAAATGCTTCTTTGCCTTTTCTTTTGGGCCTTTTTTGGGGTTCTGGACAGCTTATGAGGCTGCGATTCAAAGAGGGTGCGTATCTATCCCGGGAGGTGGGCAGTCCACTGAATCGAGAATCCAGACGATTTTACAACACAAAGTAGAGTATCTTTTTTGTACACCTACTTATTCCATGCGGTTGATCAACACGGCAAAAGAGCAGGGCATCGAATTAAAGAAGAATTCTCTGAAAAAAATAATCGTTGCCGGAGAATGCGGGGGAAGCCTGGCTGTTATTCGGGAGGCAGTGGACCAAGCTTGGAAGGGCCGATCTTTAATCTACGATCACTATGGTATGACCGAGGTGGGACCGGTTGCATATGAGATACCTGGCGGTGTGGGAGGCTTGCGGATCTTGCTCGATTCTTATCATGCAGAGGTGATTGATCCTCAAACCACCGAGCCTATCGGGGATGGGCGAATCGGAGAATTAATTCTGACGCCGCTGGGGCGGACGGGCAGTCCGGTGTTTCGTTACCGTACGGGTGATTTAGTAAAAGTAAGACGGGGAAGGGATGCAGAAGGCGTACCCACCTTTGATTTAATTGGGGGAATTTTAGGACGGGCAGATGATATGGTGATCGTTCGTGGAGTGAACCTGTATCCATCGGGTGTGGATGCGGTTGTGAGAAAGTTTACTGAGATCGGGGAATACCAGGTCGTCATTGAGCAAGTCCGCGAGATGACAGAGGTCTCGATTCGAGCAGAGTGTACACCAGAGGTTGCCATCTCCCTGGAGGGTGCTTTGGAGGATGCCTTTTCTTTACGAATCCCGGTGGAAAGTGTCCCGAGTGAAACCCTGCCAAGTTTTGAGATGAAAGCGAAACGTTGGATTCGCAAAGACCGAAATTCTTCGACCTAATCTTTCTGATGACTGCATTTTTAGAAGTAAAAAACCTTACCAAGGCCTATCCTGCACCCGTGGGTGGATCTTCCAGTATGGTGTTTTCTGAGATCAACCTGGAAGCAAAGGCTGGGAGTTCTCTTGCTATTGTCGGGCCCTCTGGCTCTGGCAAGAGTACATTGCTGAATTTGATTGGTGGGCTGGATGTGCCAACCAGCGGAGATGTCTTGGTGGATGGTCAAAGTGTGCACGATCTTTCGGCTGAGGAGGCCGCCCGTTTTCGTAACCTTACGCTGGGGTTTGTTTTCCAGTCCCACCACTTACTGCCTTCGCTAACCGCATTGGAGAATATTATGGTCCCAGCCTTGGCCGGGCATGGTGGGCCTGCCGGAGAGGCATTGAGGGTGCGGGCAGAAGAGTTGTTGTCCAAAGTTGGGCTTTCCGATCGGGCAAATCATTTGCCGGGCCAAATGTCGGGTGGAGAGAAGCAACGGGTCGCGGTTGCCCGTGCCTTACTTCATAAACCTCGACTCATTCTGGCGGATGAGCCAACGGGTGCCTTGGACCAAGCGAATGCCGAAGGCCTAATCGATTTACTGATTGCGTTGAACCGGGAGCACCATACCACATTGGTGGTAGTCACCCATGCGATCCCCTTAGCCAGAAAGATGGAAGAGGCCTGGAGTTTCTCATGCGGTAATTTAAACAGGGTGGACTTATGAGTATTTGGCGAATTGTTTTCGCCAATTTAAAACACTCATGGCGTCAGCATATGGGCACATGCCTAGCAGCCTCCCTTACATCGATGATTTTGATTGGGGCACTAACCGTGGGCGATTCTGTGAGAACTACCTTGTTGTACCAAGCACAGGAGAAAATAGGTCTGGCTACCCATATCTTTGTTTCGGAGGAAGGATATTTTCATTCGGACCTCGCCGAACGAATACAAAAAAACTTTCCTAGCAACAGCTCCGCCCAATTTGCCCCGACCTTGATGGCCGAGGGAACCTTTTCTTCACCGGACGGAAAGACTAGGGCAAGCGGAATCCATGTGCTTGGTATAGATGACCGATTTTTTGAGTTTGCCAGAGACTATGCAACTCAGCCGGATCTTAACCAGCCTGGATACTGGCTAAGTCCAGATCTTGCCGAGGAGCTTAAACTGCAGGTCGGGAGTAGGATGGTATTACGGGTGGAAGAACCTAGTCTTTTTTCCAGGGATGCTCCGCTCTCTGGTGAGAGGGATGCCCGCTTTGTTTCCTGGAATCGCCCGTACCTGGGGGAATTGAAGTCGTCTTTACTGGGGAAGTTTTCCATAAGGTCCAACATGGATGCCGTGCGAACGGTTTTTGCTCCCCTTTCTATGCTTCAGCAAGATATGTTTGCCGCTTTTGATCCGGTTGGGCAAAGAACCGATTTTGCCAATCTCCTGCTTGTCTCCACCCAAGAATCAAGGACCGTACTTGAGCGAACTGCAGAAGAGGCATGGAGTTTGTCGGATGCGGGTCTGGAAATAAAGAAACTCCGCTTTGAAGATGATTGGAGCCTTCGAACAAGAAGTGTATTTTTGCCAGACTCGATTGTGGACAGAGCGAGCAAAATAGAGCCGACTGCACAAGGCGAGCTAACCTATCTGGTCAATGCAATACAGAAGGTAACTGATGACCCAACCAAAAGCTCAACCCTCATCCCATACTCGATGGTCGCAGGGGTTGCGCCAGGAGGAGCTGGTCTGCTCGAACCAAATTGGAAAGATGATGCAATTGCCCTAAATCAATGGGCGGCAGAAGACCTGAATGCAAGTGTAGGGGACAGGGTGAAACTTGAATACTTTGTCGTTGGTGAGCGGAGAAGGCTGAATGAGAATTCCCGCTCCTTTACTGTGGCAAAAATTTTGACGATGCCCCCACAAATTCCTCTAGGTAAGGAAAGCGATTGGACGCCAAGATTTCCGGGATTAAGTGAAGCAGAAAATTGTGGAGAGTGGGATACGGGAATTCCAATCAAGCATGATATCCGCCCTAAAGATGAAGCATACTGGGATGAGCACAGAGGAAGCCCGAAGGCCTTTGTTTCACTTGGCTCAGCTAAGGAGATGTGGGGAAATCGATGGGGGAATCATACTGGGCTTCGCTTGCAAGGAGAAGAGTCGGCCCACCGTTTGGGGAGAGAGCTAGTGGCGGGGCTGACCCCTTCGGATTCCGGAGTAAGGTTGATTGAACTAAAGAAAAATGCGGAAAGAGCCTCCTCGGGCCCGGTGGATTTCAGCCAACTTTTTCTGTCCTTTGGCTTTTTTGTGATACTGGCCGGAGTGTCGCTAAGTGCGATGCTATTCGGTTTTTCCATGGATCAGAGAAATCGTCAGGTTGGGATGTTTCTTGCCCTTGGATACAGCCGGTTGCGGATCAGGGTGATGATCTGGCAGGAAGCAGCTATCGTCTGCCTGCTCGGCACGGTCCTGGGAATTGGCTGGTCCTGGTTTCTGGGGAAGGGAATTCTTTCTATGCTTGGGGGTGCCTGGGGCGGGGCAGTTTCCCATTTATCCATTCTCTATGCACCCACCGCACAATCGGTGATCCTGGGGGGAGTGTCATCTTTTTGCATTGGGTTGGCCAGTTTGGCATGGGCCGGCAGGAAGCAATTGAAACATACTCCGAACGCTTTGCTAAGCGGGGCAGAATGGGTAGAAACATCGGATACAGAGGGGCCTCTTCACTGGGCACAGAAGATAGAGTGGTCAGGATGGTTGATTGCTTTGGGCTTATTGTTATCCTTTTGGTCTCTTGAGTTGCCGCCAGGACCCATCTTTTTTGCGACGGGATCTATGATATTGACCGCAGGTATGGCACGCTTTTTTCAGGTGCAAAATAGGCAAAATATCTTCTCTAACGAGGAGGCGATTCTTCAACGCATCCAGCGAAAGCCTGGGCGAAAGTTCATTGTGGTGGGCATGCTTGCCACGGGTGCATTTTTGGTGATAGGAGCAGGTGCGTTTCACCAAAAACCGGTTCAAGACGCGCTCCTTCGAGAATCCGGAACGGGTGGATTTTCCCATCTTCTATCCTCCAGCCTGCCCATCTATGATGATTTACTCGGCGAAGAAGCCAGGGAGCTCTTTGATCTTGATCCTGATATTCTGGAGGGAGTTTCCTTGGTGCCGCTCAGGGCACTGCAAGGGGATGATGCGAGTTGTTTCAACTTAAACCAATCCTCCTCCCCGCCCCTCTATGGAGTACCGTTGAACTCCATGCAAGGCAGATTCAATTTTGTCGAAGGTGATTGGTTGAGCTTGAAGCAGAAAAGGGAGCCGAGAGTGTATCCTGCCCTGATTGATCAAAACACATTGATGTGGTCCTTGAAGAAAAAGGTGGGGGATCGGCTGTCTTATTTGGACGAACAGGGCAGAGCTTTTGATGTTGAGATAACCGCAGTTGTGTCCGGCAGCTTTTTGCAGGGCGGCTTGTATATTTCAGAAAACAATTGGATAAAGAACTTTCCAGGTCGGGGTGGCTACCAGCATTTTTGGTTCTCTGCCCACAAAGAACAGCAAGAATATGGGGTTCGGCATCTCAAGGATCGACTCTTTCACTATGGTCTGGAAGCCCAGGCAACCACTCGGAGATTGAACAAATTAAAAAATGTGGAAAATACCTACCTTTCCATCTTTCAAGGATTGGGAGGTCTCGGAGTGATCCTTGGAACTGTGGGCTTATTGATCGTTATCCTTAGAAACCTATGGGAATGCAGGGCAGAGCAGGCAATTCTTAGGGCCATTGGATATTCCGCCCAAAAACTTAGAGGCCTCGCCTGGCACGAAAACATAAAGTGGGTAAACTGGGGACTAATTATCGGAAGTGGAGCGGGGTTGTTAAGTGTCATTCCCGCAGCCCAGAGTGGAATGGGTAAGCTTTCGATCTTGGAAATTGCATTCTTTTTATTGAGCTTATTTGTCCTTGCGGCAGTGTGTGTCTTTTGGGCGATACGCTGGGGCTTAAGAGAGAGCCAGTTAGAGGAACTAAGACATGAATAAACAGATACTTGGTTATTTTTTGGGGATTTTGCTTCTGCTTGAAGTTAGGGCTGGGTTGGCCCAGAATCCCGGCGACGGAAAGAGGGGGTGGCATGTTTTGTATGAACAGAGTTTTGAAGAGGTGGAAGAGGGAAGTGTGCCGGAGGACTTTTTTGTATTGGATGGCAAATTTTTGGTTGCCAAAAGAGGCGAGCAGAAGTGCTTGGTTTTAGGGGGACATCCAGTGGATGAACATGGGTTTCTCTTTGGGCCTCGATTAAAGAATCCGAGCGTGGAATTGGCGTTTTCCTGCCTTGGCGGGTTTCAGAGTCGCAAGCATAATGTATATGCGGGAGCTTTATCCGGTCTGAGGGGAATCCATTATAGAATCAATCCTAGCTTCAGCGAATTCAGGGTCACTCATTCGGATTATATGGATAAGAGAGATGGCATCAAGTGGTCGCCCAAAGAATGGATGCGTGTGCATATCCTCGCTCAGCCAGAAAAACAGGAAAAGACCCAATTTAGGGTACATATTTATCGTGCGGACGGTGAGGGCAAAGATGGTTGGAAATCGAATTTTTTAGTAGATGGCTTATTGGTGGGAGGGAAATGTGCCCTTTGGGGATTTTCTTATGCAGAACAAGAAATGGCATGGGATAATTTGGTGATTCGCGGGCCAAAATAATTGCCTCAAAATAGTTCCACCACCAAGATTTCCATATCGGCACTTGGGTGTTCAATATCATGCACCTAAAAATTGGGAAGATAAGATTCTCTTGCCAAAATGGCCGTCTTGGGAAGAAATAGACAGCTCATTTGCCTATGTACCCCCTCTCAAGAATCATTTTCTTAACGCTTGGTTCATGCATGCTTTTTCTGATGGTTTTTTTAGGGGCAGCCTTGCACTTTGATGTTTTGCCCTTTGAGCACTTCGTTAGAGATATCACTCAGTTCGTTTTCATTGGCTACACCATTCCGGAAATTTTCGGGATGGGGAAAATCGCTTCTTACAAGGAGCTTACCGTTGCCCTCAAACTGGTTCTGGCGATCGGTGGCCTTTTTGCCTCTTTTTATTTAATTGGGATTAGTTTTTTAGGTTCCTCCCGATTGCAGTTTAAAGCCTTAAGCTTTGGAATATCTATTCCCCTCTTCCTCTTGCTCTTTCAATTTTGGACCAGTTTTGTAAATGACGATCGAATTCTTCTTCGAGAAGACAAGCTGACCCTTTTCTCATGTACCTTAATCGTCTATCTAATCAGCGTTTTATTAATGTGGTATGGCTTGCATGTCAGGAGGGTGAGCCCCACCTATGATATGAGGTCATCCATCAGTCCAATTCGCCTTCACGCAATCCAAAAATCCATCCCAAGTGCGGAAGAGTTGAGCTTGGAGGCCAGTGATAAGGGTATCACAGAAAAGACCGACGATGCCCTGGGGGATAGAGAGGAAGAGGGGCAATTAAGAGACGGAGCAGAAGAAGGCTTTGCGGAAGAAGATGGCCCAAAGGAAGTATCCAGCGGTAATCTCGAAGAAAATGTTGCCAAAACAGATGAGGTTGACGGAGAAGAGCCCGAACCTCTAAACGAAGCTCATGATCTGATAGAAAGTAAGTCAGACGCTGATCATGAGGATAAGACAAATTCCGAGTCCGACCAACAAGACAATTTTGAAGTTCAGGAAAAAGATGTGCCGGGCACAGCCTCCTAGAAGCTAGCCAACATGATTTACCGAAGAATCATTTCTGTAACTTGTGGACTCTTGGTTGTGATCGCCACTGTCTACATTTTACAGGGGGCAAGTTTTCGACTGGTCGAATCTTATGCAAAGTTCCGGCTGCAGTTATGTTGGGGAGATTACATGGAAAGCAAATTAAACCCGGTTCTAAGCAAGCTGCCATTGGACCATTTTGCAGAGCCACTCTTAGAAAACCACAAGTTAAGCAAAAAGGCGGCTTTTGAGTATGAAATTAATTACTCTAAAAAAATCCTCAGTTACTTAAAACCAGTTAAGGATCGTGCATTCAATTATCTCGCACGGGAGCAAAATTCTCTGCAGGCCTATGAAATCCGAGATCTTGGCTTGGTAAAAAGTGTTATTCTGCCGGGTCTGTTTCGTCCTGCCACAATGCATGATGTAAGCTACGGTTCCGCAAGACGTATTGGGGACCGTATAGAATTTGCCGATTGTTTGTTTGTTCACCTTACCCGCCCAATTCCTCACGCTCAATTTGAGAAGAAGTTTACTTCGATTGAAAGCTCATTTGGATTCCTTGCCGATCATGGGTTTGCCTCTTTGCTCCTGCCCGTGTCTTCCTCCGAGGCATTGATTGCACAACTGGAGTACCTTCAGGCAAACTTCAGGAACTTTGCTGAGCATATAATCATTTATGGAGAAAATGATCTGGTCCCTTGGGTTCTGGATGCAAGCGAAGCACGCCCAAATCTTTTTAAGGCTTCAGTTTTGCGAAATCCTAAAGTCCAAAATTCACCACAGGCCAATGGGGGTGCAAGCTGGCTTCTCTCGATTTATGAGTATGGCCAGGGCACTCCAAGTACTTTATTGGATTGGACTGTCTCCGCCAGACAGGCAGAGTTCCTCTATCCTTCTCGTCTGGCCGGCCTTATCTATCAGCAAAATGATCCAGTCACTGATGACCTATCGAGCTTGGTGTTGGCCTATTTACTTCAATGCAGAGATTACCTGCAGGAGGCAGCTCACCATTGGACACACCGAGAGTCAAAGGGTGACACTGAGGAAGAAAATACCTCGCCAACCCTCAGCAGCAAGTCATCGAACCAAAATAATTTCCTACCCGTTCATTTCCAAGATTCCTCTCAGAGTGACCAAAAGTACCTGTGTGAAGTGGTTAAGGAGTACCGTGCTAAACACAGCAGTAACCCTTCAGTAAGAGAAGCATCAAATAGGGCATTAATCCTAAAAATCGGAAGTTCAATTGAGTCGATGGGTCCTCTCGCATTTGATCAGTTATCGATGAAAGACCCTGAGTTTATTATTCTCTATCAAGCTCTCAAGAAAGAGGACGAAACCCCGATTCAATAGCTGTAGAATGCTACTTACAAACAACGATAAAACCTGAGGTTGGAGAAATTAAACTTTGTAACCTGTTTTTAGTCCATTGACCGTTAGGTAAAAAATTTTAGTATGAGAATTATGAAAATTTGCCATTTGCGAACTATCCTTATCTTAGCAATTTGTTCCTCATTTACGGGTTTTTCTGGAGCTGACACAAAAAATGTTGTCTTCGTAGCAGGACCTAAAAGTCATGGTTTTTTTGCTCATGAACATGCGGCTGGTTGTAAGCTTTTGGCAGATCATCTTGAAGCAGCTGGATTGGGGATTCGAGTCACAGTGGTCACGGATGGGGGTTACCCGAAGGACCCATCTGTGTTTGACGATGCGGACGCCGTCGTTGTTGCTTGTGATGGAGGAGTTCGCCACCTGCTTAATCAAAGACTTAGTGAGTTTGATCAGGTAATGCGGCGGGGGGTAGGGCTTGGCTGTATACATTACGGTGTCGAAACCACTAAAGGTCCGGCTGGGGATCATTTCCTCAAGTGGATAGGCGGATATTTTGAGCCCTATTGGTCTGTTAACCCTGTGTGGAATGCAGAATTCCAGCTTCTTCCGCAGCATCCGATCACTGAGGGGGTGCAACCCTTTGCCATGCTCGATGAATGGTACTATCACATGAGGTTTAGAGAGGCCACCTCCGCATTGGGTCGAATTACACCTATTTTATCGGCACTTCCTCCTGCTCAGACCATGAGACGCTTAAAGCCAGGGGTGGAGAGCCACCCGCACCATGGAAATCCTAATGTTGCTGAGGCGGTGTTAAAGAGGAAAGAAGCCCAGCATGTGGCATGGGCTTACCAACGCGGGGAAGATTATAATTATGGGCGCGGGTTTGGATTCACTGGTGCTCATTTCCACGAGAACTGGGCATCCCTCGATGCACGGAGGCTTGTTCTCAATGCGATCGCCTGGATCGCGAAGGTGGATATTCCTAAGGGAGGTATTCCCAGCCGGAAAGTCACCATGGAAGACTTGCTTAAAAATCAGGATTTCCCCAAACCTGATAATTGGCAGAATCAGGCAAAGGTGGAGAAAAAAATATCCACCTTTCGGAGATAACTTATCAGTTGCCGAGTGTGCCCTTCGGAGCGTCGGTAATTTACTCACTTAATTTATTGTTTGTATGTACTCTTTCTAGTATCTTTTAGGCGGTGAATAAAAAGATTTTG
>Ga0255757_10004263_pt1 | contig 12949 bp, 10 predicted proteins | sample 071ome_27_FD_179957 | JGI IMG/M metagenome (GOLD analysis project Ga0255757, IMG submission 179957) | Coastal salt marsh microbial communities from the Groves Creek Marsh, Skidaway Island, Georgia - 071409AT metaG (version 2) | ecosystem: Environmental > Aquatic > Marine > Intertidal zone >...
TCTTGGTTCAGAAAGTTATCTAATCGATTCAAAACCGCAGATTCAACGTTTTGTTGGATTCGCATTTGACCGCCGTGGCCGTCGGAGCCGAACAAGTGCGCGTGACGAATCTTGGCTTTGTTTTTCGGTCCCGTCCACGAGTGGTCTTTGTACGACTCCAAGTGCGCCGTGTGGCCAGAGCACACCGGCGCGGCTTGTCTAAACGTCGAGGACGTGAAACAGTTGCATTTGGCATCACAAACCGTCGCGCCTTCACTAAACGCGACGTCGATGTACGGATCGTTGTGATGCAATGCCATGACTAAGTAGTTCATGTCGTCTTTAATGGAATCTAATTGCTCGTTGTAACGAACGCCGTCGATGCGCATCAAAAACGGACGACCCGCCGAGGAGGTTTCGTCACGCGGTTTACCAACAATGAACACTTGGAACGGCAATCCCTTAAACGCGTCCGAGGCTTCTTTCAACTTTTTCGCGCGGAAGAAGACGATGCGAGGGGTGGACACTGGGCCACCGATTCGTCCTCCGTGGTTCAACGTCTTTTTGAAGCCTTGGATGACTTCTTGGACGTGCTCTTCGCCCAAGTGTAAAACGATCGTTTTCTCCTCGTGCTTCGTGCTTGCAATCAACGCGTCACCGGTGATCATGGGGACGGACATCGTTTTGCGGTTCGTCAAGCCTTTCCTCACGTCGTCTTTTGACTTTGAAAGTTCAATCTCTTGCATGCCGTTTTTGTTTCCGATGACTTCTTGCTTGACTCGAACGTCGCCAGCGCCGGCTTCCTTGGCTTCCTTTTCCGTCATTTCAACCACTCGCTCAAAAGCTTTCGGTTCACCTTCGTAAATTTCCGTAACCGCTGGCATTTGTAACGTTTTGAACGATCTCGCTATGAGCAAACCAAACGCCGCTTGCTTTTGTCCAATCACGATGGCTTTATATGGTTTCGGTCCAACCATGGCGTTCGGTTCCGCTTGCTTAATAGTTGCTTGATTCGGCGCCTTGTCCTCCTTACCTTTCTTCTTCAGAAGCATTCTGCGATTGATGGTCGTTTCTTCGGATTCTCCTTCTTCTTCTTGTTGTTGTTCAGCCGCTTCTTCGGCTTTTTCCATCATCTCCATGGCGAGAAGATCCGAATCCGAGGCCCGTGAACTCGGAATTTTCTTATCCGCTTTCTTCCAAAATTGCCATTTCTTCTTCATCTGTCGCTCCTCCTTCTCTTTTTCGTACGCCAATTGCTCCTCCGCCGCAGCAATTTGCTCCTCCGCGGATAGTTCCTGTTGTTGCTCTTCCTCTCCATCCGCGTTTCCTTCTCCCCCTAGCTCTCCTTCTCCCCCTAGCTCTCCTTCTTCCTCGATCACCTCCGGCGGTCCCATCGGCGGTGGCGGCGATTGTACGATAGCTGCTTCCAACACGTGCTCTTCCGTGTCTCTCTGATCGTCGTCCACTTTACTATCGGAATAGCTCGCCGCGGTTTCCGCCTCGGCTCGAATTTGCAACGCCTCCGCCGCTTTCTTATCCGAAATCCTTTTATGTTCGATGTACGAGAACCCTTCCATGTAGCTCGCCAGAGCGATGAATTCCAACTTTACTCTTCCTGGATTTTCCGACTTATCCGCTGGATTAATTAACTTTGCATCCGCGTCGAAATCGCACCTGTTTTTGAAAAAATATTGCAAACTCGCCTGCTGTTCGAAGTACGCGCACGTATCGCTCGCTCGGTTTGCGTGCGGCACGTCGGACTGCTCGTCTTCCATTTCATTAGCTTCCCTCGCGGCTCTTATTTCCTCCATAGCTTGCTCCTCTTCCGTCGGCGCGTTTACTCTGGACGAGATTTCTTCCGTCGACGCTTCCGGGTCTGACTCGTTCGCGTTTTCGTCTTGCGCCAACAGAGTCTCCTTTTGCGCCAGCAACGCCGTGACTTCCTCCACGGATTTCCCATAGTTTGAGTTTGAGACTAAAACCACGGACAAGAAAAACACGGCGGGCACTAACACCGCGCCGAGCCAGTGCTTCGTCGTCCACTGCTGAGCGTTCTTTCCTTTGTTGTTCGAAGAGGGAAACTCGTCGTTGTTGTTATTCGTATTTCTTCCTCCGGACGATGATGATGATGATGATGATTTTGATGTCGACGGTAATCCCGACGCCGAAGACAACGAAGAAGAAGAAGCGGCGAGTTTCGCCGCGACTCCTCCGATGCCCGAAGAAGAAGATGGCGCTTGCGGTTTCCCGGTGATCATCTCCGATCGTCTCCCGGCGCCGCCGTTGTTCCGCTTCATCTTCTTTTTCGTTTCTTTATTTTCTATTTATATGCGTTTGTGTCTTTGGTCGTGTCCGCACGTCTCTCTCGCTAATATGCCGCACAGACAGACGTGTGTGGTTGGTTTTGCCCTGTTTGTGATTTTTCTTCGTCTTTTTCTCTCTCTTTTTTTCTCTCTCTTTTTTCTCTCTTCTGTATGTAAGTGTGTGTCTTCTCTCACCAATAATGAATCTCTCTCTGTCTCTCTCTCGCGTTTTAGCTCAGTCAGTAGTAGTGTGTCGCTTTCTTCACAACCATCTTAAGAAGAAGTCACACACTAACACACTTACACGCATAACAGCACACGCGTCGTTAGAAAAATGTCTTCTACGGAACAGGCGCACTCGTTGCTGAAACAAGCGGAAAAGCGCTTAAACGGCGGGTTCATGTCCAACTTGTTCTCGTCTTCGTCAAAGTACGAAGACGCTTCGGAGTTGTACGAGAAAGCAGCGATACAATTTAAACTGAGCAAAAACTGGTCAGAAGCGGCGGAGACGTACGAGAAATTGACGGAAATGTATCAACACATCGGATCGAATCACGAAGTCGCGATGAACTTTGTGGAGAGCGGGAACTGTTACAAGAAGATTGATCTGAATAAAGCCATCGAAATGTTTAAGAAAGCGGCAAAGAAATTTAGCGAAATCGGTCGTTTGTCGATTGCGGCGAAACACCTGAAAGAAGTCGGCGATATGCTGGAAAAGGAGAAGAGATTAGAGGAGAGTTTAGAGGCGTTTACGGCTGCCGCGGATTTGTACATGGGTGAAAACACGGAGAGCACGGCGAACCAGTGTAAATTAAGAGTCGCGTCTATTGCCGGTCAATTGGAGCGATACGACATGGCGATTGAAACGTTCGAAGACTGCGCGAAACACGCGGCGGAGAATAACTTGTTGAAATATAGCGCGAAAGGATACTTGTTAAACGCGGGAATCTGTCGATTGTGCGCGGCAGACCCGGTCGGCGTTTTAAACGCCTGCCAAAGATACGGCGATATCGATCCAACCTTTCCAAACTCTCGCGAAGAACAGCTGTTGAAAGATTTGGCCAACGCGAGCGAAGCCGGAGACCAAGACGCGTTCGCAAACGCCTTGGGACAATTCGACGACATATCTCGCTTAGACAGTTGGAAGACGACGATATTGCTGAGAGCGAAGAAGAAAATCACGTCCGGTGCTGGGTTATTAGGCGACGAGGACGATTTGACTTGATGTAGTTGTGAACATGTTCAATATACTAAAAGTGAGTGACTTTTTTTTTAACATACAAATAGAAACACACGAGCAAAACAACAAACGCATCATCATCGCCTTTGGGGGGGAGTGCTTCACTCTTTCGCGCGGTTTTACATTCACGCACGCACGCGCACACGCGCACGCAAAGAGAGAAAGAGAAAGAGAAATGCACATAGACGGAGAGATGACGACGACGAAGAGGAGGGATTGAAAAGAAAACAGATAAAAAATGACGAGCGCGTCGACGCGGAACGCGAACGAGAAAGAAGCAAAGCGAAAAGACATTTCTCTGATTGAAAACTTCATCGCGGAAGAAGAAGAGCGGGCGTTACTCTCGAACGTGCACAGAGAAGACGTGTCGTCGTCGTCGTCGTGGAAAGTACTCTCCGGTCGCCGAGTGAAACAGTTTGGCGGGACCGTCAACGCGCAGAAAACAATCGGCGAACGACTTCCGGAGTTTCTGCGAGAGTTGAGCGCGCGAATAGAAAACGACGAACGCGTGAAAGAGACGTATTTACTCTCGTCGTCCGCTAGCTCACCACCATCGTGTTCTTCGTCCGCGACTTCAACGCAACCGCTCTTGAAACTCAATCACGTACTCTGTAACGAGTACGAACTGAACAAAGGGATCGAGAGTCATCAAGATGGACCTTTGTATACTAACTTTGTGTGCGTCGTTTCGCTTTCGCGAGACGAGGTTGTTTCGTTTACGCCGCACGCCGATTTCGCGGAAACGATGACTCCGTTCGATGTTTTCGTCCCGCGAAGAAGTTTACTCGTATTTTACGGAAAGTCGTACGACTGTTACTTGCACGGCATCCGAGGAAAAGGGTCTGCTTGTTGCGCCGATAACGACGATGAAAAGAAGCGTGTCTCGTTGACTTTTAGAAACGTGAAAAATCTGTCCATCCCCGGGAAAGCGCTCTCGCGCCTTTTATTCGGTAAAAGATTTTAGTGTGCAACAGAGATCACGACAAAACACAGTGCAGCTCGCGTAGGTGCGCGTAGAAGTAAGTAGTGCATTTACCAGTAGTAGATAGATTTGTATTAATATTTCTTGTAAGGTAAATATTTGCCGCTCATTGTAATCGTAACTCTATCTTCGTCCAGCTCGCCTTTCGTCTTCTGTAAGTCCATGTTGAAATCAATCGCGGACATGATCCCGTCGCCGAATTCCTCGTGTATCAGCTCTTTAAACGTCGTGCCATACACATTTACTAACTCGTAGAATCGATAAATCAAAGGGTCCGTCGGAACTTGCGTCGGTAAACTCCCTTTATACGGTACCGTTTGAAGGAGTTTCACCGCCACCGGAGGAAGGTTTAAGAGCGTGCCTACTTTTTCCGCTTCGTCCTTTGAAAGCGAATGTTGGCCTAACAAGGCACTCGTCGTCCACTCTTTCGATTTGTTCACGCTCGACGCTAATTCGCTCCAAGTTACGTTCATTTTTATGCGGTTGAAAACGATCAATTCCGTCACGTCGTTCCTCGAGACGACGTCGTTCTCCCAATCGATCGTTCTCGACGACGACGACGAAGAAGACGAAGACGAAGACGATGACGATGAAAATACGGGTGGGGTGACCTTTGGTCGTTGGTGTTGTCGTTTGTGCGTTCTCATTCTCAAAAAACGCACGCTCGCGCTCGCGCTGCGGGTTCTCGCCGCGGTAGTCGCACTCGCAGCAGCGGTACTCGTAATCGCGCCGCTCCTCTGAACCATCGTCATCTTATGTGTATGCTATCGTCGTCCCTTTCGTTGTTCAAAATCTTTGTTCTTTGTTCTTTTGTTCTTGTGTCGTGTTGTGTAGTTTGTAAATTCTTCTTCTTCTTCTTCTTCTTCTTCTTCTTCGATAAAAAAAAAGTGTGCACCCCACAAAGCGAATTTATTTAAAACCCTAAAAAGACAAACACAAAATTCTGCAGAACAGAGAGAGAGAGATGCTTCGACGAAAGCGGCGATATCTTCACCTTTTTCTTCTTCTTCTTCTTCTTGCTCCTATATCGAGCCCGTCGTCGTCGTCGTCGTCGTCGTCGTCGTCGTCGTCGTCATCGTCGTCGTCTCCTGTGACGATGAGCGGTTTAGTTTTTACCGAAAAAACCAGACTCGTTTTGCACGAGTCGAGCGTCGTCACCGCTTCGATGAGTTTAGTGGGATGTCTGTTTATACTGTTAAACGTGGTCGTGTTGGCGCCGTCGACGAGACGATCTCGCGCGGCTCGGTTGATTTATATGCTCGCTTTAGCAGATTTCGGGTATTGCGTCTCGGTGGTTTCGTTCGATACGACCAAATTGGAGTTGAGTGGTGCGAACGATGGCGCTGGTGGTTTTGGCGAGGGGAGGTGCCGAGCGCAGGGGTTCTTCGTTCAGTTGTTTTCGATGCAAACGGCGATGTGGTCGATATCGATGTCGCATTTTACGTACAGTTTAGTGGTGAAGAAACAAAGCGGACGAGAGACGAGAGACGTTACGTTTTACGCGTTGGTTATTTTCCTCGCTTCCGTGGCGTTGTCCGTCTTGCCGTTTTTTAGAAACTTGTACGGAGACGCGAGAATAGGAAAGTGCCACATCAAAAACGACGGCACTCAGTTGGCGGTGACGGCGAGGTTTATGCTTTTTTACCTTCCAATCTGGGTGATTATGGCGGCGAACACGTACATTTGGGTGAAGATTTTCAAGACGCTGAGAACGCTTAGGACATTTTTGATGGAGAGCAGAATGAACGCGAACGTCGTCGTGGGAGAGGATCAAGACAGCATGAATGAAGAAGAAGAAGACGGAGATTGGGCGAAAGTGGACGTTTTAGAGGAAGAGGAGGAGGAAGAGAGAGGCGAGAGTTCCGCCTCGCACGCAGCCACGAAGCGAGCGGTGAAGAAAGCGGAGAGTTTAGTGTACGCGTTGGCCGCCTATCCAATCATTCAAATCGTGACGAATATCCCGGGAACGTTCATGCGTTTAGAAAACTTATTCGATTACGAGTCGCCCGACGTGAACGCGTATTTGGCCATCACGCACGTGATTTTGAAAAATCTACAAGGATTTTTCCACGCGTTGGTGTTCGCGTTCGTGCATCCGAACAAAACGGAAGTCTCGGAAACTTTAGGTAAATGTTTTTATTGTTTCGTAGGGAACGGTCGGAAGAGAGCCGTCGATAGTAGTAGATGGGGAGGAGGAATAGAATTAGCGGAAGACGAAGGAGACGGATTCAACTCCCGGTCCAACAGGGAGTTGATGCCGTTAGATTTTGAACGAAGCGATGTTGCGGCTTAGAGTAATAGTAGCTATAGTACTTTTTCAACGTTATCGCGAAGAAGTTACGTACTAGTATAAATAAATAAAAGCGTGTGATAAATATATGTACAATATTCATTGAAAACAGCGGCTGTGCATCGGCGACTTTAAACCAAAACTTCCACGTCTCCTAATCGCGCGACGAGTTTTGCGACGTCCCCTAACACACCACCTGCGGTGACCGCAGCTCCCGCGCCTGGACCGGAAATCGTCAAGCAGCACGAATCGGTCGGGTTATATCTCTTCGATTCAATCTCGACGACATTTTGGCTTCCTTGTAAATTCGCAAATGCGTGCGACATCGGAAACTCCATGAGTTCTACTTTCAGCTCTTTCGTTCGTAAATCCGCGCTTCCGCAAAACCGCAACACGTTTCCCCTCTTTTTCGCGTCCGCAAACTTTTGCGCGATGACGCCGTCGTACATTTTTCCAAATTTTTCATCGAACTCCTCCGAGGAACACGCTCTCAACTCTTCTGGAACTAGCGATTCAATCGACGTCTTTTCGATGGACGCATCCAACCAGCCGGACTCTCGGGCCGCGATGACCACTTTTCTCGCAACGTCTTGACCGTTCAAGTCCTCTCGCGCGTCTGGTTCCGTGTACCCGAGTTTCTTGGCTGTTTTTACAACCTCGGAAAACGGAATCGACCCGTCGTAAGTGTTGAACAAATAGGACATCGTGCCGCTAAAGACGCCTTTGATTTGGTACACTTCATCGCCGCTACTCGTAAGATTTCTCAACGTCGATATGATTGGCAAACCGGCGCCAATCGTCGCCTCGTAAAACCAACTCGCCGTGGACCAGCTCATCGAACTCAACCCTCTGCACTTTTGATCTCTCGCCGTCGGCCCGGAGTTACACTTCTTGTTCGGCGTGACCACGTGCACGCCCAACGCCAAAAATACGTGGTACAAATCTGCGATTTCATCGGACGAGGTCATGTCGACGATGCAATACCGTCCTTTTCTCCACGGTTTGCTCGTATGTGCATCTAGAGATGCCTCTTCTAAAGCGTCCGAAACGTTTTTGATTGCGTCGACGTCGCCGTCCTCCTCCTCCAAAGACGGACTCACGTCGTCTAAAACAATTCTTTGTCTTTCTTTGAGACTCGAGCACGGAACGATATCCAACTCGACGTGCAAAACCTCGTATAAATTCTTCGCCCAAATGGCCAAGTCGCTCGTGCCGTCGAACAACGTTTCCAGCAGCTCTCTGCTGTGTTCGGACGGAACGAACGGCGTTTTAAATCGGATTTCTTTCCTCGAGTTGGCGATGAACGCGATGGCGACCTTGTTTTCCAAAACCATCGACTCGGTCAGTTGCAAGATGAACTCCTTACCGATCCCACCAACGCCGAGAATGCCGAGCGTTAACGCGATCGATGATTCGTCGTAAGAGGAAGATGAAAAGGATGCGTTCTTTTTCGTCTTCTTCTTCGCGGATGGAGGCGTGGTGGACGATGAAGGTGCCATGACTTATATAATAATAATAAATGTGTATATATCTTCTTCTTCTTCTTCTTTGTTGGTTTTATGTGGTTTCGTGTGTCTTGTGTTGGCGGAAAGATGAAAAAAGTGAATAAAAAATACTCGAAACGAAAAACAAAAACACGCGCTTTTTCTCTCTCCAAAAGCGCGCGCATAATCAAAGCACAAACACCGAATTTTAAAGAAAACAAACGATGCCGAGCGTGGCATCGTTTTGCGTCCAGAAGAACGAGGTGTGCGCGGCTCAAGCGAACGACACGATCAAAAAATGCGTGGAGATGCTCGTGATGAAAGGTACGCGCGCGCGTGTGTATCTCTCCCGTGTTTTTTTTTTTGTTTCAAATCTCTCTCTCTCTCTTTCTCCGAGATACGATGAAAAACGTTGTGTATTGATGTTGTTATTGGCAGGCATCGGCTCGCTCGTCGTCATCGACGAGCTCGACGCGGAGAAAATCCACGGGATCATCACGCACACCGACGGTGAGAGAATGTGTTTTCACTTTGTTCTTCATCTTTTTCATCTTTTTCATCTCCTTCTTTTCTTCTCTTCTTCTTCTTGGACTCACCTCCACCACCACAAACTCGTAAACAACCGCGGCGGATGAAAAAAAAACAGTATCGCAGTGGTACCTGGAATCCGTGCCTTTGAACGAGGCGGTCAAGAAGGTGATGACTTCGCATCCCATCGCGGTTAACATGCACATGTCTAAAGACGAAGCCGCGGAAACGATGAGAAAACACAAATTACATCACTTGCTCGTCACGGATGACGACGGCAAGTTTTACGGTCTCATTTCGTCCTACGACATCGCGCGGGAGACTGCGCTGGACGCGAAAGCGTGGCCATGGCCTAGACCGGAGACGCACCACGATTTCATACACGTGAGTGGACCTATCAAATCGATTGAAAGTACAGAGAGAATTGAAGAGGCAAAGTGATGTGAGATGTTTTTTTTTCTGCTTCGTTGGAAGAGAAAAAGGAAGAAAAAGAGACAAAAATAATGTAGTACGTTTGCAGTTTTCTGCTATACTACTAAATACAGTTCTTAACGCGTTACAAATCTACTACGCGCGTGTACACGTGCTAAAGTTCTTTTCTATTTTATTTACGCTAATCGTTTGTTCAGTCTCGTCGTTCTTTTTAACCTTTACTCGCGAAGAGTTGCGTGAATAGCTTCTCGGCCCATTGCGGCACCTCGTCTTCAATCGAAGAGACAAAATTTACCAAAGGTTCTTGGACGTGATATCGTAATTTTCTACCTTTCGAAGCTCTGCGATCGACAATCTTCCTTCTTTTCGCGGGCTTTGCCGCACTTCTCGGAGCATCGCCATCGACGTTACCAGACTCGAGGAACTCTTTAAGTAACTGCTCGTACATGTCGAAATCGTCGTATGATTCGATATCTTTGCGAGATTCCATGCCATTTTTGCGCACGCCGTCTTCATCTTCATCGAAACGCTCATCTTCGGAGTCGTCCGAATTGGTATTATCTCCGAGTCTAGATATTTGAACATTTTCTCCTATCTTCTTCGTGCGCGTCAGCGCGGGGCGGGATCTATCGATCGCTTTCTCCGGCGCAAGCATAGCCGAGCGCACTTGTTGAGAGATGTTTTGATTGAACGCCTTCAAATTTCCAGCGTTTCCAGAAGACACTTGAGACTTTCTTTGCCATCGATCGCAACTCGAATCTCGAAACTCCGCAAATTCGTCTTGCATGGCTTCGCACACGGCCCAAAATTGTTCCGTGGAGGTTGTTGTAGAATCGACGGCGCCGCCTTCCTTCTTCTCGTCTTCTCGTTTCTGTTTGAGATTTTTTAATTTCGCGGCAATCTCGGTCGTGTCTACTTCGCCTGTCTTTTCAAACTGTTTCATCAAATACAACTGCAGGTGCAACATCGAAAGAAGCGTATCTTTTGCAGCAGTCGCAAGCGAGTCGAGCGATTGATTCGTACTTTCTGAGAGACGACGTAAACCTTGATTAGCGAGTGGACCTGGCATTTTCATGCCGTTTTCGATGCCTCGTTGCAACTTGATTCGCATCCGAAGCATTTGCTCCCACAAAGCTCTCTGAATGCGCACAGACTTTGATTTCTGCTCCGTTTTCGCTTTTTGCTCCGCCAAGCGTTTCGTTTCTTGTTCTTCGAGTTCAAACTTTTTCAGCTCTTCTTCTAATTGGGGATCGGCGGCGTCCTCGATTTCATCGTCGTCGTCGTCGTCGTCCTCATCATCGTCTTCTTCGTCTCGTTCGCTCGCACGTTTTCTACTCGAAGGTTTTCTTTTCGAATCATCCTTTTCCATGGCACCAGCGTAATCAAAATCGTCGTCGTCGTCGTCTTCGTCGTCAAAGTCATCATCGTCGTCGTCTTCATCTTCATCTCTATTGTCTCTGGCTTCACGTCCTTTGCCACCGAGTTCATCTTCTTCTTCTTCTTCTTCGTCATCGTCATCTTCCTCCATCGCATCTTCATCATCATCATCATCGTCCTCGTTCTCTTCATCATCTTTATCTTCATCCTCGTCGTCAGAAATGTTCAATCGTGGTAATTCTGCCTCAAACTGCTTGAACATCTTCGCCGCTTCTTTATCGCTCTTCCTTCGTTTGCCTTTTTTCCGCATGGCTGAATCCAGCACCGCGCGCATCTCTTCGTCGCCTTCATCGTAGATGTTCCATCCCCCGTCATCATCATCGCCTTCGTCGTCGTCGTCGTCGTCGGAATAGTTGTCGTATTCATTTCTACGTCTGTCGCCTTCTTTCTTATGTTTATTTTTGTTCTTCTTTTTCTTCTTCTTTGCATCGTCTTCATCCTCTTCTCCCTCCTCGCTCTCGTCGTCAAAGTCGTCGTCGTCGTCAAAGTCGTCTTCCTCCTCCATCGATCCTTTGCTCTTCTTCTTCTTCTTCTCAAAATCTTCGTCCTCTTCTTCGGGGTAATCATCTTCCTCAAAATCTTCCTCTTCTTCGTCCTCGTCGTAGTACGGATTATTCTTCTTTAATTCCTCTTCCTCTTCCGCGAACATCTTTGCTCGACTCGTGCTTTTTCCGGCGTATTCGCCGTCGGTGAGTGCAATATCTGCCCGCATTCGCAGTTTCCCCGAACGATCATCCGCCGCGTTGGATAACAGTTTCTCCTCAAAACTAATATCGTCGTCGTCCTTTTCAATATCATCGCGATCATCGATGTTTTTCTTTTCCTTTTCTTCTTCATCGTCGTCGTCGTCGTCCGAAGAAAAGCGACCAAAGCCAGCCTCGTCAAAGTCGCCGCCGCTTTTCATCCTCTCAAAATCTTTCAGAATCTCCGGCACTTTGTTAAAGTCCATCTTCTTGAACAACTCTTTTTCTTCCTCCTCCTCTCCTCCTCCTCCGTCGCGAGTCGTCGTCGTCGTCGTCTTCGCGTCGTCGAAGTTTCTAAACTTTTCGAGCAGCGCTTCTTTAGACAGTCGACTCGAAGGCAGAGGAACGAATTCCTCCTCCTCCTCCTCTTCGTCGTCGTCGTCTTCTTGCTTTCGCTTCTTCATTTTTTTTTTCTTTTCTCTTCTCTCTCTTTCTTCTTTTGAGTGAGGAGTGTGGCGTAAACGAGGAGGAAAGAACGCAAGAAAGCGCCAAAAAGAAGGCGCTGCCGATGCTGATGCCGATGCTGATGGCTGACGTGGAAAAGAAAGACCAAAATTCAAATTTTTCAAAAAAAAAAACGCGCGAACGCATTTCTTCTCACACTTTTAAAGATACAGACAAAAAGCGCGCGCGTTACGGTAGTACGCGTAAAAGCTAGAGAGAGAGAGAGAGAGAGAGAAAGAGAGAGAGAGACGAAGAAAACGACCGCTTTCCGCGCGCGTATATCTGAACTTATTTTATTACTTTAGACGACACACCAAAACGATGACGATGATGATGGCTTCCTCGGGATTCAAAAATGCGTGTTGCGTTGCGGCAAAAACTTCTTCCGCGACGCCGACGGCGTCTTCGTCTTCGTCGCGCCGCTCGCTCGCGACGGCGAGGAGAGGGCGACCCGGATTGATGATGAAGAAGAATGAGAAGCTCATCGTTCGCGCGGTCGATGATGCCACGCCTAATAACGGCGATGAAGATGGACAAACTTCTTCAACTTCCTCGTTGGGGTTGCAACAAAGCAACGAAAACGTCGAGTTTGATTTTTCTGCGATTGAAAAAAAGGAGAAGAAAGAAGAAGAAAATATGCTGGACCCGCTGTCGCCGGAATTTACGAAAATCGACGACTCCATCCAATCGGTCACCTCGGGAGGGATATTGAAGAAAGCGTCGAGATCGTCTCCGTCGTCCGCGAATGATGCCGCGGTCGTCGTCGAAAGCGAAGGAGAAGACGCTTCTTCTTCTTCTTCGCAACGACAACAGGACAAGAAAAACGCGCTCTTCGGCGCGGCGTCGATTGGAGCCTTAGCTGCTGGGTTCGGTGCCTCCGCTTTATCGAGCGCCATCGAAGGGTTCGCTCCGTTGGCGGCGTTTGAACAACTCGTCGGTTTAGGCGCGACTTTGAAGTATGGACCGGAAGTTCTCAAGCCTTTGCTGACCGAACGCGGGAGGCAAGAGGCGAAAATTTCAGCCGCGGAGAAGATTGAAGAAGTTTTAAAAGACGATTCGATTTTTAACTTTTTGAAATCCACCGGGA
>Ga0255757_10004297_pt1 | contig 12880 bp, 6 predicted proteins | sample 071ome_27_FD_179957 | JGI IMG/M metagenome (GOLD analysis project Ga0255757, IMG submission 179957) | Coastal salt marsh microbial communities from the Groves Creek Marsh, Skidaway Island, Georgia - 071409AT metaG (version 2) | ecosystem: Environmental > Aquatic > Marine > Intertidal zone > Salt...
GGCCCCGCCAGCCTCCGCCATAACCTTCGTAATCGCCGCCGTCAGCGTCGTCTTGCCGTGGTCAACATGGCCAATCGTGCCAATGTTCACATGAGGCTTGGAACGATCAAACTTCTCCTTGGACATCCTTACGGTCTCCTGTCTCTTTCTTTAACGTCTGGGTCTCTAACGTCGTCAGGCCATCTTGGCGCGGACTTCATCAGCCACCGCCTGCGGAACCTGCTCGTAATGGTCGAACTGCATCGAATACTGGGCGCGGCCCTGGCTCATCGAACGCAGCGTGTTGATATAGCCGAACATGTTGGCAAGCGGCACCATCGCATCGATGGCGCGGGCGTTGCCACGCTGGTCCATGCCACCAACATTGCCGCGGCGGCTGTTCAGATCGCCGATGATGTCACCCATATATTCCTCGGGAGTCAGCACCTCGACCTTCATCACCGGCTCAAGAAGCTTCGGTGACGCCTTCTGCATGGCCTCGCGGAATGCGGCGCGGGCGGCGATTTCGAAGGCCAGAACCGAGGAGTCAACATCATGGCTGGCACCGTCGATCAGCTCGACCTCGAAATCGATCACCGGGAAGCCGGCGATGCTGCCAGTTTCCTTGGCCTGCTGGAGGCCCTTTTCAACGCCGGGAACATATTCCTTCGGCACCGAACCACCGACAACCGAGTTGGTGAAATTGTATCCACCCTCTTCCAGCGGCCGGAAGATCATCTTCACGCGCGCGAACTGACCGGAACCACCGGACTGTTTCTTGTGCGTGTAGTCGATCTCGGCCTCGCGCGTGATGGTTTCGCGATAGGCGACCTGCGGGGCGCCGATATTGGCCTCGACCTTGAATTCACGCTTCAGGCGGTCAACAAGGATGTCGAGGTGAAGTTCACCCATACCGCGCATGATGGTCTGACCTGATTCCGGATCGGAGCTGACCTGGAAGGACGGATCCTCGGCGGCAAGGCGCTGCAGGCCGGCCGACATCTTTTCCTGGTCGTTCTTCGATTTCGGCTCGACAGCGATCTCGATCACCGGATCCGGGAAGGTCATGGTTTCCAGAACCACCGGCTTTGCTGTGTCGCACATTGTGTCACCGGTGGTCGTTTCCTTCATCCCGGCAAGCGCCACGATGTCACCGGCGAAAGCTTCCTCGATCTCCTCGCGGTTGTTCGAGTGCATCATCATCATCCGGCCAACGCGCTCTTTCTTGCCCTTGGTCGAATTCAGGATGCTGTCACCCTTCTTCAGGGTGCCGGAATAGATCCGCAGGAAGGTGAGCGAGCCGACAAAGGGATCGTTCATGATCTTGAAGGCCAGGCCGGACAGCGGCTCGGCATCATCGGCGTTCCGCTCGATATCGCGGGTTTCCGTCGCATCGCCCGGCGCAAAGCCGGTATAGGCTGGCACGTCGAGCGGGCCTGGCAGAAAATCGATCACGGCGTTCAGCAGCGGCTGCACACCCTTGTTCTTGAAGGCCGATCCGCACAGCACCGGAACAAAGGACATGTTCAGCGTGCCGAGACGAATAAGCCGGCGAAGCGTGGCTTCATCCGGCTCTTCACCTTCAAGGAAGGCTTCCATCACATCATCATCCTGCTCGACCGCAAGCTCGACAAGCGCGGCGCGCATTTCGGCGGCCTTGTCGGCAAGCTCGGGGCGGATGTCCTGGACGGTCCAGCTTGCGCCAAGATCCTCGGAATTCCAGACCCATTCCTTCATCTCGATGAAATCGACAATGCCAGCGAACTCGTTCTCGGCACCAATCGGCATCTGGACCGGGGCCGGCACGGCACCGGTCCGGTCGGCGATCATCTCGACGCAATTGAAGAAGTCGGCACCAATCTTGTCCATCTTGTTGACGAACACGATCCGTGGCACCGAATAGCGGTCAGCCTGGCGCCACACGGTCTCGGTCTGCGGCTCGACACCGGCATTCGCGTCTAGAACGCACACCGCACCGTCGAGGACGGCCAGCGACCGCTCCACCTCGATCGTGAAATCGACGTGGCCCGGCGTGTCGATGATGTTGAAGCGGAACTTCGCCTCATCCGAATCGCTGCCATATTCACCGGTTGGCGTATCGCCGTCATTGGTCCGGAACCAGAAACATGTCGTGGCAGCCGAGGTGATGGTGATCCCGCGCTCCTGCTCCTGCTCCATCCAGTCCATCGTCGCGTTGCCGTCATGCACCTCGCCGATCTTGTGCGACCGGCCGGTATAATAGAGAATCCGCTCGGTGGCGGTCGTCTTGCCGGCATCGATGTGGGCCATGATGCCGAAATTCCGGTAACGATCTAGAGTATACTCTCGTGCCATGTCCTGGATCTCCTGACGGGGCTTTACCAGCGGTAATGCGAAAAGGCGCGGTTGGCTTCGGCCATCTTGTGGGTGTCTTCACGCTTCTTCACGGCATTGCCACGATTGTTGGCAGCGTCCATCAGCTCCGACGACAGGCGCTCGACCATCGTGGTTTCGCCGCGCTTGCGCGAACTGTCGATCAGCCAGCGGATCGCCAGAGCCTGGGCGCGCTCGGCGCGAACCTCGACCGGCACCTGATAGGTGGCACCGCCAACCCGCCGGGAGCGCACCTCGAGATGCGGACGGACATTTTCCAGAGCGTCGTGAAACACTTTCACAGGCTCGCTGCCCGACTTCGATTCGATACGATCAAACGCACCATAGACAATGCGCTCGGCGACCGAGCGCTTGCCGTCATACATCAGGCAGGACATGAATTTGGAAACAACCGTGTCCTTGAACTTCGCATCGGGAAGAACGGGACGTTTTTCAGCGCGGTGACGACGTGACATCTCGGCCTCTTGCTTACTTGGGACGCTTGGCGCCGTATTTCGAACGGCGCTGGCGGCGGTCAGAGACACCCTGGGTGTCAAGCGTACCGCGGATAATGTGATAACGAACGCCGGGAAGGTCCTTCACACGGCCACCACGGATCAGTACCACAGAGTGTTCCTGCAGATTGTGGCCCTCGCCCGGGATGTAGCTCGACACCTCGAAACCATTCGTCAGGCGCACACGGGCGACCTTGCGAAGGGCCGAGTTCGGCTTCTTCGGCGTGGTGGTATAGACCCGCGTGCACACGCCGCGCTTCTGCGGGCACGATTCCATCGCGGGGACCTTCGTACGGGCGACAGGACGCTTCCGTCCATGCCGGATCAGCTGGTTAATCGTTGGCATTGCTGCCCCTTTTTCATCTCAACCAAAGACATGCACTGAACGTGCATCAGGGATGGACCTTCCCAAACTGGCCGGGAAGACCTCCCTTGTTTCAGCTCCCAGACGGGACTGTTTTCGTCACCTTTGTACCGGTGCAGCGTCTGGCACGACCACGGCGCTCGCGCCGGAGTGAACCACTACCTGCATCAAAAGGTGAGCGGAACCTATGTCAGCGATGCTGGCGGGTCAAGCTGTTTTTGCCTGCAACCGCCAGTTTCGCTGAATTTTTACCGGCCGGCGGAAACCGCCCGGCTTGCTGTTGTCAGGCCTCGTTCTGGGCCTCTTCGGCAACCTCGCCAAAGCCCTCGCCAAAGCCCTCGCCGGGCCCGGCATCCATCGCCTCGAGTGCCGGCGTCGCCGCCGCCCGTTCATCCATGATCTCACGATCGCGATCGGCAGCGATTCGGCGAAGACGCTTCATCACCGATCCTGTACCGGCCGGGATCAGGCGTCCGACAATGACATTCTCCTTCAGACCGTCGAGCGTGTCCTGGCGACCACTGACCGAGGCCTCGGTAAGGACGCGGGTCGTTTCCTGGAAGGACGCGGCGGAAATGAAGGAGCGTGTCTGCAGCGATGCCTTGGTGATGCCAAGCAGCACCGGATGGGCAACCGCCGGACGCAGCCCCTCACCCTCGAGCGAGGTATTCGACGTGGCGAATTCCTCACGATCCACCTGTTCGCCAATCAGATAGGTGCTGTCACCGGCATCGGTGACTTCGACCTTCTGCAGCATCTGCCGGACAATCACCTCGATGTGCTTGTCATTGATCTTCACACCCTGCAGCCGGTAGACATCCTGGATTTCCTTGACCAGATAGGCGGCCAGCTCCTCGACACCGAGGATCGCCAGAATGTCGTGCGGTACCGGGCTACCATCAAGAAGCAGGTCACCCTTGCGGACGACATCGCCCTCATTGACCGCCAGCTGGCGGCCTTTCGGCAACAGATATTCAACCGGTTCACCATCGCTCTCGACCGGCACCACACGAATGCGTCGCTTGGCCTTGTAGTCATTGGCAAACTCGACACGGCCCTCGGCCTCGGCGATAACAGCGAAATCCTTCGGCTTGCGCGCCTCGAACAGTTCCGCCACCCGCGGCAGACCACCGGTGATGTCACGTGTCTTCGATGATTCGCGCGGAATACGCGCCAGCACGTCGCCAGCCTTGATTTCCGCGCCGTTATCGACCGAGAGAATTGCGCCGGCCGACATGAAGTAACGCGCCTCGAGCCCGTTCGTCAGTGTCAGCACCTCGCCCTTGTCGTCACGAAGCGTGATCCGCGGACGCAGATTGGCACCGCCAGCCGACGCCTTCCAGTCGATGACCTCACGGCTGGAAATGCCGGTGGCGTCATCGGTCACCTCACGGACAGAGATGCCTTCGGTGAGATCGACATAATTCGCCGTGCCGGGCAGTTCGGCGATAATCGGCATCGTGTAGGGATCCCATTCAATCAGCACGTCGCCGGCAGCCACTTCCTGACCGGCCTTGACGAACAGCTTGCCGCCATAGGGCAGGCGATGCCGCTCGCGCTCGCGCCCCTGGTCATCGACAAGCAGCAATTCGGTATTGCGGCTCATGACGATCCGGCTTCCCTCACGATCCTTGACCAGCGCCTCGTTTTCCAGCTTCACCTTGCCACCGATCGCAGCTTCGATGTTGGATTGTTCGGCGCCACGCTGCGCGGCACCACCAACGTGGAATGTCCGCATCGTCAGCTGCGTGCCCGGCTCGCCGATCGACTGCGCGGCGATCACGCCGACAGCCTCACCGATATTCACCGAGGTGCCACGCGCCAGGTCACGGCCATAGCACTGACCGCAGATGCCGGTCTGTGCCTCACACAACAGCGCCGAGCGAATCAGCGCCTGGTCAACACCGGCCGCCTCAATGCGGTCGGCATGCTCCTCGGTGACCATCTCGCCGGCCTTCACAATGACCTCGCCAGTGGCGATGTCGACCATATCCTCGGCCATCACACGTCCAAGAACGCGGTCATACAGGCTGTCGACAACATCACTGCCATTCATCACGGCCCGGATTGTCAGACCCTTGTTGGTCCCGCAATCCTCGATATTGACGATGCAATCCTGCGCCACATCGACAAGACGACGCGTCAGATAGCCCGAGTTGGCCGTCTTCAGCGCGGTGTCCGCAAGGCCCTTGCGGGCGCCGTGGGTCGAGTTGAAATATTCAAGAACATTCAGCCCTTCCTTGAAGGAAGAGATGATCGGCGTCTCGATGATCTCGCCCGACGGCTTGGCCATCAGGCCGCGCATGCCGGCAAGCTGCTTGATCTGCGCTGCCGAACCACGGGCACCGGAATGCGCCATCATCCAGACGGAATTGATCGGCTCGCCATCCCTGATTGTCGAAATGCCCTTCATCATCTCGTCGGCGACGAGATCGGAACAGCGCGACCAGACATCGACAACCTTGTTGTATTTCTCACCCTGGGTGATCAATCCATCGAGATATTGCTGCTCGAAGGTCTTCACCTGCGCCTCGGCCTCATTGACGTATTTTTCCTTCAGGTCGGGCGTTGTCAGATCGGCAATGCCGAAGGAAATGCCGGCATTGCAGGCCTTGCCAAAGCCAAGCGTCATCAGCCGGTCACAGAATATGACCGTATCCTTCTGGCCGCAGTGACGATAGACATGGTCGATCACGTCGCTGACCTGCTTCTTCGTCATCAGCTTGTTGACCAGATCAAACGAGCAGTTCGGATTGTCGGGAAGCAGATCCGCCAGCTGTGCCCGCCCGGGCGTTGTCTCGATCACGCGGATCACACGCTCGCCATTCTCGTCACGCGTCGCGACGCGCGCCTTGATCCTGGCATGCAGGCTGACCGATCCATTGCCAAGCGCCAGCAGGATTTCCTGGATGTTGGCGAAGACCATGCCCTCGCCCTGCTCGTTCTCACGCTCCAGCGACATATAGTAGAGACCGAGAATGATATCCTGCGACGGCACGATGATCGGCTTGCCGTTGGCCGGGCTGAGGATGTTGTTGGTCGACATCATCAGGACCCGCGCCTCAAGCTGGGCCTCGAGCGACAGCGGCACATGAACCGCCATCTGATCGCCGTCAAAATCCGCGTTGAAGGCGGTACAGACAAGCGGGTGAAGCTGGATCGCCTTGCCCTCGACGAGGACCGGCTCGAACGCCTGGATGCCGAGACGGTGCAATGTCGGCGCCCGGTTCAGCATTACCGGATGCTCACGGATCACCTCTTCCAGAATATCCCATACCTCGGGACGTTCCTTCTCGACCATCCGCTTGGCCATCTTCACCGTGCTGGCCATCGAATAGAGTTCCAGCTTCGAATAGATAAACGGCTTGAACAGCTCCAGCGCCATCTTCTTCGGCAGACCACACTGGTGAAGCTTCAGCTCCGGACCGACAACAATCACCGAACGACCGGAATAATCGACACGCTTGCCAAGCAGGTTCTGGCGGAAGCGGCCCTGCTTGCCCTTCAGCATGTCGGACAGCGACTTCAGCGGCCGCTTGTTCACACCGCTGATCACACGGCCGCGACGGCCATTGTCGAACAGCGCGTCAACGGCCTCCTGCAGCATCCGCTTTTCGTTGCGCACGATGATGTCCGGCGCGCGCAGCTCGATCAGCCGCTTCAGGCGGTTGTTCCGGTTGATCACCCGGCGATAGAGATCGTTCAGGTCCGAGGTCGCGAAGCGGCCACCATCGAGCGGCACCAGCGGGCGCAGCTCGGGCGGGATAACCGGGATCACGTCGAGGATCATCCATTCCGGACGACATCCCGACTCGCGGAATGAGTCGACAAGCTTCAGACGCTTCACCAGCTTCTTGCGCTTGGCCTCGGAACCGGTCTCGGCAAGTTCCTCGCGGATCTTGACCCGTTCCTCATCCATATCCATCGCCTCGAGGACCTTCTTGATCGCCTCGGCGCCGATGCTGGCCTCGAACGCGTCATCGCCGAATTCGTCCTGCGCGTCGTAGAATTCCTCTTCCGACAGCAGCTGGCCCTTGGTCAGAGAGGTCAGCCCGGGTTCGATGACAACGAAATTCTCGAAATAGAGGACACGTTCAAGATCCTTCAATGTCATGTCGACAAGAAGGCCGATGCGGCTTGGCAGTGACTTCAGGAACCAGATATGCGCCACCGGCGAGGCCAGCTCGATATGGCCCATGCGCTCGCGGCGCACCTTCGACAGGGTCACCTCGACACCGCATTTCTCGCAGATGATGCCGCGATACTTCATCCGCTTGTATTTGCCGCACAGGCATTCATAGTCGCGGACCGGGCCAAAGATACGGGCGCAGAACAGCCCGTCCTTTTCCGGCTTGAAGGTACGGTAATTGATGGTTTCGGGCTTCTTGATCTCGCCGAATGACCAGGAGCGGATACGCTCCGGCGACGCAATCGAGATGCGGATCTTGTCAAAGCTCTGAGGGCCCTGGTTCTGCCCGAAAGGGTTCATCAAGTCGTTCATCTAATTTCTCTCCCAACGGAAGTTGGTGTCATCCTGTCCGAAAGTGGACGTGATCAATATTCGGCCTCGTGAAGATCAACATTCAGGCCAAGCGAACGAAGTTCCTTGACCAGGACGTTGAAGGATTCCGGAATGCCGGATTCGAAATCGTCGTCGCCGCGAACAATGGCCTCATAGACCTTTGTCCGCCCGGACACGTCATCCGACTTCACGGTCAGCATCTCCTGCAGCGTGTAGGCGGCGCCATAGGCCTCGAGAGCCCAGACCTCCATCTCGCCGAAGCGCTGGCCACCGAACTGCGCCTTGCCACCAAGCGGTTGCTGCGTGACAAGCGAGTACGGACCGATCGAGCGTGCGTGGATCTTGTCATCGACAAGATGGTGCAGTTTCAGCATGTAGATGTAACCCACGGTCACCGGCCGGTCGAACTGTTCGCCAGTACGGCCGTCTGTCAGGATTTCCTGGCCGGTCTTGCTGAGGCCCGCCTTCTCGAGAAGCGAGATGACATCGGCCTCGCGGGCACCGTCAAAGACCGGTGTACCCATCGGAACGCCCCGGCCGAGAAGCTCGCCCTGCTCGATGAGCTGGGCGTCATCCATCACCTCCAGCTCGGACGTGAACTGCTCCTTGCTGTAGATATCGGACAGCGACTTGCGAAGCGACTTGGTATCGCTGTTGGCACGCGCCGCCTCGGCGGCCTTGCCAATCTGCTTGCCAAGACCGCGCGCGGCCCAGCCAAGATGCGTCTCCAGAATCTGTCCGACATTCATCCGCGAGGGAACGCCAAGCGGGTTGAGGACGATATCCATCGGTGTGCCATCCTCGAGATAGGGCATGTCCTCGGCCGGCACGATCCGCGAGATCACACCCTTGTTGCCGTGACGGCCGGCCATCTTGTCGCCAGGCTGGAGCTTGCGCTTCACGGCGACAAACACCTTGACCATCTTCATCACGCCGGGCAGCAGCTCGTCGCCGGCCTGAAGCTTGTCGACCTTGTCGTTGAAACGGGCCTGAAGCTCCTGGACAGCGCTCTCGAAGTTGGCGACCTGCGCCTCGACAAGTTTCTGCACCTTGTCATCCTTGACCGAGATCTGCTGCCATTGCGAACGCGGCATCTCCTCGAGCATCGCCGCGGTCAGCTTGGTGCCGGCCTTGACTCCCTTCGGACCCGACGCCACCGTCTGGCCATCAAGAAGCTCGGACATGCGGCCCTGGAAACCACGCTCGAGAATCATGCGCTCGTCATCACGGTCCTTGCCGAGACGGTCGATCTCGGCACGGTCGATGGCCAGCGCGCGCTCATCCTTCTCGACACCGCGGCGCGAGAATACCCGCACCTCGACAATCGTCCCCGAGCCGCCGGGTGGCAGTTTCAGCGAGGTGTCGCGAACATCCGAAGCTTTCTCGCCGAAGATCGCGCGCAGCAGCTTTTCTTCCGGCGTCATCGGCGATTCACCCTTCGGCGTCACCTTGCCGACAAGGATATCACCCGGGCCAACCTCGGCACCGACATAGACAATGCCGGCCTCGTCGAGATTCTTCAGCGCTTCCTCACCGACATTCGGGATATCACGCGTGATTTCCTCCTGGCCAAGCTTGGTGTCGCGGGCCATGACCTCATATTCCTCGATATGAATCGAGGTGAAGACATCGTCACGAACGACACGCTCTGAAATCAGGATCGAATCCTCGAAATTATAGCCGTTCCAGGGCATGAACGCGACCAGCACATTACGGCCAAGGGCCAGCTCGCCATCCTCGGTTGACGGCCCGTCGGCGATGATGTCACCGCGACGAACAACGTCACCGACCTTGACCAGCGGGCGCTGGTTCACCGTCGTGTTCTGGTTCGAACGCTGGAATTTCAGCAGCGAGTAGATATCCACAGGCGATACGTCGTCGGCGCTCTCCTCGGAGGCACGGACAACGATCCTTGTGGCATCGACCTGGTCGATCACACCGGCACGGCGGGCGACAATGGTCACACCCGAATCCCGGGCAACACGGCTTTCCATGCCGGTTCCGACGATCGGCGCCTCGGCGCGGACAAGCGGTACCGCCTGGCGCTGCATGTTCGAGCCCATCAGCGCCCGGTTGGCGTCATCATTCTCAAGGAACGGGATCAGCGCCGCGGCAACCGAGACCAGCTGCTTCGGCGAGACATCCATCAGCTCGATGTCGGTCGGGCGTGCCAGACCGATCTCGCCGGCCCGGCGGATCGGGATCAGCTCGCCGACGAACTTGCCGTTCTTGTCAAGCTCGGCATTCGCCTGCGCGATCGTGTAGCGGCCTTCCTCCATCGCCGAGATGTAACGCACCTCGTCGGTGACCTTGCCTTCGACAACCTTGCGGTACGGTGTTTCGATGAAGCCGTAACGGTTGATCTTGGCATAGGTGGCCAGTGAGTTGATCAGACCGATATTCGGGCCTTCCGGCGTTTCGATCGGACAGATGCGGCCGTAATGGGTCGGGTGAACGTCACGCACCTCAAAGCCCGCACGCTCGCGGGTCAGGCCGCCCGGCCCGAGCGCCGAGACGCGGCGCTTGTGGGTGATTTCTGACAACGGGTTGGTCTGGTCCATGAACTGCGAGAGTTGCGACGAGCCGAAGAACTCACGCACCGCTGCCGCGGCAGGCTTGGCGTTGATCAGGTCGGCCGGCATCACGGTGTCGATCTCGACCGAACCCATACGCTCGCGGATGGCGCGCTCCATGCGGAGCAGGCCGACGCGATACTGGTTTTCCATCAGTTCGCCAACCGAACGCACGCGCCGGTTGCCAAGATGGTCGATGTCATCAACCTCGCCGCGGCCATCCTTGAGGCCGGTCAGAACGCGCAGGATCGCCAGCACGTCTTCCTTGCGAAGAATGCGAAGCGTGTCCTCGGTTTCCTGGTCGAGACGCGAATTCATCTTCACCCGGCCAACCGATGACAGATCATAGCGGTCGGAGTTGAAGAACAGGCCATCAAACAGAGCATGCGCGCTTTCCAGTGTCGGCGGCTCGCCGGGGCGCATCACACGGTAGATATCGACAAGCGCCTCTTCGCGGCTGTTGTTGCGGTCGGCCGCAAGCGTGTTGCGAAGATGCGGCCCGTAATTCACATTGTCGATGAACAGGACGCTGATTTCGCCTTCGCCTTCATCGGCCATGCGCTTCAGCATGTCCTCGGTGATCTCGTCACCGGCCTCGGCAATCACCTCACCGGTCTGCATGTCGACGAAATCCTCGGCCAGGAACCGGCCGACAAGATCCTCATCGGGGACGAAGACACGGTCGATGCCGGCCTCGGACAGCTTGCGCAGCGAGCGCGGCGTCATCTTGGTGCCGGCAGCGGCCACGACCTTGCGCGACTTTGCGTCAATCAGGTCGCGGATCAGCTTGCCACCTTTCAGCGAGTCGGCATCGAAGGCGTAGGACCAGCCGTCACCGTCACGAAGATAGGCGACCGAACCATAGAATTCCTTGAGGATTTCCTCGCGGCTCATGCCGACAAGACGGGCCGGATCGACATCCTCGCCACTGTCGGCGCAGGCGGTCAGATAGCCCTGCGACGCATCATTCGGCAGCGCCATCAGGAAGGTGGTCACCGGCAGTTTGCGCTTGCGGTCGATGCGAACATTCAGGATGTCCTTGGCGTCAAACTCGAAATCCAGCCAGGAACCGCGATACGGGATCACCCGTGCGGCGAAGAGCAGCTTGCCGGAGGCGTGGGTCTTGCCGCGGTCATGGTCGAAGCACACGCCCGGCGAACGGTGCATCTGCGAGACGATAACGCGCTCGGTGCCATTCACGATGAAAGTGCCGTTCGAGGTCATCAACGGCATGTCGCCCATATAGACGTCCTGCTCCTTGATGTCGCGGATCGAGCGCGCGCCTGTCACCTCGTCCTCTTCCCAGACTTCGAGGCGCAGCGTTACCTTGAGCGACGACGCAAAGGTAAGGCCACGCTGCTGGCACTCCTCGACATCATATTTCGGCTGCTCGAGATCGTAGGACACGAACTCCAGCTTGGCGCGGCCGGCAAAATCCTCGATCGGGAAGATCGAGTCGAACGTTTCCTGGAGGCCATGCTCGCCGCGTTCATTGACGGCAATGTCCATCTGCAGAAAGGTGTCATAGCTCGAGCGCTGCACGTCGATCAGGTTCGGCATGGGCGTGACTTCCGCCAGCTGGCCGAAAGTCCGGCGAACACGCCGGCGACTGTCGAGAGTGCTTACATGCGATGCCATCTGAGTACCTCGTCAAATTTCAGTTCAATAACAGGCTGTTAACGAATGCCTGTCGGGTTGTCTCCGGCGCCGGCCGCGGGGGTGGCAAGCGCCGGGTGATAAACGGCCTTGCACCGGACGGAAAATCCGCCCGGTGCAAGCAGGTTTGGATCGGCAATCGAAGTTGCCGCCACCGTCGGGTTACTTGACTTCGACGGTTGCGCCAGCTTCTTCGAGCTTGCCCTTGATTTCCTCGGCCTCTTCCTTCGACACGCCTTCCTTGACCGGCTTCGGCGCGCCTTCGACGAGGTCCTTTGCTTCCTTCAGACCAAGCGCGGTGATGGCGCGGACTTCCTTGATCACGTTGATCTTGGATGCACCGGCTGCGGCGAGAATGACGTCGAATTCGGTCTTCTCTTCGGCAGCGCCGCCAGCGTCACCGCCACCGGCAGGCATCGCCATGGCGACAGGTGCCGCGGCGGCGGATACGCCCCACTTCTCTTCCAGAAGCGTTGCCAGCTCGGCAGCTTCCAGAACGGTCAGGTTGGAAAGGTCTTCTGCGATTTTTTCGATATCAGCCATGATTTACTCCATTAGGCTTGAACGTCTGATCGGGCGGTCAGCCCTGCTGCAATTGGTCTGAACGTGCCTGAATCACGCGTGCCACCTTGCCGGCCGGAGCCTGGGTAACACGGGCGATCTTGGCTGCCGGGGCCTGGATAAGCCCGACAAGCTTGCCACGCAGTTCATCAAGGGACGGCATTTTGGCAAGCGCCTCGACGCCAGCCTTGTCCAGGGTCTTCCCGTCCATGCTGCCGCCAATAATGGTCAGCTTGTCATTGTCCTTGGCGAACTCCACAAGTGCTTTCGCGGCTGCCACCGGGTCTGCCGACGTGCCAATGGCGGTCGGTCCGGTGAACATGCCCTCAAGCTCCTCATAGCGCGTGCCTTTGAGAGC
>Ga0255757_10004314_pt1 | contig 12852 bp, 10 predicted proteins | sample 071ome_27_FD_179957 | JGI IMG/M metagenome (GOLD analysis project Ga0255757, IMG submission 179957) | Coastal salt marsh microbial communities from the Groves Creek Marsh, Skidaway Island, Georgia - 071409AT metaG (version 2) | ecosystem: Environmental > Aquatic > Marine > Intertidal zone >...
CAAGAAGCGAGACGCCCACGACCATGAGCCCGACGGCGACTATGCGCCCGTTCGTGGTGACCGGCACGTAATCGCCGTAGCCGACGGTGGCCATGGTGACCAGTGACCACCACACCGCATCGCCGAAGGATTCGATATCCGCGCCCTTAGCCCCGCGCTCTGCGTTCAGCACAGCGAGGGAGCTGAGATACGTCAGGAACGCCACCGCGAAGACCACGGCAGTCGCGGTCCGACCGAAGCGCAACCGGCTGCCCCGGCTGATGAGCCACTGACCGGCGGTGAGCACGCGCAGGACGCGCAGCACTCGGAAGGCAGGAACCGCGACCGCAATGACATCGAGCGGATGGTGAACCAGGTACGCGATGTGCTTGGGCGCCAGGACGGTGCGAAGGGTGAGATCGGCAATGAAGACCACCCAGATGACGTTCATCGCGGTGTCGAGTCGATCTAGCCCCGGAGAGGTGAGGCGTTCGTCGAGAACATAAAACGAGTACAAGACGAGATAACCAACGGCCAAGAGCACCATGGCTAGGGCAGTGCGGCGCTCGTACGCGTCCAGTCGCCCTTGAGCTCGAACTTGTCGAGGGTTGTCTGGATCTGGCTTGTTGTCGGTGATGTGCGCCCACACCCGATCCATGCGGGAGGCATCCAACGCTGCAGGAGTTGAGGCTGCTGCTGATTCTCGGGGTTGCGCTGATGCCACCAGGGCAGCCTACGTGGTGGGACATCGTGAAGTGTTGGGCAATATTCAGGGATCCAGATGCGCAAGGACCACAGGGTGGGATGTCTGTTGCCCTATCCTCACGTTAGATGAGGGAGGAGTTCGCAATGTCCGAAGATGAACAAGCAGCAGCTACTACCCCGCAGTCGCCTCCGCCGGTACCGATGCCACCAAAACCCACGGTGGACCAGAACGGAAACCCGATCAGTCCACGATCACGTCTAGCGTGTGCCCTACTTGCCTGGATTGTGGGTATTTTTGGTGTGCACCGCTTCTACGTTGGAAAAGTTGGCACCGGCATCGCGATGATCTTCACCCTGGGTGGTCTTGGCATCTGGGTACTTGTGGATTTGATCATGATTTTGGTGGGCTCATTCAAGGACAAAGAGGGGCGTCTCGTTCTTAACTGGCAATAGCAAGACGGTAATCGTTCGCCACACAGGGTCGAGCAGTTTCCGGCAGCGCACTCTCGATCACCAGCCGCGTTCCCGCCACTCGTCCAAGGAGGGCCGCTCGCGGCCCAGCGTCGTATCGTCACCATGGCCGGGGTAGACCCAGGTGTCGTCGTCGTAACGGTCAAAGATCTTCTCGACCACTCCGCGGTACAAGGTGTCGAAATCTTCCGGCGACCACGTGCGACCCACGCCACCCGGGAATAGGCAGTCACCGGTAAACAGGTGTGAGTGCCCGCTGGGGTCATCAAAGGTGATGACCAGCGATCCGGGGGTGTGGCCGACCAGGTGGATCACTCCCATGGTGACGTCACCCACGGTGATGGAGTCTTCGTCGTGCAGTCGATGTCGGGTGGGCACATCGATCGCGTCTGCGTCCGCATCGTGGGCGTAGGTCGGCGCTTCCGTAGCGCGTACAACGTCGTCCAGTGCGCCCCAGTGGTCGTGGTGGCGATGCGTCGTCACGATGCCGGTGAGGTTTTTTCCGCCCATGAGGGTGAGGATCCGCTCCGGTTCGGCTGCGGCGTCAATCATGAGTTCCTCGCCCGTAGCGGTGCAGCGCAGCAGAAAGACGTTGTTGTCCATGTGGCCAACCGCTAGTTTGCGGATGACCACCGTCGGCAGTTCGCGGATGAGTGCGGGACCGCCTACGCTTGCGTGACCGGAGTACACGTTCGGCACCCTAGCGGCAGATGCCAGCGACAATGGTGCCGAGAAAGGGGCCTTGGTGGTTGGCGAGAGCCTCGTTGTCCGCGGTGCCCGGGAGCACAACCTCAAGGACGTATCGCTTGACCTTCCTCGCGATGCACTGATCGTCTTCACAGGGCTGTCGGGATCTGGCAAGTCCTCGTTGGCCTTCGACACCATTTTTGCTGAAGGGCAGCGTCGTTACGTGGAGAGCCTATCGGCGTACGCGCGTCAGTTTCTCGGACAGATGGACAAGCCAGATGTCGATTTCATTGAAGGGCTTTCACCGGCGGTTTCGATCGATCAGAAGTCAACATCTCGCAATCCGCGCTCGACGGTGGGGACCATCACGGAGGTTTACGATTACCTGCGCCTGCTCTATGCCCGGATAGGAAAACCGCACTGCCCGGAGTGCGGGGATCCCATCAGCCGGCAGACCCCGCAACAGATCGTCGACCAGGTGCTCGACTTGGCAGCAAAGACCCGATTCCAGGTGCTGGCGCCCCTCGTGCGTGACCGCAAGGGTGAATACGTCGAGCTCTTTCAGCAGTTGCAAACACAGGGCTACTCCCGGGCTCGCGTCGACGGTGTCGTCTATGGGCTGGACGAAGTCCCCAAGCTCAAGAAGCAAGAGCGGCACACCGTCGAAGTCGTTGTGGATCGACTGACCGTCAACAAAGAATCACGACGCCGACTCACGGACAGCGTGGAGACGGCCCTCGGTCTCGGCCACGGGTACGTGGTTTTGGACTTCGTCGATCGCAAGGAAAGTGATCCCGACAGAGAGCGGATCTACTCCGAGCATCTGGCCTGCCCGAGGGACGGACTGTCGTTCGAAGAACTCGAACCACGCTCCTTTTCGTTCAATTCTCCTTTCGGAGCATGCCCCGAATGCTCCGGTTTGGGAACGACACGCGAGGTGGATATCGAACTGGTTGTCCCGGACGTGGATCGCTCCCTGAGTGAGGGAGCAATTGCGCCGTGGTCCCGTGGCACAGTCTCGGGATACTTCTCGCGGCTGCTCGAGGCCATCGCCGATGAAATCGGTGTTGATGTCGAAACCCCGTGGAAGAAGATTCCGGCGCGGTCGAAGAAGGTAATCCTTGAAGGCTACGCCGAGCCCATTCATGTGCAATACCGCAATCGCTATGGGCGGCGCCGTTCGTACTACACCGAGTACGAGGGAGTCGTTCCGTATGTGAAGCGCCGGCACGCAGAGGCAGAAACCGATGCGTCACGGGAACGCTTCGAGGGTTACATGCGGGAAGTCCCCTGCAGCGCCTGTTCGGGGAGTCGGCTCAAGCCACTCACGCTCGCGGTCACGATAGAGGGTAAGTCGATCGCCGACATCGCCTCGCTTCCGATCGGGGAGGCCGCCGACGTCTTGAGCAGCCTTTCCCTCAGCGAGAGAGAAAGGGTGATCGCGTCACGCGTGTTGAAGGAGGTCAACGAGCGCCTGCAATTCCTGGTGGATGTCGGTCTGCATTACCTGTCCATGGATCGTGCTGCCGGCACCCTGGCCGGCGGTGAGGCGCAGCGGATCCGCTTGGCCACCCAGATCGGATCAGGCCTCGTGGGTGTTTTGTACGTCCTCGATGAGCCGAGCATCGGACTCCACCAGCGTGACAATCACCGCCTGATTGAAACCCTGGTGCGCCTCAGGGATCTGGGCAACACCCTGATCGTGGTTGAGCACGATGAGGACACGATCCGCGCAGCCGACTGGATTGTCGACATTGGACCCGGGGCCGGGGAGCACGGTGGGCAGATCGTCGTCAGCGGAAGCGTGCCCGAGCTGCTCGCGAATTCGGAATCCATCACCGGTCAGTACCTGTCGGGAAGCCGAGGTATCGATGTTCCGGCCGTTCGGCGTCCTCAGGAGCGTGGATGGATCACCATCAAGGGAGCGCGTGAACATAATCTGCAGAATGTCTCGGCGCGTTTTCCGTTGGGGAACTTCGTCTGCGTGACCGGGGTGAGCGGCTCAGGCAAGTCGACCTTGGTGAACGACATCCTGTTCAACGTGCTTGCGCGCGATTTGAACGGCGCCCGACTCGTGCCAGGAAAGCACAAGAGCATCTCTGGTACCGATCAGATCGACAAAGTTGTGCACGTCGACCAAAGTCCCATCGGGCGAACGCCACGGAGCAATCCGGCGACATATACGGGTGTCTTTGATCACATTCGCAAGCTTTTTGCCGCGACTGCGGAAGCCAAGGTGCGGGGGTATCAGCCGGGTCGATTCTCCTTCAACGTGAAAGGCGGACGCTGTGAGGCGTGCAGCGGCGACGGCACGATCAGGATCGAAATGAATTTCCTTCCCGACGTCTACGTTCCCTGCGAGGTCTGTCACGGTGATCGATACAACCGCGAGACCTTGGAAGTTCATTACAAGGGTAAGACCATCGCGGAGGTGCTCGATCTTCCGATAGAAGACGCCCTGTCCTTCTTCGAGGCGGTGCCGGCGATCGCACGGCACCTGTCGACATTGGTCGATGTGGGGCTCGGATACGTGCGAATGGGACAGTCGGCGCCGACGTTGTCCGGGGGAGAGGCGCAGCGCGTGAAGCTCGCCAGCGAACTGCAAAAGCGCTCGACGGGCCGCACCGTGTACGTACTCGATGAACCCACCACCGGTCTGCACTTCGAAGACATTCGCAAACTCCTCGGTGTCCTTCAATCCCTGGTCGATAAGGGCAACACAGTTATCGTCATCGAGCACAACCTGGACGTCATCAAGTCCGCCGACTGGATCGTGGATCTCGGGCCGGAGGGGGGATCCGGAGGAGGAACGGTCGTCGCGGAAGGAACGCCGGAATCGGTAGCGGCCGCGGACGCGAGCCATACCGGACGTTTTCTTCACCCCCTGCTGTGAACGCGCCTTCGGCGAAACAGTCACGTACCATGACGCCATGGCACCTGCTCTTCGACGACGTGACGTTATTGCCGGCGGCGGCCTGGTAGCCGTCGGCGGCATCCTGGTGGCCTGTGGCGGGGGTGATAGCGCTTCTGAGGGCACTGCGTCTTTTTCGGAGGCTGCGCCGTCCCCCTCTCAGACGCCGGACACTGCTACGCCTGAGGCCGCACCGAGCTCGGCCGAGGAAACAGACGTCGAGGAGGCCGAAGGTGCCGAAGAGGCCGCTTCACAGGAAGCGGTTGATGGAATTGCATCGGTGGACGAGATTCCCGTCGAGGGTGGAGTGGTGATTTCCGATCCGCCCGTCGTGCTGGTGCAACCGACGTCCGGAGACGTCAAAGGTTTTAGTGCGGTGTGCCCGCACCAGGGATGCTTGGTGTCGTCGGTGGAGTCCAACGAGATCCTGTGTCCCTGCCACGGATCGCTTTTCTCTGCCACGGACGGCAGCGTGATCACCGGACCGGCGTCCGAAGGCCTAGCGGCGGTTTCCGTGGAGGTGCAGGGCAACTCGGTCACCCTCGCTTAGGGCATCGACGATGGCCGATCCCAGCGAATACCGGCCGGCCTCTGGATCAATTCCGCAAGCGCCCGGCGTCTACCGTTTCCGGGACGCCCACGGACGTGTTGTGTATGTGGGCAAGGCACGGTCGCTGCGCTCTCGACTTAATTCATACTTCGCTGACTTCACGGCACTTCATCCGCGGACGCAATCGATGCTGAGAGCGGCCGACAGTGTGGATTGGGTAGTCGTCGCAAACGAAGTCGAAGCTCTTGCCCTGGAGTTCACGTGGATCAAGGAGTACGACCCACGTTTCAACGTCAAGTACCGGGACGACAAGTCCTATCCGTACCTTGCTCTGACTATCTCCGAAACATTTCCACGCGCTGCGGTGGTCCGCGAGCCTCGACGAAAGGGGACCCGATACTTCGGTCCCTACGCCCATGCATGGGCCATTCGAGAGACCCTCGACGAGTTGACGAAAGTGTTCGGAGTGCGAACGTGTCGAGATGGCGTCTTCAAGCGCGCCGCGCAGTTGGGGCGGCCATGCCTGCTTGGCTATATCGACAAGTGCTCCGCGCCATGCGTGGGTCGCATAGATGAAGAGCAGTATCGGCAACGCGTGGACGACATGAGTCGCTTCCTCGGTGGGCAAACAGACGCGTTCATCAAGGACATGCGTACGGCGATGGAGGAGGCGTCCACGCGCCAGGACTACGAAGAGGCGGGTCGATGGCGAGATCGGATGGGCGCCCTGACCCGGGCGATGGAGCGCAATGCCGTCGTCCTCGGTGATAGCACCGATGCCGACGTGGTTGGCCTCCATGACGACCCCCTGGAGGTGGGTGTCCAGGTCTTCCACGTCCGCGCGGGCCGACTGATCGGTGAACGAAGTTTTATCGTCGAGAAGGCAGAAGACCTCTCCGTCGGTGGCTACGGGGAACGCGTTCTGCAGCGCCTGTATGCAGCACGTGAAGGTGTGGAGATCGATAGCGCGGTGCCACCGAGAGAGATCCTCGTGTCGCATGCCCCTGCGGACATTGACGCGCTCGCGCAATGGCTGAGCTCACGCCGAGGATCCACGGTAGAGATCAGGGTGCCCCAGCGCGGAGACAAGCGTGCCTTGATGGAAACGGCAACGACCAATGCGGCCGAGGCCTTGATGCGACACCGAATGCGACGCTCGAACGATTTGACATCACGGAGCGAGGCGATTGCGGAACTACAGACGTATCTGGATCTCGCCGAAGCACCGTTGCGCATCGAATGTATCGATGTGTCGACGCTGCAAGGAACGGACACGGTCGCATCACTCGTTGTGTTCGAAGACGGTCTTCCGCGCAAGCGCGACTACCGAACCTTCATTATTCGGACCGAGGGCGCAGACGATCTTGCATCGGTACGCGAAGTGGTGGAACGGCGCTTCGCGCGGGTCAAACAAGCAGAGTCGGAGGCCGACGATGCTGCGGATCTGCAGGGCGAAGGCGAGGCCGGCCGTGAGAAGGGCGGCCCGCAGTCCTTTGCGTATCCGCCGGGGCTGCTCGTCATTGACGGCGGCGCACCACAGGTCGCTGCTGCCCAGCAGGCCTTGACGGAGACCGGTGTTGGCGATATCCCCGTTGTTGGGTTGGCCAAGAGGCTCGAAGAGGTGTGGACGCCAGATTCTGCGGATCCCGTCATCCTCCCTCGGACCAGCGAAGCGCTGTATCTCCTGCAACGGATTCGGGACGAGGCGCACCGAACGGCGATTGCTCTGCACCGGAAGCGCCGGACGGCTCGGCAGCGGCGCAGCGCACTCGATGACATTCCCGGTCTCGGACCCAAGAAGGCGGCGGCCCTGCTCGCCTATTTCGGATCCGTTCGCTCGATCCGTGCGGCCTCGACCGACGAACTTCAGAAGGTTCCTGGAATTGGCCCTACGGTCGCCACCACCGTGCACGAGGCGCTAGCGTCGTCGTCATGACGAGGTCACGATGACGACGGAGGCTTTCGACGTTCTTCTCGTGACGGGTATGTCCGGGGCGGGTCGATCGACCGCTGCTCGCGCTCTCGAGGACGCCGGATGGTTCGTCATCGACAACATTCCACCCATGTTGATCGGAGCGGCTATCGACGTCGCCGTGGAGAACCCGGACGTTCATCGGGTCGCCGTGGTCGTGGATGCCCGAGGGGGATCCTTCTTCCCGCAGTTGACGGAGGCGATGGCCAACCTTCGTCGCGACGGAGTCGACCTTCAGGTCCTCTTCCTCGAGGCCTCCGAGGAATCCCTCGTCCGACGATTCGAATCATCGCGTAGGCCGCACCCGCTGCAGGAGGGAAACCGCATCCTCGACGGTCTGAGGCGGGAGAGGCTCGTGCTCGGTGATCTTCGGTCGACTGCTGATCTCGTGATCGACACGACGCAGTTGAACGTGCATGAACTGCGGCGAGCCATCGATGCCGCCTTCGCTGAGCCCGACGAGCGTCTGCGAGTCACGATCATGTCCTTCGGCTTCAAGCACGGCATACCGGTGGATGCTGACATGGTTGCCGATGCCCGTTTCCTGCCGAATCCGTTCTGGGATGAGTCGTTGCGGGACCTGACAGGCCGTGACGCCGCAGTGGCTGATGTGGTTCTCGCCGGAGACGGGGCAGATGCATTTCTGGAACATCTGGCTGCGCTCGTTCGAACCACGAGAGACGGCTATCTGCGGGAGGGCAAGCGATTCGTGACCGTGGCTGTGGGGTGCACGGGCGGCAAGCATCGCAGCGTGGCACTCGCCGAGGCCTTGTCCACCATGTTGGAGTCACCGCATGCAGTCGTCGGGGTTGAGCACCGAGATCTCGGCAAGGAGTAGGGCATGGGTGAGTCGAACACCCCCCACTCTGGCCAGCCGTTGGTTGCGGCCCTCGGTGGGGGACATGGGTTAGCGGTCAGTTTGCGCGCACTTCAACGCGTGACCGATCGCGTCACGGCGATCGTGGGAGTCGCCGATGACGGTGGGTCGAGTGGACGGCTGCGTCGAGATCGGGGGATTTTGCCTCCGGGAGACCTCCGTATGGCCCTGGCCGCCTTGTGTGACGCCGATGCCCAGACTCGACCCTGGGTCGATGTCCTGCAATTTCGATTCTCTGATGGTGGTGAGCTATCCGGACATCCCCTCGGAAATCTGTTGCTGTCCGCGTTGTGGGAGAAGACATCCGATCCAGTGGCAGGACTCGATGAATTGGTCGGCCTGCTGGGATGCAGCGGTCGGGTTCTGCCGTGTTGCGTCGAACCCTTGGAAATCGTCGCGTCCATCCGAGGTCACGATGGGCAGCATCTCCAAGACGTGAGCGACGTGAGTGGGCAAGTGGAGGTGGCGACAACTCGGGGGCGGGTGTTGCAGGTCTGGGTGGAACCGCCGGAGGCCACAGCCTGCCCACAAGCTGTTGCGGCAATCGAGGCGGCAGACGTCATCACCGTGGGGCCGGGCTCGTGGTTCACCTCGGTGATGCCGCACCTGGTGATCCCAGAGATTGCCGGTGCCGTCGCATCCTCGTCGGCCACTCGAGTGCTCGTCTTGAATCTCGTGGAGCAAGAGGGCGAGACCGGTGGATTCACTCCGGCGGAGCACATCGAGGCGCTGAAGCGTCATGCCCCGCAGGTGGCCTTCGATCACGTGATCGCCGATTCCACCCACATTCGCGAGGGTGCCGGCAGAGACGATGTCGTGTCTGCGTGTGCGTCGTGGGGGAGCCAAGTCACGTTCGCCGATGTCTCGGCAACCGGAGATCGGCATGACTCGGGGAAGTTGGCGCGTGTTTTCGATACGGTTCTGGTCCGATGACGGGAGGAAGCGCGACCATGGCGATGACGGCGGCGGTCAAGGATGAGCTGAGCCGCGTCGAAGTGACGAAGACATGCTGCCGCAAAGCGGAAGTATCGTCGCTGCTGCGCTTCGGTGGTGCCCTGCACATCGTCAGTGGTGCGATCGTCGTCGAAGTTGAGGTCGACGCCGGCGCAACGGCTCGACGCCTACGCAAAGACATCTTCGATATCTACGGTCACGACAGTGAAGTCTCGATGGTTCAGGCCAGTGGCATCCGCAAAGGAACCAGGTACGTGGTCCGGGTGTCGCAGGGTGGCGAGGCTCTGGCGAAACAGACCGGGATCGTGGATGGCAGTGGGCGTCCGGTGCGCGGCTTGCCGCCGGCCATCGTCGCTGGTGGGCTCTGCGATTGTGAGGCAGCCTGGCGGGGGGCCTTTTTGGCGCATGGCTCGCTCACCGAACCTGGCAGATCGAGTTCGCTCGAAGTCACCGCACCCGGTCCCGAAGCGGCTCTCGCGCTGGTGGGCTCGGCGCGACGAATCGGGATCGGTGCGAAGTCCCGGGAGGTCCGCGGCGTCGACCGAGTGGTGATCCGTGACGGTGACGCCATCGGGGCCCTGCTGACGCGGATGGGCGCCCATGAGTCGGTGCTTGCGTGGGAGGAACGCCGGATGCGCAGGGAGGTGCGCGCAACGGCCAACCGCTTGGCCAACTTCGACGACGCCAACCTGCGGCGCTCGGCACGAGCAGCCGTCGCCGCGAGTGCTCGCGTGGGTCGGGCGTTGGAAATCCTGGGTGACGATGTCCCCGACCACCTCGTGGTGGCAGGTCGTCTTCGGATGGATAACCAGCAGGCGAGCCTGGAGGAACTGGGCGCCCTCGCAGACCCTCCGATGACCAAAGATGCCATCGCCGGCCGAATCCGTCGGCTGCTGGCCCTGGCGGACAAGCGCGCCGCCGAGTTGGGCATCCCCGACACCGAGGCCGCCTTGGTCGACGCCGATCTTGGGGACGACTAGCCCGGCGAAAGGATCCGATTCCGTGCGAGACCCGACGGTCCCGGCGTCACATAAACGTAACCTGCGTCACTAAGATGTAAGCGTTATCTCGCCCAAGGACGCGTCGCACGAGGGCCGATGGCCGACATCGGATTTCGTGGCGCCGACCAGCAGGCACGACCATCACGGCAATACGAGGAGACTGTGTGACCATCAAGGTCGGTATCAATGGATTCGGTCGAATTGGCCGCAACTTCTTCCGCGCCCTGCTCAGCAGCGGTGCGGACGTTGAGATTGTGGGCATCAACGACCTCACGGACACCACCACGCTTGCGCACCTACTGAAGTACGACTCGGTCCTCGGCCGAATCGATGTACCGGTGGAGGCTGCAGAGAACGCGATCCTGGTGGACGGCACATCAATCCCTGTTTTCGCAGAGCGGGATCCGGCGAATCTGCCCTGGGCATCGGTGGGTGCCACCGTGGTCGTGGAGTCCACCGGAATATTCACGTCGGCCGACGATGCCCGCAAGCACGTCGACGCGGGAGCGTCGAAGGTCATCATCTCCGCACCTGCGAAGGGTGAGGACATCACGATCGTCATGGGGGTGAACGACGGGGACTACAACCCGGCCACGGATGTGATCATTTCGAACGCGTCCTGCACCACCAACTGTCTGGCACCGATGGCCAAGGCCATCGATGACGCATTCGGCATCGAGCGTGGGCTGATGACCACCATTCACGCGTACACCAACGACCAGCGAATCCTGGACTTCCCGCACAGTGACCTGCGTCGGGCCCGGGCTGCCGCGGTCAACATGATTCCGACCAGCACCGGAGCCGCGAAGGCGATCGCTCTCGTTCTGCCCCACTTGAAGGGCAAGCTCGACGGATACGCCATGCGCGTCCCCGTTCCCACCGGATCGGCCACCGATCTGACCGTCGAACTCAAGACAGCGGCCACCAAAGAGGAGATCAACGCCGTCGTCAAGCAAGCGGCCGACGGTCCGATGAAGGGGATCCTTCAATACACGGAAGATCCGATTGTGTCGACGGACATCGTGACCGACCCGGCATCGTGCATCTTCGACGCAGGGATGACGAACGCCAACGGCAACATGGCCAAGGTGCTCGGCTGGTATGACAACGAGTGGGGCTACAGCAATCGCCTGGTCGATCTCGTCGGGTTGGTCGGCGCCACGCCGTGAGCATGCCGAGCCTGGAGGACCTCCAGGTCGCCGGCCATGTCGTGATCGTTCGAGTGGACTTCAACGTCCCCCTTGCTGACGACGGTGCTGGCGACCGGGTGATTACCGATACGGGTCGCATCAAGGCGGCCCTGCCCACCATCGAGTACCTACGCGACCACGGGGCTCGCATCCTGCTGCTGGCTCACCTCGGGCGACCCAAGGGAGTCGTGACGCCGGAGGCGAGTCTGAAGCCGGTAGCGCAGGAACTATCGCGTCTGTTGTCCATGGACGTGCCCATCGCCGCCGATGTGGCGCAGGCGCGAGACGAGCTGAGTCGAGCGGCCGTCGGCGGAGTTGTGGTCTTCGAGAACATCCGATTCGATGCTCGTGAAACGAGTAAAGACCCGTCGGAGCGAGCCGCGCTCGCCCGCGAGTTGGCCGACCTTGGGGACCTCTTCGTCTCCGATGGTTTCGGTGTCGTGCACCGAGAGCAGGCATCGGTCACCGAGCTTGCGTCACTTCTGCCGCACGCGGCTGGTCGCCTGGTAGAGCGTGAATCGGCGGTCTTCTCGCAGCTGCTAGGGCAGCCGGATCGGCCGTATGTGGTTATCCTCGGGGGCTCCAAGGTCAGTGACAAGCTCGGGGTCATCGGCAATCTGATACCCCGCGTCGATCGTCTCTTGATCGGTGGCGGAATGGCCTTCACGTTTTTGGCGGCCCAAGGTTTCTCGGTAGGGGATTCTCTTCTGGAAGCCGACCAGATCGCCACAGTCGAGGCGTACCTGGAACAGGCCAAACGGCGCGGCGTTGAGGTGGTCCTTCCCGTGGACGTCGTTGTCGCCGATCGGTTCGCTGCGGATGCGAACGTCACGGTGGTGGCCGCGGATGAGATCCCGGATGGCTGGATGGGCGTAGATATCGGTCCGAGAACCGCGGAGGCGTTCGCCCGGCACATCGCCGACGCGGGCACGATCGTGTGGAACGGGCCGATGGGTGTGTTCGAGATGGAGCCGTTCGCGGCCGGGACGAGAGCAGTGGCAGAGGCCATGGCGCAGGCGTCCGGGATGACAGTTGTCGGCGGCGGTGACTCTGCAGCCGCAATTCGGATCCTAGGAGTCGATGAGAAGCGGTTCGATCACATCAGCACCGGTGGGGGAGCGAGCCTGGAGTTCCTCGAAGGTAAGGAGCTACCCGGGTTGGCGGTCCTGACGGCGGCGAACACAAACATGGATAACACCAAGGAGAACGAATGACCGAGCGCAAGCCGTTGATGGCTGGCAACTGGAAGATGAACATCAACCACTTTGAGGCAATCGCCCTCGTGCAGAAGCTCGCCTTCGGGTTGAACGAGAAGGATCTGGAGGCTGTTGAGGTCGCGGTGCTGCCGCCGTTCACCGATATCCGAAGCGTCCAGACGCTTATCGAGGGCGACCACTACGACATCGCCTACGGCGCTCAGGATTTGTCCGTTCATGAATCCGGCGCCTACACCGGTGAGGTCTCGGGCGCGATGTTGGCGAAACTTGGGTGCACCTTCGTTGTCGTCGGGCATAGCGAGCGTCGCGAGCATCACAATGAGGACGACCAGATCGTC
>Ga0255757_10004316_pt1 | contig 12847 bp, 10 predicted proteins | sample 071ome_27_FD_179957 | JGI IMG/M metagenome (GOLD analysis project Ga0255757, IMG submission 179957) | Coastal salt marsh microbial communities from the Groves Creek Marsh, Skidaway Island, Georgia - 071409AT metaG (version 2) | ecosystem: Environmental > Aquatic > Marine > Intertidal zone >...
GGGGCTCACCTCTTCCCATCCCGAACAGAGTAGTTAAGCCCACTAGCGCAGATGGTACTGCCACACGGTGGGAGAGTATGTCGCCGCCTTCTTCGAGACCCTCGCTTTTTGCGGGGGTCTTTTTTTTGGCACTAATTTTTTTTTAAGAAAAAAGTTCGGCTACCGAAGCAGGAATAGGAGTTGGCTTTAAAGTATCAGCATCTAAATAGCACCATTGGGTGCTACAGTTAGCTAATTGGGTTTGTGTTTTTTCCAGATAAATAGTAACAATGCGTTCTGAGAGTACTCCTTTAGTTTGTTTTACAAAGGTTTCAATTAGAAGGGAATCTCCTAATTGAGCGGGATGCTTATAAGTGATTTGATGGCTTCGCACCACCCAAAGGCCAAAGTTTTGCGTTTGATTTTTTGTGAGGTGTTTCCAATGGGCCAAGGCCGCTTCTTGTACCCACTCTAAATAAACCACATTGTTAACGTGTTGCAGATCATCTAAATGGTCTTGAACAACGGTTTTGTATAGTTTGAAATGATTTTGCTTCATTCTTTCTCAATCAATTCAACTTCAAAAAGCTTGTCCCAATTTTTACCGGTTACAAAAAAGGTTTTTCGCTCGGAATGATAGGCGATACCATTGAGCACGTTGAGTTCTGGGTGTTGCGTCACTTTTTTAATTAAGCCACTAAAGTCTATAACTCCTTCTACACGCCCCCATTGGGGATCGATGATGATTGCCACTTGTTTGTCAAATTGATAGGTATTAGCATAAATTTTTCCATTAACCCATTCTAACTCGTTAAGTTTGTTTAAAGCAGAACGGTGAGTCATAACTTCAATAAAGCTAAGTTCTTTTCCAGTTTGAGGATCGAGCTTCCAAATCCGATTGGTTCCATCTGATTTATACAAATAATTGCCGTCATTGCAGAGTCCCCAACCTTCCACACTTTTTTGAAAATCAAATGCACGCTCCAGAGTCAAAGTTGCTTGGTCATAAACAAATCCTTTTTTTGCTTGCCAAGTGAGTTGATAGACCTTATCTGCTAAAAGCGTGAGCCCTTCACCAAAATAGTTGTCGTCTAGAGCCTTTGTTTCCAAGGGAACACCGTCAGTAAATAATATTTTTCTAAGCGTTGACTTTCCTTTTAATCCGGTACTTTCAAAAAGGGTATCTCCTTTAAATTCTAAACCTTGTGTATAGGCTTTTTGATCGTGCGGATAAGTGTTTAATATTTTATATGAATAAAGCTTGGGAGGTTGGTCGGCAACTAAAGTAATTTTTTTTCGCAAAGTGTCTACGCCCTTTTCGTGTTGCACTACTGCACTGAGTTCATGGGTGCCCAAAGGCTGTTTTTCTATTGGAAAAGGCATCGCTATTGTTTGCTTGTCCCAAAGCCAAACGATTTGAGATTGGTAGTTTTCGTTCTTAGTTTTTAGTTCAGCTTGTAGGGTGTCTCCATAGCGCAGGTCTTTGTTGGTGGTTTTAATTCGAAATGAAGTTGACGCACTATCATTAAAACCACATTTTAGGAATAGTAGGGCTGTTAGTGACAAGAACAGGGATTTCATATCTTATTTTTGCTTTAAAATTAAGGAAATAAAATCATTGAGAAAATTAGGGAACTGCTATCTTTGCATCGGGCAAGTTCTGCACAACCAGCTCCTGCCGAATCCCCCAGGGCGGGAACGCAGCAAGGGTAGGCGGTCGTAGCGGTGTGATGTAGGTCGCTTGCCCATTTTTTTTAAAACTATGGCAAAAGTTGTGATCGTTACCGGTGCGTCTTCTGGCTTGGGAAAAGCCACCGCCGACCTTTTAGCTCAAAAAGGATACCGTGTTTATGGTACTTGCCGAAATCCAAAAAAATATGATTCCCCTGAAGGCTATGACCTATTGCCTTTAGATTTAAACAAAACCACTTCTATTCAAAATCTAGTTACACAAGTCATCGCTAATGAAAACCGAATTGATGCCTTAATTAACAATGCAGGTGCGGGTATTATTGGTCCAATGGAAGAATTAGACCCTAAGGCCTTACGAGATAATTTTGAAACCAATTGTCATGGGCCGCTTCAACTCATCCAAAGTGTGTTGCCTTATATGCGCATTCAAAAAGAAGGTTTTATTGTCAATATTACCTCGATTGGCTGTGCCATGGGGCTTCCTTTTAGAGGAGCTTATTCGGCTTCAAAAGGGGCTTTGTCTTTGTTAACAGAGAGCTTACGAATGGAACTCAAAACCTTTGGCGTTAAAATATGCACAGTAGCTCCAGGTGATTTTGTGTCTGATATAGCCTCCAGACGCTACTATGCACCCCAAAAGGAGCAATCACCCTATAGTGCACTTTACAAACAAAACTTGGCCACCATAGATCAACATGTTGATACGGGTATTGCCCCCGAGCGGATTGCCCAAAAAATAGCCTCCATTCTGACTCAAAAAAAACCAAAAGTACACTATAGAGTAGGGGCACCTTTGCAGAAATTTTCTGTAGTTTTAAAGGGAATTTTACCCAGTCGATTATTTGAAAAATTATTAATGCGTTTCTATCATATTTAAATCCATCTTATGAAGTTTTTTATTGACACTGCCAATCTAGATCAAATTAAAGAAGCCCAAGCCTTAGGTGTTTTGGATGGGGTAACCACCAATCCCTCTCTAATGGCCAAAGAAGGCATTACGGGAGAAGCCAACATCAAAGCCCACTACCTAGCCATTTGCGAAGCTGTAGAGGGGGATGTATCTGCCGAAGTTATTGCTGTTGATTTTGAGGGTATGGTGAAAGAAGGGGAAGCCTTAGCGGCCCTGCATCCTCAAATTGTTGTTAAAATTCCAATGATAGAAGCGGGCGTAAAGGCCTTGCGTTATTTTTCTGATAAGGGCATTAAAACCAATTGCACCCTAGTATTTTCTGCCGGACAAGCTCTCTTAGCGGCTAAAGCCGGAGCTACCTATGTATCTCCCTTTATCGGCCGTTTAGATGATATTTCAACAGACGGCATGAACCTGATTGCCGAGATTAGAGAGATTTATGATAATTATGCCTATCCCACCGAAATTTTAGCTGCTTCTGTACGCCACACTATGCATATCATTCATTGTGCTAAAGTAGGCTCCGATGTGATGACAGGACCGTTATCAGCTATTAAAGGCCTCCTTAATCATCCACTTACAGACAAAGGTTTGGCTCAATTCTTAGCCGATCATCAAAAAGGAAATTAACGCTACTTTAATAATAGATCAAACTCTGGATCTAAAAAGTTGCCAAAGCCTTCTTTAATAATACCATTTGGATTGAGCACAATGGCCTTATTAAGCAGCGTGATCATCCAAACTTGTGAGGCGGTTTCATAGTTGAGCATGGCAAACTGATCATCTGGGGCTATGGCCATGAGTTCTTGTACTTGACCAACAACTTCGTTAAAGGGCTGTAAACAAATGCCTATAAAACGATACTTTTTATAGGTGTCTTGCAAGACCGCCAATTTCTTTAGGGTGCTTTTATAGTGATTCATTTTGTTTTGTGACCAAAAATAGACTACCGTGGGGCGATCGTCCCAAATGGCATCACTTGAAAGGGTTTCTCCCTTTCGGTTTTGAAGTTCTATGGCTGCAATTTTTTTGCCTTTTTGCATTTGTGTAATATCGTTGTGAAAAGTCAAAACCTCTGAAAAATAGTCTGGCGAACTATTAACTGTGGCATAATATTGCAAAAACAAATCGTGTTCTTCGTGATTTTCAAAACGCAGCAATTCTTCATAGGCAATGGCTCGCGCTAAATTGTTGCGCAATAGACTTCCACCAATGTGTTCGTCAATTACTTCTAAACGCTTGATGTTGTAGGCTGTTGTAGATTCTTTTTGTTGCATATAGTTTTGCCCTGGAGTTAAGGCCTCGTTATTGATATAATTGAGTAGATAATTCACATAGGGATCAAAAAAAGCTAGATCAGTATCGCTTAGGTTTAAATAGCGTCTAAAATCAAAAAAAATAGTGCGTTCTTCGGCTGACCACTGGGCACCTCTAAAGAGCGCATAGCGTTCTCTAATGCTAGCATAGGAATAGATATAGGCTGCTTGGGTAATTTTTTGCGCAATGGGTGATAGGGTGTTCAATGAATCCATTTTGATCCATTGCCTTTTCTTTTCTAAAAGAAGGGAATCAATAAGCCGATTGAAAGCTTGGCTAGAAAGCGAATATTTAGAAGATAAAAATCTATTTTCACGTTCTTGATTTAATTGTAATTCCATTAAGAAATTATTTTTGGTAGCGCCTCTTCCTGAATAGACTAAGGAAGCCGTCATTTCAATGGCATTAAACCGTGCCCAAAGACTGTCTCCGGCTTCTAAAAGCACATTTTGAAATTCGGGTAGGTGTTCCAATTTATAAACTCCGGGTTGCAGGGAGTCAAATTCCTTTTGAAAGCGCCGATCAGCATCCAAAAAAAGAGTGTCCGAAAAGATATTGTTACCTTGATATAGGGTTAAAAAATTAGAAGTAGGCTGAATGACCTGCCCTCCAAAAAACACCGCTTTTTTGTTCTTTTTCACCGCTGGACTACAACTCACCAGAGTCAAGACCATTAGCAACATGCAAACCACTATTCTCATAGTTCAAAAATAGTAGAATTTCACTTTTAGTCGGCATAAGTTCTTCTTAAAAAAAGGCCGCCTCTTTTTTGAATTACTTAAGTTTGCAACTCCAAAAAAGAAGTTATGTTATCAGTATCGAATCTTTCGGTTCAGTTTGGAAAACGCATTTTGTTTGATGAAGTGAACGTTAGCTTTACCAAAGGCAATTGCTATGGCATTATTGGGGCTAATGGTGCAGGAAAATCTACTTTTCTAAAAATTTTAGCCGGAAAACTAGAACCTAACTCTGGGCATGTGTCTTTAGAAACCGGAAAACGAATGTCGGTTTTAGAGCAAAATCACAATGCCTTTGACGCCTATTCTGTGTTAGAAACCGTGTTGCGCGGCAATCAAAAACTTTTTGCCATTAAAGAAGAAATGGAAAGCCTTTATGCCAAGCCCGATTTTTCTGATGCCGATGGTGAACGTGTTGGTGTTTTGCAAGTGCAATATGAAGAAATGGATGGGTGGAATGCCGAAAGTGAAGCTGCTAGCTTGTTGTCTAATTTGGATATAGGAGAAGACTTACACTATAAAACTATGAGTGATTTGGACGGGAAACAAAAGGTGCGTGTGTTACTCGCACAAGCCCTCTTTGGTAGACCCGATGTGCTCATTATGGACGAGCCTACCAATGACCTAGACTATGAAACCATAGTGTGGCTAGAACAGTTTTTAGCCAATTATGACAATACGGTAATTGTTGTTTCACACGACCGCCACTTTTTGGACAGTGTTTGTACGCATATATCCGATATTGACTTTGGCAAAATAACCCACTATTCAGGTAATTATACGTTTTGGTATCAATCTAGCCAATTAGCAGCTAGACAGCGCGCTCAACAAAACAAAAAAGCCGAAGAAAAAAAGAAAGAATTGCAAGAATTTATTGCCCGCTTTTCTGCAAATGTGGCCAAATCAAAACAGGCAACTTCTCGCAAGAAAATGATTGACAAACTCAATATTGAAGATATTAAACCTTCCAGCAGACGCTATCCGGCCCTTATCTTTGATCAAGAACGGGAGGCAGGCGATCAAATTTTGAATATTGAAAATTTGAGTTATAGTCTTGATGGCAGTACGCTTTTTTCAAATATTAATCTCAACCTTAGCAAGGGCGATAAACTAATTGTTCACTCCAAAGACAGCCGTGCTGTGACGGCTTTTTATGATATTTTAAACGAAAAGATCACCCCTGCTTCAGGAAAAGTAGAATGGGGCGTGACCACTACCCATGCCTATTTGCCCGTTGATCATGATGCCTATTTTGAAAGTGCTCTTTCCTTGGTCGATTGGTTGCGCCAATATGCCAAAACCGAAGAAGAACGAGAAGAAGTTTTTATTCGTGGATTTTTAGGTAAAATGTTGTTTAGTGGAGAGGAAGCCCTCAAAAAGTGTAATGTGCTTTCAGGGGGTGAAAAAGTGCGTTGTATGTTGTCTAAAATGATGATGGAACGTGCCAATGTGCTGCTTTTTGATGAGCCAACCAATCACTTAGACTTAGAATCCATCACGGGTCTCAACAACGCCTTGAATAACTATAAAGGCACCTTGCTGTGCAGCACCAGTGATCATGCTTTTTCACAATCGTTGGGAACTCGCATTTTAGAACTCACTCCACAGGGGGGAATAGACCGCCTGATGACCTTTGATGATTATATGAGTGACGTTTCTATTAAGGAACTGCGCGCTAAGATGTATGCTGTTTAAGTAAAAATAAAGTAGGTGCTAATCACAATCAGTGTGATAATCAATCCTACTGGTTTCACATATTGCCAAGGTGTTATGTCTACTTGCTTGGTATACACTTGAACATAAGCTTCTTTTCGCGGCCAAATTTTTCCAATAACGAGCATTAAAAGCACGTTAAACGAAAAGAGAATGGCCATTACGTGTAAATAGTGAGGATAGGTGCCCCCTTGTGCTATGACATAATCTTTTAAGAAAAATTGACTAAAAGTATAGAGAATTGACCCCATTAAAATAGCAATTTTAGCGGCGGATGCTGGTACATATCGAGTTAAATAGCCCACTAGAATGATGGTGAGTATAGGAATGGAATAGCAGCCGTTAATTTCTTGCAAATAGCCAAACAATCCTTCTGGCGCATTGGCTATGGTAGGGGCAATGAGCATAGAAAATAACGCCAAAACAATACCAAAGCGCTTGCCGGAGCGAACTACTTGGCGTTCATCGGCCTCTTTATTGATGTATTGCTTATAGATATCTAAACCAAAAAGGGTTACCGAACTGTTTAGTGCCGAATTAAACGAACTTAAAATGGCACCAAAAAGAACTGCAGCAAAAAAACCGAGCAGGGCAGGTGGTAGCACCTTATTTACCAAAAGACCATAGGATTGGTCTTGTGCTCCGTCCGCCAAACTGTCTCCAAAAACTTGAAAGGCAATAATTCCGGGCAACACCACAATTAGCGGGCCTAAAATTTTGACAAAGGCGGCTAACAACAAGCCTTTTTGTCCTTCCTTTAAATTTTTGGCGGCAAGGGCCCGTTGAATAATAGCTTGATTGGTGCCCCAATAGAAAAGCTGCACAAGTATCATTCCCGTGAAGAGTGTGCTAAAGGGAATGGCAGAATTGGGGCCTCCCTTGGCGATAAACTTATCGGGGTTATTGGCATATAAAACTTCTAACCCCTGTAATATACTCCCTTCTCCCACATAGAGTAAACCAAAAAGAGGCACCATCATACCGCCAATTAATAGTCCCACTGCATTGAGGGTATCTGATACCGCTACGGCTTTTAACCCACCAAAAATGGCATATATAGAACCGATTAGGCCAATAGACCATACCGTGATATAGAGTGCTGTGGTTTGGTCAACACCCATAAGAGTTGTTAAATCAAACATGCCGATTAAGGCAATTGCACCTGAATAGAGAACAACAGGTAGAAGCACAACCATATAGCCACTCAGAAAAAGACCAGATGCGATTGATTTAGTGGTGGTGTCATATCGACGCTCTAAAAATTGGGGTACAGTTGTAAGGCCTCCTTTTAAATAGCGAGGTAAAAGTACCAATGCGGTTACTACCATTGTAATGGCCGCAAGGGTTTCCCAAGCCATGACTAAAATTCCTTCACTAAAAGCAGAGCCATTGAGTCCTACTAATTGTTCTGTAGAAAGATTGGTGAGCAACAAAGATCCAGCAATGACAACGCCCGTTAGGCTGCGGCCTCCCAAAAAATAACCGTCTTGTGTGTTTTCATTAGTAGATCGAGTGGCAAAATAGGAAATGATACCTACGAGCGCAGTAAAAAGTATGAAGATCAGAAATTGCATAGAGAAAGTTTAAATGGGTTTCTTTGTTACTCAAAGTAACTAAAAAATATTAGAAGTTTAATGCTTTGATAATTTCCTTGGCTTGATCTTCTAAGTTTTTAGGCACAAACAATTCTTGCTGATTTGGAGAAGCTCCAAATCCAGCTAAACGTGCAGACTCTGCACGGTCTTTAATCAAAGGATATATTTCGTTTTCCTCTAAACGATTAGTGAGCGCTAGAACAGATAAAGAAGAACCAGTATAGACTTTTACAAATTTTTGGGGCATTGATATGGTTTTAAGCTTTGTTGTATTTATTATTCCAAATAGCCGGATTGAAATTTTTTCCTAAGGCAAACCCATAAAATAAAACAATAGAGGCAATGGCTTTGAACATAAAGAAGAACAACATCCAATAGGTAGTGCCGTCTGGGTTTTTAGTAAAGAGTTGTAAAGGAGTGAGTTCGGTAGCTATAAAACTAATGCCCACAATGAGAAACAAGAGGTTTAAGATGTTTTTAAATGGCCACATACGCCATTTACGAAGGGGCTTCAAATCATTGCCCCACTTGTGAATTAAATAGAAATAGTTATTGCCAAGCGGTACAAAAAGAAGGGGATCATCTGTGCTTTCTAATCTAAAAAGGGCTGATGGAGCCATAATTTTTAAATCCCTTAGGGCAGTATTATGCTCATTTTCCAGGGCTCCTATTTTTTGTTTGGCTTCTTCTGGGAGGGTGTTTTTAAAATATTTTAAATCTAAAAACCGAAGGCGATAGTTGATACACACCTCCTTGATTGTATTGATGTGATAAATTCTATCGGTTTCTAATAAATCAAAATTAAAATGGTTGGCTTTTTTGATATTGTTTTGTTCAAAAAGAGCTTCTAGAGCAGCCTCCGAAGACTTGCTTTTTTCCGAAGTGCTTTTTAAAACCTTTTCAATATTGGTGGGTGAGAGTAAATTCAACTGCATAATCCTTGACATTTACTAACAAAAATACAAGGTTCTTTGAATAATCACAAATTCTATCGCAACTCTGCCTGTAATTCTTTTTCAAGGGCATTAAGAATACGTTTCAAAGACTTGTCAATTTGTTTGTCTGTGAGTGTCTTTTGAGGATCGCTAAAGGAAAAACGAACGCCATAAGATTTTTTGTTTTGGGGTAAGCCCTTGCCTTGATAAACATCAAATAAGCTAATGTTTTTGATTATTTTCTTTTCGGTTTGGTAGGCTATACTTTGAATTTGCTCAAACGTAATTTCAGGATTTAGCAATAAAGCAAAATCTCTTGTAGCAACTGGGAATTTTGAAATTTCTTGAAATTTAAGCGGTGTTTGAAAAGCCATTTCAAGCAAGGTCTTCCATTCCAATTCTGCATAGAAAATAGGCATATCTACATCAAACTGATCCGCTAGAGAAGTAGTCACTTGTCCTAGGACCCCGAGCTTTTGCCCTCCGTGAGTATAGGTTAAACAAGAGTCGAATTGGTTATTATTGGCTTTTGCAGCACTAAAATCGGCAAGCCCCAAAGTTCTGAATATTTCTTCAACTGCGTTTTTTAGAAAGTAGAACAGCTCGGTGTTTTGCGAACTATTCCAATGCTCTTCAAAAGGTGGTCCTGCCAAGGTTATACTCAAGCGTTTTGTCTCAATAAAGGCCTCTTTACCTTTGTGATAGCAAGTGCCAAACTCAAAGAGTTTAACACTTGGTTGTTGTCGCTTAAGATTGAAGGCAGCTACTTCGAGCGCATTATAGAGTAGCGTTTGACGCAGCATAGACAGTTCTTGGCCAAGTGGATTGAGCAACTGAACTGCTTCTAGACCTTCCTCCTTATAATCGGGTGAGCTCAAAGAGTTGGTTAGGGTTTCATAATAACCCATTCCACACAAGAGGGTGCTAATTTGGTTTTCTAATTTGAGGGCATTTTTCCAATCATAGGTGGCTTGTGTATGAAATTTTAGGGGGGCTTCTGGCACCTTGTTATAGCCATAGACGCGTAAAATTTCCTCAATTACGTCTGCTTGACGGGTTACGTCTATCCGATAAGAAGGCACTAAAAGGGCCACTCCTTCTTGTGTACTTCCATTGATTTGAATTTCTAGGGCATTTAAAATGCTGGTAAGTGTTTCTTTGGGAAATTCGAATCCTAGCGTTTGATCTAAAGTAGCATAGTTCAAAAAAACTGAAATGGGTTCGGGCACTGTTTTTACTTCCTTTTGAATATCACTGCTAATGTGTCCTCCTGCATATTTCTTAATTAAAAGCGCAGCTCTTTTGAGGGCATAAATTCCAATTTCGGGGTCAACACCACGTTCGAAACGAAAAGAGGCATCTGTGTTTAATCCATGTCTTTTTGCAGATTTACGAATGCTTATTGGATTAAAGTAGGCGCTTTCTAAAAATACGGTTTTTGTGTTTTGATCAATTCCCGATTCGTTTCCTCCAAAAACGCCTGCAATGCAAAGTGGTTTTTCTTGGTCACAAATCATCAAATCATCTCCGCTAAGTTTTCGCTCTTGTCCATCTAGGGTGATAAAGGGTGTACCGTCAGTAACTGTTTTCACAACAATTTTACCCTTAATTTTATCGGCATCGAAGCCATGTAGGGGCTGTCCTAGTTCCAACATCACATAGTTAGTTGTGTCTACCACGATATTTTTTGGATTAAGGCCCACTGCCTTGAGGCGGTGTTGCATCCATTGAGGGGAGGGACCAATGACAACATCACTAATGGTTAGTCCATAATATTGAGGAGCAAGCTGGGGTTTTTCTACTTCAACCTGAATAGGTTTTTGATTGTTGTCTACATGAAAAGAGCTCACTTCTGGTGTTGACCATTCAAACGGAATTTGATTGATGAGGCATGCTGCTTTGAGGTCACGGGCTACTCCAAAATGACTCATGGCGTCAGCACGGTTGGGGGTTAGTCCAATTTCAAAAACAGTATCCGACACGATATCAAATAGCTCAGCACAGGGGGTGCCCACTTTGGTATTAGGGTCAAGCACAATAATGCCGTCGTGGCTGGTACCAATTCCAAGTTCATCTTCAGCGCAAATCATGCCCATGCTCACTTCTCCTCTAATCTTGCTTTTAGCAATCGTAAAAGGTTCGTTGGTGTTTCCATATAGAGTAGTTCCCACAGTGGCAACGGCTACTTTTTGTCCCTTAGCTACGTTGGGTGCGCCACAAACAATAGGCACTGGTTCTTCGTTAGGAGCCAAACATACCTGAGTAATTTTGAGTCGATCGGCATTAGGATGCTGTTCACATGAAAGCACTTTGCCCACCACAACACCTTCTAATTTATTTTTAATCGATTCGTATGAATAAACACCCTCAACTTCTAACCCTAAATTCGTTAGATAGGTGGCAATTTCATCGGTCGATAAATCTGTTTTGATAAATTCGCTTAGGCCGTTATAGGAAATTTTCAACTCTGCTCTTTTAAACGTTTAAGTGGCGCAAATATACTAATCTTGTCTCTCTCTTTTAACTTATAAAGTTCCAAATGTTTTGATGAAAACGAATTTGAGCTAGGGTATATTTAATTCCTTGATGGTCTTGGGCTTCTAGCTGAGGGTCTTGTTTGACAATGGCTTGGGCATAGGCTCTTGCCGTTTGAAGTAATTGAGTGTCTTTGGCTATATGCGCAATTTTTAGCTGAAGGATGCCGCTTTGTTGAGTGCCCATCATATTGCCAGGCCCCCTCAACCGAAGGTCAACTTCAGCCAATTCAAATCCATCATGAGTTTGCACCATTGTGTTTAAGCGGGTTTGGGCTTCTTCAGAAAGTTTGTGTCCACTCATCAAAATGCAATAGCTTTGCTGGGCACCACGGCCAACCCGCCCTCGCAATTGATGCAGTTGAGAAAGTCCAAATCGCTCTGCACTTTCGATCACCATCACAGACGCATTAGGCACATTAACCCCAACTTCAATAACAGTAGTTGCTACCATTATTTGAGTCTTTTTTTGTACAAATCGATCCATTTCAATGGCTTTTGCTTCAGGGGTCATTTGACCGTGTAGTATACTGATTTGATAGTTTGGTCTTGGAAAAGCGCGTTCAATACTTTCATAGCCTTCCATTAAATTTTTATAATCTAGTTTTTCAGACTCTTGAATGAGAGGATAGACTATGTAGACTTGTTGTCCCTTGGCTATGGTTTCTTTTAGGAAGGCAAAAACCTTTAAACGATTTCGATCAAATTGATGTAGGGTCTTCACCGGCTTTCGTCCTGGCGGGAGTGTGTCAATAATTGAACTGTCTAAATCGCCATATAGACTCATGGCCAAGGTTCTGGGAATGGGTGTGGCTGTCATGACCAAAATATGAGGGGGAAGCTTGTTTTTTTGCCAAAGCCTAGCACGCTGTGCCACTCCAAAACGGTGTTGCTCATCAATAATGGCTAAACCTAAATTCTTAAACACCACTTTTTCTTCTAAAACGGCATGGGTGCCGATTAGAATTTGAAGACTGCCGGAACTTAGCTCGTCATGTAGAGGGGTTCGTTTTTTCTGTTTGGTGCTTCCGGTGAGTAAAGCTACACTGATTCCACTGTCTTTTAGAAGGGAACGTATGGATTCATAATGCTGTTGGGCTAATATTTCAGTTGGAGCCACCAAACAGGCTTGAAATCCGTTGTCTAGAGCCATGAGCATGGTGAGTAATGCTACGATGGTTTTGCCAGAGCCTACATCGCCTTGTAAAAGGCGATTCATTTGTCTGCCCGTTCCTAAATCGTTTCGAATTTCTCTAACAACTCGTTTTTGTGCCTTAGTGAGTTCAAAAGGAAGTGAATTTTTATAGAAGCTATTGAAGTGATGGCCTATGGAGCTAAAAACATGTCCCTTTATTTTTTGCTTTCGTTGGTAGTTTTTCAACACCAATTGCATTTGCAAGTAAAAAAGCTCTTCAAATTTTAATCTAATTTGTGC
>Ga0255757_10004318_pt1 | contig 12845 bp, 8 predicted proteins | sample 071ome_27_FD_179957 | JGI IMG/M metagenome (GOLD analysis project Ga0255757, IMG submission 179957) | Coastal salt marsh microbial communities from the Groves Creek Marsh, Skidaway Island, Georgia - 071409AT metaG (version 2) | ecosystem: Environmental > Aquatic > Marine > Intertidal zone > Salt...
CCTCGTTTGACGACTTGGCCGAGTGCACGCCCACGACAAAGGGCATCTGTGCCGAGCAGGACCGTCTCTTGGGAACGCGGATGGCAACGGCATCGGTGGAGCTGCGTGTTCCCCTCTTTGGCACTGAGTCATTCGGCCTGATCAACTTCCCTTACCTGCCCACCGAGGTATCCTTCTTCGTGGATGGGGGCGTGGCTTGGACCGCTGAAGAGGCGCCTGAAATCCTGCCCGTGGCGCAGTGGTTCAAAAGCACCCGCAGCGCTGAACGCATTCCTGTTTTCTCGACCGGTGTTACCACGCGGGTCAATCTCTTCGGATACACGGTGCTGGAAATCTTTTACGCCAAGCCGTTCCAGCGTCCCATCAAAGGCAACCACTTCGGATTCCAGATCGTCCCGGGCTGGTAATGCCCCGGAGATGATCCAGGCGGGGCGGGCGGTGGGCGCCGCCCGCCCCGCACCCCCTGTCAGATCAGGAGCCAACGCCGTGCAGGGTGCCCGTGACGACAGTAACGGCATGCCCCCGGAGCAACACCCGGTTATCTTTCAATTCCACCTCGACCTCGCCGCCGCGGGCTGAGATCTGCCGCGCTTTCATCCGTGTCTTGCCCAGACGCTCCGACCACCAGGGCGCCAGGCAACAGTGGGCCGATCCCGTCACGGGGTCCTCTGGCACTCCTACTTGTGGCCCGAAGAAACGGCTTATGAAGTCCAGTTCCGGATCGTCGGCCGGTGCGGTCACGATCAGGCCCCGCACGTCGAGGGAGGCGATGGCGTTCATGTCGGGCTGCAGTTCACGCACCTCCTGCTCGGATCCGAGCTCGACGAGCGCGTCCATCCGGTTGGCGGCATGCCTGTGTCCTGCCATACCGATGGCCCTGTCGATCGGCTCTGCGGCAATCTGCTTCGTTGCAGGCTCTGATGGAAAATCCATTTCCAACTTCCCGTCGTCCATGCGCCTGACGCGCAGCATGCCGCTGAGGGTATGAAAGCGAGCCGTCTCCCCGGGCGCGACCAGCTTCTGTTCAAACAGCACATGCGCCGTGGCCAGCGTTGCATGACCGCACAGATCCACTTCCGCCGTCGGCGTAAACCATCGAAGGTGCCACTCGGACGCATTGACTGGTTGCACGAAGGCCGTTTCGGAGAGATTCATCTCGCACGCCACCTGCTGCATGATCTCATCGGCAGGAAATTCGTCGACAACAAAAACGGCCGCTGGATTGCCTGCGAAGGGCCTCCGAGTGAAAGCGTCAACCTGATGGAATATGAATGGCATTCGAAAGGGAAGTCGGGGCTGCAGTGATGTATCTTTGTGGGCAGCCCAAGGTCGCCAAGGCCGCTGCCTCCCGAACGCATGTACTCTCGATTACGATCCGCCCTTTTTGTCCTAGGACCAGAGACCGCGCACAACGTGGCCCTGCTCAGTGCGCGGTTTGCCCAGCGTTGGTCGCCCTTTCTCCTGGATGCCATGTACCAGTGTGCGCATCCGAGTCTGCATCAGGAGATTTTTGGAAAGACGTTTGCCAATCCCGTCGGGCTGGCTGCGGGCTTTGACAAGAATGCCCGCCTGATTCCTTTTTTCCAGAGGGCTGGTTGCGGGTTTGTGGAGGTAGGCAGCGTGAGCGCGAGGAAGAGCAAGGGCAACAAGAAGCCTCGAGCCTTCCGACTGCCAGAGGATCAAGCCCTCATAAACAGGATGGGACTCAACAACGTGGGCGCCGCGGCCGTTCAGCCCCGCCTGCGTCAGCATGCTGGCAAAAAGACCTTCCCGGTAGGTGTCAATATTGCCAAGACGCACAGCCCAACCATCATGGGCGAGGCGGCCATCGATGACTTCTGTGAGAGCTTTCGCCTACTGGCCCCTTTTGCGGATTACGTTGCCTTGAACATCTCCTGCCCCAATACGGAGGAGGGCAAGACGTTCGAAGACCCGAACGCGCTGGACCAGCTTCTCGGCGCCATCATGCGGGAACGTAGTGAGATGCAGCGCCGCGTGCCCGTGTTGGTCAAGCTATCACCGCCACCCACGCCCGACTTTGTCCTGGACAGCTTTTTTGATGAGATACTTCTCGTTTCGCTGGCCCACAAAGTGAATGGATTCATTGCCACGAACACGGCGCCCGACCGGGATAACCTGGTAACATCGGTCGACCGTCTTGCCCGCATTGGCAAGGGTGGCCTGTCGGGGCAGCCTATCCGGGAACGGGCCAACGGGCTAGTCAAATACATCTATCGCAAGACCAAAGGCACCAAGCCGATCATCGGCGTGGGAGGCATTGCTTCGGCAGAGCAGGCCTACGAGCGGATCAAGGCTGGTGCATCCCTTATCCAGGTGTATACCGGTCTCGTATACGAGGGTCCCGGTCTGATCCGGGACATCAAGGAAGGCTTGGTGCGGCTCCTTGAAGAGGACGGTTTTGCGACCATAGCCCAAGCGGTAGGCACCCGATCCGACGCTTCTTGAAGCGCTGTAAAAGCACGACGGCCGGGCCGCCCGATGGGCGGCCCGGCCGCGTTGCTTGGTAGCCTCTGGGCGGGAAGAGGATTCCCATCGGTACAAAGAGCAGCGTCAAACCGCTACCCCTCTTTCGCACTTACTGCTGAGCGATAGCCTGCGCCTCGATGGACAGGGTCACGTCTTTGCTGACCAGAACGCCACCGGCCTCAAGCGCCTGGTTCCATGTCAGACCGAATTCTTCGCGGTTGATGGTTCCGCTGGCTTCGATCCCGACACGCGTGATGCCCCATGGGTCAACGCCCGTTCCGATTTCCGTAACGTCGAGCGTGATGGATTTCGTGACGCCCCGGATGGTCAGGTCACCTGTTACTTTGAGGTCATTTTCTGAAACACGCTCAATTCCGGTGCTTTCGAACGTAATGCTGGCGTGATTGTCGATATCAAAGAAGTCTGCCGAACGCAGGTGGTTGTCACGGTCCTCGTTGCCGGTGTCGATGCTGGCAACATCGATGGTGGCCGAGAAAGAGCCGCTGGCCAGATCGCCGTCATTGCCCTGCACGAGTTGGCCGCTGAACGTGTTGAATCCGCCACGCACTTTGGCGAACATCATGTGGGTCACGACGAATTCAACCTGCGTGTGGGCTGGGTCAATCTGCCAGGTGGTCGCTTTGGATTCGCTTGGAGTGGTCATCGTCTCGTTGGTGGTTGGTGTGTCCGTGAAGGAGAATAGGAGCAGTACCGCGGGTATGAGTACATGTTGTAACACGCGTGTTATAACACTTGTATGGGAAAGATAAATCATCGTGTGTCTCTGGCTGAAGTAAGCAAGGTGGAAAGTGTAGTGATATCTGCGTCCGATAGGTTACGCATCAACGTTTTGTGCCGGTCCCGAATCGGCTGATCCAGCTCCTTGAGGAGGGTAAGACCCCGGTCAGTGATACGGGTCACGGTAAAACGCATGTCCTTCGGATCTCGGGCCTTCTGGGCATATCCGGCGACTATCAACCGGTCGATGAGACGCGTTGCGTCCGGCATCGGTGCAATCATGCGCTGACCAACCTCGCTGCGGCACAGGCCACTTGAACCTGCTCCGCGCAGGATGCGCAGCACGTTGTACTGCGTCATCGTCAGACCATGCTCCTTAAGTGCCTGCGCTACAGCGTGCTCGATAACGGCTGCTGTTCGCAGAATCTCGAGCGAGCACTGTTCCTGCAGGTACCCGGAGCCGTCGGACGTGGCAAGAGCCTTGTGGGAAGCTGTAGACATGCGTTTTGTCAGTGTATTCTCCAGTATATTATGTGTTGTAACACACAATATCAACAACCGGCAACCCGGAAGCGCTTCAATCGTTCGTATCTTCATCTTCCGCCTATTATTGGCTGGGTAACTGCTGTCCTCCCGCTTCCCCAACTACAGGTCGTCTCGATGTCCGCACAACCCCTTGTCCCCTTCGATACCATTCCTCAGCTGTTCAACCGCCTGATCGATTACCATGACGGGAAAGATCAGACGGTCTTGAGATACGTCGACAAGGACTCCAAGGAGTGGGTCGATGTCAAATGGCCCGAGTTCAGGGACCGGGCCCGCGCCATGGCGGGGTATCTGTATGCGCAGGGCGTTCGCCCCGGGGATCGGGTAGCCATTCTATCGGAAAACCGACCCGAATGGGCCTATGCGGACATGGCTACGCAGCTTTTGGGTGCCGTGAATGTTTCCCTGTACACGACCCTGCCCCCTAAGGAGGTCAGCTACATCATCCACGATTCCGGCGCCTCCGTTTTCGTTGTCTCCACGCGGATCCAGTTGCGCAAAGCCCTGCAGATTTTTGACGCATGCCCCGATTTGACCAAGATCGTATCGATGGTGGATGTGCCCGAAGATGCAGAGGATGCCTCCCACGTCGATCTCTTCGACGATGCCATGGCCACGGGCTTCGAGCTCTACGAAGAATTTGAAGATGCGATTCGTGCCAACGAGCGCGCTGTCAAGCCCGATGACCTTGCCGTGCTGATCTACACGTCAGGTACGACCGGCAATCCCAAAGGCGTCATGCTGACGCACGCCAACCTGTGTGAAAACCTGAAGGCATCCCTGCAGCGTCTGCGGTTGCGCGAGGGAGGACGCCATCTATCCTTCCTGCCCCTGTGCCACTCGTTCGAGCGCCTCGGAGGCTACCTAGGTACGCTCGCAAGCGGGATGACGATCTCGTATGCGCGCAGCATTGATACCGTAACGAGTGACATCCTGGACGTACAGCCCACCGTGCTGCTGTCCGTGCCCCGTCTCTACGAAAAGATTTTCAACGCCGTGAACAAATCGGTCGAAGAGGCCGGTGGGGCGAAGAAGAAGATCTTCACGTGGGCGCAGGGAGTCGGCTATCGGTACAACCTCAAAAAAGCCCGCGGGGAACGTATCGGGCCCGTCCTCGCCGCCCAGTACAAACTGGCCTTCAAACTGGTCTTTGCGAAGCTGCATGAAAAGCTCGGCGGTCATATCGAGTTCGGCGTGTCGGGCGGCGCCGCCTTGCCCAAGTCCATCGGCGAGTTCTTCTTCTCGGCCGGAATTCCCATTGTCGAGGGGTATGGATTGACCGAAACCGCTCCCGTGCTTTCCATTTCGCCCTTCGATGATCCTCAATACGGCAAGGTGGGGCATGTCATACCCGGCGTGACCGTGGCCATCCAGAATCCGGACACCAACGAGATCCTGGGATCCTTGAAAGGTGATGACTACCCCAGTTCGCTCACGACCGAGCCCGGCGAGATCATCGCCAAAGGGCCCAACATCATGAAAGGCTACTGGAACAACCCGGAGGCCACTGCCGAGGCCATTGATCCGGATGGCTGGTACCACACGGGCGATGTCGGACGCTTCGACAACGGCTTTTTGATGATTACCGACCGCATCAAGCACATGATCGTCTCGGCCGGTGGCAAAAACATCTATCCCGGTCCCATCGAAGAGGGATTCAAGCATGAGCCATGGATCGATCAGATCATGGTCATCGGGGAGGCGCGGGAATTCCTGACCGCGCTGGTTGTCCCGGACGAAGATGTCATCCGCAGCTATGCGAAGGAACAGGGATTGAACGCCTCGAAGCTGGCTGACATCCTGGAAACCGAGGAGGTGCAGCGCGTCTTCCAGCAGCTTTTCCGTTCGTATTCCCGTCAGGCAGCCGCACACGAGAAGATCCGCGATTTCCGATTGGTACTCGAACCCTTCTCCATCGAAAATGGCATGATGACACCCACCATGAAACTCAAGCGCCGGGTCATCGAGACGCAGTATGCAGAGCGGATCGAAGAGATGTACGCCGGCGTCATTTAAGCACCAGCATGGACCGGATGAGGCTGGCTTGGGGCGTCTTCAATTGATAGAAGTACACACCGCTGGCCAGTGTGGATGCATCAAAGCGTACTTGGTGCCATCCGGCCTGATACTGCCCGTTGGCCAGGGTGGCTACCTGACGACCCAGCATATCAAAAACGCGGACATCTACTTTGGATGAACCCGGAAGGGCAAACTGGATGGTCGTCACAGGATTGAATGGGTTGGGATAGTTGGGCTCGAGCAGGACCTGCGCAGGAAGCTGCCTCTCCTGCTCGGTGGCAACACCGGAAACTACCGAAACCAAGATGGTACCGGTTGCGGTCCCTCCCATCCCGTCCGAAACCGTGTACGTAAACAATTCTGCTCCGGCAAACCCGGAATTGGGGAAATAGAGAACCCGCTGGTCATCACGAAGCGTAGCGGTACCGTTGGAGGCACCCGAGATCTGCGTGATGTAGATCGCATCTCCGTCCGCATCCGAATCATTGGAAAGCGGATTGATACTAACAAATCCACCTGTAGACACGCTGACTTCATCCGGAATCGCCACAGGAATAGCGTTAGAAGAGACATACTGAACAGCATCTGCCCGTTGGCTCCGGATGGATCCTGAAGCGTCTACGGCTCGAACCGAGAGCCACGATTCACGGCCCGTTCCGTACGAATCATCCCACGCGATGGCCGTTTCTGCGGTGGAGTGCACAACGTCCCAGGTATTGTCGGCGGACAGAGCCAAGAGCTCATAGGAAGCTGCTCCTGCCACAGGATTCCATGTGACTGTCGGGGAACCAGAACCCGAAGTATCGAGCGTCAAGTCAAGTCGCTCAGAGATCACAAATGGACCCCCAATCGCTGTTTTGGCACCCCTGGTTACGCGAACGTAGGCCTCCGTGAGAGGTGTCTCTGGGACGGGCAGAATCGACGCGGAACGAACTGCCGTGCTATTGCCGTGAAAGGATATCCACGTATTCATTCCGTCCAGCGAATACGCGACATCATCTACGTTGGCAGCAGCACCCAAGTAAGGAGAGTCCCAGAAGACCACCTTGTTCTGACCACTGAAGAATTGCTCTCCGCCCATGGGATGTGTGACAATCAGCTCATCGAGAACATAGGAGTAGACGAGATAAAACGTTTGCGGTCCGAAAGGAACGGCGCTTCCGGTTACGCGCGCAGTAACGGTGCCCGAGCCCGGGCTATCGATGACAACCTGCTCGACATTGTTGAGCGCATCCACACCGCGCGTAGCAGGCTGATCAGCCCGAGCCGGGGTAACGTCCAGAACCCAGGGAAGGTGATCTCCTGACGCATCGGCAACGACCAGATCCAGATTATTGACGAGGGCCGGACCGGCATACGGTGATGCTTCCTTGTCCGTCCAATAAAGCATGACCTTCAATCTGGAAATCGACTTCCCATCGATCTGGTCGGGTACGGGAATCGATATATCTACCTGATTGCCATTTTCAACTTCTGATATCTGGAATTGTGATTCGGTGATCACCTCAGCTGCCCGTCTGGCATTGGCCAGACCATACCCGGAGGCAAAGGTAGGGCCGTCCACCAGAACGTAGTCTGCCGTATTCATCAAGATGGATTTGATGAGAGCTCCATCAGGCGTCTGTCCGGAATGGAGGTTGCGATAGTGCTCCACGAGCAGGGCCGCTGCTCCGGATATCGCGGGAGTGGACTGGCTCGATCCCTGGTACGTAGCGTAGTCATTGAAGGCAATGGCCGAATGGACATTGTTTTGCGCTACGATGTCGGGCTTGATTCGACCATCCCGAGCCGGGCCGTATGAGGGCGCCACCGAGGCAAATACCGGGTGTCCCATACGCCCCACGACAAGTGTGTTCTTGGCAGATCCATAGGAGGGATTCAATGTGAGATAGTTTGGCGGATAGTTTGTCTGCGTAGCACCCGAGTTTCCAGCCGAAAAGACAGACAACAGCTGCCGCTCATTGGCTAGCAGTAGATCAATTGCCTGACTGTTCACGTTGTATCGTCCCTTTTGCTCATACCAGTCCCCGTATACTGGATCGGAGGAATTCCACGAGTTGCTCGAGATAACCATCGGATTCGGCTGATCGAGTCCCAGTTGAAAGAAATCACCTGTTCGCATCGTGTAAACGGTAGCCTTCGGCGCGACCCCCTTGAATCGAGGACGAATCGAGCCATCTCCTGCCAGAATGCTCGTCGTATGATTGCCGTGCTGGGAGAAGGAACCATTGTTGCCCAGCCCCGGGTCCAGGATCGAGTGACGCCCGCGCAGGTCCACATGGGTTCCGCCCTGGTATACTGCATCACCCAAGCCAGCAACGACACCCTGTCCGGATAAGCCGAGCATATCTGGAAGAGTAGAGGTTAGGACATTAGCCCTGATGTGCGTCGCCTGAACGTCCGCGATTATGTTTTCGTCATAATCATCCTGATGAAAGGCGCCCTCTTCCAGAACGGGTTCACCATGGGGCTCAATGACCTGCACGAAGGGAAGCTTCGCCACGGTGCGAATGGCCTCAGAACTCATATTTGCAGTGAAGTAAAACGCCCCGTCGCGAATCTCTACATCGGAGATATTCCCGACCATGGTGAGAGCGCCAACAACATCTGTTGGATCTGTTCCGGGAGAATACCCGGCGCGCACCATGACCTTGTCGTCGGTTGTCCTCCCCAGAAAGTCCAAAAACTCCGGTGCAATCTTATGCTCGAGTGTGGGACGACCCGCCGCCTGCAATCCAAGCTCAAGTAAATCGCGAAAATCCGAATCAGATGCGACACGGGCGACATAGGCCGTTTCGGGTAAGAAATGATCCAGAGTTACACCGTTACTGGCCAATCTTTCTCGATCTTCAGAAGATAGAATATGGTCAAATTCCAGCACCAAGTGATACTTGCCATTGAACAGCGCTTCCTGGCCCAACACTTCGAAAGCTTTCTCTGAGTCCATCACCGCCTTTCCTGCTAGGGGGGAGAGAGACAGCATTTCCAAGGCCCCGTTGCGAGTGTCCAGACGGTCCTGTGCCACAACTTGAATGGGCCCGATCAGGCACACTAAAAAGCAAAGCACTGCGCCAAGAATCGCCGCTGTGTCGGAGCTTGGTGAAGGCATTATCGTCATGTTGTTACACCGCATATTCCTGACCAAAGGGTTAAAGAGTATCACAAGGGATTCGAGATCCAGGACTGCCCGGTCATCCGACTCTGACCTGAGCGACTGCCCGAATGCTATTGCAGAAGGGTAGTCTTTTCAGGAGGTAAAGCATCGACGGAACTGCACGGAAGATATGGCATTTTACGTCGCCATCGGGGTGTAGCGCAGCCCGGTAGCGCGCTTCGTTCGGGACGAAGAGGTCGTGGGTTCAAATCCCGCCACCCCGACTGTGAAGCATAAAAAGGAAGCCATTCGGCTTCCTTTTTTGCTTTAGGGAGGGGTCAGCGATTGTCCGTGGGGCGAGCGCAGCGAGCCACCGAGGAGGATACTGTCCGACGAGAGGAAAATCCCGCCACCCCGACAGACAAACGAGCTGAGCTCGCTCAAGCGAGTTTGGCGGAGGGGTAGGGATTGTGCAAAGCAAAATCCCACCACCCTTACTGTATCTGTCCGTTTTCGATGCGGCGCATCCGTTTGCCAAACTGATCCATCGCGTACTGCACGAAATCCTCTTCTTTCAGCCCGAAGGGCATGGGGTCATAACAAGCAAATAATTCTGTGATGGACGCCATGGCCAGCGGCATCAAAGCCGCCATCCGGGCCTGAAAAACCTTCATCAGCGACGGATCTTCGGCAATCAGTCGCGAGATCAGATGGACTCCGAAGGCCACATGTCGTGACTCATCGCGCTGCAACAAACGAATGCCCTCGCTGACACCGGGCATGATGCCGCGCTCCTCCAATACCGTATAGAAGGCTTGATAACCCGTCTCGGCCAGCGTTCCCTCCACAACCATGTTGTACGTGGTCGAGGCTTCAATGACCGCCTCTGCCGATCCGTCATGGTCCAATCGGCCCAACGCAAGAGGTAGTTCCTTGTAGAACAGTTGCCTATACGAGGGCGTGTGGAAACGCTCTAGATCGGCATCCCGACCCACGACCTCTTCGAAAATGCGCTGGAAGAATTCGACGTGCTTGGCTTCCTCGAAAAGAAACGTTGTCAGGTACATTTCTTCTTCAAGACGGCCCTCTAGGGCCAGTATGCGCATCAGGGGCAACAAATCCAGGGTTACGGCCTCTTCACCAGCCTGAAACATGGCCAACAAGCGTGTCAGTACGTCCCTTTCAGGATCGGTCAGTGCCTCCCAATGGTCCCGGTCAGCGGACATATCCAACTGCACCGGGTCCCAGATTCCAAGACGCTTGGCCTTGTGGTAAAGCTGCATCGGGAATGAGCTGTGATCGAGACGCGATCCGGAGGTCGTGCGAAAATGCTCATGGTGAACGCTTGCAGAAAGGCTCGTTGTCTGAGGAGGTACGGTCGTTTCCGCGGGCGCCTGAGAGGCGATGGATTCATCTACTCTGGCCGCTGCCTCCAGCAGCAGCGTTGCGGAGGTTGCAAAGCGGCCCAGAGTAAGGAGGGATCCTTTTTTAAGCGTAATGGCTCCCTGCATGATGGCCACCATTGGGCTCCGGTCGCCATCCAGAATACGGTCCCAGGTCGCGCGATCAGCCTCCAGGATGAAATCGGCCTGCTCCCCTTCATACGCCGGCCGGATGGCACGACATTCGCCCCTGAACAGATCCAGATACCATGCCGATTCATTCCGGATGCGGATGAGTACGGACCACTTCCACTCCTTGGCAGATTCCGACCACTGGGTATCTTCTCTGAGGTTGGCGGCCCACGTCTGGGCCCACTCTTGACTGAATCTATCCATGATGCTGCAGGTTTGCTGCCTTCAGGATACCCTGCTCCCCAACGGAAAACCACCGTGCATCGACGACATTTCATGCGTACTGCGGCCAGCGCCCTGCTGGCCAGCCCCTTTGCGCTCAGCGGCTGCTCATCGGACGGACTTACGGCAGACGTCGTCATCATTGGCGCCGGGACCGGCGGGGTGGCGGCAGCGCTTGCAGCCGCTGAGCGCGGCCTTTCGGTCGTTCTTACCGATGAGATGCCCCTGCCCGGCGGGCAGCTGACCAGTCAAGGCGTACCGCCGGATGAGCATCAGTGGATCGAAGAGCAAGGCGCGCCAGCCTCCTATCGGGCATTCCGGCGGCGTGTTCGCACGGTCTATGCCAGGCAGTGGAACGAAACGGCAGACAGTCTCAACCCGGGCGCCTGTGGCGTCTCCCGCATCTGTCATGCACCCTCCGTGGCAGCCGAGGTATTGGTCGAGATGCTGCAGGCACACGGGCAGCGTATCCGTTTCATGCCACAAAGTGTTCCAGAAGTGGCTGGTGGCCACAGGGATCATATCGATGTCATCCAAATGCGGTCCCTTGTCGATGGAAGCACCTTCCTGCTCGAAGCGCCGCTCTTCATCGATGCCACGGAGCGGGGCGATCTACTGCCCCTGACCGGCGCCGAATATGTTACGGGAAGCGAAGGGCAAGCAGCCTTCGGCGAACCGAACGCAACGGCTGAAGCGGATCCGACCAACGAACAGGCCTTCACCTGGTGCGCAGCCATCGGATTTGATCCCGCGTTCGACCCCGCGCGTCACGCAACACCAGCAGGCGTGGACGAGGCGATGCTCCAGGCGCCCGCTTCCTATGCTTACTGGAGAGATTATCTGCCGGCGCTTACGCCAACCTGGCCGGGCAGACTGTTGGATTTGACCTATTCGAATCCCATCACCCTTGAGCCCCGCCGGTTGGACTTCGACCCACGCCCCGGTGCCCAAACGGAGCGCTTCAATCTGTGGGCCTATCGCCGCCTGCAGCAAGCCGGGCGATCATGGCCCGTCAAAGGGGGCGTAACCCTGCTCAACTGGCCTCAGAACGATTACCTGGAGGGGCGCCTTATTGATGTCACGGAAGCCGAGCGCATCCGGCACGAGGACGCGGCAAAAGATCTGACCCGCAGCCTGATCCACTGGCTACGCACGGAAGCTCCACGACCTGATGGCGGGCGCGGATGGCCGGGGCTCTATCCCATGGCGGGTATCCTCGGTACGGACGACGGCTTGGCCATGGCCCCGTACATCCGGGAAGCCCGGCGCATCCGCGCCCGGACAACCGTTCACGAACACCATGTCGGGCAGGAAGCCCGAGCCAGCGTAGGACTGAGCGAGGCCGAACACTTTCCAGACAGCGTGGGTGTCGGGCACTATCGCATAGACCTGCATCCATCCACGGGTGGCGACAATTATATCGACGTGGCCTCTCTTCCTTTCGAGATTCCATTGGGTGCCCTGCTGCCCATTCGCATCGACAACCTCGTGGCGGCCTCGAAAAACATCGGCACCACCCATGTCACCAATGGATGCTATCGTCTCCACCCGGTGGAGTGGAGCATCGGAGAGGCGGCAGGTGCCCTGGCCGCATTGTGCAAGAAGACGGGCGAACGACCACCTGCCATCCATGGATCGCCAACCCACGTTGAGGCGTTGCAGCGGGACCTTGTCCACGGCGGCGCCCAGCTGCGGTGGCAGGCCAGATGACAGATATCATTGAACGCTACCCATTGAACACCACCCCCGGTACCATCCCATGCGCCCACTGCTTGTCCTTCTACTGCTGACCCTGACCACAGCAGCCCTTGCCCAAGAACATGAGCACACCTCGCCCTACGCAGGTATGGAGGGCAGGAACATCAAAGCCCTTTCAGACGCAGATATCGAGGGCCTGCTTTCGGGTGCCGGCATGGGGTACGCCATGGCAGCGGAACTGAACGGCTTTCCGGGTCCAAAGCATGTGCTGGAACTGGCTGATGAGCTGGCTCTGACCGACGAGCAGCGGCAGCAGACCGAAGCCCTTTTTGCCGCCATGCAGTCAGAAGCGGTGGCCCTGGGACGGCAACTGATCGCCCTCGAAACCGACCTGGATGCGGCCTTTGCTTCCGGTCAGGCGACTGCAGAAGGCATCCTGGACCTGACAGTCCGAATCGGAGAGGTGG
>Ga0255757_10004324_pt1 | contig 12836 bp, 9 predicted proteins | sample 071ome_27_FD_179957 | JGI IMG/M metagenome (GOLD analysis project Ga0255757, IMG submission 179957) | Coastal salt marsh microbial communities from the Groves Creek Marsh, Skidaway Island, Georgia - 071409AT metaG (version 2) | ecosystem: Environmental > Aquatic > Marine > Intertidal zone > Salt...
AGTGGGTGGCGAGCCGGGTACGTACATCACCCCTCACCACTTCTCACTTTCCCCCACCTGCAACTACACGTTGCGACGAATCCCTGACGGTATGAAGCAAGCTTACCGATGGGTCTTAGAGAGAAAATGATATGAACCCAACCGACATCATCAGGCGGCTTTATTCGCCCGGCGCTAACTTTGGTGGAGCGTACCAACAGGCTCCTAGCACTGGAATCAGTGACTCTGGAATGAACTACGGACCTTACATGGGCACGCAGAATTCCATGCGCATCCCCGGATTTGCTGGGACATACGGCATTGGTCAGGGTGCTATGCCTAGCCAAATGAATCCTGTTGCTTCTGGCGGGCCAAACCTTAGTGGTCTTATACCGCGACAGCAGAGTATGCGCAGCGGCCTTGAGGGATTCGCCAATAACCCGGGCATGATGAATATCAACCCGTTTGCCAACCCAGATAGCCTGAAGCCAATGACTGGTGCCGGTCGAGGAATCTACGACACTATGTCCAAGTTCCAATACGGCGGTGGTGGCGGTGAACCCGGCGGCGGTATGCTGGGTGGTATCGGGAAAGTTGCCGGAGCAAGCAAGCTCGGTGGCTTGGGCGCAAAGATCGGCGGTATGTCCACTATGGGCAAAGTCGGCCTTGGTCTGGGTGGAGCGGGTCTTGCCCTTGGCGGCCTGAAGATGCTACGCGACAGACGAGCGGCAAAACGACAACCGCAGCAAATGCCCAGCCCCGGCGGTCTACAGATGCAGCCTCCGCAGCAGATGGGCGGTGGTAGTGGACCACTTCGCAGATTTTTTAGGAGGTAATTAGCCATGGCGCAAAATCCATACAAAACGTCTTTAGTAGATTGGCAAGCTAACAACCATGGCTACGATGACCTGATTGGCTACCCCGGAATTGGCTGGAACCCAAACCTACCTATTCCCAAGAATGGGGTAATGCTGGACATGCCCGGATTCCAAGGCCACGAAGAGCAGCCCGGGATCATGACGCGATTGCCCGGCTACCGAGGCCCAATGGGAATGGGCACCCTTAACCCAGTCCCCGCTTCTGCACGAACGAATCTTCTACACAAGGCTTGGGAAGCTGCTCGGAAAAAAAGGGAAGCGGCAGCAGCAGTTAGCCCTACTGAAGGTTTAGGCGGTGTAGCAGAAGCAGTCAGTGGCAACGGCGGCGGTGGAATTTGGTCAAAGCTCGGCGGTCTTGCTAAAGGAATGATGCCGGGTTCTGGTACCAACATTAATCAGATGTTTGGCTCCAAAGCTCTTCAGGCAGGCGGTAAGCTCGCAAAGATTGGCGCATTGCCGGGTTGGTCCATGCCCGTAGCCGCAGCAGCCGCTTTTCAAGTGAATAAACGTCTGGGCCAGAAGGCTCACCAGAAAGATCTCCGTAAGTTTGAAGATCAGGTTCGTAACATGAGCACTCAGCAGCAGTACGAGATGGGTCTACAGAAACCAGAGCACAACCGACGCGCTGGAATGTTGGGAAGACTGTTTCGCCGATGAAGCTACGCGAATTTAATGAATGGTCGCAAGGGCTTGATGTTCGCAAGCCTAAGAACATCGACAACCCCGGTGCTTTGCGTACTTTGGAGAACGCATACATCACCACGGGCGGTCAGGTGAAGATTAGGCCGGGAATTAAATTCCATATAGAAGCTGGAGAATACGCAGGCGGTTTGTTCTCCCACAATGGAAAGCTGTGGACGTTGGCTGTTGACGGCGGTCGCGCGTCATGGAGCGCCACCGAAGATACACCAGAGATTTACAAGATTACTGTTGCTAGACCATCTGGCACTACGGGCAAACCACTGCACGTTGATTTCCATGGTGGATTTGGTGTTGGACTCTACTTCACAGTTCGGTGGGAAAGCACTACTGCTGGCAAGTTCGTTGGTTCTCAGTATTACCTCGCAAACGCCAACAGTTTTCCAACTACCACTATCCCTATTGTTGCTGGTGCGCCAAAGACCTCCGCAGCTGTAACATTCCAGCGCAGGATTTACGCCATCTCTGAGGACGGCAAGACTGTTAAGTATTGCAGCCTTGGCAAACCAGAAGAGTGGACTGGGGGAGACTCTGGATTCCTGCCCGTTGGCGAGGTGTCTATACACTCCAACACTGCTACAGCACTTGCCCTGATCAACAACCGATTGGTTGTCTTCATGGAAGACTGCATCCAGATATGGGCTCTTGACCCAGACCCTAACAGGGTTGAGCTAGAAGAGCAGGTAGGCGGCATTGGTACACGCTGGCAGGGTAGCCCAGTAACGATCAACAAGGACGTTTACTTCCTGTCTGATCTTGGTGTCCGCTCGCTGTCCAACCAATCCTCTTACCAGAACATCAAGGGCAACGACATTGGCTCTGCCATTGACTCGCTGGTATTAGACAAGATTCACAAGAACCCTGTTCATGTTGACTCTCAGTTCTGGCCCGGAGCTGGCCAGTATTGGCTTGTCCTTAAGGACAACCTCAGCAACGCTGTCAGCGACATCTTCGTTCTAACAAAGAGTAAGGCCGACAAGCTCAATGCTTGGTCTACATACCACACTTCAGTTACCGACCTGAGACAGCTTGCCCACCTCAACGAGAGGCTGTTTTGCATTTCAAAAGGTGGTTGGATTTACGAGTTTGACGAGAACTCCGACACGGACGGAAAGTCAACCATAGCATTTGAAGTGGTAGTCGAAACCCCCTTCTACCAGTTTGGTGCTGAGGGCCAGTACAAGATGTTTCAAGGTATTGAGGCAATCTTCGAGGGCGTGGCATCCATTGACCACTGCGTCAACCCAAACAACAACGATGAGCGCACTCACTCATTCGAGATAGCTGGCGACACCAGAACTAAGCCAAATATACCCCTCGGAATACTAGCCCCGATGCTATCCACAAGACTTACGGCAAACAGTAAGTACGAACCCTATCCAAATGGTTTAGATAAGCCGGGATTCAAAACACTTAACTCACTTGTTTACAAGTACAACCCCACGACAGCAGGACTATAACTATGAACTGGGCCGCATACACAATGGCTTACCCCGATCTCGTAGCCGATTACGAGAAGAATTGGAAGCACAGAGGCGTATCTCTTGCCGAATATGGGCAGATGCACGCCAACAATGATCCGAAACGCTTGCAAAGTTATCAGAATAAAATGAGCGGTGGTGGCAGTGGTGGCAGTGGTGGCGGTGGCTCAGCCGCAAGTGCTGAAGCGGCTTACAAGGCTGAGATCGCTAGGCAGGAAGCCGAGGCCAAAAGAAAGGAAGAAGAGCGCAAGGCTCTGGTTAAGAAAAACAACTCTTCCATTAACTCAGCTTTCGACAAGCGTGCCGCGGAGTTCGACGCTTACGGTAACGAACTATTCGAACATAACAAAGGTCTTCTTGATGAGCAGCGTGGGGACGCTAGCAATCAGGTCAACTATGCCTTGGCTCGTGCTGGTCAGATGGGTGGATCGGTTGATGCTACGCAAAACGCGGAGCTGGAGAAGCTTTACCAACGCGGCCTGACAAACCTTCGATCAGGGGCTAACGATCAAATAGCCGGGCTGAAAGCTAACGACAACGCAATGCGTAACAACTTGCTTGGTGCTTCAGCTGCTGGTTCGTATAGCGATGCGATGATGAGGGGCGTAAACCCAATCAACAAGAACATGAGCCAGCTGAACGCAGGCGTTGGAAACCAGTTCCAATCACTGCTTGGTGGAATCGGCGGCGCATCCAGAGCAACCAAATCACCTTGGGGTTACTAAGATGGCCTTATCTCCCGGCGCATGGATGGCTATTGCACAAGGGACGGGTCTTGGACTCGGAGCCCTTGGCACTTGGCTGCAAGGCAAAGATCAAGACGCTGCTATGGCAGATGCCAAAGCTCTTGACAAACAACGTCAGGCGCAGATCGACGCTCTCCGTGGTGGCGGAGGAGGCGGCAGTGGTGCGGATTACTGGCAAAGGCAACGAGATGCTGAGATGGCAGTTCTCAGGGACGAAGGGGAGTCACGATCAAGAATACAGGACTACATTCATGGAATGGGTGAAAAGTTTGCGAACAGCGCTGAAGCGTTTAATCCAGAAAATTTCGCGGCGGCAATCGCAGCCAACAAAGAAGACGAAGTCGCGGGGAACCAAGCGGTCATCGAAGCAGCGGTAGCAGAAAGAGAAGATCCTCTAGCAGCAGCAACCAGCGGTGAGGAGTATCAATCAAAGCTGGCCGAGATGATGGGTGAGGCTGATGCCTCTGGCATGGACTACGCGACAGACGTAGGCAATATCCAAGGATTCCATCGAGCTAGAGACGGCGAGGATGAAGCCCTCAGAGATATCGGTTTGATGGGGCATGAGGGAGAGGCTGCAATTAAGTTCATGGAAGAGATGGATGCCCTGCGTCAGAAGGGTCTGGCTTATGTTCCTCCTCCAATGCCGGGAGGAGGTGGCGGTTCGCAGATACCAGCCCACTTGTTGGAAGACATTGAGGTAGAGGTCCCGGGAAGAGGTAACTGGATCTCTACCATAGGTAGTCTGCTTGGCAGTGCTGGCCAAATCTGGGGCGGCTACAAACAGAATCAAAAGAATCAAGAACTACTGAGTAAATGGGGATAAGACATGGCAGTCGTAGTTAAAGAAGCATCAAAGACACCCTTGGCTATTGCGGCCTTGGCAGACAACATGGCCAAGACGTATCTGCAGTACGCGCAGAACGAAACCTCTCAAGCTCAGTGGGAGCAGGAAGCCATCTGGAGAAACCAAGACAGGCAGAGAGAGCAGGAAGAGATATCTCGGCTAGGTGCCATGGCTGAAAAGATTGGCGGCATGGATGACAGTGTTTTTGTCGGTGGAGAGCTGGGCAAGATGGGCGCGGTGAACGCTGCTTATAAAGGCGCAGACTTTGCTGACTACTTGTCGCAGCCTACTGGCGAAAATGCGTACAATCCATACGACTCTACTGCCGACAACCGCGAACATTGGGAAACAACTCAATACTGGATGCGGCAAAACGGGCAGCTCCCACCAGACCCCATGGCAGACTTCCGCTGGAGGAGCATGTACAACAGGCCAAGGGTTACCACCGACGCCTACGGCATAGCCAAGTTTGCTTACGACCCCCTCACCATGCAGGGACTGGGAAGCTACAACACGCAGGGCGAATACACCCCAGAAGGTGGTAGTGGTCAAACCACATACGGAGCACCAGAGGGAACCGGCACCGCCCCATCTTTTGCCAATGAAGCTGCGGCTAGAGCTGCACGAGATAGGGGTGAAATATCCGCTGGGCAGATCATATTTATTAATGGGCAGCAGTTCAAAGTAGACCCATACTAGGGGAGCAAATGTCTGGATTCACGCCAGTTGGCCCTAAGCCAGCGTCACTCAACGGGTTCACGCCTGTTAGCAATTCTTCCGCACCCACGCAAAGCTATAGCGGATTCACTCCGGTACAGCAGGAAGAGGATCCTGCCCCGCTACAGGATCATTCTCCGTGGGCCTTTAATATGACTGACCCAACCACGGGAAGGACAGTTCCTAACTGGCTACCCCGTGGCGTAAGCAATGTATTGTTCAGTCAGACCGGCGAGCTTATGGATTTCTTTGGTGCAGAAGAAACCGCAGACAAGCTCCGACAAGCTTCCCAAGACTCATTCGGCTTCACTAAGAAGTACGATTGGGAGGACGTAAAAGAAGAAGGAATTGGCGTCCTGCCAACCATAGGCCGTGGTCTCATGTATGGCCTAGAGTCAACCCCTACATCCCTTGGCTACCTCGGAATGATGGCTCCCGGCATGGTCGGAGGAGCCCCCGCAGCAATAGTCGGATCAGCCCCCGTATTTATCTCGGAGCTTGAGCGTATTGCTCAGGCCCGCGCTCGTGCTGACGGTGTTGAGGAGGGCATAGATCCAACCCTTAGCCAGTACACAGCAGCAGCCCCCTCTGCCTTGGCCAACATAGCCCTAGACAGGATCGCTGCTAGAGCACCGGTTGTCAGTAACGCAGGTCCGCTTAAATCAGCATCACTAGAGTTCGGCACAGAGGCTATACAAGGCGGCGGCGAAGAGTTCGCTACCATGTACGGAACCCAATCGCAGCCGGATATGGACGTTCTGGACGCGGCTCTTGCTGAGGGTGTTGCGGTTGGCCCGCAGGCTGCGGCTCAGGCTGGTTACGCTGCGTACAGGGACCGATTCAGACGGGCCGTTGTAGAGGGCGAAGGGTCAGCAGGAACAGCTACCCAATCACCTTTTGCTCCAGAAACGGGACCCATGGCACCACCTCCAGATGGGCAACAGACCCCAGAGGGCATGGTTGAGACTGGACCCGCTGCTGGTCTAGAGGGGCAAACGGATGTAGGAATACCAACGTATGGTCCTAATGACGAAATAACAACAGAAGACCCTAATACACCACAGGACGGCGTGGTAGGCCCAGAGCAGGGCGTTGAGATTGACCCTGTATCAGGGCAGCCTGTCCCCGTAAATACTGGCACAGATCAGTTCGTGGACGATGACGGCGTGATAGTTGATGCCGGTGGTGTCTACACGGGCGACGAGGCATACGGCGGTGACCCGTCAGTAATAGCAGATACCGGCAACCCAGAAGGCGAAGTATTCTACGGCGACCCAACCCTTATAGAAGATGCTGGTCCGAATGCCTCTGCCCAGCCACAACCAAATCCCGCTGCCAAGACCGAGCCAGAGATTGAGGTTGTTCCATCTTTTGCCGTTGATGATGAAGCGGAAAGGGTTGAGGCAGAAATAGGTGATGTCGCCGAGGAGGCTGAGAAGGCACTAAAGGCTGCGGAGAAAAAGGTCAAGGAAGCTCGTAAGTCTGGTAATACAGAAAACCTGAACAGGGCTCAACGTAATCTGGCTGACCTAAAAGAGAATATTGCGTTTAATCGGAAAGGTAGCGCAGCAGACATTGAGCTTGAAGCAACCGAGCTGGAAAAGCTCAATAGGGAAGAGCGCAACAAGGTACGCAAGAAAGGCGATAAGAAGGCAATTAACGCCAAATACGATGAGACCATTATTGACCACTCCAGCAAAGATTTTAGAGAAAATGATCTAGGCGATTTTGACAACATAAGGGCCGGGTGGGGCGTAAGAAACGACGGATTTGGTGGGAGCTCGCAAGAGAACTTCACAAGAAGGATCCAGAGAAAGGACGGCACCGGGCCAAAGATTTTCGTACACAAAAACTACAAATCTAATGATCGTTTGGTTCTGAAGGCTGTAGCCACTCTGGATAAGTTTAAAAACCTTCCAGACAACTTTCCTATATTCATAACTGACGATCCGTCGAGGTCTGCCAACTTCTTGGGGCAGTCCGTACATTTTGCAATGGACTCCAGTCTAAGCAAGGCAGATCTTGAAAAAATAGCTGCTCTCAGATCCACGAAAAAAGGCACAAAAGCTTGGAACAGTTTGGATAAGAATGCCGTAGGGGTAGTCTTAAACCTAAAAAAGTCAGAGAAGTTTACGAGAGAGAACAAAGGAGCTCGTCAAGCAATACCCAACTCTATAGAAGAGACAATTGCGCATGAGATTGCGGTGCATGCCATCCAGCATCTTAGCGTTAAAGGGAATAGTAGACAATCAAACGCCCCTTACAAAGAATTCTGGAACTCGGTTTATTCTGCAAACAAAGCTGTAATAGATAAATGGGTGCAAGAAGACGGTAAAGGATATCGCAAAGAGTTTAATGAAGGGAGGTTTTATGCTGTTGCAGAGGAATACTTCGCCGCAAAACTTCAGAGTGAGATTGCTGCCATTGCAGCTGGTGAGCAGAAGACATTTTCCGCGCAGATGGTTAGGTACCTTCGACAGCTTGCTGCCTACCTACATAAACTAACTGGGTATGAATACACCGAGGCCATGGTTTCCGAGGTTCTTATTCAGAACGCAGAGAGAATCTTTGACCCTGATGGCCCAGTGGTTACGAAGCAGGATACGGATTTAAAGAGCTTATACGAGAGCCAGAAATGGGATAAGCCCACTAAGCCTGAGCTGGGTAAAGCTCCTCCGCCAATAAAGACAATGCCTGCGGCTGAGGAGGCTTCTGTAAAGCCAGAGAGGACATCCAAACAAGAAAGGCTTTCCACCGAAACCAAGGTCCTTAGTGAAGAGGTTGAGTACACCAAGGAAGAGCAGAAGACTCTGGATGAAGTTGAGCCGGTGGTCAAGCTCGATAATGTCGGAACCAAGGACTGGAAGAAGACTCACGGAACCCCAGAGACTTGGGCTGACGTTGACTGGGTAAACGCACTGCTCCTTGGTCGCGGCGAGTTAATACCCGCCAATGTCAAGCGGCAAATCAATGCACAGATCGTCAAGGCTAACGATGCCCTGATCGAGAAGTTCAACATCGACCTCGCCTCTTTGAGCATCACTGGACTTACTGGATTGTCGGCTCAGGAAGCTTACCTTGAAGCCCGCTACAGAATGATGGGCAAGTACCTGAAGGTGGATGAGTTCGCTGGACAAATCTACAAGACCTTTGAGAAAGCGGACAAGGCCGACCAGAGCCAAGTGTTCGACTACCTCACCGGCCAGATAGAAGCGGAGCAGATGAACGTCCCTGATAACGTCAAGGACATGGCTGTTCGACTGAAGGCAAACATCGACAAGAACGCGGAGACGCTTATTCGTATGGGCGCGTTACGCCGCGACACCGTTTTCGATGAAAGTGGCGGTAACCACTACCTACCAAGGCTTTACCTGAAGCACGTACTGGGCGAGCAGAACTACCGATCCCTGTCTGGTGGCGGTGCCATGAGCGACCAAAGCTACACCAAACGTCGCAAGCTCATTAAGAAGGGTGACAGGGTTGCTACTGGCAAGCTCAAGGGTCCAGACGGAAAGGCTTACGACATCAACGACATCATGTCCGAGAAGGAGCGTGATGCCGCGAAAAAGAGGCATGACCTCTGGAGGATTGACCGGGACGAGTTCTTAGAGAATAACCAAGAGAAGCTGCTTGAGATGTACGAGGCAGCAGAGATAGCCGCAAGGAAAGCCAAGGCTAAGAGAAACAACCCTGACAAAATCTTCAATGAGGATGAGTTCGACAATACGAAGCTCACCGATGAAGAGAAGGCTAATGTTCGCAGAAAGGTGGAGGAGAAGGCTGTACCGGCAAGGCTGCGTGAAGTAAACGAGCCGAAGGTATCAGCTCACGAGCAATCCAAGGAAGAGGTCAAGGCTGCTTTGGCTGACCAAGACAACTCCGATTGGACATATGAGTACCGTATCGCTACCGAGGAAGAGGTGGCCAAGGACGCGCCCTACATTGAGATACTGGGCGAGATCATGGACCCCGGCTACTTGGGTGCTTCTACTACCTCTAAGGTTGGTAGGGATATAGCCACGGCTGAGTTCCTGATAGAGATTGCCAACTCTGGAAACACAGATTGGATCGCTCCGCAGGGCATGACCAAGATTCACCTCCTAAAGAAAGAGGATGGAACCATCGAGGTTGTTGCTGGCAAGACTGGTAAAGCTGTATCCAGCATATGGCTGAGGAGAGAGGCTGACATTCTTCAGGAAAGAATCGATTCTGGCCACATGACAGAAGAGGCTGCAGCGAACGCCCAGAATGTTGCCAAGAGCTACAGAAAAATAGCCAGCGATATAGAGTCTGAGATGGAATCCTCTACTGACTGGCAGAAGGTTAAGAAGCAGTTTAGACAGGTGCCTGATTCACCAAAGTACGGTGTTCTTGCAGGCATGTACATTAACAAGCGCATCTACAACGACATCTTCTCTAGCACAAACAAGGGGGAAGGTAACAAGTATTGGCAGACAGCGGAGAAGCTGCACGCATACTTCAAGGTAGCAAAGGTTCCGCTTAACCCACCAACAGTAGCACGCAACGTAATCTCCAACTACGTTCTGATGACCTTGGATGGCATCGGTATAGTCTCTGGCGCGAAATACATGGTCAGAGCTTTTCAGATTTTGAAGAACCAAAATAATCTGACCGGCTTGGACAAGGCTGCGTTTGATGCCATGAAGAAGTACGGCATTGAGCTGCAGACCTTCACTAGCGAAGAGATGTCTGTCATAAACAAGGAGTTCAAGAACCTAGCCAAGCAGGATTCTGGATGGAGAGGCAATGCGTTTGCCCAAGCCATGGCAATTAGCAAAGCTCTGAACGCAGCTGGAAAGGGTCTCAAGAATGCTACTGATCTGTATGGCAAGGTCGAGACATGGCAGAAGCTTGCTGTTATCCGCTACCACATGGAGCATGGTGCTACACAGTGGGAGGCGGTACGCAGAGCTCAGGAAACACTGTTCGATTACTCGCTGCTGAACAAGGGTGCCAAGGCGTTCCGTAAGGTTCCTGTCGGTGCCCCGTTCTTATCCTTCTCCCTGCTATCGCTACGACGCTTTGGGCAGGTTGCATCGCGCAACCCAATGAGGCTTTTCCATTGGTTCGCATTGAGCCAGCTTATATGGGCCGCTGCTGCTACGTCCGAGGATGTGGATGATGAGGATTTGGAGAAGCTGCACAAGGGCCTGCCTGAGTACCTAGCCGACAAACCTTCTCCGCTCATGGTTCCGCTACCTTTCAGGGATAGCCATGGCCGGATGCAGTTCCTCGATCTGGCGTATATACATCCGTTTGGGATTCACTGGGAAATCCTGAAGAACTTTGCTGGTGGGGATGTGGATGAGGCGGCAGAGACGTTCGGCATTACCGGAGCACCGCTTGTACAGTTTGCTATTGCCATGAGCACCGGTCTTGATCCGTTTACCAAGCAGAAGATTACCGAGGATGGCTATACGTGGGGCAGGAAGATGTGGGACAGGATGGGATTCCTGTACTCGCAGATGACCCCCAGCATCATTGACTTCCGTGGCGATGGCAAGGGGCGCAGCCCATTCTACAAAATGTATGAGGCCGCTACCGGGAAGGTTGGGGCAAGCAAGCTCAACTATGGCGAGGCTAAGTTCAGTATGGGGCAGGCTATCGCTAGGTTGGCTGGTATCAACACCTACGGCATCGACCCTGAGACATCCGCATCCAAGAACCTGATGCTTATGAAGTACAAGAAGGCAGACCTACAGACAGCTTACAAAAGGCTGATTAGGAACCCCAACATCAGCGAAGAAGAACGTGCAAAGATAAAGATGGAATTTGAGATGCAGATGATGGCTATGATTCAGGACATGGAGGAGATGGCAGAGCTTGCCAACATCCACCCGAACCTAAGACTAAAGGATATTAAGGAGTAATCGGCGGGGATAACCCGGCACTCTCCCACCGGGCCCCCGCCTTCTTTATGGACATCGTAAGATTAACCTTCCGCGATATAACCGCTACCTGCGATTGGACCACTCACGATGAGGTGGAGTGCCTACCTGTAGAGCTGATAGGCTGGTTGGTTCACAACGATGGAAAAACCGTGAAGGTGGCAACTGCGTATTCAGACAATGGTTTCTCGTCCGTCCACGCAGTGCCGTGTGGGTGTGTTGTCTCTACTGAGATTCTGGCTTACGACTCAATGCCGAAACTAGCCTACCCTTCTGATTCCTAAGATAATGCTTGTTGGTTACGGCTTGCGAGCTGTGGCCAAGGGCATAGGAGGCCATCACTGGGTCCTCCCTATCCGTAGCTGACTTGGCCCGGATATCCTTCATAACAAACCGCTCAACGCCAGCTGGAAAGTGCTTCTTAAACAATTTCTGGATGCGGTCGTAGTTCTCAAAGCTATTGCCTTGGTCATCGCGAACCACGGTGAACCCCATTGGCTGACGTTTCCTGCTTGATTCAACCAGCTCCCTTAGCTCGTCGGACCAGTAGAAGCGCACCTTCTTTCCAGTTTTCCCCTCGGCTGCATACAGCCACTCATCATAGCAATCGCTAAACCGTACCTTCAGCGCATCACCCGGACGCAGTCCAGTTAGGTATGTCAGCATCATCAAGTCCTTTACGCACTGAGGCATTGCCTTGTACACCGTGTTGAATTCCTCATCCGTTACATAACGGTTCCTAGCCAGCTCACGATTTCGCTTAACCCCCATTGTGGGGTTTTTTTCTAGGTAGCCACGGTTCACGCCCCAACCAATCATCTGGCTTAGGGTGGCTATCTCCCGATTAGATTGATAACGCTTGCCAGTATCAAGGTAATCTTGAATCTCAACAGCTCTGATCGAATCCAGAACTCTTTTGCCGAACTCGCGATCCAGTCTAGCCCCCGGCGCAAGGTGCTTTCTGTATTCGCTGAGAGTCTTTTCAGATAGCAAACCGTCCTCAACTTCGCGCTCTCTGGACTTGAGCCATAATGCAGCCAATGGTTGGAGTTTGTTTTTCGCTTGTTCATGATCGTTCTTTATGTCGTGGTAAGCCTTCATAACCACGGCCACCGGATCATCCTTGTGGGCTATCTTGGTCCACACTCGGTCCCCGTTTACCATCTTGGAGAAGTACCAGTGATTGCGCTTGAGGCTAAGGTTTTTTTGCTTTATCATCTTCTCTCCCGTTTGAATTAGGGCGGCTGCCCCGAACAGGTAGGAGGTATAAGAGCGTGGCCCGTCCGGGGCTTGGTTCAGGCTGCCGCTTAACCTGCAAACACCCACGCTCATGAATTAGGTGGGCTTTTGAACGGGAGCCCTAACCCGGTGGAGCTTACGCTGCCTCTTTTTTCTCAGGAGCCGACAAGGCTTTAACCTCTTCGGCAGTGAGAAGTCGGTGGAGGACCGAGCCGTCCTCTTCCCGTTCGATGCGATAGGTTTTTGGCATCAGTTCATAGACGGTGTAGATGCCTTTCTCTGCATCGTTTATGATCATCGACTCCGCTTCCTTGACAATCCGCGTGGACATGTCAAGCGGG
>Ga0255757_10004328_pt1 | contig 12830 bp, 9 predicted proteins | sample 071ome_27_FD_179957 | JGI IMG/M metagenome (GOLD analysis project Ga0255757, IMG submission 179957) | Coastal salt marsh microbial communities from the Groves Creek Marsh, Skidaway Island, Georgia - 071409AT metaG (version 2) | ecosystem: Environmental > Aquatic > Marine > Intertidal zone > Salt...
GAGGCATCAGCCGTTAACGACGCCACCACCGGGGCCTCCGAAGCCCGGGCCGCCGAAGCCAGGGCCACCTGCACCCGGACCGCCGCGGCGTCGACCGGGACGCTGCTGGCCCTTCTGCTGGTGCGCCTGCATGCGCTGGGAGATGGCCTGGTGGATGAGGGTGATTTCGTACTGGGTGTTATCGAGGATGGAAGCCATGGCTTCCCGGTGCGCTTCGCGCTGGGCGTCGACCTGCTCCTTGACCTCGTCACGGTCTGCACCGGACTCGATCAACGCGCGGATGGCGTCCCGCTCGGCCTCAGCCGATGCGCGCAGGTCTTCGAGCGCGTTCACCTGATCGTCGGTCAGGCCAAGCACTTCGATCATGACCAGCTTTGCTTCTTCGCGGGCGGCTTCCTGCGCAGCTTCTCGCTCTGCACGGCGAAGCTCTCCTTCCGCCTTCAATTCCTCAAGTTGCGCCTTCTGCTCGTCCGTCAGGACGCCTTCGACTTCAGTCTTGATCTCTTCATTCAGCGCATCGAGTTGTTCCTTGATTTCGGCGCGGGTAAGCGTTTCGCGCTGCGCCAGGATGGCTTCGATCTGCGGCTTGTAGGCTTCCCGAATGGTGGCGATGGCTGCGTTCTGCTCATCGCTCAGGCCAAGCTGCTTGAGCGCATTGCCGCGCGGGCCATTCTGGCCTCCCATGCCGGGGCCGCCCTGCCCGCCAAAGCTTGGTCGACGTTGCTGCATTCCCTGGCCGCCGCGCCGCTGTTCGCTCGCTCTTTCAAGCCGCTCGAACAAACGCGCTTTCTGCTCGTCGCTCAAAGTAGCCTGCAGTTCGGCGGCTACGCGCCACAGGAAGCCCGGTTCGTGCATGGCCGCGGCGTCGTCGCCATCACCAAACTTGGCGAACGATGCGGAGAGCGCCGCCGTCTCGTCGGCCGAAAAGCCCAGGTCCATGGCAATGCTGGCAACCGTGACATCCAGCGATCCATCGCCGTCAATTCCACCCACGGCGCTGGAAGAATCGCATGCCGCCAACGTGGTCAGCATGAGGGCAGCAGCCAGAACGCGGCCGGCCCATGTGGTAAAGAAGTTTTTTCCCTTGGTAATCATGACGTCAACTCCGTCTGGTAAACTGTAAAGATGGTGAACGTGGGTGTTCGGCTTTGAAGTCGGGCCTGTTGTATGTTGCGGCTCCTGAAACGAAGCGCACGGAACAGGCCGATCTCCCTGCCATCTGCTTCCAAATAACGGAGGCTGCTTTCCGCAGTTGTCACAGAAGTGTGACGAGAGATTGGAGAGAGTGTTGGGGCGACAGGAACGTACGCAGCTGGCCGCCCTTCTTCATTCCGGCCCACCCACGGAACCCGTTCCCCGGCAATTGATTCTGAACCTGATTCTGAACATTTTCGTGAACAGCTGAACCTCTGCTGCACACCCCATGGCACCCCCCAAGAACTTCGGACTGATCGGCGCGGCCGGCTATGTGGCTCCTCGCCACATGAAGGCGATCAATGACACAGGCAATAAGCTCGTGGCCGCCATGGACCCGAACGACTCCGTGGGGGTAATTGACTCGTATGCACCGGATGCCAGCTTCTTTACCGAGTTCGAGCGATTCGATCGGCACGCTGAAAAGCTGCGGCGGATGGGGGAGGAGCATCGCCTTCATTGCGTCAGCATCTGTTCGCCCAACTACTTGCATGACGCCCACTGCCGTTTTGCCCTGCGCATCGGCGCGGATGCCATCTGCGAAAAGCCGCTCGCATTGAATCCCTGGAACGTGGATGCGCTGCAGGAACTGGAAGAAGAGACCGGTCAACGCATCTGGAATGTGTTGCAGCTGAGGCTCCATCCGGCCGTCATCGACCTCAAGAAGCGCATTGACGACGAGCCTGAAGGAAAGCGCCATCAGGTTGAGCTGACATACATCACGCCGCGCGGCAAGTGGTACGATGTCTCCTGGAAAGGCGACCCGGCCAAGTCAGGCGGCGTGGCCACCAACATCGGCATTCATTTTTTTGACATGCTGATGTGGGTATTTGGAGGTGTGCAGCACTCCAGCGTCACGCGCAGCGAGCCTCGCAGTATGGCAGGCGAGCTGGTGCTCGAAAAAGCGGATGTCAATTGGCACCTGTCCGTAGAAGCCACTGATTTGCCTCAGGGACATCAGGCAGCATTCCGGTCGTTGACCTTGAATGAAGAGCCGTTCGATTTTTCAGGCGGGTTTACTGATCTTCATACACAGGTTTACCAATATGCACTCGAAGGACGAGGTTTCACATTAGATGATGTCAGGCCGTCGGTTGCACTTGCGCAGGCTTTGCGATAGCGAGATGTTACGGTCTCCCGATCGATACGTAGTCGAAGCCCAGCTCACGCATGCGTTCTGGTTTGTACAAGTTCCGACCGTCGAACACGATAGGTGCGGTCAATAGCCGCTTGACCTCCTCGAAGTCCGGGCGACGGAATTCGTGCCACTCGGTCGCGATAGCGAGGGCGTCGGCGCCCTTCAGTACTTCGTAGGGCTCTGTGCCGTAGTGGATCGCATCCGCGAATACGGCACGAGTGGTGTCCATGGCTTCCGGATCGAATGCCTGTATCCGAGCGCCTGCATCTAGCAGGTCCCGGATGATATAATGAGCTGGTGACTCGCGCACGTCGTCCGTACGAGCTTTGAACGCTAGGCCCCACACTGCGATGGTATTTCCCTTGAGGGAGCCCCCAAAGCGCTCTATGATGGTCTTGGAGAGACGGTGCCGCTGCTTGTCGTTGACCTCTAGGACGGCATCCAAAATGCGGAAGTCGTAGCTGTTTTCCTGCGAGGTCTTGAGTAGCGCCTGAACGTCCTTTGGAAAACAACTGCCGCCGAAGCCGACGCCGGGATACAGGAAGAGGTTGCCGATGCGGGAATCCGTACCGATGCCGTGGCGCACGTGATCCACATTTGCGCCGACTTTCTCGCACAGGTTCGCGACTTCGTTGATGAACGAAATTTTGGTCGCCAGGAAGGAGTTGGCAGCGTATTTGGTCATCTCGGAGGATCGTTCATCCATGATCAGGATGGGGTTGCCTTGGCGCACGAAGGGTTCGTAGAGGGAGCGCATAACATCTTCCGCCGGTTTCGACGATGTGCCGACTACAATGCGCTCGGGCTTCATGAAGTCGCTGATCGCGACGCCCTCGCGTAGAAATTCAGGATTCGACACCACATCGAACAGCTCACCGGCTTTGTGGCCTTCGGCTGCAATGATCTCTCGAACGCGGTCGGCGGTACCGACCGGCACGGTGGATTTGTTCACGACAACGCAGTAGTCGGAGCGTTTCGTTTCGCGCCAGATCCGTGCAAGTTCCTTTGCAGCGTCGTCGACGAATGACAAGTCAGCCTCGCCGTTGCCGCCCGGAGGCGTTGGAAGCGCAAAGAACAGGACCCCGCAAGCGGTCGCTGCATCCTTCAGATTGGTCGTGAACGTAAGCCGCTTTTCCTTGATGTTCCTTTTAAGGAGCATCTCAAGGCCGGTTTCGAAAATGGTGGGGGTTCCTGCGGAGAGCATCTCCACTTTTTTTGGGTTGATGTCTACGCACTGGACTTCATAGCCCATCTCCGCGAAACACGTTCCTGTGACCAGTCCTACATACCCCGTTCCGACGATTCCTATTTTCATTTTCTGGCTTCGTTGAGGTCCGATGCGACCATTTCCTGAATCATGGCATCGAGCGTGTACTCGGGCGTCCAGCCCAGTTCCGTGTTGGCCTTGGTGGCATCGCCAATGAGAAGCTCCACCTCCGCTGGCCGGAAGTATCGGGGGTCTACGGCAACGCGTTCAATGCCGGTGGCGGAATCCACTCCGACTTCATTTATACCGGAGCCGCTCCACTCGAGCATGATGCCCGCTGCCTTGAAAGCGCTCGTGCAGAAATCGCGCACGGTGTGCATTTCGCCGGTGGCGAGTACAAAATCCTGGGGTTTGTCCTGTTGCAACATGAGCCACATCCCGCGCACGTAGTCCTTGGCATGCCCCCAGTCCCTTTTGGCGTCCATGTTGCCCAGGTACATCTTTTCCTGCTGCCCGAGGCTGATTTGCGCCGCTGCCCGCGTGATTTTACGCGTCACGAACGTTTCACCGCGCATAGGGCTTTCGTGGTTGAAGAGGATGCCATTACAGGCGTACATGCCGTATGCCTCGCGGTAGTTCACCGTGATCCAATAGCCGTAGAGTTTGGCGACGCCGTATGGGCTGCGCGGGTAAAACGGCGTCGTCTCCTTCTGTGGCACTTCCTGAACGAGTCCGAATAGTTCGGATGTGGAGGCTTGATAGAACTTGGTTTTCTTTTCAAGTTTGAGGATCCGGATGGCCTCCAGCAGGCGTAGAACCCCCAGCGCATCCGAGTTAGCGGTGTATTCCGGCGTATCGAAGCTCACCCGAACGTGGCTTTGCGCCCCCAGGTTGTAGATTTCGTCCGGCTGTACCTCCTGGATGATCCGGATGAGGTTCGTGGAGTCCGTCAGGTCACCGTAATGCAGGATGAACCGCTGGTCCTCAACGTGCGGATCCTGGTATAAGTGGTCAATCCGGCCCGTGTTGAACGAACTGGACCGGCGTTTGACGCCGTGTACTTCGTAGCCTTTTTCGATCAGGAGTTCGGCAAGGTACGCGCCATCCTGGCCTGTGACGCCGGTGATGAGAGCTTTTTTCATTCTCTTGAATCTTGTTTAGCCCGCAAACTTACGAAGATCGTACCCAATGAATCGACAATTTCTAGACTAAAGGCGAGTGCATGGACCGGTTTCCATTGTTAGTATATCTTGGGGCATTAACTTGAGTTGGTGGACACTTCTAAAAGAACCGATCATGGTCTCGGAGGTGATTCATTCAAAAGAGAAGAAAGTATTCAACCGAGTTCAAGCAGGAGGCCGTTCAGTTGGCCTCGGCTCCTGGCGTGAGCCGATCACAGGTGGCCAGAGATCTTGGCATCAATGCTGGGATGTTGGCTCGCTGGTGTCGGGAGTTTAAAAGCGATGGAAAAGCAACATTAAAAGGCCATGGGAAGGTTCGATACGAAGAAATGGCTGCCCTCAAACGGGAGCTGGCACGCGTGCGCAAGGAGCGCGACTGGCGATTGCCGATCGCCTAAAAAGACGCGGCGGCCGTCTTCGCCAAGGAGTTGAAGTAAGATTTGAGGCCGTTGAGGAGTTGAGGGGTGTATACCCCGTTCGTCTGATGTGTCGGCGTCTCAGGATGTCTTCAGGTGGGTTTTATGCCTCGAGGAAGCGTCCGAAAAGTCACCGATCGAAGGATAATCGTCGATTGCTCTCCCGGATCGAGGAGCTTCACGAGGAAAGCGACGGCGTCTTGGGTAGTCGCAGGATCTTCGATGAACTGCGGCATGAAGGGGAGACATGTTGAAAGAACCGAGTTGCTCGTTTGATGCTGCAGCGTGGCCTTCGAGGCATCCCTCAGAAGCGCAAATAGCAGAAGAAGGGGCCAGGACAGCGTCCTGACAGCCTCGAGAACCACCTTCAGCGTCAGTTCGATGCCGAAGAGCCCAATACCAAGTGGGTAACGGACATCACGTACATCAGAACCGGCGAAGGCTGGCTATACCTCGTGGTGGTTATCGATCTGCACACACGCCAGGTCGTGGGCTGGCCAATGAGCCACAAGCAGGACAGGCAGATGGTTCTTCAAGTGACCTCCTCCTGACCTCCTCCCAATAAACTGGGCCATTCAAAAGTAGAGTTTCCGGGCGATTACGAAGTATCAGACACACACGTGATTGCCATGAAGAAGTCGAAGTTTACCGAGGATCAGATCATCTTCGCCCTGCGCCAGGCAGAGAGCGGGACCAAGGTTGCCGAAGTGTGCCGCAAGATGGGTATCAGCGAAGCGAAGTAGGCGATGTCCTATCGCCATACAATTGGAAGAAGAAGTGCGGAGGCCTTGGGACCTCTGAGCTTCGTCGTCTCCGCCAGCTTGAAGCCGAGAACCACCAATTGAAGAAGCTGGTCGCTGACTTGTCGCTCGACAAGCAGATGCTCCAAGATGTGATAGGCGAGAGTCTCTCGCCCTAAAAAGCTATAGGGCCAGCACGGCGCAGAGTATTGGCTCGGCACCTGATCGACGAGTACCGGGTTTCGGAACGCCCGGCGTGCTCGGTAGTCGTGCTGGCCCGATCAACGTATTGCTACTAGCCGGTTGAGGACAAGAACGTAGCGCTGAGGGCGGGTATCCGGGAGATTGCCGAGACACGGGTTCGATACGGGTATGCGATGTGACATCGCCCAGGCGGGTTTACGTCCTCCTCAGGCGCGAAGGCTGGATGGTCAATCACAAGCGCGTGTATCGCCTTTTCAAGGAAGAGGGGCTTAATCTACGGAGCAAGCGGCCGCGCCGAAGCAGGGTCGCTGCTCACCGCCTTCCCAGAGTAGAGGTTACGCAACTGAACGAGAGCTGGAGCATGGATCTCGTCTCTGATGCCTTGTTCGATGGCCGCCGATTCCGGGCGTTTGGCGATGGACCATCGCCTATGTAGTCGATAACTTTAGCCGTCGCTGCCTTGCTATCCACGCTGATCAGTCGATCAAAGGCAGCGATGTCCGCGAGATTGTTTCACGCATCATTGCTCGCGCCGGACAGACTCCTGAGCGTATTCAGGTCGACAATGGGAGCGAGTTGTACCGGCGATTTTAACTCGCCGAGCAAGGCGCTCGACCACGAGGCCGACGACAACAATATGACGCTGGATTTTTCCAGACCGGGCAAACCAACAGACAATCCAAGCGATTTCCAATCGCCAATTTGAATCATTCAACGGCAGCTTCCGGGACGAGTGTTTGAACCTGCATTGGTTCCTCTCGCTTGAAGACGCTCAGGAGAAGTTTGACGCTTGGCGAAGGGACTACAACTCGTTCCGTCCGCACTCCTCTCTGGGCGACCTGACCCCGGATCAGTTCGCCGAAGAATACCTCCAAAACACGCCCGATTCTCTACTTCTGACTGGGTGAATTAACGGGAGGAGTTCAAAGGTCATTTCTTGTCAGTCACTTAGATCAGTTTGAACTCTCGATCCATTTCTCAAATTGCTGATTTGTTCAGAAACAATACATGGTCCCTCACATCCGATATCCGTAAAATCAGTATGAAGGTCAAAGAAGCTATGGGCCTTCTCACTGTCCAGATCTGCATTAAAATGGCCATTGCAACCATGAGCATTAAGATTTCAAATCGACGACGGATGGCGGTAATCGGCATGGGTTATGTCGGGCTGCCATTAGGTGTCACGTTTGCAGAATCGGGAATCAGCGTTGTAGGCATCGACGTGAACGCGTCCAAGATGGCTCGATTGAATGTGGGGGATTCGTATATTGAGGACATAGAAAGCTCACGGTTGATTCCATTGGTTGAGCAAGGTCTCCTCGCAGGGTCAACTGATTTCGATTTGCTTCCGAGTGTCGAGGCGATTTCGATCTGTGTTCCTACGCCCCTGAGCAAGACGCGCGATCCCGATATGTCTTACGTCGTATCGGCAACCGAGCAGATCGTACCGAGATTGAGCAAGGGCCAGGTCATTGTTTTGGAGAGTACTACCTACCCCGGGACTACAAGGGATGTAATCCTGCCTGCGTTGGAGAAGAGCGGTCTGAAAGTGGGAAAGGACTTTTATCTGGCGTATAGTCCCGAACGGGTAGATCCTGGTCGGGAAGATTTTACTACGAAGAACACGCCCAAGGTTCTAGGTGGCGTTACGCCGGCGTGTGTGGAGAAAGCGAAGACGTTCTACGAGAAGGCAATTGATACCGTCGTACCGGTATCCAGTCCAGAGACTGCCGAGATGGTAAAGCTGCTTGAAAACACGTTCCGAGCCGTCAATATCGGTTTGGTGAATGAAGTGCTTCTGATGTGCGAAAAGCTGGGTGTTGATGCGTGGGAAGTCATTGATGCGGCGGCAACCAAGCCGTTTGGATTCATGAAGTTCACCCCGGGTCCGGGCTTGGGAGGGCACTGTATCCCTATCGACCCGCATTATCTTTCCTGGAAGCTCAAGACTTTGAATTACACTGCACGTTTTATTGAGCTCGCCAGTGAAGTCAATACCAGCATGCCAGAGCACTGGGTGAAGAAAGTTCAAGATGAACTGAACGAGTACAGCAAAGCTCTCAAGGGAAGTAAAATTCTGGTTCTTGGCGCTGCCTACAAGAAGGATATCTCGGACGTTCGTGAGAGTCCTGCCCTGGATATCATGAGCCTCCTTTTGGAAAAAGGGTCTCTAGTGGAGTATCACGACCCCCATGTGCCCTCGTTCAAGGAGCACGGTATGGAAATGGAGTCTGTAAACGATCTAGACAAAGCGCTTGGCGAGGCTGACTGTGTCGTTGTAGTCACAGACCACTCGTTTTACGATTGGGATGAGATTTCCAGTCGGTCAAAGTTGCTGGTTGATACGCGTCACGTGACTTGGCGAGTTTGACTGCAAGCTCCTGTGGGCTTTCGCGATAGAGGACAGGAGTATTAACACTTTGGAAGAGGTTGACTTGAAAGACTTGGTTCGAGACTTTTACCGGGGTGCCTAGTACGGCTTATCGGCCCGCGTCCAGGGGCCGTCTTCTTCGGGCGGTACCCAGTACGTTTTGGCGCTGGGATCGAAGCGTTTGCCGAGGAGGTCCTTTCGCAGCAGCTTGAAGATGAGCCCGATGGGCGTAACGGCCAGGAAGAAGACGAGCGTCAGTAGCACGCGCGTCATGACGTAGTTGAGGACTATGGCCAGCTTCATCCAGGCCCATTCGATGGGCGCGAGGGCTTTGGGCCACACGATCGAAAAGGCCAGGAAGAGCGCTGCTACGAGCCCGAAGCCTTCGACCCATGGGGTCTGCACCCAGCCCGAGCGCCAGAAGATGATCGCTGCAACGATGGCAAACGCACCCGCCATGACGCGGCCGAACTTTTGGAGTTCGGCTTTGCCGGGTCGGTCCGTGATGATGGGTATGTCCGTTTGCGGCGCCATCAGTCGGTGAACTCCGTTTGCCAATCCGTAGTGTCTTTGAAGGCCGGCTGCTCCTCTTTCAGGAAAAGCATGTTGCCTAGCACGAGCGCATCCATCTCCGTGCGCATGAAGCACGTGTAGGCCTCCTCGGGGGAGGCCACGATGGGTTCGCCGCGCACGTTGAACGAGGTGTTGACCAGGACGCCATAGCCCGTTTTCTCCTTGAACCGGTCCAGCAGCGCCTTGAATCTGGGATTGTACGCGCCGTCGATGGTCTGCACGCGGGCCGAATAGTCCACGTGCGTAATGGCGGGGACGTCCGAGCGCGGGACCTTCAGCTTTTCAATGCCGAACAAGGACTCGTCTGGCATCGGAAGACGGCGTTCTTGTTGGACAGGCGCCACAAGCAGCATGTACGGGCTGGGGCGATCCAATTCAAACAGCTCCTGGGCGTCTTCGACCCGGCACGCTGGCGCGAACGGGCGAAAGGACTCGCGGAATTTGATCTTCAGGTTCAGCGTGGTCTGCATGTCCGTGTTGCGCGCATCGCCCAGGATCGTGCGTCCGCCAAGCGCGCGCGGACCGAACTCCATCCGGCCCTGGAACCATCCAACCACGTTGCCCGCGTCCAGAAGATCGGCGGTGGTGTCAAGGATCGATTCGTCGTCCAACATCGTGCCAACGGCGCCTTTTGAGCGCGCCCACGCTTCGATTTCGTCGTTGGACCACGCAGGGCCCAGGTACGATCCATGTTGAGCGTCTTCCGCCGCAACCTCACGCGGCTGATCCATCACCTGGTGCCACGCAAAGAGCGCGGCGCCCAGGGAGCCGCCGGCATCGCCGGCGGCGGGCTGAATCCAGATATCATCAAAGATCCCTTCGCGCAGCAGCTCCCCATTCGCCACACAGTTCAATGCCACGCCGCCGGCCAGACACAAGTACTTTTCGCCAGAAACAGAACGAATATGCCGCGCCATTTTCAAAACAACCTCTTCGACCACATCCTGAACGGACCGGGCCAGATCCATCTCCCGCTGGGTCAGCTCGGACTCGGGCTGTCGGGGCGGGCCGCCGAACAACTCGTGGAATTTGGAAGAGGTCATCGTCAGCCCCTGGCAGTAGTTGAAATACCGCATATCCATCCTGAATGACCCGTCCTCGCGCAGGTCCATGAGCTCGTTCAGGATCAGGTCCTTATAGCGCGGCTCGCCGTAGGGCGCCAGGCCCATCACCTTGTATTCGCCGCTGTTCACCCGGAAGCCCGTGTAGTAGGTGAACGCCGAATACAAAAGGCCGATGGAGTGCGGAAAGCGGATCTCGCCGCGGGGTTCAATGCGATTACCGTGGCCAATGCCCCACGACGTGGTCGCCCATTCACCCACGCCATCGAGTGTCAGCACGGCCGCCCGCTCGAACGGCGACGGAAAGAACGCCGACGCCGCGTGGGACTGGTGATGCTCAGGGAAAAGGACATCACCATCGTAGCCAACGGCCGTCTTGATGGCATCCTCCATCCAGAGCTTTTCCTTGAGCCAGAGCGGCATCGCCTTCAAAAACGACGGCAGGCCGGAAGGGGCGAAGGCCACGTAGGTCTCAAGCAGCCTTTCGAATTTGAGCCACGGCTTGTCGTAGAAGGCCACGTGATCCAGGTCGGCCGCCGTGATGCCGGCCTCGCGCAGGCAGTACTCGACGGCGCGGGACGGGAAGCGATGGTCGTGCTTGATGCGCGAGAAGCGCTCTTCCTGGGCGGCGGCCACGATCTCACCGTCGCGCACGATGCACGCGGCGGAGTCATGGTAGTAGGCCGATATGCCGAGGATGTGGGTGGGCACGGGGTGGGAGGCGTTCGATCAGCGTTCTACGACGATAAAGCAGGCAAGTGCCGAGCTGGAGGTTATTCCTTGCCCACCCGGGGGTCAATCAGGCAGGAGAAGGGATCAGCCGGGGCCAAAGGCCGTAACCGGGGAGGACCAACCCGCAAAACCATGACGACGGCCGCCCAAAAAATAGCCCAGGAAGCGCTCCAATTATCGGAAGAAGACCGTCACTACGTGATCGAGGTGCTGAGTAACAGCTTTTCACGCCGTGTCGATCCGGAAATCGAGAAGGCGTGGGAAGAGGAGATTGAGCGGAGGGTCAAGGATATTGACGAGGGTAAGGTTGAGCTGCTCCCGATGGAAGACGTCCTTCAGGACATGAAGCGGTGGATCGATGAGGCAGCTGACCGTAAGAATACAGGCGAAGGCACGGGCGGATCTTGAACTCTACACGCTCTGGTATTTAGAGCGAAGTACGTCAGCGGCACGAAAACTGAGACAGGAGATGAATGCGGCTGTCAGTCAGATTCGCAACTTCCCACGTTCAGCGCCTAAAATGTACAGAGATGTCCGGCGCATTCGACTGAACTCGTTCCCTGTGGGAATTGCTTATCGGGTCGAGAAGGATTCTCTGATCATTGTTGCCATTACCCATGAGCGACAAAAACCAGGATCGTTGAATCAAGACTGACCGAAGTTTCCATGGCCATTTTCTGACTCTCGTGTTTCAGTCCGCGTCGTAGCGCATCCCGGCGAATTTACCCCGCGTCGTAGCCCATCCAGCCGACGGTGTAGGTGCACTGTTCGTCGGGAATGGGGCGAGTGTCTTCGGGGACCTGGTATTCTTCGCGCAGCTCCGTCAGGCGGACTTCAAGACCAGCCTGAATGTCCGCGTAGTCTGCGGCCCCGTAGATGTTGTTCAGTTCATCGGGGTCTTCCTGCAGGTCGAACATCTCCCATTCGTCGATGCCGTAGAAGTAAATCAGCTTGTAGCGGTCGGTGCGCACGCCGTAGTGGCGCCGCACGCAGTGGGCGCCCGGATACTCGTAGTACTGGTAGTAGAAGGCGTCGCGGAAGTCCGGATCGGTACCGTTTTTCAGGGTATAGAGGATGGATTTGCCCTGCATGTCGGCGGGAATCTCGGCGCCAGCCATATCCAGAAAGGTCGGGGCGAAGTCCACATTGGAGACCAGGCTTTCGTTGATCTGTCCGGCATCGACCTGGTCGGGCCAGCGCACGATGAACGGGGTCTTGAGCGACGGCTCGTACATCCATCGCTTGTCGTACCAGCCATGCTCGCCGAGGTACCAGCCCTGGTCGGAGGCGTACACAACCACCGTGTTTTCGGCCAAACCGGTGGCGTCCAGATAGTCCAGCAGGCGACCGATGTTGTCATCGACCGATTGCACGGAGCGCAGGTAGTCCTTCAGGTAGCGGTTGAATTTCCACTCGTCGAGTTCATCTCCGGTCCAGCCCGTTTCGCGGAGCGCGTCGTTCTTTGGACCGTATGCGGCCATCCAGGTCTCGAGTTGGTCCTCGGTCAGATTGCCGGGCGGCGTGATCTTGAGGTCGTTGGCATTCAGGTGGTCGTCGACGCGCATGATGGCCTGCGGCGCGGCAGCCGAGCGCGTGGCATAGTCATCGTAGAAGGTGGGCGGGAGGGCGAACGTGGTGTCATCGAACATGGTCAGATGATCCGGCCCGGGCTGCCAGTTGCGGTGCGGCGCCTTGTGCTGATACATCAGGAGGAAAGGTTTTTCGGCGCTGCGGCCATCTTCGAGCCAGTCCAGGGCGAGATCCGTGATAATGTCCGTCGTATACCCCTCGATGATAGTCGTGTCCGTGGCCGTACGGATGGGTGGATTATAGTAGGGCCCCTGGCCGATCAGTACCTGAAAGTGGTCGAACCCGGTGGGCTCGCTGCGCAGGTGCCACTTTCCGATCATGGCCGTCTCGTAGCCCGCCTGCTGAAGGAGCTTGGGCATGGTCTGCTGACTGCCGTCAAAGAGCTGTCCGTTGGTCAGTTGGCCATTGAGGTGGGAGTATTTT
>Ga0255757_10004336_pt1 | contig 12815 bp, 11 predicted proteins | sample 071ome_27_FD_179957 | JGI IMG/M metagenome (GOLD analysis project Ga0255757, IMG submission 179957) | Coastal salt marsh microbial communities from the Groves Creek Marsh, Skidaway Island, Georgia - 071409AT metaG (version 2) | ecosystem: Environmental > Aquatic > Marine > Intertidal zone >...
ATTTTTGCATGGCATAAAGATTGCCTCTAGATTTAAAAAATTAACTGATGAGTAAAATAATTGGAATAGATTTAGGAACAACCAATTCATGTGTTTCTGTAATGGAAGGGAATGAACCCGTTGTAATTCCTAACGCAGAAGGAAAACGCACCACGCCCTCTGTAATCGCATTCGTAGAAGGTGGTGAAATAAAAGTAGGTGATCCGGCCAAACGTCAAGCGGTGACCAACCCGGTCAACACGGTAGCCTCTATCAAACGATTTATGGGCAATAAATTTTCTGAATCTTCCAAAGAGATAAAGAATGTCGCTTATAAAGTTGTAAAAGGCGATAATGACACGCCCCGTGTAGATATCAATGGCCGCCTCTATACTCCCCAAGAGTTATCTGCAATGGTACTTCAAAAAATGAAAAAAACAGCAGAAGAATATTTGGGTCACGATGTCAATGAAGCCGTAATTACGGTACCTGCTTATTTTAATGACGCACAACGTCAGGCCACCAAAGAAGCTGGTGAAATTTCGGGCCTCAAAGTACAGCGTATTATCAACGAGCCAACAGCTGCTGCTTTGGCCTATGGACTGGACAAAGGCGGCGAAGACAAAAAAATTGCCGTTTATGACCTCGGAGGAGGTACCTTTGATATTTCGGTACTCGAATTGGGAGACGGCGTTTTTGAAGTACTTTCTACCAACGGTGACACTCACCTTGGAGGAGATGACTTTGATCAAGTAATTATCGATTTCTTAGCCAATCAATTTCAGAGTGATGAAGGCATTGACCTGCGTAAAGATCCCATGGCGTTACAACGTCTAAAGGAGGCTGCAGAAAAAGCCAAAATTGAACTTTCGTCCTCAGCACAAACCGAAATCAACCTGCCTTATGTAACGGCTACCGAATCTGGTCCTAAGCATTTGGTAACAACACTTACCCGTTCAAAATTTGAACAACTGGCCGACGAGCTTGTAAAGCGTTCTATGGCGCCCGTCAAAAAGGCCTTGGATGATGCTGGGCTTTCTACCGGTGATATCGACGAAGTAATTTTAGTCGGTGGATCGACTCGAATCCCCGTAATCCAGCAAGAAGTAGAAAAGTTTTTTGGAAAAAAACCTTCTAAAGGAGTCAATCCAGACGAAGTAGTAGCCATTGGTGCTGCAATACAAGGAGGGGTATTGACCGGTGATGTAAAAGACGTCTTGTTGCTTGATGTAACGCCACTTTCTCTAGGAATTGAGACAATGGGAAGCGTCATGACCAAACTGATCGATGCCAATACCACCATCCCGACCAAAAAATCACAAGTTTTTTCTACCGCTGCCGACAATCAACCTTCTGTAGAAATCCACGTGTTGCAAGGTGAGCGATCTATGGCTGCGGATAACAAAACCATTGGACGTTTTCACCTGGACGGTATTCCACCTGCACCAAGAGGAACACCTCAAATCGAGGTAACCTTTGATATTGATGCCAACGGAATTATTAAAGTAAGTGCTCAAGACAAGGCTACCGGAAAATCGCAAGACATCCGAATCGAGGCTTCTTCTGGACTAACAGAAGAGGAAATCCAACGCATGAAGCAAGAAGCTGAGGCCAATGCTGATGCGGACAAAAAAGCCAAAGAGCAAGTTGATAAACTCAACAGCGCTGATCAAATGATTTTCCAAACCGAAAAACAACTCAATGAATTTGGTGATAAACTTTCTGCAGACAAAAAGCAACCAATTCAAGATGCATTGGAAGCGCTCAAGAAAGCTTATGAGGCCAAAGACCTTGAGCAAATTGAACCCGCGTTAGAGCAAATCAATGAAGCGTGGAAAAATGCTTCGGAAGAAATGTACAAAGCCCAGGCCGATGCGGCACCTAAAGGCGACGGACCAAGTGGTGCGGAGGCATCATCTGAAAACAAAGGAGATGATGTCCAAGACGTAGATTTCGAAGAAGTAAAATAACCCTTTTCAATCTCAATAGCCTCCCGTTTTAGGGAGGCTTTTTTTGCTATGGATAAAGAACAAATTTTGGCCCTTTGCAATGGCATTTGCAAAAACACCTTAATGCAAACCCTAGAAATCGACTATGTAGATGTAGGAACCGATTTTTTGATTGCAAGAATGCCCGTTACCTCAAAGGTGCATCAACCCGATGGCGTCTTACATGGAGGAGCCACTGCTGCTTTGGCGGAAAGTGTAGGTAGTGCTGCGGTTTTTGTATTTAACAAAGACCCCAATGCCCAAGTTCGGGGTATTGAGATTAGTGCCAACCACGTCAAAAGCATTGCTTCAGGCTATGTATATGCAACGGCACGGCCATTAAATTTGGGAAAAACCATACAACTTTGGGAAATTCGAGTGACAGACGAACAAGAGCAATTGATATCGATCTGTAAGCTAACGACCTACAAACGGATGAAAAAATAAGTATGCCTAAACTACTCGAAAAGGCGCTTGAGAAAAGGTGGGAGCTGCAGCGTCCTTTTGTTTTTTTTAGTCACCCAAACGAACGTTTTGTACATCATTATTGGCAGGATGATCTCCAATTACAAAAAACCCCGATTCAGGAGGTGAACGGTTTTGTACTGGCCCCTTTTGAATTGCAAAATGAGCACCCATTCATTTCCGATGCCCAGCACAGACAATACAACCGCCCCGAAGTAAAAAATATTCCCGATAATTTAGCCTTGCCAAAAGAGACCCATGATAAAGAAAGCTTTTTGGCTTTAATCGATAAAACGCGTAAACAAATAGAAAAAGGGACTTTTCAAAAAGTAGTTTTGTCACGACCCATACATTTGCCAGACGCATCAGGTCATCCTGTTGCCATGTTTTTAGCCATGTTATCCTATTTTCCTAAAGCAATGGTATATCTATGGCACCACCCCCAAGTAGGAACTTGGTTGGGGGCCTCTCCAGAGCAGTTTCTAAAAATAGAAGGAGATCAACTTTATACAATGGCATTAGCAGGTACGCTGCCTGCTACTTCGGCACCCCAATGGAGTTCTAAGGAGATCGAAGAACAGGAATTGGTAGTCGAAGACATTGTTCAAATTTTGCAAAAGCAGTTTCCAAAAAAAGCCATCACCTTATCGCCACCCTACAATCGAACGGCAGGAAATCTTGTTCACCTATGTACGGATATCACCGTTGTTGCTTCCGAATTTAGTCTAAACCAACTTACCAAAGCTTTGCATCCAACACCTGCTGTGGGTGGCGTCCCCTCCGAAAAGGCAAAACGCTATATTTTGGATAACGAGGGCTATTCTCGTGGATTTTATAGCGGTTTTTTTGGCCCAGTCGGCAAGCACAGTGCTAACTTGTATGTCAACTTACGCTGCATGCAGTGGTCAACAACAAACACAACCCTTTTTGTTGGTGGTGGTATCACACGCAAAAGTGAACCAGAAATGGAATGGGAAGAAACCCAACGCAAAGCTTCGATACTCTATAATTTGTCTCTAGGGTCGCTTTGACAGCAGACAGGGATTTTGTATTTTTGGAAGGCTTAGAAAGAGAGAAACTGGCCAACTAATATGCGATTTACTGTAATTCCTTTACCTCAGACGGTAGTGCATTATTGCCAGGTGCATCAGATCGCACATATAGTGATTTCTGCAGGTTCCCGAAATGCCCCCTTGACCAATGGTTTTGTAGAAAATCCGTACTTTAAAACCTACAGTGTTGTTGACGAACGTGCTGCTGCTTTTTTTGCACTTGGCATAGCTCAACAAAAAAAACAACCGGTGGCACTGGTGTGTACTTCAGGTTCTGCATTATTAAATTATTATCCTGCGGTAGCCGAAGCCTATTATAGCGACATTCCTCTCGTTGTACTCTCTGCGGATAGGATGCCTCACCGTATCGATATTGGTGATGGACAAACCATCAATCAGAACGGAGTTTTTGAACCCCACTTGGAAGGATTTACCAAACTAAAACCCGATGTTATACATGCCACTCAAACCCTCTTAGACAATCCGCATCAACGTTTGGTTCCCCCTCAGGCAACTCCCGAGCAAATTGCTCAAATTCAAGAAGAAAATCAGCGCCATAATGAGATCGAAATTGATCGAATATTAAGGCGCGCCATCGACAACAAGGGACCGGTTCATCTCAATATACCCATGGAAGAACCGCTTTATCAGATGACGGATACACCCCTTGTGTTTAAAAAAATAGACTCCTCAGAACAACCGTTAGAGGCGATCGATTTGGAACCGTTTAAAAAGCAATGGGCAAAGGCCGAGCGCAAAATGATATTGATTGGCACGTATCCTCCAGACAGCAGGGTGTCCAGTTGCATCCAGACATTGGCAAAAGACCCCAGTGTACTCATCCTTTCGGAGGTCAATTCAAATATAAACGGGCCGGGATTCATCCAGTCGATCGATACCCTTTTGGCTCCTCTTGAGCAACGAGACTCTACTGATTTTGAGAAATTACAGCCCGAGCTGTTACTCACTTTTGGTGGAATGATTGTTTCAAAAAAAATAAAAGCTTTTCTAAGAAAATACCCCGCTCAACAACACTGGCATATCGACTCAAAAAAAGCCTACGATACGTTTTATCAGCTCACTGAACACATTCGCTCAAATCCAATCAATGTTTTAGAATATTTGGCGGGGTTGCCGCCAGCTGAAAGTGGAACGTATCAGATGGAAATTTTGCAGCTGTACAATTTATTTCTTCAAAAGGGAAAGGCATTTTTGTCACGTCAACCATTTTCTGATTTAAAAGTGTTTGAATGTCTTCAAGCTGACCTGCCGAAATCAATTCATCTCCAATTGGCCAACAGTTCTACGATTCGCTATGCGCAACTGTTTCCGATAGACAAAACAATTTCAGTAAACTGCAATCGGGGAACAAGTGGTATCGACGGAAGTACCGCAACTGCTGTTGGTGCAGCCGTTTCTAATACAGCACAGACCCTTTTGATTACAGGGGACTTGAGCTTTTTTTATGATATCAATGGTTTGTGGAACAACTATATCCCCCCCAGTTTTAGAGTGATCATTCTAAATAACGGAGGCGGAGGTATTTTTAGAATTTTGCCTGGCGACAAGGACACAGATAAATACGACACCTATTTCGAAACCATCCACCAACGCAATGCAAAACACTTGAGCAAAGCTTTTGGTTTCAAATATCAAAAAGTGGATACTATGCGAGGACTTCGTTGGCGTTTGAGGAGTTTTTTCAAACCTTCCAAACGGCCTAAAATCCTTGAGATACGAACTCCAAGAACGCAAAATGACGTAATTTTACAAAACTACTTTAAGGCTATGGCCGATAAAAATTGAAAAGATCTATGAAACAAAGAGAATGGAAATCCCTCGCAGACTATAGTGATATCAAATTTGAACTGTGTGATGGTGTTGCAAAAATCACGATCAACAGACCACAAGTGTACAATGCTTTTAGGCCCGAAACAAACATTCAGATGCTCGAGGCCATGGATGTTTGTAGAGAACGAAATGATATTGATATAGTAGTATTTACCGGCGCAGGAGAAAAAGCCTTTTGTAGCGGCGGTGACCAAAATGTAAAAGGAGTAGGGGGCTATGTCGGTGAGGATGGTGTACCACGACTTAACGTTTTGGATCTGCACAAAAAAATACGGGAGATTCCAAAGCCCGTCATAGCAATGGTCAATGGCTATGCAATAGGAGGAGGCCATGTATTGCATGTAGTTTGTGATCTTACTATTGCGAGTGAAAACGCCATATTTGGACAAACCGGACCCAAAGTAGGAAGTTTTGACGGAGGTTTTGGATCGTCCTACTTGGCCCGACATGTAGGCCAGAAAAAAGCACGTGAAATTTGGTTTTTATGCCAGCAATATTCGGCCCAAGAAGCCCTACAAATGGGTATGGTCAACAAAGTAGTTCCCTTGGCGCAACTTGAAGATACCGTAATGGAATGGTGTACTATTATGCAACAACGCAGCCCCTTGGCCTTGCGGATGATCAAACGATGTCTGAACGCAGAACTTGATGGGCAACACGGATTAATGCAGTTGGCGGGTGATGCCACATTGATGTATTATTTGATGGATGAAGCACAAGAAGGAAAAAATGCCTTTTTGGAAAAGCGCACTCCAAACTTTAAGCAATACCCCAAATTTCCTTAAATACTGCAGATGCAAAAATTGGCCATTTGGATTGCCGCTACCCGTCTTAGGACACTTCCACTATCGATTTCCGGAATCCTGGCAGGCCAAGCTTTGGCAGTAAACAGCGCTAATTTTCAATGGCGACTTTTTGCACTTTCTTTGCTGACAGCAGTGGGGTTTCAGGTATTGTCCAATTTGGCAAATGACTACGGGGACGGCGTCAAAGGGACCGACAACAAGCATAGAATTGGACCACAACGCGTTTTGCAACAACAACTTTTGACCCCAAAAGCCTTATTTGGTGGTATCGTTGTTTGTGCCATATTTTCATTTGCTATGGCCATAAGTCTTATTTATTTCGCCTTTGATGGTTTGTTTAATTCAAAAGCACTGGTGTTTTTGTTCTTGGCAGTGACTGCTATTGCTGCTGCCTATAAATACACCGTAGGCAGCAATGCCTATGGTTACAGAGGCTTGGGAGATCTTTTTGTGTTCCTTTTTTTTGGATGGGTTGCCGTTGTAGGTTCCTTTTTTTTACAAGAAAAAACACTAGCGCCTGCCGCACTTCTTTTCGGAACAACAATAGGGCTGTTGAGTGTCGCGGTGCTTAACCTCAACAACCTTCGTGATCAGGAGAACGACCAACAATCTAACAAAAATACCCTAGTCGTAATTATGGGAAAAAAATGGGCCAAAAACTACCATCTTTTTCTACTCCTAGTTGCGTTCATTGCAGCCCTAGTTGGTGCGTTTTCTGCCCAATTTAGTGCCTTCCAATACCTCTTTCTTCTGGCCTTTATACCCTTGGTCCGTCATGTGTCACTTATTATAAAAATCAATGACCCTTCACAATACGATAGTCAGTTAAAGGTAGTAGCCTTATCTACTTTTTTCTTATCAACAATGCTTTTGACAAGTAAATTATTTTTTTGATGAAAGCGCGTTGGATCAAGCACACCCTACAATTCAAAACACCCGGAGGAACCTCTAGAGGAATTCTCACCACCAAAGAATCTTGGTTTTTGATACTTGAATCTCCTTTAAAAAAGGGAATAGGAGAATGTGGTTTATTAAAGGGGCTCAGCTGTGATCCGATCACGGATTATGAAGACGTTCTGGATGCAATATGTAGCAACATCAACACCGGTATTTTTCCCGATCCTGAAGAATTTATAGCCTATCCATCTATCCGAATGGGTTTGGAGATGGCATACCGAAGTTATAACGCCGAAGACCCTATGGTGCTTTATCCCTCAGATTTTACATCCGGAAAAAAACAATTGCCTATCAATGGCTTGATTTGGATGGGTTCTGTGGATTTTATGCAACAACAAATCGAAGCAAAACTGAACGAAGGATATACGTGCATCAAGATGAAAATCGGGACCATGGATTTTCAGCAAGAATTTCAACTGTTGAAAGCACTTCGTGATCGATTTTCCGAAGACAGACTCACCCTTCGCGTAGATGCCAATGGAGCATATTCATTGGATCAGGCCCAACATGTGTTAGAGGCCTTGTCCAAAATCAACGTCCACTCGATCGAACAGCCCATAGCGGCGGGACAATCTGATGCTATGGCCCAGCTGTGCGCCCATACTCCAGTGCCTATAGCTTTAGATGAAGCACTTATCGGATGGAATAGCCCCGAAGAAAAAGCAGCCCTGTTGGATCAGATTAGACCGCAGTATATTATTCTAAAACCCAGTTTATTGGGAGGTTTTGCTGCCGCGGAAGAATGGATTGATTTGGCAAAAAAGAACAACATCGGTTGGTGGGTCACCAGTGCTTTAGAAAGCAATATTGGCCTCAATGCCATCGCACAGTGGACCGCAATACTTCAAGCAAATGGTCCGCAAGGTTTAGGCACCGGAAGCCTATATACAAATAATTTTAGTGGACCGTTGACCCTAAAAAATGGCTATATTAGACATGCAAATGCCCCAAAATGGGAAATACCGTTTTAAAATGTTTTTAAGCCAAAATTTTTCTTCAAAAAATAAATTCTCGCTCTACTTGGTTGGATCGCTGGTAGTTATTTTATTCAACTTTATCGGACAATTTCCACTGCTTATCGCTTTTCAAGAATTCGGCGCCAATAAAATGCATTCGGGTAGTGGTATGGAGATGCTTAATGTTATTCCGGCCAACCTTCGATTGTTTCTAGTCATGCTGCCCTTTGTCTTTTCGTTTTTAGGTTTTTGGTTGGTCGTTCGAAAGCTACACAGTCAAACCCTTCTTTCCGTAACTACTGCACGGGCATCAATAGATTTTAAAAGAATCCTTTTTTCTTTTTTGCTATGGGGGGGTATAACGGTCGTTTTTTTAGCGCTTGACTATTTGGCCAATCCGCAAGACTATCAATGGAACTACAATCCGGCACTTTTTTGGGGCACTGTAGCCATTGGAATTGTGATGATTCCTATTCAAACCAGTGTCGAGGAATACCTATTTAGGGGGTATCTCATGCAGGGTTTTGCAAGAATGTTTCGCAATACACTCATGCCCTTGTTGTTTACGTCGCTAATTTTTGGAAGCCTACACATCTTCAATCCCGAAATCGAAAAGCTGGGCTACCTCGTATTGGTTTACTACATCGGTACGGGGCTGTTTTTGGGCTTGATTACCCTCTATGACCAGGGTATCGAATTGGCTTTGGGTTTTCATGCAGCCAACAATTTATTTACCGCACTTTTGGTAACTTCCAATTGGACGGCTTTTCAAACCAATTCGCTGTTAATTGATGTTTCCGAACCCCAATTGGATTTTGAAATTTTTGTGCCGCTGTTGATTTTTTTCCCGCTGCTTTTTATCATTTTCAGTAAAAAATACCAATGGAATCGATCTTTTAAAACCCTTTTAGACCCAGTCCATGAAAATACCTCATTATAAAAAAGTACACAATCGGTTTCGACTCAATGGTTTTTCGTGTAGCCGACAAGACCTCAAAGAAATTGCCTACAGTTTTGTCAAAGAAGGAGCGGATTATGAGCGTGTGATCGGTGATTTTTTGCTCGATTGGCTCGACGAAAATGACACGTTGCCAGTGACTACCTCTGGGACAACAGGGCGCCCCAAACAAATTCGAGTTTCCAAACAGGCGATGGTTCATTCTGCGGTTCGAACGGCAGAATTTTTTGATCTACCTGCCGGAGGAGCAGCACTTTTGTGTTTGCCTGTAGATTTTATTGCTGGGAAAATGATGTTGGTGCGGGCAATTGTTTTGGGCCTCGAATTGGATTTGACTTCTCCAAGGCTTCACCCAGAATTTCCAAAGGGTAAAAACTACGAATTTGTCGCTATGATACCCCAACAGGTAGAAAACACGATTGATCAAATTTCTCAAATAAAAATTTTGCTGATTGGCGGAGCCGCAATGTCAAAAAATTTAAGAAAAAAACTAATTCCTCATGGGGGCTGCTATGAAACCTACGGTATGACAGAGACCCTCACGCATATTGCCCTAGCACCAGTTCAAGAGCCACCAGCGCCTTTTAGAACCCTAGAGGGCGTTCGTGTTACGCAGGATAGCACGGGTTGTTTGTGTATCGATGCACCCCATGTTTTGGGTCGACCGATCCAGACCCAAGATTTGGTAAACTGTTTGGACGATCGAACCTTTTATTTCTTAGGTAGAAAAGATTTTGTGATAAATTCTGGAGGCAGAAAACTGCACCCCGAACGAATCGAACAACAATTGTCTGGCCAAATAGAGCTGCCTTTTTTTATCACAAAAAAAGTGGATCAAACCTTTGGAGAAGTCCCTGTTTTGGTGGTCGAAGCCCCTTCAAATTCGGTTACTGCTGAGGTGTTAAAAACCCTAGTTGGTTTGGATAAATATGAAATGCCTAAAGAAATTTTTACCCTTCCAGAATTTATTAAAACACCAAATGGTAAAATAAAGCGTGAAGTAAATGCATCACGATTAGACTTGTAGCACGCCCATATTGAATGGTTTGTCTAAAGGCGCATGGTTCGCCACAGCGACTCCTGTACTGATCCATTTTCGGGTTTCTTTGGGATCAATAATGGCATCGGTCCAGAGCCGAGCAGCAGCATATATCGGCTCTGTTTGCTTTTCATAGCGATTTGTAATCGTCTCCAAGAGCTCTTTTTCTTTTTTTGGACTGATTTTTTTGCCTTCTTTTTTGAGTTTTGAAGTTTCGATTTGCAATAATACTTGAGCTGCTTGTTGCCCACCCATGACAGCTAATTTTGCCGTAGGCCAAGAAACAATAAGTCTAGGGTCATAGGCTTTGCCACACATAGCATAGTTTCCTGCTCCAAAGGAGTTGCCCATAATGACCGTAAATTTGGGTACCACAGAGTTGGCAACTGCATTGACCATTTTGGCACCATCTTTTATGATCCCACCATGTTCAGCTTTGCTGCCTACCATAAAACCAGTTACATCTTGTAAAAACACCAAAGGAATTTTTCTCTGGTTGCAATTGGCAATAAACCGCGTGGCTTTATCCGCACTGTCACTATAAATGACACCGCCAAATTGGAGTTCTCCTTTTTTGTTTTTAACCATTTTTCGTTGGTTGGCCACAATGCCTACTGCCCAGCCATCTATCCTTGCATAGGCGGTAATGATGGTTTTCCCGTATTCGGGTTTATACTCTTCTACAGAATCTTCGTCTACTATACAGTCAAGAATCTCGTAGGTATCGTAAGGGAGGTTATTGGCGCGGGGCAAAATTCCAACAATGTCTTCGGGGTTTCTTTTCGGTTTTACTGAATTCGATCGATTAAAGCCTGCCAGTGTAGGTGCGGCGGTTTTGTCAATGAGTTTTTTAATTCGATTTAGCGCATCTTGATCATTGATGGCTTTATAATCGGCAACACCACTAATCTCGGTGTGGGTGGTCGCACCTCCTAAAGTCTCGTTGTCGATGTTTTCTCCAATGGCAGCCTTAACCAAATAGCTGCCTGCTAAAAAAATACTGGCGGTTCCATCAACAATTATTGCTTCATCGGACATGATGGGCAAATAGGCTCCACCAGCAACACAACTGCCCATAACCGCTGCGATTTGTACAATGCCTTTACTGCTCATTTGGGCATTATTTCTAAAAATTCTTCCAAAATGTTCTTTGTCTGGAAAAATTTCATCTTGAAGAGGAAGAAACACGCCGGCGCTGTCCACCAAATAAATGATGGGGATATGATTTTCTATGGCCAGCTCTTGAGCACGTAAATTTTTCTTGGTAGTAATCGGAAACCAAGCACCAGCCTTAACCGAAGCATCGTTGGCAACAACGATGCAATACCGTCCTGCAATTTTTGTCAAAACCACAACAACACCAGCAGCAGGGCACCCCCCTTCGTCTAGATACATATCATGTCCTGCAAATCCACCGATTTCGAGGACCGGCGCATCTTTGTCACAGATAAAAGCAATGCGTTCGCGGGCGGTCAGTTTTCCGGCAGAACGGATTTTTTCCAAACGCTCTTTCCCTCCACCTTGCTTAATCGAGGCGAAGAGCTGTCGAAGGTCTGAAAGCAACATGGTGTTGTGGTCTCGGTTTTTTTCGAATTCCAAATCCATTCTAGCGATTTTGTACAAAAATACGAATTCTGTCGGGGCAATTCTCATTTTGTTTAGACGCTTTAAAATAAACTTCTCATAAACAAAAAATCATGGAGGATGCGCAACTGTGATTCTAAAATAATAGTCGATATTTGTGAAGCTATAGCATATGATTATGAGTTTAAACAAAAACAAGATATTTGGCTATGCAGCTCTAATTTTAGCCTTAATAGGAATCCTTGTTATTCTTTTGGGGGTATATAAATATCAAGAATATACAATTGGATTTTCGGTAGTAGGAGTTGGATTTATCGCCGTTGCATGGGCTTTCAATGCCCTAAAAGGTCGTATTTAAATTATGGCAGAAGATAAGAAGGTTATTTTTTCGATGTCAGGGGTTTCTAAAACCTATCCTGGAGCCAACAAACAAGTGCTCAAGGACATCTATTTAAGTTTTTTCTACGGAGCCAAAATTGGTATTTTGGGACTCAATGGGTCTGGAAAATCATCGCTTTTAAAAATAATCGCTGGCTTGGACAAGAATTTCCAAGGCGATGTTGTTTTTTCTCCGGGGTATAATGTGGGTTATTTGTCTCAAGAGCCTGAGCTAGACCCAGATAAAACAGTTCTTGAAATTGTAAAAGAAGGAATGGCAGAGACTGTTGCCATTCTTGATGAGTACAACCATATCAACGATCAGTTTGGGTTGCCAGAAGTCTATGAGGATGCCGATAAGATGCAAAAACTCATGGACCGACAAGCGATTTTGCAGGATGAAATTGATGCGCGTAATGCTTGGGAAATCGACAACCAACTCGAGTTGGCAATGGACGCCCTACGCACCCCTCCAGCAGATGCCAAAACAGCGGTACTTTCTGGTGGTGAACGCCGGCGTGTTGCCCTTTGCCGACTATTATTACAAAAACCCGATGTGTTGCTTCTTGACGAACCCACAAACCACCTTGATGCAGAATCGGTACATTGGCTAGAACAACATTTGGCACAATACAAAGGAACGGTCATCGCGGTGACGCATGATCGGTATTTTTTAGACAACGTTGCGGGGTGGATTTTGGAACTCGATCGTGGTGAGGGAATCCCTTGGAAAGGAAATTATTCTTCCTGGTTAGACCAAAAAGCCAAACGCCTGGCGCAAGAGCAAAAGCAAGCCTCTAAA